>TARA_R110002012_G_scaffold12274_2_pt1 | contig 70132 bp, 64 predicted proteins | sample TARA_R110002012 | Tara Oceans TARA_R110002012 (sample SAMEA4396515) | marine metagenome | biome: Westerlies Biome; feature: [DCM] deep chlorophyll maximum layer (ENVO:01000326); material: water (ENVO:00002006), including particulate matter (ENVO:01000060) such as... | depth 40 m
GCCAATTGCTATGCCGGATTACCGCGCATCGTCAAGTAAAGTCGACATCATTCCTGCTAAACTATTGCACTCAATAGCCAGTTGACACAGCGAGTGCGCAAGAACAGACCAAATGTGGACATCTGGCTCCTACTGCGTCAAAACACCCTTATGACACCATATTTCTTCGGCTATGGCAGCCTCGTGAACCGTAATACACATGCCTACCCCGACGGGAGGCCGGCGCAGTTGCAAGGCTGGCGGCGTCAATGGGTCCGGACAGAACGGCTGGGCCAAGTTTTTCTAAGTGTCGAACCTGATGCAACGACTACGATTGATGGGTTGATCGCCGCCGTACCAGGTGCGGACTGGCAGGCATTGGATGCCCGCGAAACCGGCTACAAGCGCATCGGATCAGGTGCCGCAGTCTTGCACGACATCATTCCAGCGCCAGAAATGGCACATTATTCGATCCCGTCCGAAGCCCACCGCAAACAGGGCGACGATACCATCCTGCTCAGTTACGTCGACGTGGTCGTACAAGGTTTTTTGCGCGAATTCGGGCTTGATGGGGTCAGCCGGTTTTTCGAGACGACCCGCGGCTGGGAGACGCCTATCCTCAACGACCGCGCTTCGCCGTTATACCCGCGCCACCAGATGCTGACGCCACAAGAAACAGCCGTTGTTGACCAACATCTTGAACGCGTGCAAGCAGATATAAAATAGCGCGCCCACCGGTCAGGATGAACGCGCTTTATGCGTCTGTACCATTTCATTTTGCCGAATAAACTCTCGCCGAAGGCTCCCGCAATCTCGGCAGGCAACACCGACGGACTATTGGCGCGCCTTCACGACCTGCAACAATGGCATCACCGCCGCCATCTCTGGCCCGCGCGCCTGACCGGTCAAAGCCAGCCGAAGCGGCATGAACAGGCTCTTGCCCTTGCGGCCCGTGGCTTCTTTGACGGCGTTGGTCCATGTGGACCATGTCGTTTCATCAAACTCACCGTCCGGCAAAAGCGCCATTGCCTCGGCGATAAAGGCAGCATCCTCGTCCGCGATCATCGGTTCGGCCCCTTCACTGAACATCCGCCACCAGCCCCTTAAGTCCTGCATAGTGGTGATGTTTTCGCGGGTGACTTGCCAGAATAAGGCAGCCTTGCCATCAGGCACACCAAGGGCTGCAATATCTTCGGCCACATCTTCCAAAGCCAGCGTTTGTAAATACCGACCTGTCATTGGAAACAGATCCTCGACATCGAATTTGGTTGGGGCGGACCCAAATCTTTCGATGTCGAACCCATCGATCAACTGCGCCATATCGGTGCGCAATTCGACCGGATCGGAAGAGCCGAGCCGCGACATGATCGACAGCAGCGCAAACGGATGCACACCGCGTTCACGCAGATCGCGCAGGGCCAGCACACCCAGCCGTTTCGAAAGCGCTTCACCCTGCGGGCCGGTCAGCAGCGAATGGTGCGCAAAGGCCGGCACGGTTCCGCCAAGGGCCTGCATGATCTGGATCTGCGTCGCCGTGTTGGTGACGTGGTCGGACCCGCGCACTACATTGGTCACGCCCATTTCGGTATCATCCACGACCGACGCCAGTGTGTACAAAATCTGGCCGTCACCGCGGATCAGAACAGGGTCAGACACCGACGCCGCATCAATCGAGATATCGCCAAGAATGCCGTCTTTCCACTCGATCCGTTCCTGATCCAGCTTGAAGCGCCACACGCCGGGGCCGCGTTCGTCGCGCAACTTGGTTTTTTCAGCGTCCGTCAGGTTCAGTGCTGCGCGGTCATAGACCGGCGGCTTGCCCATGTTCAGCTGCTTCTTGCGCTTGAGGTCCAACTCTGTCGGTGTCTCCCACGCTTCATAGAAGCGCCCAATCTTGCGCAGCTCGTCCGCAGCTGCGTGGTATTTTTCCAACCGTTCAGACTGCCGTTCAACCCGATCCCAGTGCAGGCCCAGCCACGTCAGGTCTTCTTTCAGACCGTCTACGTACTCTTCCTTGCTGCGGATAGGATCGGTATCGTCGATCCGCAGGATGAACTCGCCGCCATTCTTGCGCGCGATCAGATAGTTCATCAGCGCCGTGCGCAGGTTGCCTACGTGGATATAGCCGGTCGGGGACGGGGCGAAGCGGGTGATGGTCATTGGGTTCTCCTGATTGGCCGCTGGCTTGTCACAGCGCGGCCTCGATGTCTAGTAAATGTCCAGCAAATGCAGGCCGATCAACTGGGGTCGCGCCAGCGGTTTACGATAGGATAGCGACGGTCCAGCCAGAACGCGCCCTTGGTCAGACGCGGGCCAGGCGCGGATTGGGCGCGCTTGTATTCGCTGATATAAATTAGGTGCTCGACCTTTTTGGCGACATCGCGATCAAAGCCCGCGGCCACGCAATCCGCGATCGATCCGTTCTGATCCACGAGTATCTCAAGCATCGCATCGAGATCAGGATAGTCCGGCAGGCTGTCACTGTCTTTCTGGTCGTCTCGCAGCTCGGCTGTAGGAGGCTTGTTGATGATACGCGGTGTAATGACTTCGCCCGCAGGGCCCATCATCCAGTCACGGTGATTGTCGTTGCGCCAACGACAGGTCTCGAACACGCGTGTCTTATAAAGGTCTTTGATCGGATTATATCCGCCCGACATATCGCCATAGATCGTAGCATAGCCCACGGCGACCTCGGATTTATTGCCCGTGGTCAACAACATCTCGCCGAACTTGTTGCTCATTGCCATCAACAGCAGGCCCCGCAGCCGCGACTGAATGTTTTCTTCGGTTAGGTCAGGCTTCGTCCCTTCAAATAGCGGGGCAAGCGTGTCGGTAATCGCCGCGCGGCCTTGGGATATCGGCACGTAATCATACTGGCACCCAAGTGCCTTGGCGACGGCCTCGGCATCGTCCAACGAGGCTTGAGAGGTATATTCGGAAGGCAACATCACACAGCGCACATTATCCGCGCCAAGCGCATCGACAGCGATTGTTGCCACTATCGCCGAATCGATCCCACCCGACAGGCCCAGTAAAACCTTTTTGAAACCGGTTTTCGCCATATAATCGCGCAGACCATGCACCATCACACGATAGTCTTGCTCGTATTCCGGTGGCAAATGCGCCTTTTCACCTTCGATTATGCGCCACCCCTCTGGGGTCTGTTCAAGATCGACATGCGCAATCTGGGCATCAAAGGCTGGCATCTGGAATGCAAGCTTGCCACCGGGATTCAGCGCAAAGCTGGCACCGTCGAACACTTGGTCGTCCTGACCACCGACCATATTGAGATAAATCAACGGCAGTTCTGTCTCGATCACGCGGGCGACCATATGGTTCAGCCGGGTCTCGAATTTGCCGCGGTAATACGGGGACCCGTTCGGTACCAACAGAAATTCAGCCCCTGTTTCGGCTAGGGTTTCGGCCACATCTGGGTGCCATGCATCTTCGCAGATCGGGCTGCCAATCCGCAAATCTCCGATAGAATAAGGCCCTGCCAACGGCCCGCGTTCAAAAAGACGCAGCTCATCAAACACGGTTTCGTTGGGAAGGTTATGCTTGAACACGTGATGAACGATCTTGCCGTCTTTCAGAACCAGATACGCATTATAGAGCTTGGCACCCTCGACCCACAAAGTACCGATCGCCAAAGCGGGACCGTCGGCACAATCAGCGGCCAGCGCCTGTATATGGTTCATCACATCTAGCTGAAACGCAGGTTTCATCACCAAGTCCTGGGCGTTGTAGCCGGTGATAAACATCTCGGGCAGCGCTACCAGGTCCGCACCGGCCTGCTTGCCTTGGGCCCATGCGTCCCGGGCAAGATTGGCGTTGCCCGACAGATCCCCCACGGTTGGGTTCATCTGGCCCAGCGTAATGCGAAAACGCGATGTCATACGGCGATCCTTCGATGATGTTCGCCAGTGATGTAGCAGATCATACGCCAAGTGAAAGACCAAGCCCCGCCGACACGTGTAAAAGTCGATTGCCCCGCAGATGACCATTGCTTAGGCTATCATCAACATCTGTGCCCTTGTCCTCACGGGCGCACTCCTGTTCGAAAGCTGTATCATGACCAAAACATCTCTGCGTTACTTGATCCTGTGTCTTGCCCTTTTTCCGCTCTCTGCCCGTGCGCAGGACGGCGATGTTCAAAGCAAGCAGTACGATGATGGCGGCGTATATGAAGGTACGTTCAAGGAAGGCGTCCAGCACGGGACCGGGACCTACACGCTTCCGAATGGCTACAAATACAGCGGCGAATGGTTCGAGGGCGAAATAAAGGGCGAAGGTGTCGCTCATTTCCCCAACGGATCGGTCTACGAGGGCAATTTTTCTAAGGGTAAGCCGGACGGGTTAGGCAAAATCACATTTGCTGACGGCGGTACTTACGAGGGCGAATGGCAAGCCGGTGCGATCATGGGGCAAGGTATCGCGCTTTATGCAAACGGGGTCCGCTATGAAGGCAGCTTTCGCAACGCCAAGCATCATGGAAAAGGCGTCATGCAGTCGCCGGGTGGCTATGAGTACAAGGGCGACTGGGTGGATGGCGTAAAACAGGGCATCGGCACGATCACCTATCCAGACGGTGCCGTGTACGATGGTGACATCATAGACGGCACGCGCAGCGGCACGGGCACTTTAACGATGCCCGACGGGCTGACGTATGTCGGGCTTTGGAAGGACGGGCAGATTGACGGTGTCGGTACATTGACCCAACCCAACGGTGACACCTACGAAGGCGATCTTGTTGCGGGCCAACGCCACGGCACCGGCAGGGTGACATACGCCAACGGCGACACCTACGAGGGCGCGTTCAAGGATGACCGCCGCGACGGTCAGGGCACGTTCACCGGCACTGACGGCTATATTTATACCGGGTCTTGGGTGGCTGGACAGATCGAAGGCGAGGGTCAGGTCACCTATCCCGACGGGTCTGTATACAAGGGCACCTTCCGCAACGACCTTGCCAATGGCAAGGGCAAGATCACCTATCCTGATGGTTCTACCTATGACGGACAATGGGTTGACGGGATCATCGAAGGCGACGGTCGTGCGACCTATCCCAACGGGGTAGTCTATGAGGGCAGCTTCAAAAATGCTCGTAACGATGGCGAGGGCGTGATGACCTATGCCGACGGGTATCAGTATAAGGGTACCTGGAAAGACGGTCAGCGCGACGGCACCGGCACTGCGACCTATCCAGATGGGACTATATATACCGGGGGCTTTAAGGACGGGCTGCGTGATGGCACGGGCAAGATCACCATGGCCGACGGCTTTGTCTATGAAGGTCAATGGAGCAAGGGCGAAATCGAAGGCAAAGGCACCGCTACCTATTCCAACAGCGATGTCTATGAAGGCATGTTCCAATCCGGCAAGCGCCACGGCACCGGCACGATGCGCTATGGCTCTGGCGAAGCGGTCACCGGCGAATGGGTAAACGGTGCGTTGCAGCAGCAAGAAAAGCAACCCGACGGCGAGCAGCCAGAGCAGGCCACTGAGCCGCCATCGACCGCTTCGGAATAAAAAACCACCGAAAGAACACGGCGGTCTGGTAGCCCCCCTCTTCGCCGGGTTTGCCTTGGGGTACCCGCGCCAGCGGGCAACCGTGCAAAAGGTGAAAACACCGGTCGTTTGACGCACGAAGATTCACTCGCAAAAAACCCTTCCCATTTGTATTTGGCGAGGTATAACTTGGCACCATGACACACGCCGATCATAATTCGACCCTGCCGCGCGGCTGCGCGTCGTCCTTGCGTGCCAACCTACTGCTCCTAATCCGCCTCTGAGCGTGCCATCCGGTGCGCCCGCTCAGAGGGATGTATCGCGCACCACGGATTTACAGCAGAACGAAAGAACACAAAAAATGACAGATATGACAAAACAAGACCGCGTCTTGATCTTTGACACGACGTTGCGCGATGGCGAACAGTCCCCAGGTGCAACGATGACCCATGCGGAAAAGATCGAAATCGCTGGGCTGTTGGACGAAATGGGCGTGGATATCATCGAAGCAGGCTTCCCCATTGCTTCAGAAGGTGATTTCGCCGCCGTAAGCGAAATCGCACGGCTGTCGAAAAATTCGGTGATCTGCGGCTTGGCACGTGCGCAAACCGGCGACATTGACCGGTGTTGGGAGGCGGTGAAACACGCACCCCAGCCCCGCATACACACGTTTATCGGCACCTCACCGTTGCACCGCGCCATCCCCAACCTGACGATGGACGAAATGGCCGAGCGTATCTACGAAACAGTGACCCACGCGCGCAATCTGTGCGATAACGTGCAATGGTCGCCGATGGACGCGACCCGCACCGAATTGGACTACCTGTATCGCGTCGTCGAAATCGCTATCAAGGCGGGTGCGACCACTATCAATATTCCCGATACCGTCGGCTATACGGCACCGCGTGAAAGCGCAGAGTTGATCCGCAAACTGTTGGAGAACGTACCCGGTTCAGATGAAATCGTCTTTGCCACCCATTGCCACAACGACCTTGGCATGGCGACTGCCAACAGTCTGGCCGCCGTCGAAGCAGGAGCGCGGCAAGTCGAATGCACCATCAACGGGCTGGGTGAACGCGCTGGCAACACCGCACTCGAAGAGGTGGTGATGGCGATGAAGGTGCGCAATGACATCATGCCGTTCCAGACCAAGGTGGACAGCACCAAGCTGATGAACATCTCGCGCCGCGTAGCTGCCGTCAGCGGATTTGCCGTGCAATTTAACAAAGCAATCGTCGGCAAGAACGCCTTTGCCCATGAAAGCGGTATTCACCAAGACGGCATGCTGAAGAACGCCGAAACGTTCGAAATTATGCGTCCCGAAGATGTCGGCCTGACCGAAACCAATATTGTTATGGGCAAGCACTCGGGTCGGGCCGCGCTGCGGTCTAAGCTGGAAAACCTCGGGTTCGAGCTGGGCGACAACCAGTTGAAGGATGTCTTTGTTCGATTCAAGGAACTGGCGGATCGCAAAAAGGAAATCTACGATGATGACCTTGTTGCATTGATGCGTATGGCTACCGACCCGGAAAGCGACCGTATTGTCCTGAAATCAATGACCGTAGTCTGCGGTACCGAAGGGCCGCAAAGAGCGGATATGCGCCTGACCATCGATGGCGCGGAAAAATCCACCGCGCAAACCGGCGACGGCCCTGTCGATGCATCTTTTAATTGCATCAAGGCCTTGGTCGATCACACAGCGCGGTTGCAGCTTTATCAAGTGCACGCGGTAACCGAGGGCACGGATGCGCAAGCCACCGTGTCAGTGCGGCTGGAAGAAGACGGGCGTATCGTGACGGGGCAATCGGCGGACACCGACACCGTTGTGGCCTCGGTTCGGGCTTATATCCACGCGTTGAACCGCTTGTTGGTGCGCCGCGAAAAAGGCGGCACCGACAAGCGCGAGATCAGCTATAAAGACGTCCGCTGAACCCTAAGATTGAGTCATCAGAATAGGGCGGGTGCAGCAACGTGCATCCCCGCCCTATGCCAAGATCGCCGCGACCATGTCGGCCTCTAGTGCGGGGTCTACCTGCCCCGCTTTTATCAGACTTAAAAGGCAATAGAACCCAAGGTTCGACTGACCCAGCCCGCACGCCAAAGCCCCTAACCGGCCAATTTCCTCGGGGGCCAGATTGGCGAATGCTGTAAGACTGCGCACAAATAGCCCGTCGCCATCCCCTACTTGATGCTTCATCCGGCGATTAAAACCGGGGCGGCGCGTGCCTCGCAGCATGAACCGCGTCAGCACCAACAGGTTGTGGAATTCAAACTCGCGGACGCTTAGCCAGTCCAGCAGCTTTCCCAGACCAGGTTCGCCATCGTAAAGCTGTAGAAAGCGCATTTCGATCTGCACCGCCAATGCGGCTTTCATCTTGGTTTCGCCGTTGTTCAAGATCATAAGCTCCGCCCCTTGGGTGTCGATCTTGAGAAAGTCGATCCTGTCGATTTCCTTGATGTCATCCAGACGCACGGTAGGTATCTCTACCGTGCGCACCAGCTCGTGACCGCTAAAATTGAGCGTGTCGATATTTGCCTGTCGGAGCGGAAAGAATGACGACAGCCCATCCTGCCGGTAGATGTGCAGCTTGTGCGACTTGCCATCGCCAACGGCGGCATTCACGTAGGTCGCATTGGGATGGTTCAGATCCAGCAGCTTTTCATAGGCTTCCAGTTGCGGCTCGAACCCGTACAAAGAACACATATCGTTATCTATAAGCGCTTGATAAGGTGCATCGCCTCCTATGGGGTTTGCACCAATATCAACGACCCTCACCCGTCCGAATGGGCTGAATGCTTTGCGCGCAACGTCCATGAGCTGTGTCATTTTCTGTCTTTCCTAGGTTGTGTTGCCCATTCGTATCGTTGTATTTGCGCGATTGGGGACCACGCCGAATAGCATCTTCTGCGCACCGGCAATGCCGACTTCGCGATTTGCGATCTCTACCAGTATCAGTACGGGTCGCGAGGGGTTCTATCGGTCGAAAGCGATTGCTGCGACCGTTCCACGATCATGATCGTCGCATCCGCTAAATGCTGGCGTTCGATGTGATGATCCCCCCGCGCAACGCGCAGTTTGTGTGCCTCAAGCATTACCTCGGCATGTGAAGAGCCGCGCGGGGGAATAAAGGCGTAGCACGCTAGCTCTATCAGAAAGCCCAACGGGTCTTTGAAATAGATAGAATGCATAAAGCCGCGGTCCTTGATGCCCGAATTGCCGATGCCGCGATCATTTAATCGTTCGAGAACCTGATCGAACATCGCCCGGTCCACTTCGAAGGCGAGGTGGTGCACGCAACCGGCATCGGTGGGTGTACGCTTATGCACGGGCTTGCGATTCTCATTGGTAAAGACAGTGATCAACCTCCCGTCGCCGGGATCGAAATAAAGATGCCCTTCGTTGGGGTCGTCCAGATTGGGTTGGTCAAATATAAATGGCATCCCCAACAAACCTTCCCAGAAATCGATACTGGTCTGTCGATCTGCCCCCATAAGCGTGATGTGATGAACGCCGATAACTTGGATCTTCTGCATTTGTCTCGTCCCGCTTCCACTTTTGCTTGGGAAAGCATAGCGTGGCGGCGGCATCATGCCACCCCTTTAGTCAACCCCCCTTTCGTCTCGGGCTTCGTCGGCTTATAAGCCGCAGAGCCCGCACCCGGTCAGAGTCGATGGGCCAGAACGAATTTTTGCAAGGTCCCGCCGCTCATGTCCATTTTTGATCAATTCCGTGGTTTGTTTTCGTCAGATATGGCGATCGACCTCGGCACCGCCAACACGCTGGTTTACGTCAAGGGCAAGGGGATCGTTTTGTCTGAACCTTCAGTAGTGGCGTATCATGTCAAAGATGGCGTCAAAAAGGTGCTCGCCGTCGGCGAAGACGCCAAATTGATGCTGGGCCGGACCCCCGGTTCAATTGAGGCAATTCGCCCGATGCGCGAAGGCGTGATCGCTGATTTTGACACCGCTGAAGAAATGATCAAGCATTTCATCCGCAAAGTGCACAAACGTTCAACCTTTTCAAAGCCCAAGATCATTGTCTGCGTACCGCATGGTGCAACGCCGGTTGAAAAGCGTGCGATCCGTCAATCGGTATTGTCTGCCGGTGCGCGACGCGCCGGTCTGATTGCCGAACCTATCGCGGCTGCGATTGGGGCTGGTATGCCTATTACCGATCCCACCGGCAACATGGTGGTTGATATCGGCGGCGGCACGACCGAGGTTGCCGTTCTGTCACTGGGCGACATCGTCTATGCCCGTTCGGTGCGTGTCGGTGGTGACCGCATGGACGAGGCAATCATCAGCTATCTGCGCCGTCAGCAAAATTTGCTGGTCGGCGAAACCACAGCCGAACGCATCAAGACGTCGATCGGCACAGCACGGATGCCCGACGACGGGCGTGGTACATCGATGCAAATTCGCGGTCGCGACCTGCTGAACGGTGTGCCCAAAGAGATCGAAGTGACCCAAGCGCAAATCGCCGAAGCGTTAGCCGAACCGGTGCAGCAAATTTGCGAAGCAGTGATGACAGCGCTTGAGACCACGCCACCCGATCTGGCTGCGGATATTGTTGACCGTGGCGTGATGTTAACAGGCGGAGGCGCGTTACTGGGTGATCTGGATCTAGCCCTGCGTGAACAGACCGGCCTGGCCATTTCCGTGGCGGACGAACCGCTGAACTGTGTTGCACTGGGAACCGGCAAAGCGCTTGAATACGAAAAACAACTGCGCCACGCCATAGACTACGATAGCTAATTTAGGCACAGTTAAAGCGGCCCGAGACGCGGCAGGACGGCCCTGCCCTCTAGGTAGGATATAAGTAGCGCATGCCCATCGACCGATCCTCATCGAACGATTTTAGGCGCCCTATGCGACGCTTGCTGTTGGCAGTGATCGCGTTGATTCTTTTGGGGGTCTTTCTGGTATGGCGCATCGACAGCCCGCGCGTCGAACGGTTTCGCGCTCAAATCACTGATCGAATTGTGCCCAACATGGAGTGGGCGATGGCCCCGGTGACAGGCACGGTGAATCTCTTCCGTGACTTCCAAAGCTATCAGCGTCTTACCGTACAAAATCAAGAATTGCGGTCTGAATTGCGCAAGATGCAGACCTGGAAAGAAGCCGCTTTGCAGCTAGAGCAGGAAAATGCGCGGCTGCTGGATTTGAACAAGGTGCGGCTGGATCCGAGATTGACCTATATCACCGGGGTTGTCCTTGCTGATTCCGGTTCGCCTTTTCGCCAGTCTGTCTTGTTGAACGTCGGTGCGCGTGATGGGATCGTTGATGGGTGGGCGACGGTCGATGGCATCGGCCTTGTAGGACGCATTTCGGGCGTTGGTAAAAACACAGCACGAGTCATTCTGGTGACTGACACCTCAAGCCGTATCCCTGCGGTGATACAACCATCTGGCCAACGTGCGATTATTGCCGGCGACAATTCAGCCGCGCCCCCAGTGGATTTTCTAGAAAACCCTGATCTAGTTCGACCGGGCGACCGGGTGATCAGTTCAGGCGATGGCGGTGTATTTCCGGCCGGAGTTCTGATCGGTCAGATTGCCGCAGACCCCGGCGGCCGTCTGCGCGTGCGGCTGGCCGCTGATTTCGAGCGTCTTGAGTTTCTCCGGGTCCTGCGCCATCACGGCTCCGAAAAGGTAAGCCAAGATGCCTCTGTGATCCTTGAGGAAGGCCCCGCACCCATTATACCTTTGGCTTCAACATCGGTAAGCGAATGATGGACGAACTTTCCCCTCTGCGCCTGTGGACAATGCGCGCCGCCTTTCTGGTTTTGACCGTGGTATTGTTGTTTTTTCATCTTTTACCAATTGAAACCCAGCCGGTTGCGTTTCTGGCACCCGAGCTAACGCCACCCTTGGTCAGCATTGATCCCGCCGAGGCGCGGTTACGGTCCTTGCTTAACCAAGGTAGCGACCGTTTCTGGGTGGCACCTGATCTGCTGATCGCATTTGCTTTTGCGTGGTCTGTGCGCAAGCCTGACTATGTACCTGCCCTGTTACTTGCCACGGCGTTCTTGCTGAACGATTTTCTGTTACAACGCCCCCCCGGGTTGTGGGCGCTGCTGGCCCTGATCGCATGCGAGAACCTTAAACTGCGCGGGCGCACATTGCGTGACAGTACATTCGGCGCAGAATGGCTTGCCGCGTCGGTATGGCTGGTGGCGATTATGCTGTTAAACAGGATCGTGTTAACCTTGCTTATGGTGTCCCCGCCTCAATGGACGCTTAGCTTGATCGAACTCGGCGTGACGGCTTTGTTCTATCCTGTGGTGGTTTTTGTGACCCATACATTGATGGGTGTGCGCAAATCGACGCCCGGCGATCTGGACAGCCTCGGCGGGCGGTGACGAAAGGAAAGTAAGATGAGACGCAGCAGAGCAGACAGCGATGCAAGTCACGCCAAGCTAAGTCGGCGGGCAGCACTTTTGGGTGGTGTCCAACTGCTGTTCATGGGCGGCCTCGCTGCACGAATGAATTACCTTCAGGTCGATCAGGCGGACCAGTTCCGCCTGTTGGCCGAAGAAAATCGGATTAACATTCGCCTCATTCCGCCATCCAGGGGTGAAATATTTGACCGCAACGGGGTGCGGTTGGCGCAAAATGTTCCTTCCTATCGGATTGTGATTGTGCGCGAAGATGCGGATGATGTGGATGCGGTCATGGACCAGCTTGCGCAGGTCATCAAGCTTGATCCCGAAATGCGCGAACGTGCGCTCGCTGAAATCAAGCGCTCTGCGCCCTTCCTGCCGGTAACGGTCGCTGACAATGTCAGCTGGGATGACGTCAGCCGTGTGTCGGTTAACACCCCCGCGTTGCCCGGCGTAAGCCCCGAGGTCGGGTTGACCCGCGTATATCCCCGTGGTTCGGATTTTGCCCATATCGTCGGCCGCGTAGGCCGGGTAAGCCAGGCAGACCTTGACGCCCTAGAAGATCCTGACGCGGTTTTACGTATCCCACGCTTTCAAATCGGAAAAATCAACGTCGAAGCGCGCCAGGAAAGCCTTTTGCGAGGCGTGGCCGGTACCAAACAGGTCGAAGTCAACGCCACAGGGCGTGTCATGCGTGAATTGGCGCGCCGCGAAGGGCAGTCAGGGGCGGACATCCAGCTTACGGTAGATTCGAAGCTTCAGAATTATGTTCAGGCTCGCTTAGGCCCCGAAAGCGCGGCTGTGGTTATTATCGACTGTGAGAATGGTGACCTGGTCACCAGCGCATCATCACCCAGCTATGACCCCAATCTGTTCGTTGGTGGCATCTCGTCAGCCGACTACAACCCGCTGTTGGAATCGAAATATCGTCCACTTGTTAACAAAACCGTCCAAGGTACCTATCCGCCCGGGTCTACCTATAAAATGATGGTCGCACTGGCCGCGCTCGAAGCAGGTATTGCCGGGCCAGACGATACGACCTATTGCCCGGGTTTTCTTGAGGTAGGCGGGCGCAGGTTCCATTGCTGGAAGCGGGCAGGGCACGGTTGGGTCGACCTTGAGACCTCGTTGAAGCAATCGTGTGACGTATATTACTACGATCTGGCGCTAAAAGTGGGAATCGAGAAGATCTCCGCGATGGCGAACCGATTTGGTCTGGGCATCAAGCACGACCTGCCGTTGTCGTCTGTTGCAGCAGGCCTTGCGCCGACCAAGCAATGGAAACAATCTGCCCGAGGTGCGAATTGGGTTATTGGCGACACAGTTAACGCGTCTATCGGACAGGGTTTCACGCTTAGCTCTCCGCTTCAACTGGCACTTATGACAGCGAGGATCGCCACCAACCGCATTGTTACGCCTAGGCTGATAAAATCTATCGATGGCATAGAACAACCAAGCGGTGCCGGCGAACCGCTGGGTGTCAGTGAAAATAATATCCGCAAAGTGCGCAAAGGTATGCAGGTCGTTGTCAACGACCGCCGCGGGACTGCCTATCGATCAAGGATCATAGCAGATGAAATGCGAATGGCCGGGAAAACAGGCACAAGCCAGGTTCGTAACATCACTGCCGCAGAGCGGGCGCGCGGCGTAAGCCGAAATGAAGATTTGCCTTGGGAGCGCCGGGATCATGCGTTGTTCGTGGCCTTCGCACCGTACGACAAACCGCGCTATGCCTTGTCGGTACTGGTTGAGCATGGCGGGGGCGGGTCCGCGGCAGCGGCACCGATCGCTCGCGATGTGATGTTGCAAGCGCTGTATGGGGGCGAACCACCGCTTGATGCATACCCGACTGCTGATCGCGCTCGGATCGCGACCCAGCAGGAAGAGCTTCGCAAAGTCCAACCTCAGGCGGCGATAAACGGGAAAGATCAGGCATGAGCTATCTCGAATATACGGTCAAACACGTCCCTACCGGACTGCGGAAAATCCTTCATCTGAACTGGCCCCTAACGGTCCTTTTGACGGCCGTATCAGGTGTCGGATTCTTGATGTTGTATTCAGTGGCGGGCGGCACGTTCACACCTTGGGCTGAGCCGCAGATGAAACGTTTTGCCCTTGGGCTCGCACTCATGATCGCAGTCGGCATGGTGCCGATCTGGCTATGGCGCAACCTTGCGGGCGTCGCCTATTTTGGCACAGTGTTTTTATTGGTCGCCGTGGACCTCTTCGGCGCAGTCGGAATGGGCGCACAGCGCTGGATCGAACTGGGGTCGTTCCGGCTGCAACCTTCAGAGTTGATGAAGATCACGCTGGTGATGATGCTGGCCGCTTATTACGACTGGCTACCTGCCAAGAAGACATCGCGTCCGGTTTGGGTGCTTCTTCCCCTGTTAATGATCATTGTTCCAACCTTTCTGGTTCTAAAGCAGCCTGATCTCGGCACGGCGATCCTGCTGATGGCAGCAGGCGGCGGGCTGATGTTTCTGGCCGGTGTGCACTGGGCCTATTTTGCAGTGGTCCTCACCGCCGGGTTCGGGCTTATCACAGCTGTGTTCCAGTCGCGCGGAACCCCTTGGCAATTGCTTAAAGACTATCAGTTTCGACGCATTGATACGTTCATTGACCCAAGCACCGACCCCCTTGGGGCAGGCTATCACATCACCCAATCCAAGATCGCCCTCGGATCGGGAGGGTGGACAGGGCGCGGTTTCATGCAAGGGACTCAGTCGCGATTGAACTTCCTTCCCGAAAAGCATACCGATTTCATCTTTACCACCTTGGCCGAAGAGTTTGGTTTTGTCGGTGGCTTCTCATTGCTCAGCCTATATGCCCTGATCATCTTGTTTTGCATTGCATCTGCCCTGATTAATAAGGACCGTTTTTCATCGTTGCTGACCTTGGGTATTGCGTTGAACTTCTTTTTGTTCTTCGCGGTCAACATGTCGATGGTCATGGGGCTTGCACCTGTTGTGGGCGTCCCATTGCCCCTGGTCAGCTACGGAGGGTCTGCGATGCTGGTTCTGCTGCTTGCATTCGGGCTAATTCAATCCGCCCACGTCCACCGACCAAGGTAACATTAATGACAATCAACATTCTATTTGCCGCTCGCCCTGAACGCTGGTCTGACTTTGAAGCTCCGCTGCGCAATGCCCTAGATAGTGCCGAGATAGACGCCACCCTGAGTTTGGAGCTGCCACCCCACGAGGTTGACTACATCGTCTATGCGCCAGACAGCTCACTCCAAGATTTCTCGCCCTATACGCGCGCCAAAGCAGTCCTGAACCTTTGGGCAGGAGTAGAGAAGATAACGCATAACGAAACGCTCAAGATACCTTTGACCCGCATGGTAGACCCTGGCCTGACGACAGGAATGGTCGAATGGGTGACAGGCCATGTGCTACGATATCATTTAGGCCTAGATACAGATATCCTCCGCTCGGATTCTCGCTGGGAACCGCGAACGCCTCCGCTGGCACATGAGCGAAACGTAACGGTTTTTGGCTTGGGTGCCCTTGGCGCCGCAGTGGCTCAGGTACTGGCCTCGTTTGGGTTCGACGTCGCGGGCTGGTCACGCAGCCGCAAAGTTCTTTCCGGCGTTACATGCCATAGCGGGCCCGACGGTTTAAAGGCAGCACTTGCGCGATCAGAAATCGGAGTATTCCTGCTGCCAGACACATCGGCAACGGCCAATATTGTTAACTCTGAAACGCTGTCTCTCATGCGAAAGGGGGCGCATATTATCAATCCTGGCAGAGGCACGTTAATCGACGATACTGCTCTTCTCGCGGCGCTGGATGAGGGGCATATCGCACATGCCACCCTCGATGTCTTTCGAATAGAGCCTCTCCCCTCCGACCATCCATACTGGTCGCATCCCAAGGTAACCGTAACACCTCACATTGCAGCCGACACCCGCGCTTCCACCGCCGCGAAGATTATCGTCGAAAACATTATGCGTGGTGAAACCGGGAAAGGTTTCTTGCACCTGGTCAACCGCGGCCTCGGCTATTGACGCATCAAGCCTAGACTGAGGCGCATTGAGTTTATTTAGCAAAATGAAAAAGGCGCGGCCCGGCTTCAACTTCATTTTGCCTTTTAAACTCTCGCCGAAGGCATAAAAACTAGGCTTGGTTCAGGCCTCTCCCTTTTAACAAAGCCTCAACACCAGGGAGCCGTCCCCGGAAAGCCCTGTATAAATTTTCCGGGTCAGCGCTATTACCGGCAGATAGGATGTGTCGGTCCAAGGCGTCGGCGCGCTCCGTGTCGAAGACATTGCCTGTTTCAGTAAATGCAGCGAAGGCATCAGCATCCATAACTTCTGACCACATGTAGCTGTAGTAGCCGCTAGAATATCCATCCCCTGCGAAAACATGGGCGAATTGCGGCGTCGCATGGCGCATGGTGATCGCGTCAGGCATACCAAGCTCAGCGAGGACCGAACGTTGCTTCGCCATGAGATCGCCAGGTAATTCACCGTCATGAAATTCTATATCTACAAATGCAGAAGCAAGGTACTCGACGGTTGCGAAGCCTATATCGAAATTTGACGCCCCAAGAAGCCTATCAAGTAATTGCTGTGTCATCGCTTCACCCGTGACAGCATGTGTGGCAAAGTTCTGGAGCACCTCAGGCACTTCCAGCCAGTGTTCGAAAAGCTGACTGGGAAGTTCGACGAAATCTCGTGCCACCGACGTCCCGCTCACGGATTCATATGTCACGTCAGAGAGCATCTGGTGCAGCGCGTGACCAAATTCGTGAAATAATGTGCGCGCATCGTCGTAAGATAACAGCGCAGGCGCGGCCTTGGCAAAGTTGCAAACGTTTATAACGATAGGAGATTGAGTATGCGGAAACTTTGCTTGTGACCGCATCGCTGAGCACCACGCACCTGACCTTTTCGACTCGCGTGCGAAATAGTCACCGATAAAGATCGCGACGTGTTTGCCGTTGCGGGTTACTTCCCACGCGCGGCAATCCGCATGATATAGCGGAACGTCAAGGCGCGCAAACTCGAGAGAGAACAAACGGGTGGCGCAGTCAAAGGCCGCGTCAATCATACGGTCCAACTGGAAATAAGGTTTCAACGCGGCCTCGTCGAGATCATGCTCTGCAACGCGCCTTTTCTGCGCATAGTATCGCCAGTCCCACGGGGTGAGATCGCCATTCACCCCTTCGCGGTGCATCATCTCGGTAAGAACCGCCAAGTCGCTTTCGGCTTGGGCTTTTGCCGGCTCCCACACATCCATGAGCAACTGACGCACGGCCGCCGGTGTTTTCGCCATTTCAGTCTCGAGCTTGTAGACCGCAAAATTTTCATAGCCCAATAATTGGGCGCGTTCCTGGCGCAAGGCGAGAATTTCTGCGGCTATCTCGCGATTATCGGTTTCACCGCCATTTGCCCCGCGCGCCTGCCAAGCGAGAAAGGCCTTTTCACGCAGATCTCGGCGCGGCGAGAATTGCAAGAATGGGACGATCAAAGACCGCGACAACGTGATAACCGGCCCAGTTGATTTCTTTTCCAACCCTGCGCTGCGGGCGGCGTCAATGACGAAGTCAGGCAAACCCTTTAGGTCGTTTTCGCCAAGTGGCAGATACCATGACCTCTCATCAGCAAGCAGGTTCTGGGAAAACTGTGTGCCCAGCACGGCCAGCCGGCTTTTGATGGCTTTCATGCGACTGTCGTCCGGCCCTTCCAGTGCGGCACCGGCGCGGACAAAACCTCGGTGAGTAAGCATCAAAACGCGCAACTGTTCTGGGGAGAGATCGGATTTATCGCGATTTTCCCAAACGGTCGCCACACGCGAAAACAAGGCTTTGTTGCTTGATATAGTTGAAAAATGCGCGGCCAAACGTGGGGAAAACTCGCGTTGAAGTGCGTCGCGGGTCGGGTTGCTGTCGGCACCTGCAACCGTAAAAAACACGCCAAGCACGCGATCCAACAGGTTGCCTGCTTGTTCCAGCGCTTCAATGGTGTTGGAAAAAGTCGGATCGAAATCGCAACTTGTTATAGCATCTATTTCGTTGAGGTGACTATCGAGAGCCGCTTCCAGTGCAGGCTCGAAATCATCATCAGAAATCTGGTCGAACGGCGCAATTTGGAATGGGGTTTCCCAGTCTTGTAGCAGAGGGTTTGTCATTGAGCTCTCCTTTGATCTCAAAGGTAAGTGGCCCGACAGCGGGTTACAATCACCCGTGATGTCCGAATGGGGAGTTTCTATCGGCACCTCGGCAGACCATCAGGCCTAACCCATCCGTGTTTGCGGCGCAGCGTGTTATATGACAGCGGCGGGTACATTCAGGGATCCTGATTGACCCAGGATCGTCACTTGGAATTTTAGCGACCTTGAACTGTGTAAGGATGTCTTTGTCTCGGCACAGACGTAACTCACACAATTCAAGGTCAGCCAAATCAAAGCTTATGGACGCACGTAAGCGTAGCCATCCTCTTGAAGTTCGATCAAGCGTACAACGCCAGAAGGAACAACCTTTGCTTCTTCCAGCAGCACGACATCATGCCCCGAATTCTTTTTCATGGCTTCCATCGTGTTTGCACAAGCGGCGAAACTAATGTTGTCCATTTCAAGTGACATTGTCGCAATACGCTGAGCCACGGGGCTTTTTTCAGAAATCAGCATATTTAGCCCTGGGCCATAGGTTACTACTTCGATAACGACGTCATCGCCTTGGCTTTTATAATAGGCCGAAACATTTGCGGCATTGTTCAACGCCATGTTCATTACCTGCGGGTCATTCTCATCCACGTGGATAGCAACCTTGTGAGTAACCCCTTCGGCCATCGCTACAATAGGTGCCAAGCTCAGCAAAATGGCCAATACGAATCGTTTCATTTGTTTCTCCCTGTTAATGTGTTGTTTGATAATAGCGAGTTTTCGCGCGAGGTAACCCGTCACTCGATTTCGTTACCACAAATTAGACAATCTTGGCGCGGACTGACGGAAATGACACGATTATCGCCATATAAGCCGTCATAGATCAACATTTTACCGCGCAGCGGCGCGCCAGCCCCGGTTATCAGCTTAATTGTTTCAACCGCCATCATTGCACCTATGACCCCGGGCAGGGGGCCAATAACCCCGGCCTGCGCACACGATGGCGCAAGATGCGGCGCAGGTGCCTGAGGAAAGATACATTGATAGCAAGGGGCACCTTTCGCAGGGTGGAATATGCTTAGTTGCCCTTCCCACTGACTTAGCGCGCCAGAGACCAGAGGGATGCCTGCGGTCACGCAGGCCCGGTTCGCCAAGTAACGTGTGTCGAAATTATCGGTGCCATCCAGCACGATGTCATAATCGGCAAACAGTTCGGCGGCGATGTCTTCGGTGAGACGGCGATGGTAAGGGCGTACGGTAACAAATGGGTTTTGCGCCTCCATCTCTGTTTGAGCAGAGAAAACCTTTGGCGTGCCGATGGCACTATCCTTGTGGATCACCTGCCGTTGCAGGTTGGCGTTTTCAACGGTGTCGTCGTCGATCACTCCGATCGTTCCGACCCCGGCGGCAGCAAGATATTGCAATACCGGAGCCCCAAGCCCACCGGCACCGATTACCAACACGCGACTGTTCTTCAATGCTTTCTGTCCAGTGCCACCTACTTCGCGCAATACGATATGACGGGCATAGCGATTCAGTTCAGTGTCCGAAAAAAGCGGGGCGTCTGAAGGATTTTGCAAAACATGTTCAGGCTTAGAGCGTAATCGAAGCCGGTTGAGGACCCAGCTGTAACCAATGACCAACAGGACAAACGCGGTCAACAGCACCCAAGGCGCGGCGCTGCCTCCGGTCGCAATGCGTAATGGGCTGGCGGGTGGAAGCAGCAGGTTAAGCCCAATTACGGCCCCCAAGAGCACACCGAGGGCCAAGTACCTGCGATCACGCGATTGGCCCGCCAAAGCCCCCACACCCCAGATCGCCACAGCAAGACCAAGTACAAGTAGCATTAAGCTCTCGTACCTGCCGCGAGAGAGTACAGTTTCAACAGATATTTACGCATATTGCCCGCCTTGTTTTGGATTTAACCAACTTCAGAACGGCAACCTACGCATTTTTCGGCTGGCACCAAGCTAAAACATTCAAAACCGGTGGTCAGAATACCCGTTGTCCTGCCGACCACGTTTCCTTCAGTATCGCCAATCCGTCCAACCGCTTAAAACGGATAATATCAGCCCGCGTCCCGATCTCGAGACACCCTCGATCCCTTAAGCCTGAATGAAGCGCCGGAGCATGTGTCACCGTGGCTATTCCCCGTGCCAGATTACCCCACAGGTCACCAAGTTGCAGTGCCGCCATCAATAACCCGGCGGGCACGTAATCGGATGACAGGATATCCAGACGATCAGCTTGCGCGAGGTCTATCGCAGCGACATTTCCTGAATGAGAACCGCCCCTGATCACGTTCGGAGCCCCCATGATGGTCGCGATTCCCATGGCATGGCAGGTTTGGGCAGCTTCAAGAGTGGTCGGGAATTCGGCCAGTTTAACCCCATGACCGTGGCTTGCATCAACTTGGGCCGCAGTCGTATCGTCGTGGCTGGCAAGTGCCGCTCCGTAACGCGCCGCCGCAGCAACTGTCGCAGTTTCATGAAGGGTACCGAACTGTTTTTGCAGGCTGTAAAGATAGTCGACATGCGCGGTAAACTCAGCCTCGCCAAAGCTGTGTTTACCGCGCATGTAGGCTTCGAATTTTGCCAAATCGCGAAATTGGCGTTGTCCCGGCGTGTGATCCATCATCGACACGATCCCGATCCGATCCCGCGGTCCGAACTCCGCCAATTCCTCCCGAAGCGTTTCAGAACATATTTCTGCCCGCAAATGGATGTGGTGACTGATCCGCAAGGCACCGGCATCTCGCATCCAAAGTATTTCATCCGCCATGGCCCGAGCATATCTTTGATATCTATTGCCGTCAGATATGATTGATCCCACCCTGATGGCGTCGAATACTGTCGTAATACCGGCACCGGCCAGTTCACGGTCATGGGCTAATATGGCGGCGCGGTGCGGCCAGTCTACCTTGGGGCGCGGGGTCATGTGCCGCTCCAGATTATCGGTATGCAGTTCAACAAGACCGGCAGCGATATAATCCCCCTCCATGTCGTGCGCACCTTTGGGTATGGACGTACCCGTGGCGATGTCAGCGATCATCCCGTTACGCAGGCGGATCGCGCCTCTCACGACCGTTTCCTTGAGGATCAGCCGGGCGTTGGCAAAAGTAATCTCTTGGGTCATATGCAGATCTTCTGATTGGGAAGCTCGGGTTGAAAACCCGAGCCAGAAAGATAGCGGCCAACCTGTTCGACAGTGCCTATAAGTGGCCCGCTGTTATCGACAGAGTGGTACGGAACACCTGTCGGCATGGCGAAATCGGCACGGTGCAATCTGCGAGCAATCTCGGCTGGATCTTCTCTGTTACGTGCTGTCAGGCGTGCGGCCAGAACATCTCGGTCCGCAGTAAGCAGGATCACGCAGAACCTGTCAAAAAGCGTTTGCGCTTGCGGCAGGACCGACCGCGACAAATTTACAAGGACGTCGCGGCCTAGTGCAAGATCCGACGCTACTGCCTTCGGTATGCCATAGTGCAACCCGTGTGCGGCCCAGTTAAGGATAAACGCGCCCTCTTGCTCGGCTTTCGCGAACGCTTTTTCAGTCACGCCATCATAGACCTCACCGCCTTTTTCGACAGGTCGCGATATCACGCGCCGCGCAAGGGTAAATCTCGGATCGGCCTCTGCCAGGGCTTCCATCACGCTGTCCTTGCCGACCCCCGACGGGCCCACAATAGCGATGAACCGTCCAGTCATGATAACTTATCCGGTGTAAAAGCAGTTACATCGAATTCCCGGTCGCAAATCTTGTCCCGCGCGGCATGGTCGTGAAATATCCCGATGATAGCCGCGCCCCGCGCCTTGGCTTCTGCAATCATCTCCAGCACTGTAGCGCGGTTCGTCGGATCAAGGCTAGCTGTTGGTTCGTCCAGCAAAAACGCAGGATACGGATAGGCAAAGCCACGTGCGATGTTCACTCTTTGCTGTTCCCCGCCCGAAAACGTCGTGGGGCTGAGCTGCCACAATCGTGGGGGTATATTCAGTCTCAATAAAAGCGCTTTTGCCCGTTCCATGGCGAGGTCCCGGTTCGACCCCGTGACCACCAACGGCTCTGCTACCACATCAAGGGTCGACACCCGCGGCACCACGCGCAGAAACTGGCTGACATAGCCCAAGGTGGTGCGACGCAGGTGGATCAGCTCTCGGGGCGCGGCGCTGACGATATCCAGATCGCCTACCATGATCTTGCCCGACTGGGTCAGGTAGTTGCCGTAAATCATCCGCATTAGGGTCGATTTACCTGCTCCTGACGCCCCGACCAACGCAACACATTCCCCCGGTGCCACCGTCAGCGATGCGTCCCTCATAACCGGGATTTCGGCCGCCCCTTGATTGTGGAGCGTAAAGGATTTTGAAATATTTTCGACAGTGATCATGGGGCTCACACCTGTAGGACAGAGGAAACAAGAAGCTGCGTATAGGCATGCTGCGGATCATCCAGCACCTGATCGGTCAAACCGGTTTCAATGACATGGCCGTCTTTCATCACCATCAGTCGATCCGCCAGCAACCGGACTACCGCCAGATCGTGGGTCACGATAATTGCGCTCAACCCCATTTCTCGCACGAGACCGCGCAGCAAGTCCAACAGCCGCGCCTGCACGCTGACATCCAACCCCCCGGTGGGTTCATCCATGAACACCAACCGCGGACCGGTCACCAGATTGCGTGCGATCTGCAAACGCTGTTGCATCCCGCCAGAAAAGGCGGTGGGCCGGTCGTCGATCCGATCCGCGCTGATCTCGACTCGCCCCAACCAGTCGATAGCCTTGGCGCGGATATCGCCGTAGTGCCGGGCGTTTACCGCCATCAACCGTTCGCCTACATTACCGCCCGCGCTGACATTCATCCGTAAACCATCACGGGCATGCTGATGCACAAATGCCCAATCGGTACGTGACAACATCCGCCGCTCCGGCTCGCTCATCGTGACGGTATTGCGTAGGCCCTCGGTGCGGGTGTCAAAACAGACGGCCCCCGCATCTGGCTGCAAATGCCCGGCCAAACAGTTCAGCAAGGTCGACTTCCCCGACCCGCTTTCTCCCACGATACCCATCACCTCGCCGGGATACAGATCAAAGGACACATTCGTACAGCCAATCCGCGCGCCATACATCTTGGCGATATTTTCCACTTGCAACAAAGGGGTCATGCCGCGTCCTCCGCCAGTGCCGCAGCCTGTGCGCCAACATGGCCTGCCACGCGGCGGGTGCCGCAATAGTCAGTGTCTGAACACATGAACATTCTCCCGCCAGCATCATCCATAATCAGCTCGTCCAGATAGCTGTCTGTGGCCCCACAAAGATCACAGGCGTGATCGGCTTTCGTCGGCGCGAACGGGTAATCGTCGAAATCCAAACTTACCACCTGCGTGTAAGGTGGTACCGCATAGATCCGCTGTTCGCGTCCGGCCCCAAACAGTTGAACCCCCGCCATTTCCAGCTTGGGGTTGTCGAATTTGGGGATAGGCGACGGATCCATGACATAGCGCCCCTCGACCTTGACCGGATAGGCATATGCGGTGGCAATGGTGCCATGCTGGCTGATGTCTTCGTAAAGCTTCACATGCATAAGCCCGTATTCCTCAAGGCTGTGCATCTTGCGGGTCTCCACCTCGGATGGTTCCAAAAAGCGCAGAGGTTCAGGGATCGGCACCTGATAGACCAGTATCTGATCCTCGCGCAGCGGCAGCTCCGGAATCCGGTGACGGGTCTGGATCACGCTCGCCTCTGCCGTGGCTTCAGTCACGGCAACGCCTGCGGTCTTTTCAAAGAAACGCCTGATCGACACGGCGTTGGTCGTATCGTCCGCACCCTGGTCGATCACCTTGAACCGATCTTCGGGCGTCAGCACGGCAGCAGACACCTGCACCCCTCCCGTCCCCCAGCCATAGGGCATCGGCATTTCACGGCTGGCAAAAGGCACCTGGTACCCAGGAATGGCCAACCCCTTCAGGATCGCACGGCGGATCATCCTTTTGGTCTGTTCGTCCAAATAAGCGAAGTTATAGTCGGTCATGACCCCACCCCTTCTTTCATTTTGCCGGAAAAACTCCCCCCGGAGGGGCCCTTACTCTCGTCTTGCCCGGCGGCTTGCACATTGCGGCGCAGCTTGCGGACCAGCTCCAATTCGGACTGGAAATCAACGTAGTGCGGCAGCTTGATATGCTCCAAAAAACCCGTCGCCTGAATGTTATCCGCGTGATACAGCACGAATTCCTCGTCTTGCGCGGGCGCACCTAGATTGTCTTCGCCTAGTTCTTTCCAGCGCAACGCGCGGTCGACCAGCGCCATGGATATCGCCTTGCGCTCGGTCATACCGAACACCAGACCATAGCCTCGGGTGAATTGAGGCGGCTCAGTTTTAGATCCCATAAATTGGTTAACTGTCTCGCATTCGGTCAGGGTGATTTCGCCGATATCAATGGTAAACCCCAGCTCAGGAATGTCCATTTCCACAGCGACCGTCCCGATTCGCAGCTCGGCGACAAAGGCGTGATTACGCGCATAGCCCCGCTGCGTGGAATAGGCCATGCCAAGCAAAAACCCCTCATCCCCACGTGTTAGAGCCTGCAATCGCAAGGCGCGGCTGGCGGGAAGCTCAAGCGGGCTGCGGGTCAGATCATCGGGGGTCTCGGCACCTTCAGGTTCTGTTTGAATGAGCCCCTCTCGGTCGAGGAACCCCATTATATGAGGGGTTTCCCCTCTGTTAGGCTCTGTTTTTTGCACCTCACCCACTTCTCCATCGGCGGCAAGTTTGAAATCGAGCAGGCGGTGAGTATAGTCGAATGTCGGCCCCAATACCTGTCCACCTGGCGCGTCCTTGAACGTCGCAGACACGCGGCGGTCGCAATCCATTGCTGCCGTATCCACGGGATGAGAGCCTCCGAAACGCGGCAGCGTGGTGCGATAGGCGCGGATCAGAAAGATTGCTTCGATCAGGTCGCCGCGCGATTGCTTAATTGCCAGCGCGGCAAGCTCTGGGTCATACAACGACCCTTCTGCCATGACGCGGTTCACAGCCAGCGTCATCTGTTCACGGATCTGGTCGACACTTAGTTCAGGGACGGAGATATCGCCGCGACGTTCTTCGGCTAGCCACGCATGGGCATTGTCGATGGCGCGTTCGCCCCCCTTGACTGCAACATACATCAGCCAATCCTCGTGGTGCGAGGCAGAGCGGCAAGGCGGTCTGCACAGGTAAGCAAAAAATCTACTCCAAGCGGGTAAAGCCCGTGATTGCGTTGCAGCATCTGCGTATCCGGTAACGACAGCTGCGCCGCACCCAATATCCCCGGCCCCTTTAGCGTGATGCCTGTATTTCGCAACTCGGGCAGTTCAACGATCAACGTAGCTGAACGGTCAGGGTATTCTGACGTCCCCAACGAAAATTCGTCGAGCGGCAAATCACCCCACATGCCAATGGCAAACACCGCCTGCGCGGGGGAAACAAACGGTGCGCCGGTCTGGAATGTTATCCAGTCCCGCACATCCTGCGTATCGTGACTGGACCCAAGAAAGATCGGTGTATCCGGGTCACACAATGTCAGCACTGCCACCCCTGCCGCTACGCCTAAAGGGGGCGGTGGAAGCCCACCTGCTACCGTAGAGATCGTGCCAGGGCGTGCCATCGCCGTCATGATGCCGCGAAACGCGCGAGAAGCGTCAATGGGTGGGTCAGTAAAGCCGCCCGCCAAAGCATTTGCCCTCATCAGTCCTCTCCTCGTACCATCGTCAGAAACTCAACCTTGGTCGCGGCAGCCTTGCTTGCCCTTATTTTCTTTTTCGCATCCATCTCTTGCCCCAGAGGAATTAGAATTGCGGTTTCGACATCCTGAGCAAGGTCCGTCTGCATCAGGGCATCTATCAAGCCAGCTTGCAGGGCGTGGGTTTTGCTGCGCCCCTGCACGTACCCATGACCGACGGTACCGCAGCCCAGCTTGACGGAAGCACGCGTCACCGACATTTCGCCAAGGTTGAAAGCAGCGCCGACTGCGCCTGCCCTGCCGCGCACCATCACTGCGCCAATTTCTGGATTGCGCAAAAGCGTATGGTCAGGGGCTATATTCAATCCATTCCACAATCGTTCAACCGAAGCGGCGGGCGACTTGGCCAGCAGGCTTAGCCAAACTCTCCTTGCTTCAATCATGACCGGAAAATTAGTCTCAACATCCATCTAGACACCTTTTGAAGTTGTATATACAACTATACAAATACTAACTGACAAACCGCTTCCTGCCAAGCCTGCACCGTGTGGAATATTTATGACACCGCCTCGCCGTACTCCGATTTGGACCACAATTGCCCATAGTTTACGTGCTGATATTGCAGCCCGCGTGTACCGCCCGGGTGACAAACTGCCGACGGAAGGCACCCTTGCTGCCCGCTTTGGCGTAAATCGGCATACGGTTCGCCATGCAATCAGGGCGCTGGCCGAGGAAGGGCTGGTACTATCACGGCGTGGTGCCGGGGTTTTCGTCATGTCCACTCCCACGGACTATCCCATCGGGCGTCGCGTCCGATTTCATCAAAACCTGCGCGAACAGGGCCGCATACCCAGCAAGGAACTGCTTTTGCTGGAAACCCGCGCACCCAGAGATGAAGAATTCAGCGCCCTTGCCCTGACCAACGCTACCAAGATTCAGGTATGCGAGGGACTGTCTTTTGCCGATGGTCAGGTGGTGGCGATATTTCGCAGCGTTTTTTCAGCGGCACGCTTTCCAGACATTCTCGAACATCTTGCCGAGACCCAATCAGTGACGGCGGCGTTGCGAATGGGGGGCGTCACCGATTACACACGTGCGTCGACCCGCATCAACGCCAAGTTGGCAAACGCAACGCAGGCATTGCATCTGCGCGTGGCCGAACACGCGCCGATCCTGCGCACGATCAGCCTTAACGTAGACAGCGACGGTACTCCCCTAGAATACGGGCGGACCTGGTTTGCCGGTGACAAGGTAACTCTCACACTGAGTGATGGTTGACGGTTCGACGATAAATGACCCGTTCGCGCGCCCAGTGACGCGGCATCACCGACCGTCGTCTTCGCCCTTTATCAATTTACGCCGGAGCCATCCGGAAAACGTATCCATCCCCATAACCATAATGATGATCAGCACGATATAATAAGTGACCTCTTCCCAATCTTTCTGAGTGCCAATCGCTTGGGTAAGCATCAGACCGATCCCGCCGCCGGTGATTGCTCCGATGATCGTGGCCGATCGAGTATTGGATTCTAGATAATACAAAACTTGGCTTATAAGAACCGGAGTGATCTGAGGAATGACGCCGAAACGGTAACGTTGCAGTGGCTTTGCGCCGGTCGAGGTCACGCCTTCGACCTGCTTGTCATCAATATTCTCAAGCGCTTCGGAAAACATTTTGCCAAAGGACCCGGTGTCGGTCATTAAAATCGCAAGTGCGCCGGTTAATGGGCCCGGTCCAAATGCACGGGACAACACGATTGTCCAAATCAGCCCGTCTACCCCACGCAGAAAATCGAACACCCGTCGCGAAGCAAACCTAATAGATCTTAGCGGGGTAAAATTCTTTGCCGCAAGAAAGCCAAGGGGCAGTGCGACAAGCGCGGCACCGAACGTTCCCAAAAATGCCATTAGCAAAGTTTCGTACATTGCCCAGGCCACGTCGCCATGGCGCCACATGCGATTGGTCCAGACGTCGTGAAAGATCGCAGCGGCTTCGCCATTCGCCGCCCTATTGACCAACTGCCAAACACCGAGCCCGTGATAGGGACTATCAAGGGTGAAAAAGAACAGCTCCCACCCATATGTGTATTTAAAAACTTCAGTCCGGTTACGCGTGATGGTCAAACGTCCGGCGTCAGTGTTCACCGTCACCCGATTTTTCGATGCGCTGATGTAATTGGGTAATTCGCCGGGGGGAAATGTCGCGTTCACCCCGCGCTTGCCCGGTGTCGCGACTATCGTTCCATAACCCGGAATGTCATAACTGACGTTCGGCCCGAAGGTGATGATATGTCCCTTGCCCAAATCTACTACGGGGCGGTCTCCTAATGTCACCCAGCCTGGCGCGGTGCCGGACAGATATTCGCCTTTCCGTTCTCCTTCGATAGCAACCGAAAATTCGCTGGTGCGGTTATCTTGGGTCACATGTGTTTTAAAGCTATAGGCATCGGCCACCAACGTGCGGGCGTTATTGACGTTGATCCGGTCGCCAATGCCGGCAATATCGAACGAAACGAAGATATAGACGAAGTACATGATTATGATCAGCGGCACCGAGAATGATATAATTTTCTTGCGCGAAAACAGGGCCACGGTCGGGCCATGCAGGACAGTCGCATTCATAACATTACCTTTGCACTTGGTTGACCATTTGTAAGCCGGTGGCGGAACATGCTCGAAATCTGGTCGACGGCCACAATTGTCAGAAACAGCAAAAGAAAGATCGCCGCGGCTTCATCGAACTTGCCCTGGCCCCAGCTTATGGTGTTGCGCAGATCGTAACCGATACCACCTGCCCCCACGAACCCAAGGATCGCTGACGCGCGAATATTGATCTCAAAGCGCAACAAGGCGTAGCTTAGATAATTCGGAGCAACCTGAGGGATCACACCCAACCACATGCGCTGGCCCCAACTGGCCCCGACCGATTCCAAGCCTTCAACTGGTTTCAAGGATGCGTTTTCGTTCACTTCCGAGAATAACTTACCCAAGGCCCCGACAGTATGCAGGGCTATGGCGATCATCGCAGGCACAGGCCCGCCCCCCAACAAAAAGATAAGCACCAACGCCACGACGATCTCTGGAATGGCCCGGAGTATATCAAGCACTCGGCGAACGGGGATGATAAGCCAAGGCACCGGGGCGAGCCCACGGGTAATCACCAGCGACAACACCAACCCTAACATTGCGCCCAACAAGGTGGAGGCAGCGGCAATGTTAACTGTCTCAAGCAGTGACGGGAAATATTTCACCATATAGCCGGGCAAAAGATGTCTACGTGCAATCGCCTCGCCTATGACGTCTGCGGGAAAATCCAGGATATTGGGTAAACCTGCCCAAAAGCCACCGGCGTTGCGTTGATCAGCCGTGTTAAAACCGCTCACGAGCATAACGATGAACACGACAAGGAGTATCAGGTTCATCAGACGTTTGGCCCGCGCCTGCGCCAGATAGGAATCCTTGACACCCTGAACAGGACGAACGATTTTCGAACTCTCAACCATGAGGTGCCCCTGCGACAAATGGCTGACCCCAGACCGGACCGGGGCCAGCGAAATTTCTCAAATCACGTCGATTAATTCGATTTGGCTTGGCGGGCTGCCACGATTGATAGGTAAGCGTCGTGGGTGATCGGGTCAAAACCAAGACTATCACCTGCCGCCACGCCATAGGTGCACTCGGGGTCGTTTTCATACAGATTGTCTACGAGCGCTGTCATTTTATCTTTCACATCCTGCGGCATGGTTGTGCGCAGCACCACAGGACCTTCCGGGATGGGTTTTGAACGCCAGATTTCCACCAGATCGTTCATATCTATCAGGCCGGCATCCACCGCCTTGCGCAGCGCACCCGAATTATAGCCATCTTCCCAGTTGCCTTGCCCGTCGGCCCAGGTAACGCCAGCATCAATATCACCATTATTGACTGCAACAATGGTCTGTTCGTGACCGCCAGTGAACTTAACTTCACCAAAGTACTCTCCGGATTCCATCGTAATCTCATCCGATATCCGAGGGATCTCGATTGATGGGATCAGATACCCAGAGGTCGAGTTGGGGTCGCCAAAGCCGAACACCTTGCCTTTGACATCCTCGATCTTTGTGATGCCGCTATCTGCGCGTGCGAACCCGATAGAATGGTAACCGTAAGATCCATCAAGGTTCATTTTGACCAACACCGGCTCGACTGCTTCGGGGTCCTGAAGATAAACCGCCGCATAGGATGACGCCCCTAACCACGCCATATCCAACGTACCGCCCAACAATCCCTGAATGACGCCGTTGTAATCGGCAGGCGCAAACAGCTTGGTTGGCACCCCCAAGGTGTCTTCGGTCATTTTGCGCAAGCACTCATTCGAATTCATCCGATCCTGAGCGTTTTCGCCGCCCAAAATTCCAATACGAAATTCGGAAATCTCGGATGCTTGTGCCAATGCGCCTGTTGCAACAGACGAAATAGCCAAGGCAGCAGCAAGTATGTTTTTCATGAATTCTCTCTCTTTTCAGAAAATCCCCTAGAGCCGGGGAAAGGGTGAAGTAGGGTGTTGTCTACTGCGCAGCCAGACAGGCCACGCGTTGAGGCGGTGTTTCAATCTGAGTAGATGTGGTGGTCTCGGAAAAACTCGCGCCAGCCCCATAAATGTCGCGGGCGACACCGGTGGTTAGCTGTTCTGGCGTGCCATCAAATACGATACGCCCTGCCCGCATGCCGATGACCCGGTCGCAATAGCGCCGCGCGGTATCAAGGGTATGAAGATTGGCAATAACCATGCGGCCGTCTTGCTCGTGGATGTCGCGCAATGCTTGCATGACCACTTGAGCATTCATTGGATCAAGCGATGCAATGGGTTCATCCGCCAAGATGATCGTAGGGTCTTGCATCAACGCCCGCGCAATCGCCACGCGCTGCTGCTGCCCCCCCGAAAGAGCTTCGGCACGCTTATGCGCATGTTCGGCGACGCCAAGTCGGTCAAGAATATCAATGGCGCGAATTATATCGGCTTGAGGAAAAATATTGAACATTGTCGCCACGGTATTTTGACGATTGAGCGTGCCATGCAAAACGTTCGATACAACATCAAGGCGCGGTACCAGGTTGAACTGCTGAAAGATCATCGCACAATGCGACTGCCAGTCTCGCCGTTGCGACCCGCGAAGCCTGGTAATGTCGCGGCCGTTCACGATGATTTCGCCGCAACTCGCTGTCGTCAGACAGTTCATCATTCGCAATAGCGTGGACTTACCTGCGCCTGAACTGCCGATGATGCCAATCATCATAGGGCGGTCCACCGCAAAACTTGCGGCATGAACGGCGGTGTTCGCGCCAAATTTTTTGGTAACGGAATTAAGCTGAAGCATTCGGTTCCCCTTTTCACGGGGACCCTAGCCATGGATTAATTCACATAGGTTTCATCTATGTGAAACTTTCGCGACAGTGCGCTGCCTTATTTCAAGCCCGTGGACCCGAAACCCGAGGCCCCACGCGTGCTGTCGGAAAGCTCATCAACCTCAACCAGCGCATACCGGCGCACGTCGGCGATAACCGCCTGCGCTATGCGGTCACCGTGGCGGATGACGAAGGGGGCATCGCCTATATAGTAAAGCCCTACCATAATGATCCCACGGTAATCTTCATCCACAGTCCCCGGCGCATTAGGAATAAGAAATCCGTGCTTAAGCGCCAACCCCGATCGGGGCCTGATCTGCATCTCGGTCCCACGCGGCAGCTCGACCGAAAACCCGACAGACAAAAGACTGACCTGCCCGTGCAAAAACGTCATCGGCCCGTCCGGTAAGAACGCCCGCAAATCCATGCCCGCGGCCCCTGCCGTGGCATAGTTTGGCAACGGCAACTCGGTGTTCCCAGGCGCACGCTTAAACTTGACCTCAGCCACTATTCACCCTTCCAAATCACGAACTACGCTTAATCAGTGGACCATTCCAAATGGTTTAAAATCCTCGCCGAAGGCCTAAAATCTCTTCTATTCCAAAGCCTCTGAAATGCGCAAGGCCAGCTGCTGTGCAACCTGGTCCTTACCCATCCGGGGCCAGCTCTCCATGCTCTCGTGGGTGATCAGAACCACTGCGTTTTCCGTTCCCCCCATGATACCTGTGCAGGGTGAAACATCATTGGCCATAATCCAGTCGCAGCCCTTGCTCAGACGCTTTGCTGTTGCATTGGCGATGACGTCGTTGGTTTCGGCGGCAAATCCCACAACCAATTTCGGACGTCCAATTTCCATGTGGCTGACAGTTTTCAAAATATCCGGATTCTCTGTAAATTCCAGCGCAGGCAAACCACCGCGCGTTTTCTTCAACTTGCGGTCACTTGCGGTGGTCACTCGCCAATCCGCCACGGCGGCGGCAAAGACGCCCACATCAACCGGCAGGGCGGCCTCCACGGCTTGCTGCATCTGGACTGCCGTTTGGACGCGCACCACCTCAACCCCAATCGGGGGGGCAACATCGGCGGGGCCGGTCACGAAAACGACTTCAGCGCCCTGATCGCGCAAGGCGTTGGCGATGGCCGTTCCTTGTGCCCCCGACGACCGATTGGCAATATACCGCACGGGATCTATGGGCTCATGGGTCGGCCCCGACGTCACCAATATTCGTACCCCTTTCAATCGACCGTTGCCAAGTTGCGCGTCCACGGCAGCCACGATTTCAAGTGGCTCCGCCATACGGCCCGGGCCATATTCACCACAGGCCATGTCGCCCTCGTTCGGGCCAATGACAGTAACACCGTCACCGCGTAGGGTATCAAGATTGCGTTGTGTCGCGCGGTGTTTCCACATCCGCACATTCATAGCCGGTACAATCATGACCGGTTTATCGGTCGCCAGCAAAAGGGTAGAGGCAAGGTCATTCGCCAACCCTCCTGCCATCTTTGCCATCAGATCGGCTGTCGCCGGCGCAACAACGACCAAATCCGCGACGCGGCTTAATTGGATATGACCCATTTCCGCCTCGTCGCCCAAATCAAACAGATCTCGATAGAGCTTTTGGCCTGCCAATGCGGCCACGGACAAGGGTGTTACAAATTCCTCTCCGGCACGGGTCAAAACCGGGGTGACCGTGGCCCCGCCTTCGCGCAACCGGCGGATCAGATCAAGCGATTTGAAAGCGGCTATACCGCCTCCGATAATCAGCAGAATATGTTTGCCAGCCAACATGATCGCCCTCTTTCTCGTCACTGGATCGGACCATAGGCAGGTCGAGCTGTTTCTTCCAGCCCCATCGTACCGCTTTGCTATCCGCCTCCGGGGGCACATGGCCTACCGCTCGCGGCGGGCGCTCTGCGCAACGGTTGTTCTCCGCGCAAACAGCCGACCGGTATCATCAGAGTGACGGTCTCGCCTCCCTTGGGGCACCGTTGGAAATTGATATCACCGCCAAGCCGCTCTAACGCCGCTGCCACGATGGAAAGCCCCAGCCCGCTCCCCCCCTCCTTCGCGCCTTTCCCCCGGTAAAACCGGGCCGATATCCTAGGTATCTCTTCCGCAGGTATTCCGGGGCCCATATCATGGACCGAGATATGGCAACGGTCGCCTTCGTCGGTAAGAGAAATATCCACCGAAGCGCCGGTTGGCGATGCATGTATTGCGTTCTCAACCACGTTTCGGACCGCCACCGACAACAGCACAGTGTGGGTACGCATGACGCTTTCGCTATAATTGGTGAACTTAATCACAACCTGCTTTTCCGCCGCTGCGCGAGCCAAATCCGACGCCACGGCTTGGATTGTCATCGCCACCTGCCCCTCACCTTCGTCAAAAGCATCATCGCTATCCAGCGATGCGAGCGCCAGCAACTGCCTGACCATTCTGTCAGCGCGCCCAACCCCATGTTGGATCTGATCCAGTGCGCGCAAGCGGGTGCGCTGATCCGGAGCCATCGCGGCGACCTGCGCTTGGGTCTTTATTGCGGCTAAGGGGGTCTTCAACTCATGCGCCGCAAATGACGTAAAGCTTTTCTCACGATCTCTCATCAAGGTCACGCGCGAAAACAGTCCGTTCAACGCGTCGCCCATCGGTTTTATCTCTCGGGGCAGCGGGGTCACTGAAACCGGGCTAAGATCTTCAGCAGGCCGTTGCGACAACGCGCCTGCCATACGTTCAAGCGGGGCCAATCCACGCTGAACACTGACCAGTATCAACGCCGCCATGATCGGCAACATGAGCAGCGCAGGCAAAGCCAGCCCTTTTGTAACATCCTCTACAAGGCGGTCGCGCACCTTATAGCTGTCGCCAACCATGATACGCATCCCCAACGCTTCATTGACGACCGAATAGACACGCCATTTTTCACCTTCGATCACAGTGGTGCTAAAGCCGGTATCCTGATCGGTGAGCTTTCCCAGCGGCGCACTGCCCGAGCTGCCTACCAATGCGCCGTTGAGCGACCAAATCTGGCAAGATAGCTTGTGCGAATAATCCGTCTGCAAGATACCATCTGCCTTGCCCTCCCCCGTCGCAGCTACGGCAAGGGTGTTCAGATCAATCCTTTGATCCGACATCAAGGACGATACCATCTGTCCGGCTTCGGCCAGTCTGGCATCCAGAACTCTTTCGACTTTACCACGGGTAGACTGCTGCACCCATACGAAAGCCGACAACCACACAAAAGAAGTCGCGGCCACGAGGATAATAAATAAGCGGAAGCGGATAGAATTCATTGTTCCACCCCTGCCAGTCTATAACCAGCGCCCCTTACCGTCTGGATGAAACCCGCACCAAGTTTCGCACGAAGTTTATGAATGTGGACTTCGACAGCATTGCTTTCCACGCCGTCCTGCCAGCCATAAAGACGATCCTCAAGCATGGTTTTCGACAAGATCGCACCGGGCCTTTCAAGAAGCGCTCTTAATATGGTGAATTCGCGCGGGGAGAATTCGATAGTGCAATTGTCTTTGTGGCCGGTCATCCGAGCAGGGTCCACGGCAAGACCGTTCCACCGGATAAAGGATTCGGCCCTACCCTCTGCGCGTCGCACGATTGCTCTTAGGCGGGCGGAGACTTCGGCGAGGTCAAACGGTTTTCCGAGGTAATCATCGGCCCCCAAGTCAAGCCCGGCAACCCGGTCTTGGGTCTGATCCAGCGCGGAAAGCAGAAGCGCAGGCGTATTGTCACCCTGCGATCGAAGCTTGGAAAGCAGCTCGAGCCCGGTACCATCAGGCAGCATGATATCGAGCAGGATCGCAGAATACCCACCATTCGCCAAGGCCTCCCGGGCATCGGCGACCGTTGTCACCAATTCCGGCGTCAGACCCGACAACCGGAGCCCGACCGACAATCCGTCTGCCAATGTTTCATCATCTTCAACAATCAGAATGCGCATTGATAAGGGGTCCTTTATTCATATCCCCGATGGGTCACTCACCTTAAGCCTCACTTAAGGCAGTCATAGGACGTGGACCTCATGATACATAGTCAAAATCTCAAGCGGTTCGCGCTGACTTCATTGATCGCTGCCTGTCTGGCGGTTATTTCCATGTTCCTTTCTGGGACGCCCGCGCAAGCGCAGTTGCTTTTGGCGGAACGTGCAGCGCCGATGAAGATCGCCGATGCCTTCAAGCTAGAGGTAAGGGACCGCGATGATGGAACACGCGAACTGACATGGGAAATCGCGAAAGGGTATTATCTCTATCGCGATTATCTTGCGGCTGAAACGGAAGCAGGCACTGATGTGCCGCTGGTGTCTCCGTCCGGTGTGCCCAAAGATGACCCGACGTTCGGTTCAGTCGAAGTATACTATGATCTGGTGCAGGTAGACATGGCAGCGGCCGAGGGACCTGTGACGGTGACCTATCAAGGCTGCCAAGAGGATGGCATCTGCTATCCACCCGTTACACGCACTTTGCCAGCACTGGCCGCCACGCCGCAAGCACTTGCGTCGCTCCCCGCAGATGAAGGTAGCATTGTGACCGAACCTGCAAGGGATCAAGGTTCGGGGTTCGTGCTTGCCAAGGATAGCGGGCTGATCGAAGGACTTCGGGACCGTGGTGGGGTCTTGTTCGTGTTGGCTGGCTTTTTTGCTTTTGGGCTACTGCTTGCTTTTACGCCCTGCATGTTCCCGATGTATCCAATTCTGGCAGGTCTGCTATCGGGCCAAGGCCAAAAGCTAACTGCACGGCGCGGCGTAACATTGTCTGGTGTGTACGTTCTGGCGATGGCAAGCGCCTTTGGCTTGTTAGGTGTGGCCGCAGCTTGGTCGGGGCAGAACTTGCAGATTGTGCTGCAATCGCCCGCGGCGATATATTTGGCTGCCGCAGTGTTCGTTATTCTGGCCCTGTCTATGTTTGGGCTGTTTGAGCTACAACTTCCAGCTGCATGGACAAAACGCATATCCTCGGTTGGTACTTCATCAGGCGGAACTCTTGGCGGTGCCGCCACCCTTGGCTTTAGTTCGGCATTGATCATGGGTCCCTGTGTAACCGCGCCCTTGGCCGGGGCGTTATTGTACATCGCAGGAACGGGCGACGTGGCTTTGGGCGCGGCGGCCCTATTTGCCCTGGGGTTGGGGCAAGGTGTCCCGCTGCTTGTCATAGGTGCGCTAGGGGCGCGGGCTTTGCCCCGTGCAGGAGGATGGATGCAGGGGTTTAAGCTGGCCTTTGGCTTCATCTTTCTGGGTATGTCAATTTGGCTGATTGGGCGCGTGTCAGCGGGGCCGGAGATCCTGGTGCTGTGGTCCCTGTTGTTGATTGGTGGTGGGATATTTGCCGGGGCAATGGATCTGTTACCGGTGGATGCAGGTTCAGGAAGACGTCTGCTCAAAACTGCCGGAGTATTCTCGTTGCTAGCAGGCGCGATCATGATGTTCGGAGCGGCCTTGGGTGGCCATGACCCCCTGCGCCCGCTCGACCGACTTCAGGCTTCGGCAGGAACCGGCAAAGATTCAGAAAAACCGGTGAATTTCGTCACTGCCGTATCAAGACAATCCCTTGAGGCCGCATTATCGAATGGTCTGGCGAAACCATCATTGATCTATGTCACCGCAGATTGGTGCGTAACCTGCCGCGTGATCGAGCGTGAAGTCTGGGCAGATGTGTCTGTTCAGAATGCACTGTCGCAGATGACTGTGATTGCTGCGGATGTTTCAGATTTTGGCCCCGAAGGACAGGCCATGCTAGATCAGTTGGGGGCCGTCGGGCCGCCCACCATGATCTTTCTGGACAGCCAGGGAAGAGAAGCCCCCAACACGCGTATCGTCGGAGATACAACCGTCAAAGCCGTCCTCTCATCCACTGGGGTGCTGTAATGAGCAGCGTTGCCGACAGCAGGTCCGCCTACTCACGTTCCTGTAGCTTGGGCGGTTACCTTCCCCGCTATGGTAAGGCACCAAAGTACAAGATTGAAATGAACTACAACAAAGGAAAATTCATATGACACGTATTACACGCCGCGAAGCGCTTGCCGGAACCGCCGCATTAGGATTGGTTTCGATGGCCGGTTTCAGCTTTTGGCCAGGTCAATCGGCTGCTCAAGGTCAGGAACTGACAGTCGAAGACGTTTTGTTTGACCCCGCAAACCCAGTGATGGGCAACAAAGATGGAGACATCACGATCGTTGAATTCTTTGATTATCAATGCCCCTATTGCAAGGCCAACCACCCTATCTTGACAGATGTGGTTGAAAAAGACGGAAATGTTCGGCTGGTCATGAAGGATTGGCCGATATTCGGAGCCCCGTCGATACTCGCGGCCCAGCTTGCCCTTGGTGCATCCACCCTTGGCCAGTATAAAGCCGCCAACGATGCGTTGATGGAAACCGAAGGCCGCCTATCAAAAGAGCTTATTCACGAGACGCTTACAGAAGCTAAATTGGACGTTGCCGCGCTTGAAAAAGCCTATGAGGCATCCCGCGAAAAATGGGACGGATTGATGGCTCGCAATAGCAGCCAGGCGACGCTATTAGGGCTTCAGGGTACACCGGCCTTTATCATCGGGAAGACAATCTATCCGGGTTCGATGTCCGATGAAGCGCTGCGCGATGCTATTGAAAAAGGACGGGCCTGAAGCGAGGGCCTTAAGGTTCGCTAAAGGTAAACACTGTTTAGCCGCGTTAAATCGGCAAGCTAAAGAAGAGGTGAGCAAAATGAAAAACCTATTGACGCGTCGGGGCGCTCTTATGTCCGGCATTGCTATGGCGGGGTCACTTGCGGCCCCTGCGATTCTGCAGGCTCAGGCCGCACCGACAACCAACCGGCGCAACATCTCCAGTTTCTCCACCCAGAACTGGCAGGATCATTTCGACAACCTTGGTGTGGCCACCATCGTCGCCGATACAGGGTCAAGAGCGCTGCATTACTGGAACAGCACCGGTGAGGATTACCGGGTATATCCCACCTCGATCCCGATTTCGGAAGATCTGACAAAACGGGGCTACACAAAGATCGTACGCAAGAAAGTCGGGCCCGACTGGACACCGACGGCGTCTATGATGAAGCGATTTCCCGAATATCACTACATGCCGCCCGGTCCGGATAATCCTTTGGGTACCCACGCTATGTACCTCGGCTGGCCCGCCTATATCATTCACGGTACCCATGACACCCGCAAGATCGGGCGGCCTTCTTCAGATGGCTGCATAGGGCTTTATAATGAAATGATTGCGCAGCTGTTCCAGATTTCGCCAGTGGGCACTCAGGTACGGATCATCTGAACGAAACGGCAACCGTCTTGCTGCAATCGGAATACGCAGCAAGACGGTTTATCGCCTAATTAGGCATCGCGCCGGGAACAAATTCGCTTAACTGAATGTTGTACTATTATTCAGCTAAGTGAGGATACGGGAATGGTCACCAACGGTTACAGGGTCGCGTTAGCTTTTGCAGGTTTGATATTTGCATCAGCGGCACAGGCTGACATCGCTATCTACGGCCCTGGTGGCCCAACCCCTGCTTTCAAAGAGGCTGCCAAAGCTTTTGAAAAACAATCCGGTATCGGTGTAGCCGTCACGGGTGGGCCGTCTTCGAAATGGATGGAAGACGCCAAAACCCAAGCGGATGCTATATATAGCGGCTCTCAGAACATGATGGACGATTTTATCGTCGCGCATGGCACTGTATTAGCTGATACGGTCGAACCTTTATATCTGCGCCCATCCGCTATTCTTGTACGCAAAGGGAACCCCAAGGGGATCAAGGGCATCGCTGACCTTGTGGACCGGGAACTTGGGCTAATGGTGGTTGATGGGGCCGGTCAAGTTGGCATGTGGGAAGATGTCGTGGGACGTCTCGCTGATGTGACAGCTATGCAATCGTTCCGCGCGAATATTGATAACTTGGCCCCCAACAGCGGTGCCGCACGCAACACTTGGAAAGAAGACCCAAGCCTAGACGCTTGGTTGATCTGGAACCATTGGCAAATCGACAATCCCGATATTGCCGATATGGTCCCGACTGAACCCGAGCTTACAATTTACCGAGATACAGCCATCGCCCGAACCGAAAAAGGGCGGGACAATGACGAGGTGACTCAATTCATTGAATTTATCAAAAGCGACGAGGGGGCTAAGATATTTGGTGCACATGGCTGGCAACATAGCTTTAACTAACCCCTGCCGCGCGGATGTGACACCGCCGTGCAGGATAAGAATGGGATGGCGAAAATGATAACCACACTCTTGGCAACTGCTGTTCTTTGCGGCGCAACAACGTTTAGGCTTTCACGAGCATCACGCTGCTTCGCGCTTATAAAACCAACCTTAAGACGCGCTGCCGTGAGGTAGCCGTCCCATAAACGGCGACGCTTACTGTGGCTGCCACCCTTGTAACGGACAGCTCCACGAATAGCGGGGTCCTATGCTTTAGAGGAATAGCCTGACATGGCGACAATCACGCTACTCCAGTTGAACGACCTTCACGGCTATTTGACCCCACACCCAGAACTAATCTGGGGTGCGACCGGGCCAGAGTTCCCAGAACTTGGCGGGCTTGCACGTATCAAAACCCTGTTTGACCGTGTCCGGGCGGAAAACCCTGGTGCTGTGATCGCGTTGGACAACGGCGATACGTTCCATGGTACCCATCTTGCTGTGTCGAGCAAAGGAGAGGCGCTGATTGCCCCTGTCAACGCTCTGGAATTGTCTGCAATGACCGCGCATTGGGAATTCGCATGGGGTCCTGACCACGTTCACAAGCTTTCGGCACAGTTGGCCCATCCGTTATTGGCAGCTAATTGCTATTCAGAGGCCGACGGGTCGCGGCCTTTCCCGCCGAGTTTGGAAATAACAGTTGCGGGTATTACTATAGGCATAATTGGCATTGCAGCGACCATTATAGACAAAACTATGCCTGCGCATTTTTCCAAAGGAGTTCGATTTACCGATGGCGTGCAAGAAGCACGCGAACAATGCGCGCAATTACGCGAAAACGGGGCCGAGCTGATTGTTCTGCTTTCTCACCTTGGCTTACCCCAAGATATCGAATTGGCCAAACAAGTCCCGGGGATCAACGTTATTCTAAGCGGTCATACCCATAACCGGTTGACGAAACCTGAAATGGTCGGAGACACCGTAGTGATACAATCTGGTTGTCATGGGGCGTTCATTGGCAGATTGGATATCGATATTGAGCACGGCGAGATTATTCAGAGTCGACATGCATTGATACCGATAGACGACAGTATTCCCGAGGATCATCAGATGGCTATTTTGGTCAATGAAGCCCTCGTAAAAGACCGCGACCTTTCAAAGGTGATAGGCGAAACGCCTTTTAACCTACATCGAAATACCTGCCTTGACGCACCCATGGATGATGTTTTGCTTGCTGCTGTAGCCAAGGCGGGCAGCACCGATATTGCATTTTCAAACGGTTGGCGTTACGGGGTGCCGATACCACGCGGCAATGTAACGCTTGAAGACCTGTGGAATATCGTACCGGTGAATCCTCCTGTTTCGACAGTCACGATGACAGGCCATGAGATTTTAATGATGATGGAAGAAAGTATTGAAAGTACATTTTCCTGCGATCCATTTGGACAGATGGGTGGGTATCTGAAAAGGTTCAGGGGGATGACATTCCACGTAAAGCTCGAAAATCCGCCTTCGCGAAGGGTTATAGGTGCTTTCGTCGGCTCTGACGAGCTAGTGCGTGAGCAAAGCTACCTTGTGTCATTTATCACATCTCAGGGCGTGCCGATCAAATACGGTAAGAACAGGAAAGATTTAGACATCCACGCGATTGACGCATTGAAAAACTGGTTCGAGAAACCGCAATGGGAGGATGCGCAAATCGTCCCGGGGTCGGGACGTATTTTGATTGTCTAGCGCGGTGCTTCGAAAAACAGCAGATTAGGACAATGCAACCGCGCTAGAATTATCTTCGTGGGCCGGGATCGCAGATTTCAATCGTACATAAAACGTTGATCCACTTCCTAGTACGCTATCGTAATAGATACTTCCGCCATGCGCCTCTACAATTCGCTTTGAAACGGAAAGCCCTAAGCCGGTTCCTTGAAACCGACGCTGGTCACTAGAATCGATCTGCCCGAACTCTTCGAATATCTTGTCTTCGCTGTTTTCAGGGATGCCTATGCCCTGATCCTTGACAGAAAGCACAACGTCGTCGCCATCACGCTCCAGCATTACATAAATATTTCCGTCTGAATTGGAAAACTTGGCGGCATTGGAGAGCAAATTAGTAACGACCTGGTCCAATCGTTTCTTATCACCTTTGACGTAGAATTGGTGGGGGTTAATATCGCTTGTGACCACCACTCCAGCGCTTTGGGCATAAGCGTGAAATGAATTCACCGCATCATTCACCACATTTCCCAGATCGGTCTTGGCTAAATCGAGGGAAAATTTTCCGGCGTCCGACGATTGTAGCAACAGCAGATCGACCACGAGATCGTTCAACCGATTGCTATTCCTTCCGGCCATTTCCAACAGACGGGTCATTTTCTCGGGAATCTCACCGGAGTTACCAGAATTTATTATGTCCAGAGCACCCTTTATCGAAGTGAGCGGGGTTCGTAGTTCATGGCTAACAGTGGCAAGAAAACGCGTCTTGGCTTCGCTCGCAGCTAAGGCATGCTTATGTTCAATTTCCAACGCACACCTGCTTTTTAGAAGGGCTGAATACCCGGTCAGAAAACTGCGTGCGAGCTCTAGAATGAACCCAACTACGAATAGTACCGTAAATAGATTGAGCCAAATTTCCGAGGTTATTGGTGGTCGTACAATCCACACATCGCGGATAGGAATATACAGGATAGCGAGAACATAGATAAAAAGCCTAAGCCCTAAAACGGGAAGAAACTGGTGATTGTTCATGGCGGCAAAAATGGATGCCGAGACCAACAGGAATAGCGGAAGAAAGTGGTTGCCACCCACTCCTTGCTGAATAGCTATAGCCACACAGAAAAGGGAAATTGTCGCCGCGCTTAAGGCCGTTGCGGAAGTTACATGAAAGGTAGCATTGCGGATGTTGATCGAATGATCGCGCGCCGCCCGCAAGATATAACGCAAAAGCAGGACGTCATATATTTCACATGCGATTATGGCGACAAAGAACGACATTGCAATTATAGGATCGTAATAAAACCCGGCCAGAAATACCGATAGCGAGTAAATTATGGTTCGCTGCAGCGACAATTTCTGCCCCACACGGGCATAGTCTTTCAGACGTTTAATGCGCGATTGGACACCGTTCGACAACTTAATGTCATTCCCCGCAAAATCCTTACCCGAAGCTTCCATCCGTGGGTGTCCTATCGACCGCGCAGCGGCCATGCAGTGTTACAATTTAGCCATGGTTCAACTATAAATGGAATTTTATTGTACCAAAGTGTCAAAAAAAAGGCTGTATAGATACTGTTAACGTTTACGGTATGTCGCATAATCGCAAGAAACAGGCAATAAAAGATGGGTTTTCACGCAGTAAAAGCCTCCGAACAACAATCTGTTGAGATTGGTGTAGCAGATACGGGGCGTGCGAGTGGACAAAAGACAGTTCAGAGCCGCCCGACGTTTGCAGCGAGAATAGAAGAAACGGTGGTGTGTGTAGAAAATCAACATCGCTACGGCCAGCTTTATGCGGATCTTCTTAGGGCACGAAAAACGGTTTTTATCGACCAAAAGGCTTGGGATTTGCCGCAGGCAGATGGCATGGAGTTCGATCAATACGATACTCCTCAAAGCCGATCGGTGGTGATCCATGAATATGGCCGAGTCTTGGCGGGTGTGAGGCTTTTGCCGACAACCGCGCAATGTGGTTGCTATTCCTACATGCTTAGGGACGCCCAGCGCGGCTTACTTCCAAACATTCCAGAATACATCCTCTACGAACCAGCACCGGTAGTAGCCCATGTTTGGGAAGCAACCCGCCTTTTCGTTACCAAGAACGAACCTGCTGAACGTCGTCTGGTTATTCAGGCTAAATTAATAAAAGCAATGGCCAACGCCGCAACCCAACAGGGCGCGACACATGTCATCGGCATCGTTCCCGCAGCGTTTCAACGATGGATGAACCGTCTGGGCCTAAGCGCCCTGCCCGTGGGACCAAAGCTAAACATCAGCGGCGATCACACACAAGCAGCAGTAATGTATGTCGCCGGACAAACCTGAGGCTCGCGATGTTTCGGTATAATGTAAATCTGTTTGGGTGGTTCGGGGCACCTTTTTGGCCAAGTTAACCCCGCGTACATTCCGCGTACGAGGCTAAGGCCAATTAATTGAGGATAGGGCAGCGCAGGCCTTTGTTGACTGTTGCCACAAGCGACCCGCCTTTAAAATGCAGCTAGTCCGCAGCCTGAAAAGTCGGCAGCCCGGATTTAATCGCTCGATAAGACCTGGAAACAAAAGTCTCTACAGCAATAACGTTCCGCCGCTTGTGCCGCTTTTTATATATGTATTTAGCAGATCTGGCTAAAATAGGGGTCATTATTCCGGCATCAATGATGATCCGGTCAACCCATACTGCGCCCGCGTTCATCGGTTTAATATGCAGTCGGTGCCGCCAAAGTCGAATAGCACCATCAGTCTCTTTGCTCTCCACAATTCTGGCGGCGTGGCATATCATTCTGATCTCAGCTTGGTGTTTTCTAAAATTGAAAAAACCTTGAGCAGCCATCTCAGTATAATATATCCCTCCTTTTTCCAGCCGGTTAATTGAAGACCCATCTGGTCCGGGTGCCTCGCCTGCAAGACAAGCACGCTCAAACAGTTGATCCGCGCTTTCAAGGTATCGTCCCTTGATAATCACTTCCATAGACATGATTAGCTCTCCAGTTGGTTGCACATGCAAAATCATCAGACACGATCCGACAGCAGCCAACCCAATGGCTGCTCAGATACGCTGATCTGGTAAGAGCTATTCAATATATAGGGCGGTAACGTGGCGATATTTGGCTATTGTCATGGCCGCCGCCCTAAAGTGCAGCCATGCTGGCTTCACTTGTCGCTGTTTGAACTGGCGACTTGAATCCGCCAGCTAAACCGGTGTTGATTTCAGGATAAGTGGGCCGCCAGGGCGCATCGTGAACGTCAGGTTTGGCGGCGCAACTGGATGGTCGCTCATCGAGAATGACGCCCGCCTTAATACGGATCCCAAAAGGACCATAATTTCAGTTTCTGCGTATTGCGCACCGATGCAAATGCGCGGCCCATCACCAAACGGAATGAATTGTCCGCGCTGGTATTTTTGGTCGAGAAACCTATCAGGTTTATACTGGCTTGCTTGTGCCCACAGTAATTCATTACGATGTAATGAATAGACCGGAAACATGATAACATCGCCCTTTTTAAAGGTTACACCTTTGATTTCGGTTTGATCCGTAGCATCGCGTGCAAACAGCGCACCAGCGGGATACAAGCGTAATGTTTCAAGCACATGTGCTTTAAGCCGCGGCATCTTTAAAAGCGTTTCAAAGGTGATCGGACCCGTGAGGCAAGCGCTTTTTATCTCATCTCTCAATACTTGCTGCACGTCGGGGTGCATTGCCAGCAGGTAAAGTGCCCACGCCACCGTATTTGCAGATGTCTCATATCCAGCGGCAACGAACGTCAGCAAGTTATCGACCGTGGTTTCGACATCCTCCTGATCGCTTTCAAGAGCTTCGATGAGCAAATCCAAAAAATCTTCGGGTTCAGCATGTCGCTGCGCCTGACGATTGGCAATAACCTCACGGGTGAGCTGCCTAAGGTCAGTGATGGACTTTTTGCTTCTAAGCCATTTCAAGCGAGGTAACCACGAAGGCAGCCCCATCAAATCGAATAGGGACATATAGCTTATATAGTCGGTGAAACTACGCATTCCCTGTCTTATATCTTGTTTCGATACTGTCTCACTGCCGGAAAACATTACCCTCGAAATATTTGCCAGTGTCGCTTCCTGCGCTGAGTCCGCGACATCGACCTCACCTTCCGCCCGCGCAAAGAAGCTGGCCAGCTCTTCTCCGGTCGCTGCAAAATGGCTGGTGAGCACAGGCAAGTTTCGCGCCGCAAATAGCGGGGCGTACCGATGTCTTTGCGCCCGCCACTGTTCGCCCTCGGCCAATATCATTCCGTTACCCACAGCGGCACCAATGACATTTCGGGTGAATTGTGATTTCGGGAACCGCCGTCCCGCCCCAGCCAAAAGCTCAGTAACCATTTCTGGATCGCACACGTAATGAATATTAGCGGGGCCTTTTAGGTACTTTTGGGTTCTCGTCGCATCAGGAATTACCGAAAAGATATTCTTTCCTGCTTTTTTGGCAAAATCGATTAGGCTGACATCGTCTACAGCCAACTGCGCTGCCACAGGGTGACTAGAACCTCCGCGTGCTTCCATTGCAGTATTTGATTTCCCCATCACACCCAATGCCCTATCTCCCCTCGCTAGTTTATATTTTTTGTTTTGCGAACCTTGATACGTTATAGATAATTTAGCCATCAAATTAACAGCAAAAGCACACCGCAGATACCAAATCCGAATATTTCTAGCTGCTATTGATATTTTGCGCATTCGGCCCCGTGCCAGCCTAAGGATCTCCACACCTGAACGATAGCGGTCGGCGATAGCTTTCTCTGTGCTCTATCGAAATATCCAAGAGCCTAAAAATGTGCTAACGAACGGAAAAAGGATGCACCACGCACCGGGCACATCCTCTAAACTTACACATCATAAAAACTGCACAAGAATACGGTCTGCGATAACCGCTTTCCAACAGTATCTTGAGCCGGTGCAAGCTCTGACGTAATGATCGCGCCGACCAATCAATTTACATTAGGAAATGCCTCACTTCAGCGGAATGAGTTTCCAACGTCTTTCGCATCTTGCAAAAAGCGGCCGCTTCGAGTTGGCGCACTCGTTCTTTGGATAAGCTCAACTCGGCACCTAGACTTTCCAATGTACGCGGCTGATCACGCAGTTTGCGTTCGCGGACAATGAACTGTTCACGCTCGTTCAAAGCTTGCATTGCCGACAAAAGCCAGTTGCGCAGGGTTGCCGTGTCATGGCTTTCCTCAACTTGTTCTGCGGCCTGAACGTTATCGTCAACCAAAGCATCGATCCACTCACGCCCCTCATCTTCTGCAGATTGCGTCGCATTCAATGAATAATCGGATCCTGAAAGACGCCCCTCCATCATCTCGACATCATGCATCGGCACGCCGATTTCAGTTGAAATCATCTGTCGCAACTGGTGCCGGTCCAAAGTCTGGCCAGCAACCTGAGCTTCCCGCTCCAATCGGGCCTGAACTCTCTTCATATTGAAAAACAATGATTTTTGAGAGGACGTAGATCCAGTCCGTACCATCGACCAGTTGCGCATAACATGATCTTGGATACTCGCCTTGATCCACCACACTGCATAGGTCGAAAACCGCACTCCGCGGTCCGGGTCAAACTTATCTGCAGCCTTCATCAGACCCAAACCTGCCTCTTGAACCAGGTCATTCATAGGCGCACCATAGCGTTTGAACTTGCCTGCCATCGAAATCGCAAGCCGCATATATGCCGTTATCAAACGGTGCAATGCGTCTTCGTCACGTTGATCGCGCCAAGCATAGGCCAGCCTCAATTCGGTCTCGGCATCCAAAAGCTCTGCTTTCATTGCGGTGCGTGTCAAAGAATATTCTCGTGCGTGTGTAAGCGCCATACTATCACCCCCTGATGATTTGACGCCTCGAAACGCGCCTTTATTCTGAAACGCCGCGCTGACCAATTAGTTCATTATAATCGCAAAAAAAATCACGCGGCAGCCGCCCCAACGTGCAATTTCCCTAAGTTGCAAAGTAATCGCATAGGCAATTTGACATTGCGTAGGAACGGCGGAATTATCCGCTAGCCTCAATAGACCCTAAGGATAGCTTGCATGACAACTTGGCATTGGGTGCGCCATGGCCCAACCCACGAAAAAACATTTGTGGGCTGGCGCGATGTTCCCGCTGACCTATCGGATACGGCACAGATCGATCGATTGACGCAACATCTTCCGCCTAAAGCGCTACTGCTGTCGTCGGATTTAAGCCGCGCTGTCACCACTGCTGATGTCCTCACTTTACCCACCCGCACCCGGCTCGCCCATGAAGCTGCCTTGCGCGAACTCAATTTTGGGCATTGGGACGGCATGCGCGCCAGTGACATTTCAACCAGCCACCCCGAACTAAGTCGTGCCTACTGGACAACCCCGGGCGACGTTGCGGCCCCCGAAGGCGAAAGCTGGAACCAGGCCGCTTTACGGATTAACGCGGCCGTTGACCGGATAAACGCCCGCTACCCTGGCACCGATATTATCGCCGTAGCTCATTTCGGCACAATTCTAACCCAAGTACAAAGAGCATTAGGTGTCGATGCCCATGCTGCAATGGCCTATAAGATAGACAATCTATCAGCGACGGAAATCCACGTTACCGACGGCTCATGGAGCGTTGTGCGCATTAATCACTCTCCTTGATATCGATCCAACTGCCAACTTACGCGACTCAGTTTGTTTTGATCCTGTTCCCAACGTATAACTGAATTCATCTGCGCCCCACGACGTGACGGTCGCTGATTTCATTTTGCCAAATAAACTCAAATCCAACAGTAACGTGCAAAATTAACGGTTCTTAAACACCCTGTACCTACGCCTTAACCATTCGTCCCGACAAAGGCTTCACATGGTTTCTCGTGCTTACACTGTTGCTTTTCATGGGGTCGATGCACGGCTGGTAGAAGTGCAATGCGCGGTTTCAGCAGGGTTACCGTCATTTTCGATCGTAGGGTTGCCCGACAAAGCAGTTTCCGAAGCACGTGACCGCGTTCGCGCGGCCTTGTCGTCAATGACCATCGCACTTCCCAGCAAACGTATAATCATCAATCTAAGCCCAGCCGACCTCCCCAAGGAAGGGAGCCACTTTGACCTCCCGATCGCCCTGTCATTACTTGCTGCGATCGACATTCTGCCTCGTGACATGGTGCAGACATTTGTGGCATTGGGCGAACTTTCTCTGGACGGCACATTGACCCCCGTCCTGGGGGCACTGCCTGCCGCAATGACAGCCGCAGAACATCATAAAGGGCTGTTATGCCCCGCGGCTTGCGGTGCCGAAGCTGCTTGGGTAGGCAACACTCAGGTAATCGCTGCGGCCTGCTTGCGTGATGTCGTACACCATTGTACCGGGCAGACCCCCCTCGCAGCCGCGACACCGGGCGAAGCGCCTTTGTGCGCCTCGCAAAAAGATCTGCAAGAGGTCAAAGGACAGGAACGTGGAAAACGCGCGCTGGAAATCGCAGCGGCAGGGCGTCACCATCTTATGTTTGTCGGCACGCCCGGGTCTGGCAAATCAATGCTGGCAGCACGTCTGCCGACCATATTGCCGCCCCTTTCACCACGCGAGGCGCTTAGTACATCCATGATCCATTCTTTGGCGGGGCTTATTGACGAAGGCGGTATCTCGCGGCACCGCCCTTTCCGTGAACCACATCACACCGCGTCAATGGTCGCTATTATCGGTGGGGGGCGACATGCTAAACCGGGCGAAGTAAGCCTCGCCCACAATGGCGTTTTGTTCATGGACGAGCTTCCCGAATTTCCTCGCGCGGTTTTGGAAACTCTCCGACAACCTCTGGAATCCGGTGAAGTGACGGTGGCGCGGGCCAACGCCCATGTAAAATATCCTTGTAAATTCATGTTGGTCGGTGCGGCAAACCCTTGCAAATGCGGTCACCTTAACGATGCCGCACGAGCATGTAGCAGAGCACCTAAATGCGGCGAAGATTATATGGGGCGCATATCTGGTCCGCTTATGGACCGATTTGACATGCGGGTGGATATCCCGCCCGTCGCCTATACCGATCTGGATCTTCACGACGGAGGGGAGGCATCGGCTGCGGTCGCCGCGCGTGTTGCGATGGCCGTTGAAAAACAGGCTTCCCGTTTCAAGTCATTTCCTGACGTCAGTCAAAACGCAGATGCCGACGGCACCCTTCTAGAAGAAATCGCAACGCCGGATACCGAAGGTCGCGCGTTACTACTCCATGCCGCAGCGCGGTTTCAGCTATCGGCCCGTGGGTATCATCGCGTTTTAAGGGTGGCTCGAACAATTGCGGATCTGGATAGTTCAGCCGGCATTCGCAAACCCCACGTGGCCGAAGCGCTAAGCTTTCGCTTGCCGCAAGGTACCATCGCATGATCCAAAGTCGGGCGGTAAAAGGATCACGTCAAAGCACAGCATGGAAAATACATGCGCCCACTGTATGGGCAGCGACACACCATTTCGCTGGCCGTTCTCTTTAAATAGATAACCGCAAAAGACACTGCTCTGTCGGTCCTACGATTTAGCTGCGGCGGGCCTCGATTGCTTCCCAAATCTGCGCGGCGATATTGGTACCGTCAAAGCGCTCCAGTTCTTGGATGCCCGTGGGGGACGTCACATTGATCTCAGTCAGGTAATCACCGATCACGTCAATACCGACAAATATCTGACCTTTTTCCTTTAACCGAGGCCCTATCCTTGCACAAATCTCAAGGTCACGGTCAGTCAGGCCAATTTTCTCGGGGCGCCCGCCAACGTGCATGTTGGATCGCGTTTCGCCTTCTGCCGGTACGCGGTTGATGGCACCGACGGCTTCGCCCTCGACGAGGATAACGCGTTTATCGCCTTTTGACACAGCGGGCAAAAACTTCTGAATGATCAATGGTTCGCGTGAAAAGCTGGTAAAAAGCTCGTGTAACGACCCCAGATTTCGATCATTGCCATCGAGGCGGAAAACGCCTGCCCCACCATTCCCGTAAAGAGGCTTGAGTATCACATCCCCATGCTTGGCCTTAAATGCTTTTATCGTATCAATATCACGCGCAATTGTCGTCGGCGGGATTAAGTCAGGAAAATCCAGAACCAACAGTTTTTCCGGATAGTTGCGGACCCAGAATGGATCATTCACCACCAAGGTTGTTTGCTTCAAACGATCTAGCAAATGTGTCGACGTGATATAGTGCATATCGAAAGGTGGGTCCTGCCGCAGCCACACCACGTCGAAATCCGATAGATCAACTTCGCGTTCCGGGCCCAGCGTTGCATGGTCGCCCTGAACACGCTGCACGGTCAGATCATGCCCACGGGCGGTAATACGCCCCTCTTGGTAGGCCAGATGGTCAGGCGTATAATAAAAAAGCGAGTGCCCGCGTGCCTGCGCTTCTTCCGCCAATCGGAAACTACTATCCGCGTTTATATTTACGGCCCCGATCGGGTCCATTTGAAAGGCAATTTTCATAACCGGTCTCCGTGCTGTTCATCTTTAGATGGCGCACAGACGCACAAGGTGCAATGGCTCAGTCATATCCAAAAGCGTTTTCAAGAATTTGAACATTCCCTGTGTGGTCGACTAACGCCACATCAAACCGCATATCAGTCAGGCTGCCCCTCGGCTCGTTGCCGATGAATTCTTCAGCAGAACAGCAGATGCGCCGCATCTGCTTGTGGGTCAGCCGCCGGGCTGCCTGTTCAAAGCTATTACTTTTCTTGACTTCGACAAATACAACGCCATCGTCATCGCGCATGATCAGATCGATTTCGCCGGCTTTCCCCCGCCACCGTTCATGCGCCAGCACAAACCCGCGGCAAAGATAATCTTGGGTGACTGATATTTCCGCAGCGCGCCCCGCGTGGTAAGATACTGCACCACGCGCTGATTTCGCCAGGGCTGTGGGACGGATGGTCAAGTTGTATCTTCCTTCCCCAACTTTAGCGCCGATTGATACACCTGCCTGCGCGGCACATCATGTGCCTGTGCAACCATGTCGACGGCATCCCGCATCGACATCGTGTTCAATGCAGCCTCAAGATCCGACGTTAGGTCATGTTCGCTAATTGTCGGTAAACGACCTCGATCAACCAAAACTACGATCTCGCCTTTTGGCGTTTTCTCGGCGTACTCATCGCGCAACTCGACCAATGACCCGCGTCGTATTTCCTCGAATTTCTTGGTCAGTTCACGACATACAGCAGCCGAGCGCTCGTTTCCCAACGCCTGTGCCGCATCCCTCAGCATTGCCCCTACACGTTTGGGTGATTCGTAAAATACCAGCGTTGCGGGTATATCCCTTAGCTTTTGCAACGCAGCTAATCTTGCTCCTTTTGCGTTTGGTAGAAACCCCGCAAAGAAAAACGCATCCGTTGGCAACCCGCCCAAAGCGAGCGCTGTCAGTACGGCGGACGGACCGGGTGCACACGTAAGCATCAACCCCGCCTCAGCGACCGCCCTTGACAGCTCAAAGCCGGGATCGGCGATCAGTGGCATGCCTGCTTCCGACGCATAGGCGACAGATTGCCCATCGCGAATTGCTCTCAAAAGTCGATCTTGAGTATTTTTCCCCGAGTGATCATGCAGGGCCACAATTACACGCCCACCGAGAAGGACGCCGTGAATATCCATTAGTTTTCGCAAGCTGCGCGTATCTTCCGCGGCCAATACTTCAGCGGATGCCAGTACATCTAACGCGCGCAGGGTGATGTCTCTGGCGGTGCCGATAGGTACCCCGACAAAATAAAGCCCTGCCGCGAGGGGTATCTTTTGGTAATTCAAGCTGGACCCGCCTTTCGCACCCTCTATGATCGGTGCATATATTCATGGGTCAACGCCTCCGACCCGCCACATTTTGGAGTGACGCTGTTATGATTGCTGTTTTCGAAACTCTTCGCAAGCCGTTGCGGCTTTTGATTTTGCCCTTGGTTGCGCTGGCCCTCACCGCATGCGAGCCAATTATTGCAAGCAACATGGGAAGCGTCAAAGGCCCCAAAGTAGATACAAGCAAACCCATACCGGTCGCCCTGCTTATTCCTCGAGGAGGATCGGCCGCCGACAACCTACTCGCTCAAGAGCTCGAAAACTCGGCGCGCCTTGCCATCCGTGATCTTGGCGGCGTCCAGATTGATTTGCGGGTATATGGCACGGCTGGCAATGCAGCCCTTGCCAGCAAAGCGGCCTCGCAGGCAGTGACAGACGGAGCCCAGATCATTGTCGGGCCGCTCTATGGCGAGGCCGCAAATGCCGCAGGCAACGCGGTTGCTGCACAGGGGGTCAACGTATTATCCTTCTCGAACAACTCTAGTATCGCAGGCGGCAACGTCTTTGTGTTGGGTCATGGTTTCGACGACACCGCCAGCCGGTTGGTTGGCTACGCTAAATCAGCCGGAAAAGACAGGATATTGGTTCTTCACGGTCAGGACCTGGCGGGTCAACTGGGTCGTGACGCCATCCTCAACGCCATAGCTGCAAATGGGGCTACTTCGGCGGGTACCGTTGACTATGCGCTAAGCCAAGAGGCCGTCATTGCGGCCGTACCACGGGTAAAGGCTGCGGTAGATGCAAACGGAGCCAATGCAGTATTTCTGACCACTTCGTCCGCCAGCGCCCTGCCTCTTTTGGCGGAAATGCTTCCACAAGCAGGCGTTTCTGTCGCGACGACCCAGTATATTGGCCTTACACGCTGGGACATACCTCCGCAGACTTTGGCTTTGCCAGGGGTCCAAGGTGGTTGGTTCGCGCTACCTGACCCAGCTGCAACCTCTACTTTCGCTCAACGCTATTCAGCTGCATATGGCAATACACCCAACCCGATCGCCGGACTGGCGTTTGACGGTATCGCAGCCGTAGGCGCGTTGGCGAAATCCGGTAAAAGCGACGCTTTGTCAGCCTCACGTCTTACACAGGGCGCAGGGTTTCGCGGGGCAAGTGGCGTTTTTCGCCTGAGGCCCAATGGCACGACAGAACATGGGATGGCGGTCGCGACGATCCGTAACAAGCAAGTCGTTATCATAAGTCCTGCACCTCAATCGTTTGGCGGTGCCGGCTTCTAGGGAACTGGCCGTTGGTAAAACCACTCGTTACGCAAGCAGAATCAGGTGAGGCGACAGCGCGTCACCTGATTAGCGCACCCGAGCTTATCTTCGACGAGGCCGCGATCAACGAAGCGCTAACAACGGCGCTTGCAGGGCTGAGCGACAAGAGCGATATTCAGGCCGCCACAGTGAGTATCTTGCGGAGCGCGCAAAAAGCAGGGCGTGCCGAAATTGCACGCGCCTTTGCCGCGTCGCCTTTCGATGCGCGCGCCATGACGTCGGCCTATTGTTTTTTAACGGATCAATTGGTGCGCACCACTCTCCAGATTGCCGTTCAGCACCTGCATCCGGTCCCGACGTCCGGTACAACCGATCAACTGACTATTGTTGGTGTCGGCGGTTATGGCCGAGGCGAGATGGCTCCGTTTTCCGATGTCGACCTTCTGTTTCTCATCCCCGCAAAATCCACCCCGCGTGCCGACAGGGTTATCGAATCGATACTCTACATGCTGTGGGACCTTAAGCTAAAGGTAGGACACGCTACCCGCACAATTCGTGATTGCGTGCAGCTGGGGCGCGAGGATTTCACCATACAGACCGCGCTGCTCGAGCATCGCTTTATCGCAGGCGACCTCGCCCTGGCGCAGGATCTGGATCAAACTCTCAAAACTGAATTATTCGCCGGTACTGGCCGCAGCTTCATCGAAGCAAAGCTCGAGGAACGTGCGGCGCGTCACCGCAAACAGGGTCTGCGATATGTTGTGGAGCCCAACGTAAAAGAAGCCAAGGGTGGGCTACGTGACCTGCAATCGTTGTTCTGGATCTCCAAACACATCTATAGCGTGGAGAATGCCGCCGATCTTGTCCAACGGGGTGTGTTTCTAGAGGAAGAATTCAAGACCTTCGTCGATGCCGAGAATTTTCTCTGGGCAGTGCGCGGGCACCTTCACCTGCTATCGGGGCGCGCGACCGAACAACTTACCTTTGACATGCAGGTCGCCGTTGCCGAGGCGATGGGATATAGTGACACCCGTGGCCGTCGCGGCGTCGAAGTGTTCATGCAGGCTTATTTCCGTCACGCCACCCAAGTCGGTGAACTGACCCGCATCTTTCTTACCAAACTCGAAGCGATCCACATCAAAGCAGAGCCCTTACTGGAACGAATCTTTCGCAGACGGCCCAAACTTCGCGATGGCTATACGGTAGTGGTCGGTCGGCTTGCAATTATAGATAATGATGCGTTCATGGCGGATAAACTGAACCTGCTGCGTATATTCGAGGAAGCCTTACGCACAGGGATGTTGATCCACCCCGATGCCATGCGTCTGGTAAAAGCCAATCTGCGTATGATCGACGATGACATGCGTAACAACGCGGAAGCGCAGCGTATCTTTCTTGATCTGATGCTTAAGCATGGTAACCCTGAACGCGGTTTGCGCCGGATGAATGAACTGGGAATGCTTGCGGCGTTCATTCCGGAATTCGAGCCCATTGTCGCGATGATGCAGTTTAACATGTATCACAGTTATACGGTGGACGAGCATATAATTCAGTGCATCACGAACCTTGCACTTATTGAAAAAGGCGAACTTGAAGAAGACCTGCCGGTTGCTTCGTCCATCCTCAAACGAGGCGTGAACCGCAAGGTGTTGTACGTTGCCCTTCTTCTCCATGATATCGCCAAGGGAAGACCCGAAGACCACTCCATCCTCGGGGCGCAAATGGCGCGTAAAATCGCCCCCCGTCTGGGGTTGAACAAAGCCGAAGTAGACACGGTGGAATGGTTGGTCCGATATCATCTTTTAATGTCCGATATGGCTCAAAAGCGGGATATTGCTGACCCCCGTACCGTGCGCGACTTTGCTAAAGCCGTGCAAACCGTCAAACGGTTGGACCTGCTCTGCGTGCTGACCGTCTGTGATATTCGTGGCGTCGGGCCCAACACTTGGAACAATTGGAAAGCTGTCCTGATCCGTGGACTGTATCGCCAGACCAAACGCGCCTTGGAAACTGGGCTGGAAGATTTAAACCGCGCCAATCGAGGAAACGAAGCCAAGAAGGCCTTGCGAGTTGCGCTTTCGGATTGGCCCCGTAAAGATCTGCAAGCCGAAACAACGCGCCATTATTCACCTTACTGGCAAGGGCTCCATGTGACGGCGCACGCGGTGTTTGCCCAGCTGCTGCGTGATATTACTGAGGGTGAAATTCGCATCGACCTGCATCCCGACGAGGACCGCGATGCCACCCGCGCCTGTTTTGTCATGGCCGACCACCCCGGCATCTTTGCACGTCTCGCAGGCGCTCTCGCGCTTGTGGGTGCCAATGTCGTAGATGCGCGCAGTTATACCACCAAGGACGGCTGGGTTACCGATGCGTTCTGGATTCAGGACGCCGATGGCAACCCTTATGATGCTGCCCGTCTGCCCCGGCTCCGCGATATGATTTCAAAAACCCTTAAGGGTGAAATTATGGCCCGCGAAGAGCTAACATCGCGTGACAAGGTTAAAAAGCGTGAAAGAGTGTTTAAGGTACCTACGCACATCACGTTCGATAACGACGGTTCTGAAATCTACACGATCATCGAAGTCGATACCCGTGACCGTCCCGGGCTGCTCTATGACCTTGCCCGATCTTTGGCTGAATCCAATGTGTATATCGCAAATGCCGTCATTGCGACTTACGGCGAACAGGTTGTCGATACCTTCTATGTCAAAGACATGTTCGGGTTAAAGTATTACACCGAGAGCAAGCAAAAAACCCTGGAAAAACGGTTGCGCACCGCAATTATAGATGGGGTAGAGCGTGCTCAGGCCTAATTCGTTCCGAGGCCATCGATACCAGAGCGCGCGCGGCGCTTTGCTGCGCCCTCGATCTTTTTCTCGGGGCTAGAATTCAGCCTAAGAGGTGATCTCGTCATTTCGCCAATTGCGTAACGGCCTGCCAAAGGCTACGCGTCTCCCACCGCAGCAACAGGCAGCATCGCAATGAAACCCATCCGCCTCATGTCCGGATTTTTTACCGTAGGAATTTGGACCCTCCTCAGCCGGGTCATGGGGTTTGTACGCGACGTGATGGTTGCGGGGTACCTAGGGTCCGGCCCCGCAGCCGAGGCTTTTTTGGTTGCTTTCTCACTGCCCAACATGTTCAGGCGTTTCTTTGCAGAAGGGGCGTTCAACATGGCTTTTGTGCCAATGTTTTCCAAAAGACTGGAAAGCGGCGAAGGCGCAGAAGAATTCGCGCAAGACGCGTTTGTCGGCATGGCCTTCATCCTCACGATCTTTACCATTATTGGTGTTATCGCCATGCCGGGGCTGGTCTTGTTAATGGCATCCGGTTTCGCAGGCGATGAACGTTTTGATCTTGCGGTCGAATACGGTCGTCTGGCCTTTCCATATATTCTGTTCATCTCTCTCGCTGCGCTCGTTTCCGGCGTGCTGAACGCAACCGGGCGCTTTTTGGCCGCGGCGGCGGCACCGGTGGTTCTAAACATCATCTTCATCGTTGCAGTTCTGGTCGGTGCGGCTCTGGGTCGTGATGGGTCCGAGGCGTTGGGAATGGGCATCGACAAGGCTCTCGGTCTACAAATCGGCGATACCTTGGCACTATCGGTCCCGATCGCTGGAATCGCGCAACTCGCACTGGTTTGGTGGGCGGCTAAACGCGCAGGATTCACTCTTACCTTTGGTCGCCGACCGCGCCTCACACCTGAACTCAAACGCCTAGCAATCATCGCAGCCCCTGCGGCCTTGGCCGGGGGCGTTATGCAAATCAACCTGCTGGTAGGGCGTCAAGTTGCCAGCTTCTACGAAGGGGCTGTGGCTTGGCTCAACTACGCGGACCGGTTATACCAGCTTCCGTTGGGAGTGGTCGGCATCGCCATCGGCGTGGTGCTGCTGCCCGACCTCTCTAGGCGTCTCAAGGCGGGCGACGAACAAGGTTCGCATACCCAGATCAGCCGCGCCGCCGAAGTATCGCTGGCGCTTACCATCCCTTCGGCTGTAGCGCTCATGGTCATCCCTTTTACACTAGCCTCGACCCTGTTCGAACGCGGCGCAACCACGACCGACGACGCGGCTGCGATAGCCATCGCCGTCGCTATATACGGTCTCGGCCTGCCAGCTTTCGTGCTGCAAAAAATCCTGCAACCCCTGTACTACGCCAGGGAAGATACCCGCCGTCCGTTCTATTTCGCCGTGGTCGCGATGGTGGTTAACGTCGTACTCGCCGTCGGGCTCAGCCCGGTGATCGGTTGGATCGCTCCGGCTGTTGCCACTACAGCCGCCGGTTGGGCTATGTTCGTTCTGCTGGCCCAAGGGGCACGCGGTTTCGGCCTTGCCGCGCGGTTTGATGCACGCTTTCATCACCGTATCTGGCGCATTCTGATCGCCTCTGCTGTAATGGGTGCGGCCTTATGGGTCGGCAATGTGTTGATGCAGCCTCTTCTTGCGCAGCCTTGGTGGCGCGGCTTTGGCCTGCTTATCTTGATGATTATCGCGGCATTAAGCTATTTCGGTGTCGGTCACCTGATCGGAGCCTTCAAGCTTGCCGAATTCAAACGCGCGATGAAGCGAGGCTGAACACCAGCGCTTCCAAATGGCTCAAAATCCCGGGGGGGGCCCGGCAAAGCCGGGGCGGGGGCTGGCCCCCTAAGCTTCTGTCCAGTCCAGAACCACCTTGCCGGACAAACCTGATTTCATCGCCGCGAATCCTGCTTCGAATTGGTCTGCCGCGAACCGGTGCGTAATAATCCCCGACACGTCCAAACCATTTTCCAACATAGCGATCATCTTATACCAGGTCTCGAATATTTCGCGGCCATAGACACCCTTAACGGTTATGGCCTTGAACACGATCCGAGACCAGTCAACCGGGGACTTTCCCGGAGGGATGCCCAACATTGCAATACGCCCGCCCATTGTCATCGCTTCAACCATCTGGTCCAAAGCCAGCTGATTTCCCGACATCTCCATGCCGACATCAAAGCCCTGTTTCATCTTGAGACGGGCGATTACATCGGCCAGTTCTTCCGTGGCAGCATTCACCGGCACCACATCCGCAACCTTAACTGCCAGCTCAAGCCGCGCGGGATTCACGTCGGTGATAACCACGTGGCGTGCGCCCACGTGCCGCGCGACAGCCGCGGCCATTATTCCGATAGGTCCCGCCCCCGTGATCAAGACATCTTCACCGATCAAGTCAAAGCTTAGCGCTGTGTGAACCGCATTCCCCAAAGGGTCCAGAATAGCACCTATATCATCCGAAATCGTATCAGGCAGAGGCACCACATTGAACGCCGGCAACCGCAGATATTGCGCAAATGCCCCCTGTTCATTGACGCCGATACCGCGCGTCGCCGGATCCAGATGAAATTTGCCCGAACGCGACTGTCGCGATGTCTTGCCGATCAAATGCCCCTCGCCAGAACAGCGCTGGCCGATGGTCAGATCCGATACATTGCGTCCCAATTCGACGATTTCACCGGCAAACTCATGCCCTGTGATCAACGGGACCGGGACGGTTTTGCGCGCCCACTCATCCCAACTCCAGATATGAATGTCGGTACCGCAGATACCGGTCTTGTTGACTTTAATCAGTACGTCGTCCGGACCGATCTCTGGAACCGGAGCCCGCGTCATCCAAAGCCCTTCGCGAGGCTCTGATTTACACAGGGCCTTCATTTGATTACTCACGAAATCACCCCGCATTTTTTGCCTGCAACTTCGAATGCGACAAGGGCTCGATCCAGTTCATCCCTGGTCAGAGCAGCGTTCATCTGGGTTCTGATACGCGCCTTGCCTCGGGGGACCACCGGAAAAAAGAACCCACTGACATAGACGCCTTCCTCAAACAGACACGTCGCCATATCCTGTGCCAATCGCGCTTCGCCCAGCATTACCGGAATGATCGGGTGCTCACCCGGTAGCAAATCGAAACCCAGTTTGGTCAGCCCATCGCGCCAGTATTGCGCATTCTCAAAGAGCTGGGTGCGCAAGTCATCACCCCGTTCGATCAATTCCAGTGCCTTGATCCCTGCCATCACGATTGATGGTGGTAGGGAATTGGAAAACAGGTAGGGCCGGGCGCGCTGGCGCAGCAAATCAATCACCGCTTGCGGTCCGGCGATATAGCCGCCTATCGCGCCTCCTAGCGCCTTACCCAATGTGCCGGTCAATATATCTACGTCGACATTGAAATGCGCCGGCGTTCCCGCACCTTTGGGCCCCATGAAACCGGTTGCATGGCAATCATCTACCATAACAAGCGCTTGATACTTTTCGGCCAACTTTGTTATTTTGGGCAAGTTTGCCAGATATCCGTCCATACTAAAGACCCCGTCAGTGGCAATCATGATGAACCGCGCGCTATCCTTACGCGCCTGTTGCAACTGGGTTTCCAGATCATCCATATCCGAATTTGCGTAACGATAGCGTTTCGCTTTGCACAGACGAACCCCATCAATAATCGACGCATGATTCAGGCTGTCAGATATGATCGCGTCTTCCGCGCCTAACAGCGGTTCGAACAACCCGCCGTTGGCATCAAAACACGCAGCAAATAAAATAGAATCGTCTTTACCCAAGAAAGCGGCGAGCTTTTGCTCCAGTTCTCGGTGGATATCCTGGGTCCCGCAGATAAAGCGCACCGATGCCATTCCGAACCCTTTTGGCCCCATGGCATCGCGTGCAGCGGTAATCAGATCGGGGTGGTCGGCAAGACCAAGGTAATTATTGGCACAGAGGTTTATGACGCGTTGTCCGCCAACGCAGATCTCGCCCGATTGCGGCGTGGTAATCATCCGCTCGCGTTTCAACATCCCTTCGTTTTCGATGTCCGTCAGAATCGCAGAGATGTGATCAAGGTAGGCCTGGGTCATACTAAAACTCCTTCTCCCGACACAGCTATCACAACAGATGGCGCTCCGGAATATGGAAATTCTCCTATAGCGGAATTATTCCTATATTACGGATAACTCTTTTACGTCATGCATTCTGAACTACCAAGAATGCGCGCACCGCGCCCGAAATGGCCGCAATTCTATGATGAACATCAGCAGAATATCGTGCTGTATCTCCGGCGTGAACGGTGCTGGTCGCATCTCCGCTGCACAGTTCGACGCTTCCTTCAAGGACAGTCAGATGTTCACGGGCACCTCGTGCATGAGGTTGGCTGTCCAAGACCCCGCCGTCGTCAATCAGCAGTTCGTAGACTTCGTGCTTCCCCGCCTCCTCCGGAGGAGACAGAATTCGTATGCGGCATCCCGAGCCTAAATTATTGATGGTAGGCACGTCGGTCGCCCGCAGGACCTCGATCTGTGTCGGCGTTTTAGCGCCCTCCAAGAGCCCGGCGAAGTCAACTTGCAACGCTCGCGTCAAATTCCACAGCGTCGCAATTGTCGGGCTGCTTTCACCCCGTTCGATCTGGCTGACCATGGACCGAGAAACCCCCGACAGCTTTGCCACTGCATCAAGGCTAAGCCCCTGTCCCGTCCGGGCGGACTTGAGGCGGGCAGGAAGCCGCGTCAATATAGCGTCTGAATTATCCGTCATACTGGATAAATGCGCGAATGAGATCGCTCCTGTCAATGCAAACCAGGCTTGTTTCACAAACCCGCCCGGTTGCGTTACCGCGTCAGTTCAGAGCAAATATCAGCGCAATCACGCTTGTCGCTGCGCACGCACCCAGAAACGCCGACAGGGCCATCCAGCGTCGAAAGATCGGATCATTAGGCGCGGTATCATATTGTTGACGCATCAATGCGGCCTCAACAAGGGCAGGCAACCGTGGCCCAAACCGCGTTAGCACCAGCGCCGTGCGGCTCAAGTCTTTGAACACGGCTTTCGGACCAATGGATTTCGCGATGTAATCGCTGACGATCGGGCTCGAAACCTCCCAGATATTAATATGAGGGTTGAGCGAACGGGCGACCCCTTCGACTACGACCATGGTGCGTTGCAGCAAGATCAGTTCGGTCCGGGTTTCCATGCCGAAGCGTTCCGTCACTTCGAACAAATAGGTAAGCAGCCGCGCCATGGAAATGCGGGTGGCATCCATACCAAATATCGGTTCGCCCACGGCCCGCAGGGCACGCGCGAATTCGTCAACATCCTTGTCGGCGGGAACGTACCCGGCCTCAAAATGCACTTCGGCAACCCGCTTGTAATCCCGGCGAATAAAGCCAAAAAGTATCTCGGCATAGACGCGACGAGTATATTCGTCGATATGCCCCATGATGCCGAAGTCATAAGCGATAACGTTCCCGTTGGGGGCTACCTTCAAGTTGCCCTGATGCATGTCCGCGTGAAAGTATCCATCGCGCAGGGCATGGCTTAGAAAGAGTTGCAACACACGGTCACCAAGCGCCACACGGTCATGACCGGCGGCATCTATCGCGTCGTTGTCACCCATCGGGACACCGTCTGCCCATTCCAACGTCATGACGCGCCGCGCGGAATATTCCCATTTGATCGCCGGTAGCTGAAAGCCTTCGTCATTCTTGGTGTTCGCGGCAAATTCAGATGCAGCTGACGATTCCAGACGCAGATCCAGTTCGCCCCTCACCACGCCATCGAAATGCTCTATCACTTCCAAAGGTCGCAACCGGCGCGACCCGGGCGAAAACAGTTCCACCATACGGGCGGCAAGATAAAAAGCGTCTACATCTTTGCGAAATGCCTTTTCGATACCGGGTCGCAGCACTTTGACGGCGACATCTTCGCCGGTCTCGGCCAGAGTAGCCCGATGTACCTGAGCAATAGAAGCCGCCGCCACAGGTTCGCTGAAGTAGGAAAAGATCGCCTCGACAGGCTGCCCAATCTCTTTTTCAACTTCGGCCTTCGCCTTTTCAATCGAGAACGGCGGCAACTTGTCTTGCAGCACGCGCAACTGTACCGCTAGTTCAACGCCCACCACGTCAGGCCGGGTCGACAAGACCTGACCGAATTTAATGTAGGCAGGGCCAAGCGCTGTTAGTGCGCGCGTTGCGGGCGGCATGGAAGGATCGCCAGCATACCCGAGAAACTTGAAAGGCTTCCCAAGCGCCTTGGCCACGAAACGCAGAGCGGGTGTTGCATCAAATGCGTCGAGCACGACATTCATTGCACCGGTTCGCTCTAACGTCGCACCGGTACGGATCAATCGCCAGATATTATGTGGTCCGCGCATAAGTTAAATCTTCCAGCCTGAGTGCAATGCGGCGACGCCCATTGTCAGGTTGCGATATTTAGCCTGCTCAAATCCGGCCATTTTAACCATGTCTAAAAATGTCTCTTGATCGGGAAAATTGCGAATTGATTCCACCAGATACTGATAGCTCTCGCGGTCGTTCGCTATCATCTGCCCCATCCGGGGGATCACGTTGAAGCTGTAGAGATCGTATGCTTTTTGCATCATCGGATTCGGAAGCTGACTGAATTCCAGAACCATCAAGCGCCCACCCGGGCGCAACACCCGGTAGGCTTCGTTCAACGCCTCTTGGGGGCGGGTCACGTTGCGGATCCCGAAACTGATCGTATAGACGTCAAAGCTATTGTCGTCGAACGGCAACCCCATGGCGTCACCCACGACCCAGTCCAGACTTTCTGCCATGGCTGCGGCTTCTGCACGCTTGCGACCCTCGACCAGCATGGGTTCGGTCAGGTCCAGCACCGTGGCGTGACCTGTCCCTGCCCGTGCGAGAAACTTGAACGAAACATCACCCGTTCCCCCGGCAACATCCAGCAGCTTTTGGCCCGAACGCGGGGCAAGCCAATCCATCATCGCTTCTTTCCAGACGCGGTGAATGCCAACGCTCATGACGTCGTTCATAATATCATACTTGCTGGCCACAGAGTTAAAGACGCCCTGCACACGTCCGGCTTTTTCGGCTTCGGGAACGGTTTCGAACCCGAAGTGGGTGGTTTTGTCGCTGTCATTTGTCATGGGGTCTTGTAGTCCTTTGATCTGCACCTTTGTTATAGGGCGCGAGGGGTCAGGTACAATGCGCCCGTTTTGTCACAGGGGAATAACTATGCCAGAATTGCCAGAAGTCGAAACAGTACGCCGGGGTCTGGCACCCGTTATGGAAGGGCAAGTCATCGTCCGCGCCGACGTGAACCGCCCCAATCTGCGCTGGCCTTTCCCACCTGATATGGCCGCACGGCTGACCGATCAACGGGTAGAGAGGTTGCGCAGACGGTCAAAATATATCCTTGCGGATTTATCTTCAGGAGAATCGCTATTGGTCCATCTTGGCATGTCGGGGCGAATGCTGGTCTCTGGTGACCCCCTGGGGCAATTTGTCCATGATCACCCGGTACCCGAAAAACACGATCATGTGGTCCTACACATGGCCAACGGGGCCCGTGTAACATTCAATGATCCACGTCGTTTTGGGGCGATGGATCTGTTGGACACTTTGAATGCCGACAATCACAAACTGCTGGCCTCAATCGGACCGGAACCGCTAGGCAACGACTTTCACGAAGCCTATCTTGTTGCCGCGCTTAAAGACCGAAATATGCCTATAAAGTCAGCCCTTTTGGATCAACGTATCATTGCGGGGCTAGGAAATATCTATGTCTGCGAAACACTTTACCGGGCGCAGATACACCCAGGTCGTAAGGCTGGGCATCTATCGGTGCACGAAGTCGCCGGACTTGTACCTATTATTCGCGACGTGCTCCAAGAGGCAATTGCAGCGGGCGGATCTACTCTGCGTGATTTCAAGCAGTCCGACGGGGAGCTGGGCTATTTCCAGCACAGCTTTGACGTCTATGGTCGCGAGTCAGAGCCATGCAAAACCTTAGGGTGCGACCATCAAATCGCCCGAATCGTCCAGTCGGGCAGATCGTCGTTCTACTGTCCGCAATGCCAAAGATAACTTGAAACGACCTGCGCTCGTGATATGCACATTCTTCAAAGCGTAACAAACGAGAGCACTCTTGATGGCTTATGAAACGATTACGGTCGACGTCGACAACCATATCGCGCTTGTCACGCTAAACCGGCCTGACGCAATGAACGCATTGAACGATCAGTTGATGACGGAACTGGCCGATGCACTCAAATCCGCTCAGGATAACGAAAAGGTCCGGTGCATCATCATTACTGGGTCGGAAAAGGCATTTGCAGCGGGTGCCGATATCGCGATGATGCGCGACAAAAGCTTTGTCGATGTATTCGCGGGAGACCTTTTCACACCCGAGACCGACCAGATCATGCGCGTTCGCAAACCGATCATTGCTGCCGTTTCGGGCTATGCACTTGGTGGCGGATGCGAACTGGCGATGATGTGTGATTTTATCATTTGTTCGGAAACCGCGAAATTCGGTCAACCTGAAATCAACTTGGGCGTTGTCGCTGGCATCGGCGGCACACAGCGCCTGACCCGCGCAATCGGCAAATCCAAAGCCATGGACATGAATCTTACCGGCCGTTTCATGGACGCAGCCGAGGCAGAGCGTGCCGGTCTGGTGTCCCGCGTTGTTCCGGTGAAAAAGCTGATGGAAGAAGCGATGGCTGCAGCAGGCAAGATCGCCGAAAAATCCATGATCACCACGATGGTCGTTAAAGAATCCGTAAATCGCGCCTTCGAAGTGCCGCTACGCGAAGGCCTGTTGTTTGAACGCCGCGTGTTCCATTCTCTTTTTGCAACGGAAGACCAAAAAGAAGGCATGTCCGCGTTCCTCGAAAAACGCGAAGCGCAGTTCCGCGACAAGTAATTAACTATGCGGGTTTGCAATGCGCCGCTGGTTGCACTATAGGCAGGCCCAATACATGCGCGTGCAGCCCGCTCTGGCTAGAATCACCTTATCGGATATTGGCTCCGGTCTTTGGGTTTGTGTCGCGTATCCGTAATTTGAACATACTAAAGATGAAGGCTGATCCTCATGGCAAATACACCACAGGCAAAAAAACGCGCCCGCCAAAACGAAGCGCGCTTCCAAATCAACAAAGCACGTCGTTCGCGTATCCGTACTTTCCTGCGTAAAGTAGAAGAAGCAATTGCGTCCGGTGATAAAGAAGCCGCAACAACCGCACTTCGCGCTGCCCAGCCAGAGCTGATGCGCGGTGTGACAAAAGGCGTTTTTCACAAGAACACAGCGTCGCGTAAAATGTCGCGCTTGGCCTCACGGGTCAAAGCGCTCGGTTAACTCTTACCCATCACAGAGTTACTGGTTCCAAAAGGGGCATCGCATCGCGGTGCCCCTTTTGACTTTTTAGCCACTACTATTGGTAGAAAGAGATTCTTTTGCACCAATCTCTGAGTCAAGTTTTAAGATGTGTTGAAACGATTGATACGACGTTGCTAAAAGTACCAAGCGCGATTCATTTCGCTTGGGGGGACAGGCCCTGACCTGACTAAACATTTGCTAGGGTGTTAAGGTTGGGTAGGGGATGTATGGTTGATCTTGCTAGGGGTCACTATGAGGTCTGCAGATGCTGCTGCCAGCACATTTGCCCTGTCTTTGTATACGACGAACGGTGTGTTCGGCAGCGACGCTAGGTAATTTGACACCAGCGCACGCGCCAAATGTGCCCTTGTATAATAAGTCCGAAGGACAGCAGGCTGGTTTCTTGATGGGACCGGGTAAGCGGCCTGTTGTCTTCGTGTAAATAAAGAATTGCAGCCGGGCGTGCTCTGGTCTGTATAAAAATTTTGGGGACAATAGGGTACATGACGCAGGCTCAATGGACTAAAATCAGAGACCGCCTAAAGAAAACGGTTGGACAAAATAACTTTACAACCTGGATCGCCCCCTTGTCCGTTGGCCCGCTCGAAGATGGTGTAAGCACTCTTTTTGTACCGACGAACTTTTTTGGCAACTACGTTAGCCAAAATTTTGCCGATCTGATTCTACACGAGATGCAATCCGAGAATGACAGCGTCACACGCCTGAAGTTCGAGCTGGCGGCACCTGACAAGTCAGCCATGCCGCTCCCTGCTACGGCACGCCCGAAAGCAGCCGCGGCTCAGCCTGCGAACAGTTTGCTCAACACGGCACCACTCGACGCGCGCTTTAGCTTTGATAACTTTGTCGTTGGTAAGCCGAATGAACTGGCCCACGCAGCGGCGCGGCGCGTGGCCGAAGGTGGCCCAGTCACCTTCAACCCACTGTTTTTATATGGGGGCGTCGGGCTAGGGAAAACCCACCTGATGCATGCCATTGCCCAAGAGCTTCACCTTAGAAAGCCAGAGCTTAATGTTCTGTATCTATCCGCAGAACAGTTCATGTATCGTTTCGTTCAGGCGTTACGTGACCGCAAGATGATGGATTTCAAGGAAATTTTTCGCTCAGTTGATGTATTGATGGTTGATGACGTCCAGTTCATCGCTGGCAAGGACAGCACACAGGAAGAATTCTTTCACACGTTCAACGCGCTGGTCGATCAGAACAAACAAATCATTATTTCAGCTGACCGCGCTCCGGGCGAGATCAAGGATCTTGAAGATCGTGTGAAATCGCGTTTGCAATGTGGTTTGGTCGTCGATCTTCACCCGACGGATTATGAACTGCGCTTGGGCATCCTGCAAAGCAAGGTCGAGAACCAACGGGCCAACTATCCCGGCCTCGAGATCGAGGCTGGCGTTCTGGAATTCCTTGCGCACCGGATCACCAGCAACGTACGCGTGTTAGAAGGGGCTTTGACCCGTCTGTTCGCCTTTGCCTCTTTGGTCGGTCGAGAAATCAACATGGATCTCACTCAGGACTGTTTGGCGGATGTGCTACGTGCGTCTGAACGAAAGATCAGCATTGAAGAAATACAGCGCAAGGTGTCCGAACACTATAATATCCGTCTTAGCGATATGGTGGGGCCAAAACGTCTGCGCAGCTATGCACGCCCCCGTCAGGTTGCAATGTATCTGTGTAAAAAGATGACCAGCCGGTCCCTTCCCGAAATCGGGCGTCGATTTGGTGGTCGCGACCATACCACCGTCATGCATGGCGTAAAACGCATCGAAGAGCTCAAGCAAAGTGACGGACAGATTGCTGAAGATCTGGAATTGCTGCGCCGTTCGCTCGAAGCTTAAACGCACCAGTTTGCCCATAACCGGCACGGAGGCCTTGACGGGCCTTTGTTTCGTGCTGAAAAGTCAATAAAACTCTTGTGAATACATTGGTATCGGGTAGTTTGCCCTCCCGGACTGCCGGAATGGAGATGGCATATGAAATTCAGCATCGAACGCGCCGCGCTGCTTAAGGCTGTGTCGCAGGCACAATCAGTGGTCGAGCGCCGCAATACCATTCCGATCCTTGCAAACGTGCTGATCGAAGCCGAAGGCTCCGACGCGTCTTTTCGGGCGACTGATCTGGATATCGAGGTCGTCGACAAGGCCCCGGCGCAGGTCGAACGTGCCGGAGCAACCACGGTATCAGCAACGACCTTGCACGAGATTGTGCGCAAGCTACCCGATGGGGCGCTGATCACATTGACTTCGGACAGTGCCTCGGGTCGTTTGACGGTCGAAGCCGGACGATCAAACTTTTCGCTGGCAACCTTACCACGCGAAGATTTCCCCGTTATGGCAACCGCCGAATACCAATCAAACTTCAAGGCCCCTGCCCCGGTATTGCGGCGCCTGTTCGATAAGTCGAAATTCGCCATTTCCACCGAAGAGACACGATATTATTTGAACGGCGTCTACATGCATATTTCGGAAAGCGAAGGCAGCAAAGTTCTGCGCTGCGTGGCCACCGATGGTCACCGCCTGGCACGCATTGATGCACCGATGCCCGATGATGCCGCAGAAATGCCCGGCGTCATCGTGCCGCGCAAAACCGTTGGTGAATTGCGCAAACTACTGGATGATGACGAGATGGAAATTGCCGTTTCGGTTTCCGAAACCAAGATCCGGTTCGCGACACCCAACATCACGTTAACATCTAAAGTGATCGACGGCACCTTCCCTGACTACACCCGCGTTATTCCGCAGGGTAACACCCGCAAAATGGAAGTCGATGCCAGTGACTTTGCCCGTGCGGTAGACCGTGTTGCGACTGTCAGCTCTGAACGGTCCCGCGCGGTGAAGCTACAATTGGATGAAGACCGACTTATCCTGTCGGTAAATGCACCAGACAGTGGGGCCGCAGAAGAAGAACTGGCCGTCGCTTATGCCGACGAACGGCTCGAGATAGGCTTTAACGCCAAATACTTGCTTGAGATCGCCAGCCAGGTTGACCGTGAAAATGCGGTATTCCTGTTTAACTCTTCCGGCGATCCGACCTTGATGCGCGAAGGCAATGATATGTCTGCCGTGTATGTCGTTATGCCGATGCGTGTGTGACGCACCGGCACTTTCGTAAAACCCGTGTCGATTACTTTGATGCATTCGGGCCTATCGTATGACAGGGCTTTTTCTTTCCAGACTGACGCTGTCGCATTTCAGGTCGCATAAGCGCGCCGTAATTGAATGTGATCCCCGCCCCGTCGCAATCTACGGGCCGAACGGTGCGGGCAAAACCAACATTCTCGAAGCTATCTCGTTGCTTTCTCCTGGTCGTGGTCTGCGTCGATCCAGTGCCTTGGATATGACCCGCCGCCCCGAAGCGCTTGGCTGGAAACTGACGGCGCACCTACATAGTTTGGGTCAGGTGCACGAGGTCGAGGTGTGGTCGGAAGGCGGAGCTGCCCGCCAAACCAGAATTGATGGCAAAGCGGTACCGCAAACAGGCTTGGGACGCATTGCAAGGGTGTTGTGGTTGATCCCGTCAATGGACCGGCTGTGGATCGAAGGTGCCGAAGGGCGGCGACGTTTTCTGGATCGCATAACGCTTAGTTTTCTGCCCGATCATGCTGAACAATCGCTGGCTTACGAGAAAGCCATGCGCGAGCGTAACCGCCTGCTAAAGGACATGGTCCGCGAACCGTCATGGTATTTGGCGTTGGAGCAACAGTTGGCGGAAACCGGTGCGGCGATCCACGCGAACCGGCTAGCAGCGCTTCAGGCCATCACCGATGCACAGGAACAGGCGGAAACTGTCTTTCCGACGGCCTCGCTTTCTCTGATATGTGATATGCCGACCACGGCCGACGATCTACGCAAGGCTTTAGCCGATAACAGAATGCGAGATCTGTCGGCTGGTCGCACGCTGATCGGCCCGCATCGCGCTGATCTGGAGGGCGTATACACAGCAAAGAACGTTCCGGCGCGCGATTGTTCGACCGGGGAACAGAAGGCGCTTCTTGTCTCATTGATCCTCGCTAACGCCCGAGCTCTGGCATCGGACTTCGGTGCTCCTCCGGTGTTGTTGCTGGACGAAGTTGCGGCACATCTCGATGCCAGTCGGCGCGCGGCTTTGTATGATGAAATATCCGCTCTCGGTGCGCAGGCATGGATGACAGGCACTGAGCAAGACCTGTTCGACAGTCTGGGTTCGCGCACCCAAATGTTGGAAGTTACAGAAATCGGCGGACAGTCCACAGCGAGCATGCAGCCGTGACAATATCCCTGCCAGACCTTCTGCTTTACTGCGGTGCCTTGCTCATCTTGTTTCTTACCCCCGGGCCCGTCTGGCTGGCCATCATGGCGCGTGCCCTTTCAGGAGGGTTCAGCGCTGCTTGGCCTTTGGCTTTGGGCGTGTCGATCGGCGATATGCTGTGGCCGCTGGTCGCGGTGTTGGGGATCAGTTGGATATTATCGGTATTCGACGCCTTCATGTTGGTAATGCGCTGGATAGCCAGCGGCGTATTCCTGGTGATGGGTGGCCTGTTAATCCAGCATGCCGAGGCAAAAATTGATCGTGACAATCGATTGACCCGCCCCGGTACCTGGGCAGGTTTTGCCGCAGGGCTGCTGGCTATCCTGGGCAATCCTAAGGCGGTTTTATTCTACATCGGTGTACTGCCTGGTTTTTTTGATTTACGCGCAATTACGTGGGTGGACGTCGCGATTATCATCGCGGTTTCCGTCACCATTCCGTTGACCGGCAATCTGATAGTCGCGGCCACTGTCGGCAAATTACGCGGTCTGATGACCCGCCCCGCCACGTTAAAACGTATCAATGTGGTGGCGGGTATCCTGTTGATTTGCGTCGGGCTTATCATTCCGTTCGTATAACACAAAATCTTGTGTCAGGCGCGTGACAATCCCTGCGAAAAACACTATAAATTGGGCAACAAAAGAAGGTTTCCCATAATGTCCGACACCGATCAAATTCCCGAGGAATACGGCGCAGATTCTATCAAAGTTCTCAAAGGCTTAGAAGC
>TARA_R110002012_G_scaffold318308_1_pt1 | contig 69950 bp, 88 predicted proteins | sample TARA_R110002012 | Tara Oceans TARA_R110002012 (sample SAMEA4396515) | marine metagenome | biome: Westerlies Biome; feature: [DCM] deep chlorophyll maximum layer (ENVO:01000326); material: water (ENVO:00002006), including particulate matter (ENVO:01000060) such as... | depth 40 m
CTAGAGCCAGTCTGACCACCATCATAAGTTATCAATACGTGATACCATGTATTAGCAACTACCGTGTTGTTTTGCGTTTGTAATCTTATATTGTTATTGGTGCTGCCATAGTGAAATCTGAACCTGTCAAAGCTGCCAGAATATAAAATATGTAAGTTGCCTCCATTTGATGTGTCATAGTCACCATAATAAAACACAGTTTGCGCCCCATTGGTGCTAGTACTACCTTTAAACCAAAATGATATTGTCCATGCGTCACTAGAGCCTGAGCCATTACCTGTTCTACCTAGTGTATTTGCTAATAAACTAGCGTTAGCGCCTAAATAATCTTGATTGTTAAATTGTATAGATTTTGTATTAGTAAACGGTGCTGCCGTTACAGTTAAAACCAGTGTTTCTGAGTCCTCACCGTTATAATTAATGGCTTTGACAGGGATATTATAAGTACCTGCCGCTAAGCCACTGCCCCCTATCAAGTTTCTTATGTGTCCTTCAACAGTAGTTATACCACTAACATTAGATAAGTCCCACTCATAACCAACACCAAAATCAGCAGTTAACTCGTAGTTCAAGGTTGATCCTTGTTCCATACTGATAGCTAAGCTTGATGTAATCGAAGGGGTTGATCCTGTAGCACTGCCAGAGTGTTGTAGCATAGCATTAATTTGATTTACTTTCTCTTGGTCTGTGCCTGTTAAAGCAACACCATCAATACTAGCTCCACTTACACTAAGAGTGAACTGAATCTTGTCAGAACCTTTAAGCATTACATTAATCTCACTGCCTCTTAAGCTAGCCTGTAAGTCATGGAGAGTGTAAGGGTTTAAGCGGACACCATTGATGCCTTCTTTTAATATCACACTCTCACCGTCTACTGAGAAGTCACATTCTTTCAGGTTAGTTATATGATTACTAAAAGGTTGTTCGTAATAGGAACCTGAAACAATGTTTATATTTGTCTCCGTAGTTTCTATGTACCTATTATCTCCAATGGTTAATTTAACGTTACCTAAATCAGCCAAGGAATCAATAGAATAATCTTGTTTGTGAAAGCCTACATTATCTATGTTAATTAAATTACTGTCGTAATCTCCTGGTACATCTTCTACATCTTGTAATATTTGAAATCCAATCTTAGAAGTATTAGAACCTAAGCCTGTGTTGTAAATCTCACAACCTAAGATACTTACAATGTAACCTCTTCCAGACCTTGAAGTATCTCCTCCGATAGTAATAGAACTATGAGCATCTCCAGTATTACCTATACCATTATAAGCACTTCTGTTATTATCAGTTAAGTCTAAATCCCTGAATCGTGTATTAGCCACATGCCAGCCCATGACCCCAGCATTCCAGTTACCTGCAACAATATTCAAAGTAATAACATTATTAATACCACCAACAACTAGTGCCCCGTTATTAGCGTTGTACTTACTGACGTTGTTGTATACAGTAAAGTTCTCACAGCCGTTAGTTGCATTGTATGTACTAGAAGCTAGGTAGAAACCTGACTCTATATTACTTACAGCTCTATTCCTTGCCACAAAACCATAACCATTAACACCACAGTCTTGGAATCTAAAGCTCCTTAAGCATTCCTCAGACGCACAGCTTGTTGATTCTACCGATGTAACATTCTGAATTCTACATGCGCCTCCATTACTAGCATGATCCCCAGCATAGAAAGCCTGTAAAGCTGCTTGACTTGAATCATAACCAAGGAGTCCCGTAGATGCACTAGGTAAGATAGTATTTAGTTGAGTACCGTCCCAACCACAGTGTTTATATTCTACATCATACTGAATAAACTTCTTAGCATTCTTTATGTATATTCCATATCCACCAGAGTTTTGTATTTTAAAATTATAGAAAGAGAACTCTTGGGTGTTACTAGTACCATTAAAGTAGAACAAGTCACCGTTAGTGCTGTGGTAGCTGTTGTACTTAACTACTGTATTTTCTGTGGCATAGAAGTGTAAGGAGTGAGGAAGAACGAAAGCGTCTGCAGAACTGTTAGGGACTATGACACTACCTTTAACTTGTATAGTATTATTAACTACAGAGTTAGATATAGCTGATGTTAGGTCAGTGTATGGGTGGATAGCTGAACCAGTCTTAGTATCCCCTGTGTAAGTTGTATCTACATATATATCATATTGAGATAATGAACTATTCTCTACCTCAGATAGGCGTATACTTTTATCTTCAATGTGATCCCAGCTAGAACCATTATATTTAATTATATCAGGAACAACATAAGAGATAGCACCTGTAGTACCAGTCTGGGGATTAATAGTACCTGCAGTTCCTATAAAATACCAGTCCCCTGCGACAGGAGTTGTTGTAGAAATGTTAGGGGTGTTTGTCGTTGCATCCCATTGTCCTTTATATCCTATATATTCAGGAGTATCTTCAGGGAATAAATCACTTGCTTTAAATATTGTCATTACACCACCACCTTAATTGATTGTTCAGTTACACACCAAGACCCATTATCTTTAAAGAACTGATAGGATTTATTCTTTTTATCTAATTCATAAGTGTCTGTACCTATGACTACCTTACAGCTATTAACATTAAACTTCTTAGCATTATCAAATAGTTTAAAAGCTACTACGTCTGCATCAAGGTTCAAAGTTAATACCACTTCACCAGCTGTAGTATCTACTGCATAGGTTGTTTCATAATATATAGGCTGACTAGCTGAGACTTTAAGTATCTCATTCAACGCTAGATTAACCCCCTTAAATCCCCTAAAAGAACCAAGATCATAAGGTCTACCATCAATGTCTTTAGATACTAAGAATGGTTCATGTATACCACCTATCCCTCGTTGTAGTTTCATTTCAACAGTAACAACACCATCATGTATTTCTGCTGGTTGTGAATACCAGAAAGTTACCATGTCTCCAATGCTGTAGGCTTCTGTAAGGGCTTGGGATGAGTTAAAGACTGTTATACCTGTATCATTATTAACTATTTCCCACGTTAAGATATCCCCTACGTTTAAAGCTTGTCCTGTTCTGAACTGAATGCCTTGCCCACTAGTAGGACTTAAGAAAGTAGAAGTTAAAGTATAAGGAATATACTCATAAGGGAATACCTCAGTGTTAGCAAAAGGTATTGTTGTTAGGCTTTCATCATAAATCCTAGCTTCAGGAGATATAATCCCTGAAACTCCGTGGTTCTTATAAGCCCCAAACTCATCCTTAACACTAGCGTCTTTAATTCCCTGCCATGTAGGGAACCAGTGAGTTTTACTAGATAAGTTAGTAAACAATATATTCTCAGGTGAGGCTGATTGCCTATGCTGAAATCCTAATTTAACTGAACTAAGTCCTGTTTGAACGGTAAGAGTAGTATGCACTTCTTCCTGTCCATTTACATTTTCTTTTTTCCATATTAATTCACCTTCAGCATCTCTTAATGAATTAATACTTTCAGTATCTGTGGTAGAAATACTTGTTCCTAGCTTACCTACTGATCTTAATTTAAACGCTTTTTCTGCCATAGTATCGGCAATCTGTTTTGATAAACCAAATGCTTTATACTCTAAAGTTCCATCTTTTATTTGAGCTAAAACATCTTGTAATGTAAGACTGGGATTAGATCCCCTTGTACGTATAAGTTCTACGTAAAAATCTTGTGTGTTGTTATTACTTAAACTCACTAATATTCTCCTTAATAATTAATTAATTAATTAATTTAGTTACTCTACAGGATATGCATGTAAAGTTACATCTACACTAGTACCTCCTGTAGTTACTAACTTTAAAGGCGCTCCTGAACCAAATGTAGTTAATAAAGGAGTAGAGGCATCTAATGTACCTAAACTAACCCCATGACAAATTAACTCAAATGTAGCTCCTCCATCTGTACCCTCTAAATATATAGCCGCCCTATCAAATTTATCTAATTTAAAATTAGTAGTACCATTTTCTGTTATTTTTAAAAAATTCATATTTCCTCCTATTAAAATGTATTTATGTTATGTTTTCCAACCGTTTGCATTATATCCAATAATATTACCATTTTGTCCACTAATAGTATCAATAATAACATCACTAACTGTATTCATAGGATAATTCCTATTATCTAAAGAAGATATAACTTTAAGATTAGATATTCCAAAAGTACCTATACCTGCTTTGTTAACTGCAGCCCCAAATCTTCCTATATTAGCATCACTAATTGCACTAACTGTATAAGAGTGTATAAGTCCGTCTACAGGCATAGTAGAAGTTATATTATTTATTTGATTACCATCTAAAAACACTTCAATAGATGAAGGTATTCTAAACCTATTAAGGCTATCTACGTAAAAATTACATCTATTTACATTGTTTACTAAAGAATCAAAAATGTATTCATTAATAGTTGAGGGAGCATTTGGAGATATTAAATCAAATTCTAAACTATCCCCTAAAACTAAATTAATATTAGGAAATTCCATGTATGATGTACTTCCATCAAATAAGTAATATAATTCAGGATTTAATTGACCAAACTCATCTAAACTTCTGCTAGTTACGGGATACACATATAATTTTAAATTTATTGCTGTGCCTCCACTAGTAACTAATTTAATTGGGGCATTAGAACCAAATGAGATTACTTTAGGTGTGTTTAAATCAATATTCCCTAAATCATTTGAATGACACTGTAAATTACAAGTTGCTCCTCCTAAATCTCCTACTAAATACATTACTACTTTACTATAAGCATTAAGGTTTAATACTTGAGTAGAGTTTTCAAGTATATTAATTGTCTTCACTAACATTCTCCTTATTATTTAAATGCTTGTATAAAAAAAGGAAGACTTATTCTTCCCTTCCATACTAAACATGAGTATATTACAAATTAAATAATAAGGATATATTTTAATCTATTTCTTCATAACTCCCTTCTAGTACTAAATCGCCTTGAGCAGCTTCTTTAACTGTCATAGCTCCTGCAGCAATACTTTGTTTAAGTACTTTAGAATGCTCTGCTGTAACATTACGTAAGTCATCTATGTAACTACCTTCTTTATGAGTAACCTCTAACTCCAACTTCTTATTTTCTGGTGGTTTAAGGTGTGTCATTAAACTATTAGCTGCATCTGACCTTACTTTAGGACTAACATCTGGATCAGTCATAATATCTGCTTGTACATTGATAGCTCTTTGTAAAGTACTAGCATTAAGTACATGTACAGGTATGATAGTTTGCTCATATATCAGGTTAACTAACTTACTTTTGTTGTATGCAGTCACATAACTAGCAATATCTTTATCTTTTACCCCTTTAGTCTTAAAACCAGAATACTTATCAGGGAATGTACGTATATATGACTTAATATTAGTATCTCCCATTACTTTAAAGCTAACATATCTTACTGCATTCAAGTATTGCTCAATAGTAAACTTACCATCTTGCATAACACTAGTATAACTAATAAGGTTTTCCTTATATTGCTCTCTAAACTCTTCATCCATAGCTATCATATTAACTTTATCTACTAGCTTTTTAGTAACTTTTCCTTTAATCTGTTGTGGCATTGCAGTTTGTAATTGTTCTACTGTTAGTTGTGTGGTCATTTGTCCCTCCCTCTATTAAAATAGACTCAAGTATACAGGCTTTATATAGTAAATAACAGGAGAAGAATATGGAAGAAGAAATCAAATGCCCTACATGTGGCTCAACAGACTTAGAAAAGATACCATTAACAGGATTACTACTACAGGAAATAGAGTGTAGATGTTTAAATCATAATTGCGGTTTAAATTTTACATATATATTAAAAGATTCACCAAATAAAATATTGACCCAAAGGAAAAAATAACTTACATTACTCCCTCAAAGTTTGTTTTCCTTTGTTTGTTTGTTTATTGCCCCTAAGTAAATAATTACTAGGGGCTTTTTTAATTATCCGATTAAGGTACCTAATTAAAAATAAGATAAAAACACATTAAAGATTATTAAGACAAGCAAGTATTTCATTAATTTTTTGCTGTTGTGCCCAAGAGATTGCAAATTGAAGTTCACTTTTTCTTATATTCCAAATGTATACAGGTTCACCGTCGTCATTTAATACGGGTCTATCTTCATAAATGGGTGTTTTTTCGGTACTTATAACATTACCGCGCCCATCTTTTGTTTCTGTAACTTCATATCTATCAATATATGATTCCAGCTTTTTATCTTTACCTATAAAACCGTAATTAAAAGCATCAACATTGATTGATTTGAACTTATGGTAAATCTCTTGTGCTATAGGACCAATATGCCAGCGAGACTCATTCCCTTTTGCCTTTTTTGCCTCTTTCCATTTCCACTGCTGTATAGAGTCGGCTACATCAATCAATACATCTATAAAATCAGATGGGATCGCCTCAAAGTCTGTTTTTAACTCTCTGTCCGAGGTAAAATTCCAATCATTTGTGCCGTATCCTGTATCCCATCTAAATGAACTTCTACCGCAATCATGCGTGCCGTCAGAAGTAGGGCTAAAAGCATTACTTAGCATTCTGTACGTATCGACCCCCCCTAATATAAATCTAAAGCTAGGGTCATTAGGGTTAAAGGTAATCCGCTCTGTTTTGTTAGAGTCTATGTTAAAATTATTATTCGGGTTTAACACTTGTAGTCCCGTAGACCTGCCCGAACAATCTAAAATTAAGTCGTAATTAGATGATGGATTTTGACCACTATCAATAGTGTTGTAAGCATAAAAAGAGTAAGGATCGTCTTTTACTGCTTTCTCTATCTTAGATCTTCGTCTATCTGCGAACCATTTTTTAATTAATTTAATCATCTGAATATAGTCCAAAATAATTTCTGTGTGCCGTTTCGGTTTTCAATGTATATTTTACCGTCACTAGCTGCTGATACAGTTATAAAAGAATCCGCACCTGTATTTCCTGTTAATATTCCGTTTACTCTATCTATTGCCGCGCCTTTAAAGCCAGCCAGAGCGGTTGTTCCTGCTATTGTGTCATAAGTTAAATCTATCACTCTTGCATTTTGTCCTAGCCCATTTGTAACTTTAATAAACCCCTTTGAAGATGGTGGAGTAAAGCTAAAAACAGTATCGTCAGATAGTGCCCCTGTGTTGCCCGAATACAAAGCGGTGGCTTTGGTTCCCTCAGAGCTAACATTTAATTCATTATCGCCACCTGTTATTTTATATGAAGCCGTTCCTGCCGCGCTAGATCCGTTATTATCGCGTATCATCGCCTCAAAAACCCCGTCAAGACCAGTGCCCGACGTTGCCACCTCGTTAAATGTTGACTGTTGCCGCCCTCTTGCGCTGCCCTTGCGCAATATTAAATTTGATGGAGATTCAACAAAGAATTGTTTTTTTATCCTGATGTTGTCAAATAAGCAATTATACCCTTTAATTTTTGCATAGTTAATGTTTCCACCGTCAAAAAATTGGTCATTAACTCTATAATTATTTACGCTGTCGGATTCAATAACTAAATCCCAATTAGGCAAGTTAATTGAGCCAGACGATTCACTAGAAACATAAGTTGCATCTAGGATCAAGTTGGTCGAATCAACGACAGACACTACATTATAAGTGTCGTTATAGTTTGTTGTGCCTGTTACCTGTATATCATTCATATCATTAGCCAATTCATGCGCTGCCGATGTTGTGATCTGAATACCGCTACTGTTAGAGGTTATTGCTGTAATTGCTAGTGTTCGTGTTCTTTGCTGGATTGTGGACGTTAAACCCTCAAAATAATTTTCAACCACTGTTTTTGCGTCATTACCGTACAAATGCACCCCGTAACCCACGTTATTATGTATTGATAAGCCTGATGCTTTAAATTCTCCACCACCCTCGATATAGAGACCTTTACCAGTATTTGAAACCGAATAACAACCTTGAACCTGTTCACCGTTAGTTTGTAATACTGACCAACCATCAGAAGATGACTTTTCTACAAATACATCCGTCCAAGTATTCCAAGTTGATCCGTCGATTACAACACCGTTTGTTTTGTCTCTAATGTATAATTGAGAAAATGCGTTTTGACGAGATAAAAAAGCGCCACTTGAATTTGATTTAACGCCATACCCCAAAGCCCCGCGCATCATAAAATTAGTAACACTACATCTAGCAGCCCCGTCCATGCTTATCTGTATATTATCTAATTGTGATGTTATACCCTCACCTTTAATATTAAAACCTGTAGATCCTAAGCTTATTGTAATTAATGCACCGTTTGCATTATATCTACCAGCAGGAAAAAACAACGTCAACATACCGTCTGATGGGTATTGATCGCCAAGCGCGCCCGCCAAAGCCTTAACAGCCGCAATAGCGGCTGTAACCCCCGCATTATCATATCCGTATTGAGCTACATTAATTGCATCATTGATAGGGTTTGCAAATAGTGAATTTACAACTAAGCCCTTACCCTTGTTTACAGCCTCAACCAGATAAACAGTGCCGTTCAAGGTAACTACCGTATTTACTCTTGGTTTGCTTGCTTGTAAATCCGCTAAAGTGGCAAAGTTGCCACCTGTTACACCATTGTTCATTGTCATTATATTTACTCCTATTATTTAGTTGTCCAAGTTGCAGGGTCGCCAGTTACCGTACAAACAAACTGTGTATTTGTGCCGCTTCTATCACTTAATACTGTTCCAGCGTACCAGTAGCCATCAGTTGGTACACTTCTAACCGCATTCATTTGCCAGCCCGCCTCTTGCGCCTCTCTCATGTTTATACTACCAGCGTTAATTGACCAGTGAACGTTAGTATATATTAGGTTTTCTTGTGGTCTGCCACCTCTGTACTCAATCTGTGAACCAGCTATAGTATCGTCATTTTCAAGCAGATTAAAAACTTCATTATCAATATGTGAATACTTGCTAAAAGTTGGATGATTAACAGAGATAATACCAGTAGGCCATGCTGTAGATTCAAAGTTTTTGATGTTAATTTTTATATCTTGCCTACTCACTTGCTGGCAACCTCTGAAATCCCAGCAATTAGCCGATGTTGGATTTACAACCCATTTATTTAAAGGGCTTTGGCTTGGCGCGTAACACAATGTCGCATCAGTATCACCAATAGTAAGCTTATTTAATGAGCCAGCGTTAGTCAAAACACCCTCCATAAAATAACCCCTAACTTGACCTATTCGTATTTCTCCACTAGTTACGTTACCGCTACGTGCATAAAATATTGATGTTGGTATATTGCTTGGTAATGTAGAGTCATTATAAGCAACACTAGCAACACCTGTTATACTGCCGATTGATACAAAGCCGCAATTCTGATAATTAAAAGCACCTAAACAACGTCCTCTAGCAACAATAGAATCAATAACCGCACTTTGTACAGCGTTTATTTGTGTCGCTTCTTCTGCGCCCTCGTAAGAGTTAATACCTATAACAACATCACCGCCCAACAAATAACAGCCGTTATCTTCCATATTAGTACAACGATTACTGCCTAAGAACACATTGCCACCCGTAGTTGTAAAGCCGCTTACACTGTCTTTTATGTCATGCGATTCTATATGGTAGCGACCTAAGCCAGTTACAAACCCTTGCGGAAAAGAATCATTACTTGATCCAGCGTTAACCATGTCACTACCGTATACTGCACCACCCGTTACATTGTCACCAAACATGGTTACACCTGTGTTTGTATTGCCGCTTGTTGCTGTAACTGTCACGCCTGAATACTTTATAGTTGAGTAGGTTTGTTGATAGCCTAACCCTGCTGGAAAGAATACACAATTAACGTCTTTTTGATTACCATCAACTATAATATCTCCGACCAACTTACTGTTGATTGTTAACACTCTTGAGTTTGACGTACCTAACGCTTTAAATCCACCGCTAGACGTACAAGTGATGTAATTTTTAGCAGTTACAGAGGTCACACCGTAAAAGTTATTTATTATTACATTTTCGCAATTATCAAAAGCATACTGTACTGCTGTTGTATTGTCCGTTGTAGCGCTTTCGTATGCTCCGAAATGTAAAGGTGTCATTGTTTCGTTAATGACTAACTTTGCTTGTAATGCTGAGCCTGTTAAATTCAATGTAGCATCTGACATATCACCAGCGCCAGTACCAGCCGCAACTATTTGCCATTCGCACAAAACATCAGCATTGTAAAAATAAGTCTGTACTTTATCGCCTGATTCTAAAGTGTTATCTAATACCATTTGTGAAACAGTAGCAAAAGGTATTACACCACTAGGCTTATTATCCATATTACTTGTATTAGATACTAAAGCACCATAAATTACATATACTTCTTCATTACCCGTTAAAGGTGTAACAAGTGTTATATTCCCATTAAGTGCATTGTACGTGTAAGCAGTATCTTTTTCTTGAACAGCTCCATCAATTACTAATAAAATACCTAATGGGACAGCAGGTACATTTAAACTAACTTGTCCATCTACTATACTAAAAGAGAGGTATATAATGTCTTGAGTACCTAAATCTCCTTTCTCTCCCTGTATTCCTTGAGGGCCAGTATCCCCTTTTACTCCTTCAATTATCTGAATAATATCGCAACTCATCTTGTAACTCCTTTATTAACTTTAAGATTAACTTCAATTATTGTAGAAACTTTACCACTTGGATCAATAACTTCAACATCAAACACATACCATTTAAATTTATGTTTAAATACTAATGAGCCAGTCTGTTCTGCACTTAATGTACAATCTATCCTACCATCTATAGGGTCTGGTGAACTACATGTAAAAGTAGCTACTGCATCAGTACTTAAAATAGATTCCCGTAACTGTGCTCTAAAAGTATAATCAGTTAAATTATATGGCTCATCTTCTGTCTTTAAATACCTTAAACTTCTAGTATAACTATCCCCTGCTCTAGTACAGTCATCATACGTATATATTGACTTTAACGGCATATTTTCCCCTTATCTATATCAATTATAAAAAATAAAGTGTACCATACCTCCCATAAATTACATATCTAAAAAGAGAAAATATGAAAGTATCAGACCTTATACCAAACTTTATACCCGAACTATCTAAAAACAAATACTCATCAGCTTTCCGTACCCAAGAAGACTTCACCCTCATGTTCCCTAACCTCTCCCCTACAGAAATATTCTCCCTAACAGAACAAGTATCTAATACATCACCTGGCTCATACCAACGCATAAACACAATAGAATACTTCTCCAACCTAAACTCATCTAAACACTCCCCCTTATAAGGAACGTAGTGACTGGGGCGAAGCTACCTACCTCCCAAACCTCCTCACAGCCATTCTAAGCTTACATCTCAAAACTTCTAATACGATATACTTGAACCAGTAAACAATACGCTCAGGTACTATACACGCGATATACTATTAGTTGAGAACTATTCGCATTTAGGAAATTATAATATTATATTATTTTTCAGGAGAATCAGGTTTTTTGAAAAAACATAATTTGAGTATGAATACAGTACTTACTAGTGGAAATCTAAAAATACTAACTACCCCCCCCCTACCTGAATAAGCCAGCAGAGCTGGTATGATGGACGTACCACCACTATCTAACTAACTAAACAATGGAATCAATTATGTTTATATCTTTATCAAATCACGTAACAAAAGAATCTTTAACTAAGTGGTCTTCTCTTCTAACATGTAAAGAAACTACTGATCAGTACGAAGCCGAATTTAATGAATACCTTATAAACATGCTCTTCGGTTATACAGATAATGAGTTTAATATATATCACGACTCAGGTGATGTTAACGAAGAAGAGATTAATATCTTATTCAATCAGTATATGGAACAAGAGCAATTTATTAAGGATATGTAAGGGAGTTCATCTCCCTTTATGCCAGCAAAGCTGGTATGTTGGGTAACAATGTCGTTGCCCATTAATTAATTAATTAATTAACAAAAGGTAATATAAACATGTTTAAATCATTCGCTCAATTCTTTACTGCATTGACTGCATTGTTCTCAGCATTCACCAGAGGTTGTAACTCTTTGGACATCTTAGCAGAGACTGCTGAAGATCAAGCATCAGCGTTTAGAGACTCTCGTAAGTTAGAGATTCGTGCTCAACGTGCAGAGTTAGAGGCTAAGTTAGCCAAGACTCCTAAACCAACTAAGTCTAGTAAAGACTTCGAATTATAAATCAAGGAATGGTTATTGCCAAAAGGATTTGGCTTCCATTTAACTAAAGGTATTCACTATGTTTCAATGTCACAAGAATTTAACTATGTTAGTAGGTAATCCTACTAAAGGAAGAGCATTCATCATGAATGATGTAACTCATACTATTGTATGTACTATTGGTGCATATACTTGGTCACATTATTAGAACCTTCGGGTTCTTTTAAAACTTTACACAAACACAGATCAACACAAGGGGCAGAGATAGTCAGCTTGATAGTAAGAGACTACCTATTCAGTTGCTTCTTTCTTATGATAGGCTGGCATAGCCAGTATGTTGGTATATATATAACTAATTAAGGAACCAATATGATTACGTTCATAAGTTTAATAGTTCTTCTTTTGTTTGTTGATTTTATAATTTCAAAATAACGATATACATAGTCTTAAAAACCCAATCCGATACATTACCTATACACTATCATTCATTTCTATGCTACTTATCATTAGCAGCAGAGCTGCTATGGTGGTGTGTGACAATAGTGTCATACATAAACTTTAATTAAAGGAGCCTATCATGGCTATTATCCAAGAAGAACATTCAATTACTACTAATACTACATCTAAAAAGAAAGCTGCGGCTTTCGTAAATGTTACTGTTGTAGGTAAAGATGGTACAAGTAAAAAGCAATTAGGGGGAATACCCTTATATGCAGATAACAATTTGCATAAGTTAGTATTAGACCACCTTACAGGTGGAGGGGAGATTAATACAGAGGTCGGTATACATATTGTGACCGACCAAATAGACTTTGAATTATAAGTTTTAAGTAATAATAAGGGGGAGCTTAGGCTTCCTTTTATTTAATCTAAGATAGGATAGAACCATGAAAACAAATAACAATTGTTATGCTTTTGTAGATCGTGTATTTACAGAACCAAAAGAAAATCATAAAGAATTACCTTGGGTAAATTATAAAGACATACCTTTAGAAAGTACTAAATACACTTGGGAATACTTTGGTAAAGAAAAGTATGGAAGATATGCTGTATGTACAGTAAATAAAGGTCATGTTACCTTATGGGGTCAGGAAGGGGCTAAACCTCATTTACAAGTATGTGAGGAGATAATTTAATGAATATTTTACCTAAAAACACTATGTTAGGTTACTTGAAGTATTATGAAATATATGATGACTTTGAAGGACCTAAATGCTTTTCTGTTAAGGATAAACTGGAACAGGTTTATTTAGTTTATTGGTGTGGGGATTATATCAATGAATCCAAGTCGACTTGGTTATATACACCAATTTCTCATAAAAGATTAGATAGACTTCGAAGAGAAGAATTTTCTCTGCGTGATGTTTATATAAATCCAGAACAAATGATTTATTTTATTAGTACATTTTCTAATGAAAAAGATGATGAATTAGAATTTGTACAAAAAGTAGATGTACTGAATTATAATTTACCACCAGAATCATTCTTCATTGAACCTGATGAAATTCAAGTTAAAGATGAAGAAGCAGATTCAGAATTCTGGAAACAAGAAAGAGACAACTTATTGCAGGCATTACAGGAGCAAAGCAATGAAAACATTTAGCAAAGAGTTAAAGCAGCACTGGGTTGATGTAATGCAAGCACACCAAGATGCTGACAGGTTAATACAGGGTAGTTGGTGGAGCCATCAAAAAGGCTGTTTCTTTGGTTGTGCGATGCAGACAGATGACGAGCCGTTGAAAAAGGCAATAGCTGAAATGCAGCTACCAGCTTGGCTAGTACATTTATCTGAAAAGATATTTGAGGGCTTACCAAAAGAAAATGCGTTGTTATTCCCAGTGCAACTACTCAAAGCAATACCTACTGAGACTGATATTAGCGAAGTTGAACACATTATAGCGGTAAAAAGACTTGAACCATTAGTTATAGAATCTAACGGTGACGAGGTTAATAATGCTATTCAACAAGTGATTGATTATCACAAGAATACTCGTAGAACAGAAGAAGAACGTAAAGCAGCATATTCAGTAGTACGTAAAGCAGCAGATTTATCAGCAGATTCAGTAGCACGTTCAGCACATTCAGCAGCAGATTCAGCACGTTCAGCAACAGTAGCAGCAGCACGTTCAGCAGTACGTTTAGCAGATTCAGCAGTATGGGAACAAGAAAGAGATAACTTAATACAAGCATTAAAAGGATAAGTAATGAGTGATTTATTTATATATTTAGTAATATGTGTAGCTAGTGTTACATGTTTAGTTGGAATACACAGATTAATGGTACATACGACAATGTTAGAATATCAAAAGGGTATGGATCTATTATGCGGTAGTGCATTTACCATTATAGTTAGTTGTTTAGCTTTAGCATTATATTAAGGAACCAGTATGTACTATGTAGATGGTAGTGGTGTTGTACATTTTGTATAAGTAGGGGGAGCCTTCGGCTCCTCTTGTAATAAAATAATTAAATAGGTAAAGATATGACTAATGAAGAGATAGAGCTTGGTATAAAAGAACTTGAACAGTTTTACGTAAATAGGAAAAAGGAGTTGATATATGATAAAGGATGGAGTTGGTATTTAACAAATAATGCTCCTGAGTCATTTAAAGATTTAAAGAATAAAGCAATAGATATGCAAATACCTATTGCTGATTATGGTAATGATACATGTATATATTCCTCTCCTGATTATAATTATTTATCTAGGTTTTGGCATGATTATATGCATCTTACATTGGATAGAGGGTTTTCATTTGAAGATGAAAAATATGTAATATTGAACCAGTTAAAAGGATTAAATAAAGCAGGTGTATCTATGGCTGCTCAAACAGTGTTTTGGGTAGATATGTATCATCAAGCTAAATATTATAATGACACTGGTGAATTTGTAGAGAACCAAAAAGAATTTGTGTTTAATATATTAAGAAAATATCCATAGGAGTAATAGCAAATGAGCAAAACACTTGAGGTATTACATATTAACTTTGCCAAAATTTACCGTTTAGGTGGTGTTACGTTTGAATGGCATAACTATTTTGGAGCGATAATTTTAAATCGACATACTGAAAAAGAAAGGCAGTATGAAAACATATCACTCAGAAATTGGTCGTCTATTAGTAAGTTTATGAACCTGTCAGATGAAGATAGAGAAAAGCATAGAATTAAATAAGGAGCAATAGCAAATGACTAACCTTTTGGCTAACCGCGCTTGCGGATTATAAGCGCAAATATTACAACGAATAAACAAGGTAGATAAAACAATGAAAGATGAAAAACAACAAACTGTAGCAAGTCCGATTGAGCCTGTTGTTAGCGGTGAATTAATGGAATGCAGGGCTACGCAGGTTTTAAATAATGCAGTAGAGCATATTAATCATGAAAACTATAACGATGCACTTAGCTCGATTAGCGAAGCAAAAGAAATACTAGTTAAATTGCAAATGTTATTTGAAGAAGTTAGCCATCATCACGATCTTGACGTATACGAATTGCACTATGACAAGTGGACTGAGGTAGGCGGGTATTAATTCCTGCTAACCTTTGCGCTAAGCGGCAAGCTTGCGCAGTCCGATTGAGTGCGTTGTTATATGGCGTTAGAAATTAAGGAGCAATAGCAAATGAATAGCATTGAAAGAGAGAAAGAAATAAAAAATATTTTGAGCGAATTGCAGTGTATGAACTCATGCTTAGCTCAAGGATTCACCCTCAAAATGTACATTGAATCACAAATGCATCTAGTAGATATTTTAACTCAGTTAGATAAGGAGCAATAGCAATGAGTGATGAAATAAAAAAAGCAATGAAAGTTTTAACCGACGCAATGCAAGATACTAGCCTTGGTAGTTATGCGCATTCATGGCATTGCAATATAGCAATGAGTGTACATGACGAGCTAAATTCCAAGCCTTGGGTTTCATTAAGTGACGAAGAAATAAAAGAGCGACACAAAATAGCCAACGATGCCGCTAGTCGATTTATGAAGCTGTGTTTTGGTGTTAATACAGTTAATGAGTATCAATAGCAATGAAAACATTACTAAATGAGTTTAGAGATCTGATAGTTGATGTATGTGGTGACGTACCAAGGCTAGAAATGTTTGCTAGGGAAAGTGCAGTTGGTTGGGATGTTTTCGGCAATGAAGCGCCTAATTCGATAACAATAAAACAATAGAGTATTGAGCAATGAGCAAACGAAAAATATTAGCAGCATTAAAAAAGAAAAATATACCGGTTGAGCGTGTACAGTATATGCGCAGAGAGCCAACGCCAAGCGGCTACGCCAATGGGTGGGATATTGAAATAACCGAAGATACGGAAAATAGATTGTTTGATGCTGGCTTTAGTAATTGCGAGCAGTTAAACGAGATAGATACAACCGACGAGGTTATTGATTGGATTAGCCCAATGCCAACTTTAGCCATATAACACTGTTATTAACAGTGTTATGTGGCGTATTGATTACTGACTATAAAAGAGGATAGAAAGATGGGATTTAGTTTAGAAGGTTTATTTAAGGAGCAATAGCAATGAGTGAATTAACAGACTTAGAAATATGCAAACGCATAGCAGAGATTGAAGGCTTTACATTCTGTACAGGCGGTAAATATGCAAGGGTTGAGGTAAGGAGAGATAACACAGTTTATGGTTATGTGGATTTTAACCCACTAACCGACAAAGCTTTATGTTTTGATTTGATGGTTAAGTATGGTGTTATGTGTAAAGATATTGACAATGAACCGCATTACGTCATACCACGTAACTCGTCATTATATCCTGCCATAGGATGTTTAACTCCCAATAAAGCAATATGTTTAGCGATAATTGAAGCGAATAAGGAGCAATAGCAATGAATTGGAAAGATTACATCGAAGAACAAGTAAAAAAACACAACGACAAGTTGGTATACTGTACTTTGACAGAAAAAGAAGCTCTTGTTGAGTTTGATGAAGGGTATGGAATTGAACAAGGTAAAGCCTTTACAGCTTGGGGTGTAGATAGAGTATATTTCCCAGTTATGTATGATGGGGCCGAATGGGTAGATAGCGTACCTAGAGATCCTTGTAATGAAGCTACTATGCACGTAGGGGGTTAATAATGAAATACTTACTATTAATACTGTTACTGGCAGTTACGTCAGTAAAAGCAGAACATGAGATTTCGTTAGGGTATATGAAGATGAATCAAGACCTATTCAAGACTATTGAGTTTAATATAGATGGAGCAATGCTAGGGTACACATATTGGTATGGTTCATTTGGGTTTAAAGTTCAAGGAGGTAAAGGCGTAGAATCACCTAATGCTTTATATGTTGAGAACAAGTTCTACAAAGCAGATATACAAAGTTTGTTTTCAGGTACTCTCATGTATCGACAAAGGATTACAAATAAGTGGAATGTTGAAGTAGGTATTGGGAAAACGGATTATAAATCTACTTGGACTATTAATAATGAACCAGTACCTTGGGGAGTAGGTAGTGACTCTGATTGGTCATACCATGTAGGTATTACATACAAAACAGATACTAACTGGAAAGTAGGACTTGAATATGTAGATGCTTATAGGAAAAACAAAGAGGGTTATGGTAAAGAAACAACTAATTATTTTAATTTAAACATAAGGTACATTTTATAATGACACAACATGAAAAAAACAATGAAACCAAGATAATAAAAGCAGCTTGTTTAATATTAACAATAGCTATTGTAATTTTATTAGTTGTTAATTGATAGAAAGCCTTCGGCTTTTCTTTGGACAATAAACAAACTATATATAGGAGAAACAAATGTCAAATATTAAGTGGACTCATGAGCTTAGAGTTCAAATGTACAAACAAGTAATCAAATGCTTTGGAACCAATTCTCAGGGTAAGAAAGAAGCTAGAGGTAAACCTATTGGTATGTCTAAAGCTAAGTATATATCTATATTAAATGATATAGCTATTACACTAAATTTAGGTAGAAACAAAGGAGGAGCATTGAGTAATCAGATTGCTTGGTTAGGGTGTATGCCTTCAATTAAATGCCATAAAGGACATTGGAATACTCGTATTAAAAATATTGATGCTGCATTTGCTGCTGGATATTTTAAAATGAGTACAGTAGTACCAACTATGCCTGATGCATTAACTAATGCTGAACCAGTAAGTATTAGTAGTGTTATCAAAGGTTGGTTTAATAAGGTATTGAATGTATTTAAACGAGAGTAAATAAATAATAGGTTCTATGATAGAGCCTATTAATGTATTTATTTAAGTAGCCAGCATAGCTGGTATATTGGGTCGGGATAATAGGAATTAATATGCCTAATGTAATTAGCGAACGTCAAAGAGAAAATAATAAAGGTGTTATAATTTGTTGTAATAATAATATAACGATATTTACTAAATATCAAGATTGGAAATTACGTATTTTAAATAATAAAATAATTAAATGTGATCATGATGATAATGATTATATTTGTTTAGAACGAGATTATGTAAATGCATATAGAGAAGATACACTTATGTTTTCAATGCATATTAATGAATTCAAAGCATACATATTATTGAGATAATTATGACTAACATAGAGTAAATTGTATATGCATTACCTGATATTAATTTCTTTATAACTAACATTGAAGCATCTGCTTCATCTAGTTTTAAATATTACCTAACCCACTCTAAATATATATTAATAATGAAAAATTATAATACAGCTATTTTAATATATAGAAATTCACATATACCAAACATTGAAGTTAAGTTAGACGAGTTAATAACTGCTATTAAAGTAGAATTATTATTGGAGAAAATGTAATGCAAGAAATAACAATAGATATGATTAAACTACTTGGTAATCAAGTATTTTATGGCATTTTTAATGATACAAAAATAGTAGAAACATTTAAATTAGAAAATGGAGAATTTTATTTTTGGGATACTACTGATGAAATTTGGGATACAATGGGAGAAAATTATTTTGCACGCATATCTAAAATTTTTATATTAACTGAGGATATATAATGTTAAAAATAACATATTGGGTAGAAGAATCTTCACTTATAATAAACCAAAAAGATAAATATTATCCTTTTGGAGATGTATCAAATAAAGAAGAAATATTATACATAATTGATAATCTACATCTGTTTGCATTTTACAATGAAGAAAGTGTAATATTAAATAAAATAAAAACATTACAGTTTCTTACTTTAAATGAATGGCTACTTTTAAATTAAAGGAATACCTGTGAACATAATACAGCAACAAATAACCAATGAGTTTAAATCATCTCATCACTTAACCTCTCATGTACAAGAAGACATTACTAACTCAGGACTATCTAACTTAGTTCCTGAATATATTGAATTACTTACGAACCATGTAAAAGAAAGTAAGTATACTTATATAGTAGGAGAAGAAACAAGGGAATGGACTACAAAGAAAGATAGACATATTAATCTTATGCAAATGGATTTAGAAGAATTAGTATGGAAAGTATTAGCAGTATGTACTGCAACTGAAGTACAGACGTTTACTCAATGTGTAGGTATGATTAAAGGACTCTTTAAGAATGATACTGTAAGACAAGATATAGAGCAATCTAGTGAATGTATTACATTGTTAGCTATGCTTAATGCTGTTGATATTAAGCTACCTAGAGATACAGAAGAAGGTGTATTAATGGTATATAGCAAAATAAAGTATGCTAATGACTTACAAGACTTCTTAACTAATACGAGCCATGTATTACCAAGCTTGACCAAACCAAAAGAAATCAAAACAAACAAGTGTAGTGGATATACTACATTTGAATCATCTCTCATTCTAGGAGGAAAATACCACAAGTTTCCTGTACCACTAGATCATATCAATAGAGTAAATAGTGTAGCTTTATCATTAAATACTACCCCTCTAGAAATAGAACCAACATTCAAAGAAAAGGAAACCGAAACAACAGAAGAAAGAAATGATAGATATGCTGCATGGAAACAACTCAATGTAGAATCTATGAAAACATATGCTGATTTAGTTAAATCAGGTAACAAGTTTTACTTAACGTATAAGTATTGTGAAAGACTACGTACTTATGCACATGGATATCAAGTTAGTACTCAAGGTGATAGTTACCGTAAAAGTGTACTAGAATTAGCTAACAAAGAAATAGTGGAAATGTAATATGAATATTGATGCGAAAGAAGTAAAAAACAACTTAGATATTATAAAAGTGGGGTTATTTTAATGAAGTATAACTTAGGAGAGTTAGAAGTAATTACATTTAAACGCACTAATGCAATTCATATAGGGAAAGAAAGCTCATTAATATTAGCAATAGAATGTGATGTTTTATTAAAATTTTTAAAGAAAGAGATTTATTCTGTTTATCAATATACTCATAGATTATTTTGGTCTGAAGATGATAATATAATTTACTCAAATACTTATAAGAAGTTAGGGCTTAATGTAAAAGCAACTAAAAAAGAAATAGATGAATTAATAGAAGCAATTACAATTAAATTATTATTAGGGTAATTATATGACACCAATTGAAAAACTAATTCCAGATACTGAAGAATATATTAATATAATAGAAGAAAGAATAAAAATTAACTCTTATAATGATTTATGTGGCTTAACACACGGATGTTATTACAACTTCGAGATTGATTGTGATAATTGCAAATTTATTTCTGATTTTTCTAGTGAAGAATATAATAGAATTACAGAAAATAATACTAAAGTACCTACAATAAAAGAACTACGTGAAACCTATATTAAAATAACCTTATTAGGATAATACTATGCAAATATTTACTCCCTTTGAATACTTACTTATTGATGTAGCAAACAACTATGGTTTAGATAAAGAATTATATGAAAATAGAATTAAATGGTCTAAAACTAACTTAAACATATTAGAAGATATGGTAGGTACTGCAGAGTCACCTAACATGTATTGGAAGTCTGTAAATGCAGTTAGATGTGCTCAACAGGGAATCCCTACAGGACATTTAGTAGGATTTGATAGTGCAGCATCGGGTATACAATTATTGTCTGTACTGGCTCGATGTGAAGCTGGTATGAAGAATACAGGTGTAATCAATGTAGTTAATGCTACCAAAGCACCTGATATATACAAGAAGTGTACAGAAGTAATGAATGTTACAGGATATGCACGTAAAGCAGTTAAACAAGCTTTAATGACGTTAACTTATATATAGCGTCGCTACCTAGGTAACTAGGTATATGAAATTCCGTGAATTCAGGGGAAGTCTAAAGGAAAACCTAAGATAATCCTGAGCGAAGACTTGACATGACTTTAATACTGAAAGACATGGTAAGTAACGTGCAACGACTAGTAAGTCCTGTAATAAGGCATACACTACAAGCTATGGTAGTGGAAGCGCGGAACACCCAAACGAATTAAGACGAGGGTGAAGATATAGTCTAGTCTATATGGAAACATATAGAAGTTCATAAGAGAACTGGTAAAGGCGTAGCGTCCTTTATTGAATATAAACGATATGTACGGCTCTGAAATGCAACCTAAAGTAGTATTTGGAGAAGGTGATATATTAGATAAATTCTTTGAAGCATCACGTATAGTAGCTCCTGAAGCTTGTTCATTACGAAGTATATTAATCAACCTATGGAATCCTATGGCTAAGTTCCATCAATGGACTATGCCTGATAACGGAGTAATCCATAAAAGAGTATGGACTAGTAAAAGTTATAAAGTACAAGAACCATTATTAGGTAGTAGTTTTACATTTGTAACTAATGTAAATGAAGGAGCTGAAAAAGGAGTAAGTCTTGCTGCTGATGTGACTCATAGTATAGATGCGTATGTAGTAAGAGAAATACAACGTAGATGTAATTTTGATAGGGTTAAACTACAAGAAGTTCTATCACTAATATTAGCTTTACGTAATCCTGTAATAACAGACCGAACCAATGTAGTTTCATTAGTAGAAATAGAAAACATTAATTTAGATACTATTGAGAAATATAGTGATAATGAGTTAGGACAATTAGTTGAAATAATAAAACAATGTCTTAACTATGGTTCATTTGAAGTTGTAACTATTCATAAATAAATTGTGACCTCAAGTAGTAATACTTGTTGAAAACGAGGTGAATTGTCTGGGAAGCTAAGGCGAAAGCTATGCTAATCAGCAGCCAATCATAAAAAGTAATTTTTATGCAGGTTCAGAGACTAGGATAAGAGACCCAATGGGTTAATAATGTCCGTAGAAGAGTCAAGTGACCTTCAAAGTGCCTTGCACCCTATCCTATAAGGAGGGTGATGATATAGTCCGACACTCCAACGAAAGCTGGAGACTTATTAGATTGTTCTTTATTAGCGTATGTGTTAGTATAACACTTAAACGTGAATTAATAAGGAGAATCATTATGTTAAATATTATTAGTAATATAGGAAGAAGAGGAGCTGTTTGTAAATGTTCTAGATGCTATATCGAATATTCTATTAAAGATAGATATAGTGCTCAGAAATCAAGAGTAGGTCATTTATGTGATACATGTAAAACATGTGTTAATAAAATGGGTGAAATTACTCAAGAAAAGCTAAATAAAGTATTTGAATATAATCCTAATACTGGAGTTATAAAATATAAAGTAGACACTTTAAGAAACTCTAAAGGAGATATTGCTACATATAATCATACTGGAGGATATGAAAATATATGTATTAATACCAAAAATTACTTAGCACATAGAATTATCTATATGTATATGACAGGCAAAATGCCTGAATATATTGATCATATAAACCATAATCGTAAAGATAATAAATGGAGTAACCTAAGAAACGTTACTCATCTTGAAAATAATACAAACACATCATTATCTAAAAACTCTTCAAGCAACTACAATGGAATATCTTTAATTAAGTCTACAGGTAAATATAGAGCTTATATAAATAAAGACTATAATCAAATACATTTAGGTGTATTCAATACTATTGAAGAAGCTAAAAAAGTTAGAGATAAAGCTAATAAAGAACATAATTACCATACAAACCACGGTAACTAATAAGGTGAGTAGTAACGTACTCATTAACAGATGGACGAATTTAAATGTCATCCAAACCATGTAAACAAAAAGCGTAAGCATTACAATCAAATATTGTTTGAGTTATATCATAGTAATCTTATGGCTCAAATAGTTAAAGAAATTAGTGGTAAAGATGTATACCTTTTACCACCTAACCCTGATGTAGCACTACAAATATTAGAAGGAAATTATGGAATTAACTAAATATTATTTATCTGAAATTTATCCAAGTTGTACTCATATATATTTTATTAGAGATAGTAGAGTGTACCTATTAGACCCGTCTATTGACGGAGTATTGGCGAAAGCTATCCTTTCAGCAGGATATAAATACAAATTAGATAAATTTAAATTAAAATACCATACTCATTCTTTTGAAGCATCTTCTCACAAAGAAGCTATAAAGATAACTAAACTACTAACTTAACTAATAGCCACCTTCGGGTGGTTTTATTTATTGGAAAAATTATGGAATCAACTAAAACTGTAACTTATCAACTAAGAGAACATAATAAATATATTCATATATTCATGATAGTTAAAAATAAAATAAATCATGATGAATATTTTGACACAACATATACACGAGTATATAGAGAAGCACTAAATGTATCTGAAAACTGGTGTGGAACAGATAAAGCATATGGTATTTTAATAGAAGAAAATAAATCTTATACAATAGTAAAAGCAATTAAGGATTTATTATGTTAATAATAGAAGAATTAGAAAATTTAGCTAAACAAGTAATATTATTATGTACTCTTGATAATGATGTTGATAATACTCGTGCAATGTATATAGAAAACTCTATATATTATAGAGAATATGTTGCGTCAAAATATTTATTATTTACAAATAAAGAAGAATACATATATCGCTTTATATGTGTCACACTAAAACCAACAGAATTTAATCTATTTCAACTTAAATCTATTAAAATTATATTAAAGAGAAAATACAATGAAACTACAGAATAGAGAATATTTTAAAGTAACTGACAAACTATTTAAAAAATATGAGGGACTTAAAGATGAAATATATAAATCAATAGAAATTAGAAAAGATTTAGAATGTCATTCAGGATATAGAGTATTTCCTCGTGGATTATGCACTAGCCTAGTAACATTTATATCATTAGAAAAAAGAATATTAGGGGAATAGCCACGCTTTGCGTGGTTTTTTCCACAAATTTAATTTAATAAATAAAAGAGAACAAACCCATGATCACAGTAAACCCTCAACAAGCTCAAGTATTAATCCAAGATTGTATGAATGTAAATTTAGTTCCACTACTTAAAGGTAGCCCTGGAACCAGTAAATCTTCAATAATGAAACGTATTGCTAAAGAACGTAATCTTAAACTTATTGATATCCGTTTAGCTCAGATTGATGAAGTAGAACTTAATGGTTTTCCTGATTTATCTGGAGACAAAGCAACATATAAACAGTTTGATATATTTCCGACTGAAGGTACATCTGTACCTGTAGGTTATAATGGTTGGTTGTTGTTTTTCGATGAGTTAACATCAGCTGATAAAAACAAACAAGGTGCTGCTTATAAAATCATTCTTGATAGAATGGTAGGACAAGAAACATTACATGAAAATGCTTTTTGTGTAGCTGCAGGTAACTTACTTACTGATAAAGCAGTAGTTAACAATATGTCTACTGCAATGCAATCACGATTAATCCATATTAATATGGGGGTAGATAAAGATGATTGGATTAATTGGGCTATTGGTGCTGACATTGATAACAGAGTAATTTCTTTTATTGAGTATCAACCAGGTAATCTACATAAGTTTGATCCAGCACACCAAGATGATACGTTTGCATGTCAACGTACTTGGGAATTTGTAAGTCAATTAATTAAACCAATGAGTACATTAACTGCTTCTAAGTTACCTCTTATTGCAGGAACTGTATCAGAGGGAGTAGCAAGAGAATTTAAAGCATTCTGTGAGCTATCAGAAGGATTAGTAACTTTTCCTGAAATACTTAAAGATCCAGTTAATTCTAAAGTACCAACAGATGCTGGATCATTGTATGCATCAGTAGGTATGTTAGCAAATAATGTTAATCAAGATAATCTTGAAGTAGTAATGGGTTACATTACAAGAATGCCAACAGAGTTCCAATTGTGTACTTTACGTAGAGCATTTAATAAAGATAGAAATATTACTAAAGTTCCAAAAGTATTTTCTTGGTTACAAGAAAATGCTAATAAATGGCTATAAGTTTAATATAACAGGGAATGACCGAAAGGTTGTTCCCATTTTTTTTTATAAAGGTAAATAAAATGTCACAACAAGTACTTGATAAAATTTCAAAAGCAAAAATACAATTAATGTTAAAAGGCTCAGAAGCTTTTTTATCTACTTTAGTATTGTCATTAGAAACAATTATAGATGATTCTATTCCTACTGCAGCTACAAATGGATTATGTATTAAATATAATCCTGATTTTGTATCAAAATTATCCGATCAAGAAATGGTATTTCTTATTGCACATGAAACATGGCATGTAGCTTTTATGCATATGTGTAGACTATGTGGTAGAAACCATCAAAAGTTTAATATAGCTGCTGACTATGCTATTAATTTAATGTTAAAAGATGCAGGATATACTTTAATTCCAAATGTTTTAGTAGATTCAAAATATAAAGGTATGTCTGCTGAAGAAATATATGACTTACTTGATGATGACGATTTACCTGAAAATCCTCAAGATGGCGACTTTGAGCCATCAGAAGAAGAGGGAGATGAAGAAGGTAATAGCAAATCTGTTGAAATAGAACAAAAGATTCAAGATGCTATTATTAAAGCAGCTACTGCTGCTGAAATGTCTAACCAAAAAGGTAATATTCCTGCTGGTATAACAAAAATGATAGATAAGATTCTTAACCCTCAGTTACCTTGGCAAGTAATACTATCTAATTATATGTCTGCTAAAACTAAAGCTGAAAAGTCTTGGTCACGTAGAAATAAAAGATTCCGTTCAACATACTTACCTTCACGATTAAGTGAATCAATGGGTAATGTTAATATCTATGTAGATGCATCTGGTTCAGTAAGTAAAGATGAGTTTACTACGTATATTAGTGAAATGCAGGAAATTAGAGAGTCTCTTAAACCAGAATGTATGAAAGTAATTTCATTCGATACTTCATTAAAAGATGAATTTGTAATGGAGAAAGGCGAAGATATTAAAGTATCTTTCAAAGGAGGAGGAGGTACTTGTATTGATCCAGTAATTAAACATGCTGAACAAGAAGAAACTGATGTAACTATTATATTTACAGATGGTTTCTTTTCAGGTGTTGATTACACTAATGTACCTAATGATATTTTATGGGTCATTGTTAATAATGAATCATGGACATGCCCTGTAGGAAATGTAATCCATATGAAGTACAAAGGATAAACATGATAAATTTTTATAGAGATACTAAGATAGATATCTTACTAATGGATTGTTTTAATTATGAAAAAAAAGAATTAAATTTAAGTTATTATAAAGTAGGATTAAAAGGCAAATATGTTAGATATAATTTTCATATTTATCCGTTTTTTGCGTCTCATTATTCAAGATCAAGTGTATCTTTTACTATCTTAAATAATGAACAAAAAGAAATAATATATAAGATGGATGAACTTAATGAATTAATTGATTCTTGTACTCATATATTAAGAGTATGGTTTAATAAATGTGCTGATAAAAATAATTTTGTAAAAGGATTACCTGGAAATTCTAATACTTTTACTTGTACACGTACTCAAGAAATATTTAATGAAATTAAATCTAATGAATATTATATTGAATTAGAAAATAGATTATTAATATCTAAATTATTGGAGAACTAAATATGAAAATAGAAGATATTTCTTTTAGTAGTTATAGTAAAGTGTATAAATGTATTAATGTAAGCTATGGTAGTGGAACTTCAGATTATATTTATATAATCACATTTAATAAATGTTATAAAATTAACACTAAATCTTTAAAAGTAAATAGAGCTTTTACAATAAGAGGTGCATTTAATAATTCTAATTACTATAAACAATTACCTGAAATTAAAACTTTTAAACAATTAAAAACACTTATTTTAACTAAAAATTTACAAGGAGGATAATGAAACATATAAACCATAGTAATGAGAATATATTTAATTTAGCTATTCTCATTAAAGAACAAGCTTTAAATGAAAATGCAATTCAAAATACATATATTAACCCTTTACATAGTTTAGGGTTTAATACAAATCAAATAGTGTCATTTTCTTTAGAATACCAATCAAAAAAACAAAGTGTAACTAATCAAAAAATATACCTAGATAAGCTACTTCCTGAGATAGATAAGTTAGGTATTACTGAGCTGCTAGTATGTGATGGAGAGTACTTTAAAACTCTTACTAAGCAACGTACTTCTGAACCTCATTATGGTTATGTAATGCCTTGTAAGTATCCTAATTTTGAACATATGAATGTAATATTATGTTCTAACCATCAAGTATTATTTGTTAAACCTGATTTAAAAGATAAGATTAATTTATCACTCCAGGCTCTAACAGATTATTCTAATGGTTCTTATGTTGATCCAGGTAAAGGAATTATACATTCTGCAACTTACCCTAAATCTCTAAAAGAAATAGAAGATGCTTTATCTAAATTACATGATTACCCTAGTATTACTGCAGATATAGAGACATTCTCTTTAAAGCACTATACAGCTGGTATTGGTACTATTAGCTTTGCATGGGACCAACATAATGGTATAGCTTTTAATGTAGATAATAATATATTAACCGAACCAAATATAATTAATAAGAAGTCATCTAGGTACTCTAAAGAGGTAGATAATCTACCTGTTAAAAAGCTACTTAGAGAATTCTTTGAAAAGTATGAAGGCGAAGTTATATACCACAATGGAACGTTCGATATGGCCATACTTGCTTTTGAATTATGGATGCGGGAGGTTTAATGAAAAAAATATGTAAAACATGTTGTACAGGTCAGTATAAAACCTCTAAAGGATTTAAATGGAGGTATCATGGCATTAAGTAGGGAAGATGCTTTAATAAATCAAAAAGGACTTATTGAAGGCATTAAACATTTAACTAAAAATATACATGATACTAAAATTATTTCATACTTAGCTACTAACAACTGTGCAGGTAATAGTTTGAGTCTAAAAGATCAAGCACATGAATTTGCAGGTAACTATGCAGTAAGTGAAATTAAAGATATATGTAAAATAGAACCAGATAAACTCTTAAAGTATAACTTAGTAGATTGTTTATCTACTTGGTATGTATATAACAAACATTATCAAACTATGATTGATGATGAGCAATTAGATATTTACCAAAACTTAATGATTCCTAGTATTAAAACCATTATGCAAATACAGCTTACAGGTATGTGTATGGATATGGGTAAGGTATTAGAAGCTGAGACTGAACTTACTAAAATTCATTCAGATAGTTTAATTGGAATGCAAAATTGTTCTTTTATTAAATCATTTGAAAATGGGTTAAGAAAAGCTAAAGTAAAAGCAGATAATCTAAAGTTAAAGACTAAGCAAAGAACCATTAGTGATGTAATGCATATTAAGTTTAATCCTAATAGTAATCCTCAAATGCAGAAACTGTTATATGAAATAATGGGTTTACCTATTATTGATTTTACAGATAATCAACAACCTGCTACTGGTAATAAAACTATTAAAAAGTTATTGGTTCATGCAACTGATCCAGAACATATTACTTTTTTAAAACATATTATAGATTTTATAAAAGTTGATAAAATACTTTCTGCATTTATACCTGTATTTAAAAAAGCTCCACAAGCTTCTGATGGAATGCATTATTTATTTGGTAATTTTAACCTTGGTGGAACAGTCAGTGGAAGGTTAAGTAGTAATAATCCAAATCTTCAAAATCTTCCAAGCGGTTCAACTTATGCAAAGTTAGTTAAAAAATGTTTTGTAGCGCCTAAAGGTAATTTATTTGTAGGTGCAGATTTTGCTTCATTAGAAGATAGAATTGATGCATTACTTACTAAAGATCCAAATAAACTAAAGGTATACACTGACGGGTACGATGGACATAGCCTTAGAGCGTATGGATATTTTGGTGATCAAATGCCTGACATTGAAGATACGGTTGAGTCTATTAACAGTATTGCTATCAAGTACAAATCTTTACGTTCAGATAGTAAAGCTCCTACCTTTGCTGCTACCTATGGTGGTACGTATAAAACCTTTATGACTAACTTAGGTTGGTCGGAAGAAAAGTCTAAAGCTGTAGAAGCTAATTACAATATGCTTTATTCAGAATCTTTAGAGTATAAGAAGAATCGTATTGCAGAATGTGTTGCAGATGGTTACACAACAGTTGCTTTTGGATTAAGAGTAAGAACACCAGTATTGAGCCAGTGTATATTAGACTCTTCTGTAACTCCTTATGCAGCTGCTGCAGAGGGTAGAACAGTAGGTAATGCTATGGGTCAATCATATGGCTTACTTAATAACAGAGCATGTAATGAAGTCATGGAAAAAGTATGGAATAGTCCTTATATTCTAGATATTAAACCATGTGCTCAAATACATGATGCTATCTATTTTAGAGTTACAGATAATTTAGACGCTCTTAAATTTCTAAATGACATAGTAGGTACTGCTATGGCTTGGCAAGAACTACCTGAAATTAGCCACCCTTCGGTTGGTCTTTCTGGTGAAATTGATATTTTCTATCCTAATTGGGCAACTGACTTCACTATACCTAATGGAGCCAGTAAAGAAGATATTATTAACTTAACATACAAAGAAAAGGAAAAAAGAATTGAGGCTAATAAAAAAGATTAAAAAACTATCAGCTACTGAAGTAACAGTACCAACCACATTATATTATGCATTATTAGCATATTTAGTAATTGATGTAATAACAGGAGGAATAGCATGGCTCATTCTATAGATATATATTGTGACCTTATTGAAGATTGGCACAGAGACAGGAACCTTATTGATGGTTCTACTGATGCTGCTCAATTTGTAAAACTAACCGAAGAGTTAGGAGAACTAGCAGGTAACATTGCTAGAGGTAAATGTATAAAAGACGATTTAGGAGATATGTTTGTAGTAATGGTTAACATTGCTGCACGTAACAACGTAGATATGGGTGAATGCATTGAAACTGCATACAATGATATTAAAGATCGTAAAGGTAAAATGGTAGATGGTGTTTTTATAAAAGAAGAACCAGATACTGCTATTCCTGTAAATGCTACACATGTAAATGAAGTAGGTAATTATTTAAAACAAATTAATAATTACTGGTCTATTTATATAGATGGAGGGTGGAGAACCATTAGTGGGGATCCACAAGGTACAATTAAATCTATTTTACAAGGAGGATAATATGCCCTGCAATAGTGAACCACGTTCTGTAAGCTTCTTCAAAAAACACTATGATACATTAAACACGCATCAAAAAGAAACGGACGAATTATTAAACAAAAATCAATATTTAGAAGCATGTTTATGTGCTTTAATTAGGGAAGTATGTACGCATCCTATAGCAGAACGACTTATAAATGACGCTTCTATTAATGGTAAAGTAGATATTCCAGCTTTTTGGGAAAAGTATAAATCTAAAGATAACATGCGATTATTAGACTCAATTACTAAAAACTACTCAAAACATGAAATTACTTTGTTAAAAGAGATTATTAAGGGGATAGAATAATGAGTACAGGAATTAAATAATGGATGGAATATCAGTTAAACTACTAAGTAGTGATGCATCAGATGCAGCAGTAGTTAATGCTGCTAGAGTATCTTTTGATGGGCAGGGAGATAATTGGCATAGTATTCCTGATGATTATAAAAATGATCCAGTAAAACTAATTAATTATCTAGCTAAACATGATCATACTAGTCCTTTCAGACATAATAGTTTTACTCTTAGATGTAAGGCTCCAGTGTTTATTGCTAGGCAACTAGGAAAGCACCAAACAGGCTTATCTTGGAACGAAGTCAGTAGACGATATGTTGATAAGGATTTTGAATTTCATGAACCAGAAGAATGGAGAGAGCGTCCTGAAGGATCTCTTAAACAAGGTTCAGCAGGTAAACACTATGAAAGTGACTTTTGGTATAATGAACACGCATCAGTTATTGATATGGTTATGGATATTTATAAAAATATGATCAAAAAAGGGGTAGCTCCTGAACAAGCACGTATGATTCTACCTCAATCAATGGTAGTTGAGTGGGTATGGTCAGGAAATCTAATGAGCTTCGCTCATTTGTATAATCTAAGAATCAAGTCTAATGCACAGGTAGAATGTCAAGAGTTTGCTAAAGAGTTACACAAAGCAATTGCTCATGTAATGCCTCTAAGTTGGACAGCTTTAATTAATAAGGAAAATTAATGCATAACGAATTTGAACAAGATATTCCTGAATCTGAAGGATTTTTAGAAAAAGATTCAGGAAGAAAAGATCGAATGACAAAGAGTTCTAAAGCAAGATTACGGAGAGAACGTAAAAATGCAAAAATAGAACGTCAATATGAAGATGGATTTAGGGGGAATTGTGACTAGTAGTAAAAAACTGAATCGTAAACAACGCAGAAATGAAATGTTTGGAAGACAAGGACAGAATACAAATCCTAATAACCAACATAATCAAATGAAACGTCCATCTATAGAAGTTGAACCAATGAATGATAAACAATATGATTATCTAACAAGTTTATATGGAGATCCTTGTGTAATATGTACTGGTTCAGCAGGTACAGGTAAAACATACTTAGCAGCTTCTGTAGCAGCTAAGGATCTTGCAGAAAGACGAATCAAACGTATCATACTATCTAGAGCTAATGTAGCTACAGGGAAGTCTTTAGGGGCATTTCCAGGCACAGTAGAAGAAAAGATGTCACCTTGGTTAATGCCTATTACAGATGTACTAAAAAAACAATTAGGAATTGGTTTTTATGAACATGCTGTTAAAACAGGAGCCATACAAATACAGCCTCTAGAAACAATTAGAGGTAGGTCATTTGATGATGCGATTGTATTGATGGATGAAGCCCAACAATTAACTAAAGAAGAGTTAAAAGCTATTACTACACGTATTGGTACTAACGCTAAACTATTTTTAATGGGAGATAGAGCACAACGAGATGTAAATACAGATGGTTTACTTTGGTTAACTAACTTAGTAGATAATTATAAACTACCTATATCAATTCATACATTTAATAGTAATGATATTGTACGTAGTGGTTTATGTAAGACATTTGTTCAAGCATTTGAAATGGAGGATGCAGCATGACAACAATAGCTTATGATACTAAAACATTGGTATCTGATAGTAGATCTTGTATGGGAAATACTATCTATGAAAACGACTGTAAAAAAATATTTACAGAAGTAGGACCATTTGCAGTAATCGGCATAGCGGGTAACTACCAAGATGCAATGGATATTATTAAATTTATTACAGAATATAATTCAATGGATCAAATTAGAACCATAAACTACGATATAACTGGTTGGGATGCTGGAATTATAGGTGTTACATATCAAGGTGAAGTTTGGCACTATGCTGGAGAAGAGAGCTTTGAATTAAGACCTGATTTACCTTTTGCTATTGGTTCAGGTAGTCGATATGCACTAGCTGCAATGGATTTAGGTAAAACTGCTGAAGAAGCAGTAGTATACGCAAGTACAAGAGATGTATACACAAACAATGTAACGCAAGTTGCATCATTAATAACAGAGGAGGAACTGAATGATACAGACTGTAGTAAAGAAGAACGGTCAAAAACAGAAGTTTGATCCAGATAAACTAAATAAGTGGGCAGAATATGCCTCTCGACATGGAGTATCATGGAGTGAGCTTGCAAAAGAAACTTATAGACGTTTACAGGATAATTGTAGTACTGATGAAATTCATCAAACTATGATAGCAGTATGTCTTGCTAAAAAAGACATTAACTGGTCAAGAGTAGCAGCAAGATTAGAATTTGCTACTATTAGATCGGGAATGAGAGAAGCATTAAGAGTCTGTGATAAAGATTCAATAGAAACTATTATAAGATCCTTATTACAACTAGGACATTGGGATAAAAATGTAATACCTACTTTTAATCCTAAATGGCAATTATGGTATGAAGAAATTTACAACACTCATTTAGAGTACTGGCAAATAAAACAATGGAACGATAAATATGCTATCACAGTAAACGGTAATATTATTGAAACTCCACATATTGCAGCTCTAGGTATAGGCTTATCAATACATGGAGACACAGAAGATGCTTTCACTATGGCAAAATCAATTATCAGAGGTAAGCTTAACTTACCTACCCCAGTACTCAACGGATGCCGTAATGGTGATTTTGACGGGATTTCATGCTGTGTTATTACTGCTGGGGATTCTATAGAGTCCATAGAAGTAGGTAAACACATTGCTACAAGAATGACTGCTAAAAAAGCAGGTATTGGTATTGAATATCGAACCAGAAGTAAAGGTGCTCCTGTTAAAAAAGGTAAAGTAGAACATTTAGGTAAAACTCCTATTTATGCTGCAGTAGATAAAGCAGTTAAAATGTTTACTCAAATTACCAGAGGTGGTTCTGCCACTATGACATATAACTGTATTGATCCAGATATTGAAGAACTATTATTATTAAAATCTCAGCGTACTCCTGAGAATAGACGTATAGATAAATTAGATTATTCTTTTGCATATAATGATGCTTTCTTAGAAGCAGTTATTAATAATACAGATTGGCATTTATACGATTATTTAAGTAGTCGAATAATGTACAATAATTTCCATGCATCTGCAGAAGAATATAGAGATTTAGAATTAAAACATACATCTATTAAAACCATTAAGGCAAGACAGTTACTAAAAACATTTCTTACAGTACGTGGTGAAACAGGTAGAGTTTATTGTATTAACTTGACTAGAGCTAATGAACATACTCCATTCATAGATACTATTACCTTATCTAATTTATGTCAGGAAATATGTTTACCTACTAAAGAATATACTGACATGGATGATTTATATTCTTATCAGAAGTCTCAAGGAGAGACTGCATTCTGCAGTTTGGCTGCAATAAATGTAACTAATGTAGAAAATAATGAATACCCTGAGATTGCAGACATTGCAGTTAAGTCTATTAATATACTTATAGATAAAGCTCCAATGATGACATCTAGTATGAGAGAGTCTATATTACGTAGACGTTCTATAGGTGTTGGTATTGCTGGTTTAGCAGGATACTTATACAAATATGGTATTGATTATGACCATCCTTCTGCATTAAGTATTATTGGAGAATTAGCAGAAACACATGCATTTAATCTATATTCTGCTAGTATTAACTACGCTAAGTATAATAATTGTATAGTAAAGGGAGTAGATTTTAACTGGCTCCCTATTGATACACGTAAAGGTACATCTACATTATTATATGATTGGGAATCCATTAGAGGATTACCTAGAGCCAACTCTGTATTAATAGCGCATATGCCTACAGAATCATCTGCTGTATTTTCTAATGCAACAAATGGTCTTTATCCTGTGCGTAGTCGTATTACAGAAAAGCTTAGTCGTAAAGGCAAAGTTCAATATATTGCCCCAAAGGGTATATATAAACTCGCATGGGAACATTCCAATAACACTTTAGCTAGTGTATATGCAGAAATTCAAGATTTTACAGATCAAGGTATCAGTGCTGACTACTATGTAGTCCCTTCTAACTATGAAGGTAATAAAGTACCTTTGAGTGAGTTGATGAGAGAATGGGTATTTCAAGCTAAAGCTGGAAACAAAACCATGTATTACCTTAATACAAATGATTACACTGGAGGAACATTCCAAGACCGAGTTGAAATGGTTGAAGAAGATGATGGTTGTTCTAGTGGAGCATGTAAAATCTAGGAGGAAATTAAATGACAGTGTTTAATAAAAATAACACTGGTCACAAGGAAGGGTATCCCCTCTTCCTTGGTCAAGACCTTGGTATAATTGATACTATAAATGTACAGTACCCTCAATTAGAGGACCTATACCAAACACAAATATCTCAAATATGGAATGAGTTTGAGATTGATTTAACACAAGACAGAATGGATATGCTAAAAGTTCCTGATGAAATTAAGCAACTTATGGTAGATACATTAATGTTTCAAACAGCAGCAGATAGCATTGCTGCAAGTTCAATAGTAGAAAGCCTAGGTAAATATATTACTAATACAGAATGTCTAAACTTAGCTACTGTATGGAGTTTCTTTGAAGTAATACACTCAAGGACATATAGCCATATAATTAAACAAACTTTTATTGAACCAAACGATATGATTGAAGAGTTATATAATAATTCAGCTGTGTTAAACAGAATTGATATTATTACTAAAACTTTTGATGAAATGGAAATGGTAAACCATGATGATTCAGACTTTACTAAAAAATGTACAATATTAAATACACTTACTGCACTATTTGGTATGGAAGCTATTTCATTTATGAGTTCATTTGCTATTACTTTTGGTATTACTCAAATGAAAGTGTTTCAAGGAATAGGTCAACTAGTTAAACTAATATGTAGAGATGAAGTTCTTCATGCTAAGTTTAGCTTTGAATTGTTTAAGATACTATTAGCAGACCCAAAATGGTCTGAAGCATTTGAAGCAACTAAAAATAGTAGGTTAAATATACTAAATACTTTACTTAATGCAGAATTAGATAATACTGATACTCTCTTTAATAAAGGAGGTAAAATAATTGGTTTAAATGCAGAATTACTAAAAGAATATGTCGTATTTATGTCTAAACCAGTATTTGATTTATTTAAGTTTGATATAAGTAAATCTACTATAGTAACAGTACCAAAAACAACTCCATTACCTTATATGGAATCATATATTGACAGCTCTCAAGTACAAGCAGCTGCTCAAGAAATACAATTAACTAATTACAATATTGGAGTTATCGCTGATGATAACGTTGATGATATTGACTTTGATTTTTAGGAGAAAAACATGAGAAAACACGCAACATTAATGGTTGAATACGCTTTAGATAAAGATTCTTTAGCTTTTGTTAAAACAGAAACTATTGGAGCTACTAATTACTATGTATATGTAGAATATCCATTATGGGATAAAGATAAAGAATATTTAGTACGTACTGATTTTACTCACGAAGAAGCAGTAGCAGATAGACAGATAACTTTATTAAATATTGAGGGAGCAAAATCAGCTCGTTATCAAAAAATTGCAGAACTTGAAAAAGAACTTGCAGCTTTAAAAGATATTCCGTTTTAATGAGTAAAATCAGCAAGTTATCAAAATATGATAGACCTACTCCATTAGGTCAGACAATGGACGTATATGATGTTTTAGAAGCTTTTGATGTTAGATGTCCTGCATTACAGCATTTAATTAAAAAAGGTTTATGTGCAGGTATTAGAGGACATAAAGACACACTTCAAGATTTATACGATATTATTGTATCTGCTGAAGCTGCAGTAAGACTTCAAGAAGGGAGAAATAAAATTGGGGAAGAAGTATACCAATCTAAATAATATAAGTCTTCCTATGGCAGTTTGGTTAGCTAGAGATGAATATGACCATGATGATAGATCAAACGTTATCAGTGTTACATCTCTACTAAAATCTACTAGACAATTAGTCTTAAGTTCAAGAGTTCCACAAGGAAACGGAACTCTACTTGAAGATATATCTAATAGATTAGCCTCACGAATAGGAACCAGTCTACATAACTCTATAGAACACTCTTGGACAGAAAATCATGAACAAGGATTACTTGATTTAGGTTATCCCCCAGGAGCTGTAAAAAGAGTATTAATAAACCCTGAACCAAGTGAACTTACTGAGGATACTATTCCTCTATACTTTGAAAAGCGTTCAGAAAAACAAGTAGGGAAATGGATTATATCAGGTCAATTTGACCTTATATATGATGGACAAGTACAAGATATTAAATCTACTAGTGTATTCACGTACATTAATAAAACCAATGATTTAAAATACTCTCAACAAGGTAGTTTATATCGTTGGCTCAATACTGATTTAATTAAAAATGACAATATGGCTGTTCAGTTTATATTTAAAGACTGGAATAAAAATATGGTTAATAATGATCCAAGGTATCCTAAATTACCTGTACTGGAACATACCGTTCCTTTAATGTCACTGGCTCAAACAGATTCATTTGTTAATACTAAATTAGCAACAATAGATAAATATTGGGATATGACTGAACCAGATATTCCTCATTGTAATGATGAAGAATTATGGAGAAGAAATACCCAATATAAATATTATTCTAAACCAAATGCTAAAAGATCCAGTAAAAACTTTGATAATATGGCAGATGCTCAATTGCATTTAGCTAACAAAGGTGTAGGTGAAATTAGAGAAATTAAACCAGAGCCAACTGCATGTAAATACTGTCCTGCTATAAGTCTATGCTCACAAGCAAAAACATATATAGCAAACGGTGAATTAAAAATATAATAGAGAGGCGCTGCCTCTGTGGTAAATACACATACAAAGGAGAAATAAATGTTAAAACCTTTAGAAGAGATGGATTTTCATCCAACTTCTAATAAGATTGTAAAAATTCTTAGAAATAAAACCCAAAATGTAGAATCCGATCTATATTTCCATGTACTTTCAGCATTCTTCTTTGCTCAAATGGCATCTAGTATGCGAGCAGAAGTAGTAACACTAGACAGAGGCAAACTACCTATTAATGTATATGCTTGTGGATTAATGACTTCAGGTGCAGGTAAAGGCCATTCAATGGGTATTATGGAAGAATCTATTGTTGATCAATTTAAACATAATTTTACTAAATATACTTTTCCTTCTATCGCAGAGGATTCTTTAAATGTTGAAGCAAATAGAAATGCTGCTATTAACTCTACAGATGTTGGAGAAGAAATAGAAAAATTAGATAAAGAATTTAAAAGCTATGGTGCTATGCCATATTCATTTGACAGTGGTACTAGTGCAGCTTTTAAACAAGTACGTACAAAAGCTCAAATAGCTAAAGCAGGTGCTTTAAATTTTATATGTGATGAGATAGGTACTAACTTAATATCGAACCAAGAACTGTTTGCTGTAGGCTTAGAAGCTTATGACAAAGGTAAAATTAAACAAAAAATTATTAAAAATACTGCTGATAATGTTCGTGCAGAAGAACGTGATGATGCTGTACCTACTAATATGATGTTGTTTGGTACTCCTTCTAAACTATTTAATGGCGGAAGAGAAGAAATAGAGTGGTTATCTTTATTAGAAACAGGTTATGCACGTAGATTACTTGTAGGCGTAGGTTATAAAAGCTCAAGCTTAGATAAACTAACTCCTGAAGAAGTATTTGATATGCTAACTGATACATCTACTAGTTCAGATGTTAATGATATTTCTAATTACTTTGGTAAATTAGCAGATAGGATTAATTATAACCAGCGTATTAAAATGACTAAACAAGTAAGTATTTTATTAATTGCATATAGAATGCGTTGTGAAAAGCTTGCAAACGAATTACCTGAACATGAAGAAATTAAGAAAGCAGAATTACAGCATAGATACTTTAAAACAACTAAAGTAGCAGCTGCATATGCTTTTATAGACTCTTCTCAATATGTAACTGAAGAACATGTATATAACGCTATTAAGCTCTCAGAAGCATCAGGTGAAGCGTTTACTCAAATACTAGCGCGTGATAAGCCTTATGTTAAATTAGCTAAGTATATCTCTACTGTAGGGCGTGAAGTTACCCTTGCAGATTTAGTAGAAGACCTTCCTTTCTTTAAAGGTAGTAATTCAACTAAAAATGAAATGTTACAACTTGCACAAGCATGGGGATATAAAAATAATATAGTATTTAAAAAATATTATTCAGATGGTATAGAATTTATTAAAGGTGAATCTTTAAAAGAAACTAACTTATCTGAACTAATAGCTTCTTATTCAAATCATGTTGCATATGGATATGAACCAGCAGTAGTTCCATTTAGTCAATTCCACAAGTTAGCTTGTAGAGATGGTCTTCATTGGTGTAATCATAATTTTGTTGATAAACACCGTAAAGAAGAAAATGTTAAAGAAGGATTTAATACTATTGTTATTGATGTAGACGGTGAAGTTAAACTTGATGTAGCTAGAGAAGTTCTTAAAGAATACTCTACTATGTTTTATACAACTAAACGACACACTGAAAAAGAAAATAGATTTAGAATTATGTTACCTATTAAATATCATTTAAAACTATCACATAAAGACTTTAAAGAATTTATGACTAATATATTTGAATGGTTGCCTTTTGATTCAGATGATCAAACAGGTACTCGTAGTAAGAAATGGTTATCTAATGATGGTGACTATTATTATAACGAAGGTGAATTATTAGACCCAATGGCATTTATACCTAAGACAAGTAAGAATGAAGCTCGTAAAAAGCAAAATGCTGACTTAGGCTCTATGGATAATATAGAACGATGGTTCGCTAGAGAAATGACTAACGGACAACGCAATAACACATTAGCTAAATTTGCTTTTATGTTATTAGATAGTGGACTTGAACCATCTGATGTCGAAGAAAAAGTTATTAGCTTCAATTCTAAACTTAAAGATAAATTATCAGATGATGAACTAAGAAATACTGTTATTAAATCACTATGGGGAAGAGCTAATGCAGCTTAATGAAATAACTAAAGAAGAGGTAATAGGGCAGTTTTTATTAGGTAATTTTAAAATAGGACTACTTATAAAAACAGAAGATGATGATGTTGTATTTGAAAATTTAAGATATGACGGAAATACTTTTTATTACTTTAATCAAATAGATTGTGAACTACACCCATATACCCATATAGGTAATCCACTGTTTTTTTTAAACAACTTTTTAAATAAACCTAATGGAGCAGTAGGGTCAGCTTTCTTTAAAAAAATATTAAAAATATACGACTTAAACCAACTAGGAGTAACATGACACAAGAAATTAACGATCAGCTAGTATTAATTGCTGGCTCAAGTGCTACTGGTAAATCAGCATCATTACGGGATATTGAAAATCCTGAAGGTGTAATTTACTGTGGTACAGAAGCAGGTAAACGATTACCTTTTCCTGCTAAATTTAAAACCTTAACAGTAACTGATCCACATCAAGTACTGCAAGCAATAGACCAAGCTAACTCAATGGATGATGTACATACTATTGTAATAGACTCTTTAACATTCCTTATGGATATGTATGAGACTAACTATGTACTTACATCAGCAAACACGATAAAAGCATGGGGGGACTATGCTCAATTCTTTAAGCAAATGATGCAACAAAAAGTAGCTGCTTGTACTAAACAAGTAATATTTACTGCACATAATCAAGAAATCTTAGATGAATCAGCAGGAGCTATGATGCAACAAGTACCTATCAAGGGTGCATTGAAAGGTAATGGATTAGAATCATATTTTTCATCTGTAATTTATACTAGAAAAGTACCTATTACAAAATTAAAAGAATATGAAAATGATAATCTTACTATTACAGAAGAAGAAGAAATGCTAGGTTTTAAACATGTATACCAAACCAGATTAACTAAAGATATGGTTAATTCTCGTATACGTGGTCCTATGGGCATGTGGAGTGTTAAAGAAACATTCATTGATAACAATGCTCAAATAGTACTAAATAGATTAAAAGAATACTACGAACAGTAGTATAAGAGGGAACTTCGTTCCCTTATTTAAACAAACAAACAAACAATTATTCAGGAGAACAAATATATATGTTAGATATTTTAAAATTAGATGCAGACGTAACACAAGAAGTTGAGAAAGATACTTTAGGTGGAGGTGGAGGCGGTGCATTACCCTCAGATTTATACAGTTTTGTAATTAAAGCTGCTTACTTTGACTTTTCTAAAGGAAAAGCAATGTCTGTTAACTTAAAACTAGAAACTGATACAGGTCGTAGACTTAATGTAACAGAATACATCACTTCAGGTGAAGCTAAAGGATGCAAACCATACTATGAAAAGAATGGACAAAAGTTTCCATTACCAGGCTATGCTAAGATGAATACTTTATGTCAATTAGTTACAGGTAAGCCTATTAATGAATTAACAGCTGAAGATAAAATCTTAAAACTTTATGACTTTAATGAACGTAAAGAAACAAACCAGTCTAAAAAAGTAATTAGTGAACTAACTAATCAACCTATTAAAGCTGGTGTCTTTAAAATCATTGAAGATAAAGTAGCTAAAAATGAATCATTTAATCCAAGTCTTCCAGAAAGTAAAACTAATTTAAAGTATGTGCCTACTGGTGAAACCCGTGAAGTAAACGAAGTAGCTAAATTCTTTAACTCTGATGGTAAAACCATTGAAGAAGTTACTGGAGGCAAGGATGCTGCTTTTGCTGAAGAATGGAATAAAGCACATCAAGGTAAGACTAAAGATAAGTCTACTAAAAGTGCAGGTGGTGCAACAGCAGGTGCTCCAACTTTAGGCAATGCACCAGCAGCTCCTACTCTAAACTTTAGTTAAATTAGTGGGGAAGTATTTATTAACTTCCCCTTTATCAATTATACGTCCAAGATCTAAACCACTATATTTAAATTTAAACTTTTATAGGAATGCACATTTCCAATCCTTAAATGGAATGAAAAAGAAATATAAAGAATTAATGGCAAACCAAATAAATAAATTACCTACATTTTCTAAAATAGAAATCCACTATAAACTATTCCCTAAAACTAAAAGACTATGTGATATTAATAATATCATAAGCATTACTGATAAATTCTTTAGTGATGCTTTGGTGGAGTTAGGGAAATTAGAAGATGATAGTTATTTATTTATACCTAAGACAGTATCTGAGATAGGGGAAGTTGATAACCTTAATCCGAGAGTAGAAATTACAATAAAGGAAATAAAATGAAAATTACATTAAATCATGTAGAATTAAAAAGAGCAATTAGTGTCTATTTACGTGCAAATGCAGCTGTAAATGTAAGTGATATTACTTTTTGCGCTAAACGAGAAGGTACAATAGCTGAAGTAGAAACTTCAATAATAGAATCAGAATATGATTCTTTTCCTGAAATGGAATCTAGTACTATTTCTGAGTATGAATCTGAACCAGTAAATGAATATACTGAACAAGAAACTCCACAAGAATTTCAAGTAGACTTAGAGGATTTAATTGATGAAGAACAGACGAAAGAAGTTATTGAAGAAGTTATTGAAGAAAAGATCGAGGTTGTTCAGGATGAGCCTGATGCAGAACCAGAACCAATAGAGAATCCAGCATTTGATTTAGATGCAGCTATTGCAAATGTAGAAGCATCTATTGAAGAACAAGAGACTGCTCCGCCAAGTAATCTTAATACATTATCTATTGCTGAACTGTTAGGTAGTTAATGGGAGTAAGTTGGTTTATATCCCCATTAGTAATACTTGGTTTTGCTTTTCCTGTGCTTATAGGTGTTGCATACTGTATTTATAGGATAAACCAAGAATGTAAAAAGTTAGATAAAGAAAAGGAGACTTAATAGGCTCCTATTATTTATATTTAAATAAGGAAAAAATAATAATGAATACATTTGAATGGTTAAAAATATCTTTTAACTGGATTTTTGTAACACGTAAACAATGCAAAATAGTTCTTAATAATCAACTAACTAATAATGGGGTATATATTTTTCATAGACACATGTTACTAAATAGATTTAAAGATCATTCTAATCATTGGACGTGTAGAAATTTTGGACAAATGTGCTTTCAAAGAGTTTGTTTAATCAAAAAAGAACGCTCTATTTAGAGCGTTCTTAATTATTACAAGTTCATTAATGGTACATTAGTTACCATTTCCCAAGGTGAATCAGGTAATCCCATTCTATTCCCTATATTATCTGGAGATAAACCAGAATCATAAATAGTAGGTGAATTTAACATTGAACTAATACCAAGTAAACTTAGTACTCTACCTGTATTTTCTATTGCTGTTTTAAGTAATATCTTTTGTACTCTAATGTAATACTTAGTGAACCATAGAAAACCCATATCATTTAAATATTGAATAATTTTATGAGTAGGTAAATCATAATTTATAAATGTAGATATAGCTTTATTTGCTGCATCTTCAGTACTTAAATTATTATTTAAACTATGTTTGTACAATGCATACCTTGCAACAAAATCAGACAATTGAGCAGCTTGAGATAATTTCTTATACATATAAGTATCTTGAGTCATATATGCACTTCTAAGACCAGCTCTAGCAAATCCAGGGATCTTAGTTAATAACTTTTCTTCAACAGTAGCTGTAAGCTTGGTTTTCTTAGTAAAATCATCTTGTATTACTGTCACATCTTCAACAATGTTTTGCAACAATCCATCTTCAACTGCACCAGTTACAGGATTAGTAGCAATTTCATGTTTCAATTGAGCAATACGTGATTTATTTCTACTCACTTTACTTGGCTCAAGACCTAATTCAACAATCTTTTCTAATTCATCCAATTCAGCAAGACTATTTCTATAATTATTTACTTCAGTCCAACCTTCTTTTTGATATTTTAAAATATTAATTAAAGATAGACCTTCACTAAATAACTGACTACTGTTAGATATAAAGTTAATTACTGTTACAACTGCAGATTTAATTACAATAAAGTTTTTACTCTCTGCTACATACTCTTCCCAAGTTTTACCCAAGCTTCTAGTTAACTGTTCACCAGTTCTACCAAAAGGCTGACCTAACACACCCATTACCATTCCAATACCTTGAATAGCAATATGTTGATCTGCTTTAGCTTTAGCTAATTGATCTGCAACAGAGAATTTTCTGTACCCAAACATCATTCTAAGCACTCTTCTATCTACCAAGATAGACTTACCTCCCCAAATAGATTTAACGTCCATTCTGGCTTCTTTAGGAAGCATATGATAGAAATCCCTTAACTCTTTATCATTAGAAGTAGGACTAACTTCCAAGAAACCAGATTTATCTTTAGATGCATCATAAAAGTCTTTCATACCTTGTATAGCAGTTTTGTTAAACTTAGTTGATTCTAATTTATTAACTGTATGTGCTGCACTACTAGCAACTGTCTCAATTACATCTAACTTACGATCTAACACTGTATCCTTAGTTTTATCTAACATTAAATATTTATACTCACTAATTCTTCCTGATAAATCATATACTGGAGCCATTTGTTGTTTAGCTCTAGTTGGATCAAAAGAATCAGCATTAGCAATGTTTGCTTTTAAAGAATCCATTTTAGCTTGTTTAATAGTTCTACTATCTTTACGCCCTTCACCTACAGCATCTTCACTACCTTGAATAGTTCTAACTTTAGTAGTAGATGTACCTCTACGTTGTTTACTAGTTAATGACATAATACTACCTATTGTTCTAGTATCACCACCGTATCTATCAGCATACAAATATAATGCTTCACCATTAGGATTATCTGGATCAATAGGTAATTGTTTAATAAGAACCCAATTTCTAGCTTTATAAATAGCACGATCACTTTTATTAACAGTAGCTAAACTAACATTGTCATTAAAGCTTTCTTTAATATATCCTTTTAGTACATTAGTTTCAGAACCAGCAAACAATAACTTCAAATCATCTTTCTTCTGTTGTGTAACAAAACTTTGTAATGCAGTCATACCATTTATTGAATCTTTAGCTTCCTGTTTTTTAATAAAGTTACTAAGACTAGCTTTTTCTTCAGTACTTACATACTGTAGAGCCATTAAACTAACCATTTCATCAATGATTGGTTCTACTTTGTTAGCATTACTATTTTTAGTATTTTGTCCAAATAAGTTAGCTATCTGTTTAGCATTATAATTTAAACTAGAAGAAGTACTTCCCCCATATATCATATGATGAGCCAATGCTTTTGATTGATATAAATAAGAATTGTAGTGTGTATCTCCTTTTAACTTATTTATTCTGTTTTGTATTTCAGCTTGTAATTTAGCTGGGTTATCTAATAAATCAGTAATCTCTGACATACTTAAACCAAGTGAACTTAAATCAGTTTTTAAATAACCTCTGGTTATTGCTTCTGACTCTTTTTCATTAGGTGGAGTATCTCCAAATTGATTAGTTAAAAAAGTAACCATATGTTCTTTTGTTTTTAATACAGCTTGGTCTATCTGTCGTTTACTCATTCTAGATAGTGAGTGAAAGCTTTTTAAACTATCAGTATACCCATTACCTTCTGTGTATAACTCTTCTACAAATCCTTGTTTAGTAGCTTGTAAGTTAGAACGTGTATTTGCAATAGCATTAATAGCCATTCCAATATACTCATGCTGTCCTGCAAGTCTTACTACACGACCTGGAAGTCTAACAAAACTAGATGTACTACTTTGTACAAACTTAGATTCTGCCATCATTTGAATAGGCTTAACAATTGTTTTAGCAACTGTAGTTAATACATTACCACTTTTACCTAATACTGAATCAAACCTATCTATGCTAGATAAAAGTAAGTTTTTATTTTGTGCTTCAATATTACCTAATTGTTTAATCAATGAGCGTACTGCTTCATCAGTTGGAACACCTTTAATATTAGTTAAATGTTGAGATAAAGTATCTACAATTTTAGCAAAAAAGGTAGATATACTTTCCCACATACTATTAAATATATTCTCTTCATCTGTAACTTTAACCTCAGCTTTCTTATTAGAGTTTGTACGTAATTGTTTTTTTATTTTTATGTCTCTCTTTTTAAGTGCTGCAATTATTTTAGTATTAGTCATACTGTAAGCAGCAAACTCATGTAAATGGTTTGAAAAATCTTTAGTAGTAACTACACCAGTAGTAGGATGAGTTTCTGTAACCCTAGCATCTTTTCTAGCTGTAAATATGTAATCCCAAGATTCTTTAGCTTGTATATATTCATTAGATTTCTCACTTAATGTTGGATCATCCATTAGGTCTTGAACAGTAACTACTTCCCTAGCTGCTTCCCAAAACTTATTTAGTTCTTTCTTAGCTAGTGAGTTACCTTCAACACCATGTCTTGATACTGAGTGCCATAATTCATGAGCCAGTGCTTCTTGAGCACTCATACGTAATCCTGCATTAAGAATAGCTGTAGACCCTGGCTGGCCTCCAAACAACTGTGTATGCATGTAAATATCAGAACCTTTAATGTTAGCCATGTTATCACCTAAAACATTACCTAAGTGTAGTTTAAGTGGTTCAGTAAGCTGTAAGCGTAATTCTCTAATAGTTTCTTTAAGAAATGCACTATGTTCTGCAGATTCAGGAGTATTACCCAGTGAACCAAGTTCTTCAAATACTTCTAATACAGTCATAGAATTTATAGTTCTTTCTTCATCTGTATGGAATGCATCATCAGGAGTAGGAGCATTAGGTGAGTTACTTAATGGTCTATCATTAGAGTCTTTTTTACCTTCTTCAATAACATTAAGTTTTTCTTTTCGTATTATGTGTTGTGAGTTTTCCCAGCCGTATTGACCCATGCTAGTTATCATTTGCATAATAGAATCTTTAGCTAAACCTGTTTCAAAAGCTTCTTGTTTTAGCTCTAATTTAGGTACTTGTTTTACAAAATCATTACCTACTTTTACAGTAACAGTTTTATTAAAGTTTGCTCTAAAATTAGTTTTAAATTGTTTATCAAAGTTTTTAGCAGCTTCTTCTGCTCTATTAACAGTATTCATTACTTCTTCTAAAATATTATGTTGTAAATTAATATCATAAAAGTGACGATTCATATCAATAGTGTGTCCTTTAATTCTGTCTACTCCCGTTATGGTTGCATCATATACGTTAAGGGCTGCTTTATATTCTAAATGCTGAAGCATAGTAGTAGCATCAATGTTTTGTATTGCTTTAACCATACCAGACACACCACCACTAATATAAATCAATTCTTCACTACTAAAATTATAATTAGTAGTTTTAGATTGCTTACCTTTGTTTGGATTATAGTTAAGATTTTTTGTACTAACTTTAACTTTATTACGAGAACTATTAGAACCTACATCAAGTGTTTTACCTACAAACATACCTTCATCAACATTACCTGATTTAGCAGATAATACAGTATGCAATATAGGTTGTGCATTAATTAATTTATTTAATATTTTCTCATACTCTGCTTCAGGCATATCTTCAAGAATTGAAAGTTTATTATTTACTAATCTCCCTGCTAGTACACCTTGTTTATACAATTCATTTCTTCTTTCTGTTACCATTTTTTCATACATTGCAGCAAAAGTTTCACTAACTACTTTAAGTGCAGCATTGGCTTTTCTAGCTTTAGCTTTAAAATCACCATATGATTTATCAATAGCAGTAATCATAGCACCACCATATATGTTACCTATATTATTAAATATTTTATTACGTTCTTGAGAGGTTAACGTAAAATTAATTGGGTCAGTAACTATTAAACTAGCTCTATCTTTTCCTAAATATGGTTCTAGTTGTCTAGATAAAAGTAATAATTTATTTTGCTTTGTAGCTAAATCTTCGCCTTTTTCTAATGTAGAAATATTGTCATTAATATATTCATATATTCTTTTTATTGCATCTTTACCAAAATTGTTTTTTAAAGTATTTTCACCTACTCCATATATCGTAGTCATTAAAGGATTCTTTGATATTTTACGGTTAATTGAACCATCTTCTTCAATTAACTCATTGAATAAAAATGCTCCTAAATTTACAATTGATTTATCAAAATTAGAAGTAATAGCTTTAAACTCTTCATTCATTTTTAATGTAATGTCTTCATAATTATCAGTAGTAGATTTATCAGAAATATATTCGCCATATTCTTGAGTATCTCCATTAAGGTTTATACCTACTCTTTTTAACCTAAGTACTATATCATCTAAATCTTTACCAATACCAAACTGTAAAGTAGCAATAGCTGGACCATTAGTAATACCATCTGCTTCTACCATTAAATCATGAGTATAACTAGATTCATTATTATTTTTAGCTTGAACATATCCAGCATAAGCAACTAAACCATCCATTGACCAAGATTTTTCTTTACCTTCTTTAATAGCAGCTAAAATATCAGCTTCCTGTTCTACGGTATATTTACCATCTTTAGGATTATTAATAGCTGTAATGGCATTTTTAAAAACATCTGAGTTAATTAAATTATTAACTATTTTCAATGAATCGTCATTTAGCATTTTATCAATACCAATACCCATTGATTGTCCTAATGCAATTAAAAAATTATTATACTTAGTAGGATCATCTGATGTTAAATCTATAGTAGATTCCTGTCCTTCAATAGCAATTAAGTGTCTATGTAATTTATTACCTTGAGGATTTAATGTATTTGATTCCAATAACAATCTACCTTGGCTCATTACAGAATGGGTAAAATAAAAGGAAGAATCTAATGATTCCATTTCTTCAATATGGTTATCCAAATGAGTCATACTTGCGTTAATACCTCTATTAACACTTTCAACACTATCTTTTAAATTAGTCTGTACTTTACTCGTATCATTAGTATATCCCAACATATCTCTTTTAAGAGCCAATGAAAAACTATTGTATACTTTGTATTGTGCTTTTTTAATAGTGTGTTTTCTAGCTTGATGCTTCTTAATAATTTTTCTATATTTATCAGAAACTTTTTGTCTAGAATTTTTAACAAACTTAACTACATTTTCATTTGGTTCAAAAGTTGCTTTACGTTCTCTACTAACTATACCAAATAAATCATTAAATAACTTAGGGGCTGCTTTATAATTATCTACAAATCTAGTTAATTCTGGTTTTAAAACAGACTTACTATCTTCTGTATTATGAGCTGCAACTATAAGATTAATTGTAGAAAAATCACTATAATTTTCTTCATTTTCATTTTCTTTATTAGATTTAAATAAATTATCTTTAGTTGTATCAATAGTAGATACAGCTCTACTTTCTATAACATTTTGTTTAACCATAGTAGCAATAGCCAACCCACCTAATGCTAATTCTAAATTAGATTTAAAGTTTTTAGGTGCATTTTTATCAATATTAAATTGTAATGATTTAACTATATCTCTACCTAAATTAATAGCAGTCGTATTAAGTAATGCACCTTGTCCTATTTTATCTATCATTTCATCAGTAACTGTGTCTTCATTGTTTAAATTAAGTATCTGTCGAATATCTTCATGTGTATTAAATAGTGTTTCATTAGCTCTTGTGGCTAACCAAGTATAACTAGCAACAGCCATTGCATCTGTAATTCCTTCTTGTAGTTTACCATCTGAACCAGTTAAGAAATGTGTTAGGTCTTGCATACCATAGATTTTATCATTAGGTATAAATATCATATCTAATTCTTTTTTATAGTCTTCACTAAACCCAACTAAACTATTAAGTAATGTCTTCTCTGCTACAGTTATACTATCTGTAGATGCTTTATTACTAAAGTCTACTACTATTTGTGCAGCATTATCTTTAATTTTACCCATTAAATTAGATACAGTTAAGAATGGATTTTTAGCTATTTTAGTAAGACTCGAATGCCTTATATATTTTCTAACAGGGTTCTCATTACGATACTGTGCATACCTCTCTTTAGGATTACTTGCAGGTACATACTCTTCTGGAATTACATTAGCAGAATCTAAAATTGAATCTAACATGTTAAAATCTTTACTATCTTCCTGAACCACATCAGTATTAGTTTCTGTTTCTGTGCTTGCTTCAGCAGTTGTTACTGGCTCTTGTGTTTGTACTGACTCAATTGGAGAATCATCTTGTACATTCTCAGAAGGTATTACTACATCATCTGGATCTAAGTCTTGTTCTTCGGGGGTAAGTGTAGGTTCAGTACTTACTTCTTCCTGTTGCTGCTCATTGGTATTACTAGGCACGCTATCATCAGTGCTAGTAGTAGGTATATCATTCTGTGTTGTCTCCTGTTCTGTAGTTAATGTCTCTGTAGTCTCTTCTACAGTATTTGTTTCTGGTTCTGGAGTAGTTGTATCAGTTTCAGTAGAAGTACTCTCAGGAGCTTTCTGTGTTGCTTCTGTAGATGCATTTATTTGTAATTCTGCTGCAATAACTGCTGCATTTAAAGCTTCAGCTTCAATAGCTACTTTTTCTACTAATACTCTAGGTGTACCTGCATCAACTACATGTTGACGTTTACCAGTTGCAGGGTACTTAGCACTAAGTTCATTATATGTATCCATTTGTTCTGGAGTAGCTTTATTACCTAATTTAATTATTCCATACATAGTTCCAAAGTCATTAGCTTTTTGTGTGTGTCTATCTGCAAATGCAGATAATCTACTAAACGCATCTTTAGCATGATTTTCTCTACCTAATTCTAAAGCACCTGTAATACCATCACGGTATTGCTTAATACCTACAAATCCTTTACCACCTACCATTATGTCTGAACCAACTTCTTGAATAGATTTATTAATACGTAATATTTCAATATGATTCTCTACTTCTTTAGTTTGTTCAGGAGTTAGTTTACCTGTCTCAAGTAACTTCTTAGCATCACTATCATCTAAACTATCAGGACTATTTCTCATAGTACGTAACACAGTGTCTGTAGCTTGGGAGTCGCCTTCAGCGACTTTTGCAATAAAGTCTTCTACCTTAATATTGTTAGCTTGTAAGTGTTCATGCTGTAAGATTGAAACTAATGTTTGACCTTTTTCCACAACCTTAGTCTGTTCATCAATGTATTTTTGAATATTATTTAATTCTTCTTTTGTTCGGTTATTTGGATTGTTGTCTACTTCTTCTTGCAACTGAACCAGTTTATCTTGATGTTCCATAGTAATTGTTAATGCTTCATTGTAATTAACTTCTTTTTCTTTAGGTGATACATCTTCTTTATTGTTACGTTCCTGTATACCACGCATAGTAGCTCTATAATCAAACTGAGCACTAGCTGTGTTTAGATCTTCAGGAGTTAAACCATTATCTTTAATAGTTTTAGCTTTTACATGTGATTGTGCTGACTTCTGTACATTTTCTGTAGTTGAGCCAACAGTATCTGCAATAGTACGTAAGCTAGACATTACTCCGCTTGTGCCTACACCTGCTGCAAAACCTTCACCAGCTTGAATAGAAGCTTCACCATATACATCATAGTTACTATCTATGTTTTCTTTTGTAAGTTTACCTGTTATAACTCCACCAGAAAAACCTATAAGTAATTCCTCTGTACCTTCTTTAGCTGCATCTATAGCTATTTGAGTACTTCTTGGGATAATTCCATCAGCTGTTTTAGATACACCTGCTGCTCTGTTAATAGCTTGACCTGAACCAGTAATCCTTGAAGCAACTGCACCTACAATACCAACAGCTGCACCAGCACCCATTGAACCTCTAATAGCTAATTCTTTACGTGCATCTTCTGGAGTATATCCAGCTTTAACAAGCCCTCTAAAAGGAGCAGATGTTTTATTTAATACGTCTAAATCTGTATTAATAAACTTATTATATGTTTCACTTGCTGCAGAACCACCTTCCATCATACCACTAGATACAATAGCTGCTTTTTCACCAGCTAATGATTTTACTTTAATTAAATTATCTGCACTTTCATTAAGTTTTGATTTAATTAAATCTTTTGTTTCAGTATGCGATAATTTTAATGCATTGGTTTCTTTTACTATGTCATCTACAGCATTTTTGTATGCTTTATTTGCAGCAACACTTGCAACCTTACCTGCTGCACCTAACTGTGGAATAGACTCCGCTATAACTACTGATAATGCACTTGGGTCTTTTAATAACTGCCATGCTGCATATCCACCTATTTTAGTATTCTTCCATACGCTTTCAAATACATTAGCATCTTCACCTAATGTTTCTTGTAATTCAGCTTTATATTCTTGGTTATTATTAGCCCTAACTTTATTAGCTGCTTCTAGTCCTGCTGAGTCATACTTACCTATAGCTTTATTAATATTATCAGCTGCTTCAAATACACTACCTGCAACATTTTTAAGAGTACGTTCTTTTATATTATCTTCTTTAGGTAAATCAATACCTTGTTCTTTTAAAAATCCTGTTACTGAATCAGATACTTCATCATATGTATTTTCTATTTTTTTAGACATTTCATCAAATTCATCTTGCTTACCAAACAAACCAGCTTGGAAAGAAAATAATTCTTTAGCTCCTCTAGCTGCCATTTCTATTGGATCTGATGCAACTAATGCTGCTCCACCTACGGCAGTAGCGCCTAAATTAACAGTACCTTTTACTAATGCTCTACCCATATCTGCAACTGCATCTAATCCACCATGTTCATCAGATAATTTTTGATCACGTTTTTGTTCTCTCTCAGGCTGAATAGTTGTATTAAATTGGTTTTTTAAATATTCATACGAAGTATCTGTATCAAATCCATATTTTAATTGATATTGATCAAATGTAAGATTATTCATATCATTTTGTTTAGTAGCATTTGGGTCTAGTTGACTAGGTTTATTTTGAGATGTCTGAAATAAACTAGATGTTTTATTTTGAGAAACTTGATTAGCATTTGCTTGTTTTATCTCAGATACAGCAGTTAATAACTGTTCTTTAGTAAGTAAGTCTTTATTTCCTGTAGTTGGATTTTCCATTGAGTGTATATCTCCTCTTGGTATTAAATAGAAAAATCAGGGTAAAATTACCCTGATTCAAGAAGTATACCTTATTGTTTTATTATTACCTAAACCAATCTACTTTAGATAAAGCTTTATTCATTTTAACATATTTAGACGGATCAAATATTATATCTTCTGTAGGAACCTGTTCTTTAAATCTACTTGCATTATTTGATCTATACTTTTTAGTTAAATTAGACAACCCTTCTGTTTGTGCTTTAGTAACTGCTTTACTAGCTTGAGTAATAAAAGCTTTACCTTTATTATACGCCTTTACTTCCGCAGATTTATTTAGCAACATGTTTTTATAATTTTTCCATTCAGCACTATCATCAGGCTCAAAATTAAATGCATCATCTCCTGTTGTCCCTGACTCAAAGAAAAAAGGTAAAAAATATTTTAATTCTCCTGCTGTAGGAGGTCTACCTAATTCTGTAGTCATCATAGATTCTACACTAGCTACTGAAGATTCTACCCAAGGAGCATTTGCATCTTTTACTTTTGGATCCCATTCTTTCTTTACGTCAGCAACAGTAATACTAGTATCATCTTTAATATTTAATAATATAGGGGATAATCCATTAGCTTCTGCTTCTCGATCTAATTCTTTTAATTTATTTTGGGTAGTCAATTGATTTAAGTCATTAGATTCTATAGCATATCTTTCTATTTGTTGTTGTTGTTCAGGAGATACCTCTATATTCTTAGCGTATAAATTACTTAATGAAGCAGATACATTATCTACTTCTTGAGAATTAAGACCAGCTTTACTACCTTTCCTAGAAATAGCATTTTGGAGATCTTTATTACTATTAAATTCCCCTAATGATGATAATATTGAGTTACTAAAAGTACTTATAGTCTCTTGCTTAGTTTGCTCTTTATCACGTAATTCTTTTGCTGCATTATTTTTAGCAACAGTTGAGCCACTAGCTGCTACACTAGCATCTGTACGTTGTTTATTTAAATCTAAATTACTTTGTGCTAATAAGTTTTCTTTAGCTAACTGCTCTATCCCTCTTAATTCATCTGCTCTAGTATCTAAAGCTCTTGCTATTTGTGAAGGATCATATTGTGTACCATATTGTTTTTCTAAATCTTCCACATTAAATGAATCAATACCCAACTGGTCTAATCTATTTATGTTAGATAATATTCCTGCTGTGTTAACACCTGCTTGAGTATCATATTGCCTAATTTGCTCATCAGACACATCCTTAGCAACATTAGTAATATCTTGTAAGCCTTGACCTACTTGACTACTAGCGTTGCTAAGAAGTTGATTAGCTGCACCAAAATTAGGCCCAGCTATATTTTTCCAAGTAATAGCCATAATTATCCTCCTGAGTAAGCTGCAGCAGAACTAGCTTTGTTATCAGCTACTCGTTGTGCTCTTTCTTTAACTTGACGATCATATTGTTCTTTCTGAATATCAAATTGTTTCTGCCATGCACTCTTTTGAAAAGATAACTGATCTTTAGCTACACTTAGGTTTTTAAAACCTAAAAATGTATTGGCTAATCCAGTACCTGCTTGTAATGCCTGTAATCCGAAACCTGCTCCACCTTGTTCATTCATTAAGAAATTATCCATAAAACCACCTTGTTGAGCGGACCCACTTTCTCCTGTAATACCCATAGTGCTACCATCAAACTCTACTGTATCAATTCCTGGGAGTATAGAATTATCTCCTGAAAACAATCCAGTATTAGGCTGCATAAAACTATTCTGACTTGTATTAATGTTGTTGGTTCCTGTAATATTATCTAACCCAAAAGTCATAGGTTGACCTTGTGTTTTCATTAAACTAGGATTTATCCCATATGCCATTATTTTTCTCCTATATATATATTAGTAAAAATCTAAGCCTTTACGGTTAACCACTCCTGGCAACTGCATCTGACCTTTAACGTAGTAGTATGCCTCATTTAAGGCTAATGCTCCAATGTTTCCTACATGTATCCTATTATTATAAAACTGTTCTGGCGACTCCTCTGGAGATATTAGAGCCATGTTATCAGCATAAGCTAAAGGATCTAAATAAGACTTAGGAAATGCTTCCATTAACTTATCTAATTCCTCTTGTTCTTCTGCTTGTTGTTTTAAAATTTTATCTGATTCTGATTGAAATTCTAAATACTCTGCTTTTAAATATAATGATACTGAAGTATTAATACCATTTACAGCTGAAATTAAAAATTCAGAACTAAGTACTTCAAGATTTCCTGTAGACAAAGAATAAATAGTATATATTAAGTATAATATTGCAGCTTCCTCTAAACCAATAATTTCTATTAATTTAGATATAGCAAGAGATACTAATGCATTATATATAATAGTAACTAATAATATAGCTAAGTAAGTAGTTGCACCTACGGCTCCTACTACTGCAGCTAATATAGTTCCTCCATCTGCTCCACCTAAAGCTATTGTAATAATAGCAGCTACTATAATAATTATTGCTTTAAAAATACCTGTTTGATACCACTTTAATTTAACTTTTTCTACTGAGTGTAAATTAAGTCTTATTGCATCTTTCATTAAATCAGTACGTTTAATTGCAGACATTCCCCTAACAGCATCATATCTTAAAGGAATAGTAAAATTATTTTTATCATTAACTGCATCTAAACTATCTTCTAAAGTTGTATCAATATGTTTATCATTGTAAATGTAGTTAACATGTTTTAATCCATGTACTGTAATTTCAGTATAAGTAGTAAGAGTAATTTGTTTACGAAATACAATACTACTAGTCTCATATGCATATTCATTATATACAGCTAAATTGTTAATTATTGTCTGACTTTCACAATACCCTTTCTTACCTATTGAACCAGTAACAATATTATCTTCAATATATAAATAACCTAACTCTGTATTGTAGTTACCTACTTGTCCTGAAGAGTTTTCGGTCTCTTCAATTTTAATTACGTTTAAAGGAGGAGGATTACTATTTTTATATTCGTTAGTTTCTGCTACCCAAGTAGTATAATCAGTAGAACTATAATTACCTTCATTCATTAACTTAGTAAAATACTGAAACAAATAATCTAAAGAATTCTGGTTCTCTGTTTGTATATTGACACCTAATGTTAAAAAACAATGATCTACTTGATCTATATCAGGATTCTCATGTATTGCTTCACTTAAATCCTGAAAATCAATATCAATACGTTTAAGTAATTTTTTACTGGTTTGCCATAACTCTGTATTATCTAAAGCACTATCAGCTAAATCTTGGTTATCTCTTCTAATAGGAACTATTGGATAGTATAAAGAAGCAGGTACATTAGTCTCTGTTACATCTAAAGAAGAATATAAATTTTCAGAAGGTGAGTAATACCAAAAATACTTTGTAGTTAAATCTGTATTAAAATAATAAGCTACATGATAATAAAATTCATTAATATCTACACTATACCCTAATGTTATAATCTCACTTTCTAAATTGTCATCATCTGTGTATAAATAATTTATTTTAATTTGAGAACCAGTTATCCATTCCGCACTATAAAAAGTTACAGTATTGCCTAATGAATTAAAATTAGGGGCACTAACAATGTTAGTACTACTATCCCAATCCCTATTATTAGTTAAATGTTCGTGTGCAAAGTAAGAAGCATCTGCTTTACCATAAATGTTATATGCAACTACAGTAGGGGTACTTAAACCATCTAAATTTAAACTATCTAACACAGTTTTTACTGCGCTTGCAGAAGCATAAGGTAATTCTAAATTTCCTTCAGGTAATCCAAAAAAGAACTCATCCCTACCATACTTAAAATAGTTTAATGATTTAACTCCTAAACCAGTTATTAAATTTGTTCTCAAATCTTCTGCTATAGGTTTATCTTGTAATACAGAGTTTAATACTGTCTGTTTTACAGTATCATTAACTTCTTCATATAAAGGTATAGTAGAAGACTCTATATACGTTTTAGTCTTTGAGAACAATCCCATTAAGGTAGTCCTATTCCTAATTTAAGTTTATGCATAACGCTATTAATATTGGCATCATCTAATCCAGCATTTGATGCATTAGCTTGGTCATAATCAGTAGATACCCTAGTAACAAAAGCATCACTCATAATTTTAGCAGTTTTTTGTTCTGCATCTCTAATGTAGCCTTCTGCTTGATTATCAAACAGAGTCATCTGTTTACCTAATATGCCAGCTACAGGGACACCATCTACATCGTCTTTAGTCTGTGCTTCTTCTGACTTAACTCGTTGGGTCAATACATCATTTTCTGTATTTGTCTTATCTATATTAGATAAAGTTAAAGTATTTTGAGCTTGTAGTATTACAATTTCTTTATTAAGTTTATCTAACTGAGATGCAATTAAATCAATATTGTTTTGTTTAGTAGATTCTGCAACTTCTGTTTGAATAATAGCTAGGTTAGCTTGTTCTTCTAATAGAGTAGCCTGTCTAGATAATATAGATACTTCATAATCAATTTTATCTTTCATTAATACAAACTGGTTCGCTTGACCTAATACTGCTTGCATAGTTGTCATATAAACATCAGCAAACCTATCTCCTGTAATTCTTCCTGCATCATGCTCACGTTTTAAATGCTCTCTAGCTGATTGCATCATTACATCAAATACACCTGTACCATCTACTGTACCGTCAGTAAACTTACTAATATCTAATTCAATACATGGTGTTATACATGTGTGTGCCATGTTTATTCCTCCTAAATATAAAAAAGTCCTATCAGTATACTGCAGGACTCTTTAAAATTATATAAATGTTTAGCTATTAATGGTTATCAATAGCTCCACGTTTAGCTTGATCAGCTGCAAGAGCTTCTAATTCTTTAGTAGTAAGTTGAGGCAATACTTCAATATTAAACTCAGGGATAAATATATTGCGTGATATTTTACCACCTTTACCATCTGGTTCTTCTAAAGTTTTACGATACTTACGATCACGCATTACTTTATAAACAAAGTTTTCTACATGCCATTCAACATCAAATGGTACAAATCGTTTAATAGTACCTGTAAACTTATTAGATACTGTAATATATTCACCTTTAGAATCTCGTCTACTTGGATTCATGTTTACTACACGACAGCGAACTAATTTCTTAGCTTCTTTAATATGCTCTTTACGAGCTTCCATCTTGTTAAGAGATACTACTTTACCAGAAGCTACTGGTTCTTTGGCTAACTCTACTTTATCTTTTAATTTAACTAAGCTAATAGATGGATGGTATTTTAATCCCATATTATCTGCAATCTTTTTAAGTGCATCTAGTTCATCTTCTACTAATACTTCATCGTTTGTTTCAATTTCTTTTTTACTCATAATATTCCATTTCCTTTTAAGTTAGGGAGGGACAATAAAAAAGAGAACCGAAGTTCTCTTTTAGTTCGGTTTAAAACCGTATGTTACAGTTCAGCAACTGATTTTGCAAGAGCAATACGCTCTGGACGTAAAATCATAGTACCGTAGAACCATTTGATTGAACTGAAACCAGTCTCACCATATGGGTCATGCTTGTGAGCAACTGCTTCACCAGGCTGCTTAGTAAAGATTTTAAACTTAGTAGACTTACCATCAGTTTGGAAACCAACAGTAGTAAATGATGCATCACCAATACAAAGCATAGGAAATACGTCATACTTGCTACCAGTTTCACGGAAACCTTCATTAGCAGTAACATTAGCGCCAACACCAGCCCAATGAGCCATTTCTGGTACAACAATAATACGGAAGTCACCAACCTTACCAAGTTCACCATTAATCATGTCAGCACCTTTATGGTAATCACCAGCATGTGCATATTGCTCAACAGAAACAAATGCAGCATTACCAAATGAATCAACCATTTTAGTAATTGAAGGAATCAATTCAGAACCAACATATAATAAACGACCAGCTGAGATGGTACGAGTATCAACCATACGAGAACCAGATATAATCTTAGTTTTCTTAGGTGTACGGTTATTATCTAAATCAATAGACATACGTTGTAAGTCTTCATAATCAATTAATGAAACAGTACCTTCACCAGTTACTTCACTGTCTTGAGTAGCAGCACCACCAAAACGAGTAACACCAGCAGCACCTAACAAATCAATTTGAAGAACATCTTCAGTGATTTCGTTAGCGCCTAAAATAAGTTCACGTGACAAGTGAGCATATAACTCTTCATCAGTATCAAAGTCCAAAGACTCTTTAGTAAACTCAGTAAAGAAACCTAACTTCTGGATTTCTGCTTCAATAGCAATACGAGTAAAACCAACACGGTTTACACGACCACCAGTTTCAGAAAGAGTAGGTAACTTAGCAGTAATAGCACCAATATCTTTAGATGAACCATATAAGTTACCATCTGCATTGTTAGTGCCTTTTAATACACCCGCAGCATCAATACCTTGGTCATTAGTGTTACGGTCATCTAATAAAGGCATGTAGTGGTATTTCTTAATCTTCTTACCAAAGTTTTTAGGCATAGCAGTTACATCTGCACCCATGCTAAAGTATTGTTCTTTAGCTGCTTCGATTAAAGCTTTCTTGTCATAAAAATCTGTACGAAATTGTGAACCAACTGAAGAGTTAGTACCATCACCGTACTGTACTTGATCTAGTGCGTTTAACGCGGCATCAATAGCCATAATATATTCTCCTATATTTAATTAAGTAAATTGTTTTTCAAATTCTTCGTCACTCATATTTAAAGGATTAAAATCTTGTTTAACCTTTAGTAAACCAGAATTCTTTGCAGGACTTGCAGCTTTGCGTTTGTCCTTTCTAGGTTTATCGCTTTGTTTAGCTTTCGGTGTAGTTTTAACTACTTTCTTAGGTGTTGGTTGCCCAATATCTAATTTACCAGCTTGAAACATTTGTTCACCTACTTGCTTGTAAGCGTCAAAAGTGGAAAGTCCTTGTAGTCCCCCAAAAGTTTGAATTCTATTAACTTCAGCAATTACCTTAGCATATGTGCCATTGGATACGTGTTTGTTAATAACTTCAAGATCATGTGGAGCACTCGCAATAGCACGCTTACTAGCTTCATCCCATTTAGAAGAAACGATGTTCATAGTGTCTGTAAAAGAGGCTGTATCCTGTATACGTGATACAACTTCATCCAGTTCCACTTCATGATCGCCAACAGTATGATTCTCAGGTGTGTATTTGTTCTCTTCCGTTACATTAAGGTCCAATGGATCAATTTTATTGTCCCGAACCAGTTTAGATATAGCTTCAGGATTCCCTTTAGCTACATCAATTAATAAGTTAATTTTATCTTCACTAAGAAGATCATTGTTATCTAACATTTTCATCATTTTTAAGTTAGGTTTTAAACCAGTCATTTTCTTAGAGTAATTAGCACCCATACTCATTAGTTTATGTGCTTCTTCTACATTAGTAACTGACATTTCCGAACCATTAGCTTTAAAAGGTTTTAAAAGAGCTTCATACTCTTCTTGATAATTAATAGTACTTTCGTCTAGTAACTCTTCTTTGGCTTCGGTTTCGGTTTCGGTTTCTTCTCCGTCTTCTTGTAAGCTTTCATTTGTTTCTTCACTTCCTTCCTCCTCTTCGTCATCAGCACCTACATCGTCAGATTCGCTTTGCTCATCTTCCTCAGATGCTTCTTCCTCATCAGAGTCAGGTGTAATTGTTTTTTGTTTTTCTTCTTCTTCTTCTTTAGGAGCAGACTCCATAAATTGTGCAGGGTAAGATTCTAAAAAAGCATCGTCAGACATTTCATAAATATCTTTCATCTTATTCCCCCTCTGCTAAATATTCTGCTTCTGCTTCATCAATCTCTTTAAGAGTTACTTCTGCTTGAGCAGCTTTATTATATATTGTAGAGAGTGTAAGGTTAAGCATAGATACCATAGTTAGCACACCTTCTAAACTTTGTTGTGCAGTATCACTTGAGCCAGGACGTTTATACATACCTGCTGCTTGTAGTGGTACTTCTTTAAGAATGTAGTCATCAAATACTGCTTTGAATGAACGATTCTTACGTAGTTTATCTAAATGGTCTGCAATGTCTACAATCTGTTTTGCTTCTTTACGTGCTTCTGCAATTTGTTCTAATGGTGTCATATTAAATCTCCTAATGTGTCCTCCCTCCGACAAGAGGGAGATTGCTGTTAAATATTATAATGTGTTACTTAAATCAGTGCTCTCCTCTTGAGGAGTTAACCTATTCTTTAACACTTCTAATTCCATGTTACCTCTAGCTTGTGCTTTACCTTTTTCTAACTCTCTTTCTTGAGTAACACCAGACTCTTGTTCAATGTACTCTAAGTTAGTCTTATCAGTATTAGCTTGCTTGTTACCTGCGTCTGCTTGTGATTTACCAGCTTCTGCATATAACTTAGCAATTTCTGCTTTAGTCTTTTCATTTTCTAACTGTGCCTTCTCTAATTCAACTTGTTGCATTTGTTGTGCTATTGGATCAGGTTCAGGGTTATAACTCTTAATTTGGTTAGCTAATTCAGGCATTTTACGCAATTCAGCGATTTCTGCAAGTATTAGTTTATACATCTCTAAACCAAACTGTTGTCCTGTAGTTTGTAACATGAATGCTAACTCTTTAGCTTTCTGTTCATCTGCTTCTGCAGTTGATATAGTTAAACGTAAATCATAGTAACCTGCAAGGTCATCTCTTTTAACTGTAACAAACTCTTGATTAGTAACTCTTACTACTTCTTCATCAGATAAAAACTCTTGGTTCATTGCTATAATCTTACGACCTATCTTTTTCATTCCGTCTGATAATCTACGTAGTATACCCATTTCTCTTCGTTGTGCAGCGCCTAATGCTCCTTGAGCAGCAGCAGCAGTTTCACCTAAACCAGCTCCACTAATACCTTCGTTAAATGCTTTAATACCTGATAATGACTCTGCTTCATTGTTTTGATGCATTACCATCTGAAAAGCAGAATTAGGTAGTTCAGGATAAGTATGATTAATTACAGCTTGTCTTGGATCAACTCCAGGATTAAATTCATAATCAGCACCTTTTTCCCACTTACGTTTATTAACTACATCTAATGCATCTTTACGTATACCTATCTGACCATTAGCACTACGAGCCATAACATCAATCATACCACGGGTTACTGCACCAAGTACATTCTGATTATCTGCAAGTAATTCACCATCAGGTTCACCATATACAGACTTCTTAACTGGTAAGTACGGAACCACAACAAATGGTAGCATCTTATCAGGAAAAGGGTTCTCTTCCATACGAATAAGACAGTTACCTACCCATGTAGCTACAATAGGTTTAGTAATACCCGAACCATCAATATCCCAATATCCCCAATACTCTTTAGCTATAATTCTTTTACGTGGTTCATCATTAAAAGTAAAACCACTTTCTGCATACTCTGATGTATGGTCAGGATCACTAAGTACTGAGTGTGTTTCTACACGTATTTTATCTAAGTTAGAATATCTTCCATCTTTCTCTAATTCAGATTTAGAAGTTTCAAAACTATAAACAACAAAGTTAGCTTTAGACATATCACCTTTACATGAAGGATCTATAATAACATTATCATACTCACATACTTCAACAGTAGGGTGGTTCTTAGTAGTAACTTCTTCATTAACTGTTTCAACACCTGTTTGAGTAATCCAATGAGGTATTTCAGTTTGTTTAACTAACTCTATTAAAGTTACTAACTCTTCAGGTAATGTACTAGGGTCTGCTTGCATAGCTCCTTGTAGTTTTTCCATCTGAGGATCATCTTGACTAATAGGAAACATTTCATAAGTAGGATATTCAACATCTTGCATTTCAGTTTGGTAATCCCAACCTACTCTTACAATAACTGTACCTTCATTAACACAAGTACGTACATACTCATCTACAAACTCTGTCTTGTTAACTCTAGTGTTTAATTGATTATTTAATATTAACTCATTCTGTTTTGCTCCATCACTATCTTCAAAAGTTACTGGATCAACTTTAAATATATCAGGAGTATTAAGAAATGGTTCAGTTAATGATGTATATCTCCATTCTGCTTGTTTACGTATTAGTTTAGGTTTAAGTGTACTTTTACCTTTAACTGGTTTTACTGATGATGTAAATGGATTAGTATTATCTGTAACTGATTGCTCAGAATTAACATGTAAGTTATCTAACCATGTGCTAATTTTTAATGACTGTGCATCATGATTAGTAAGTGAACTTTCATAATCTGATTTTAAATCAATTAATGTAGGTTCATTTTTCCAACCTGTTCCAAAAGAACCATTTTTATCATATTTATACTCATTTGCCATATTATTCCTTCCTTACTTAATATATATATTGAGGTAAAGTATAAAGTAATTACTTACTAAATCAATTTAATTTAGTAAGTAACCTTTACAATTTTAAGTTAACCTTAATTAAAAAAGCCCGCCTTTATGAAAAACGATTTAGGTAATTTTTATACAATTTAATTAAAGATTTGTTGTTGTTAGTGTCACGCTGTATATGTTCGGATTTGTGGACACGTCGTTTCTCGCATAATAAGGTATGTAGACTCTATCGCCGCCATCAGGGTGTTTTATTGTACAAGGCTGTCCTCCGTCAGTTGAGTATGTACCGTCAACTTTTACAGGACTATTCCAGCTTGCCCCACCATCAATTGATATATAAAAATTAACACCTGTGTTATTGTTAAAATATGAGCTTTTCCCTCCTGAAACTCCTGAAGAACCCGATCTATCGCCTACGGATAGCAATAAGTTTCCGCTTGGTAATAAAACTAAGTTTGGTTGTGTGCCGTTTATTTCTGAATTTAACAGTGTTGGAGTCCCCCAACTAACCCCTTTATTACCAGACTCCACTTGATATAGTCTATTATTGTCTTGCAATGAACTTCTAACAATTACAACAAAATCGCTAGAGCCTTTGTATACTATACCAGCTTCACTAACCATTTGCCCTGCCCCTTCCATAATAATACTTTTACCAGTCCATGTAATTCCGTTGTCAGTTGACTGAAAAAGCGCCACCCTATCGTTGGCATAGCCTGTGCGGTAATCAATACCTCCTGTTCTTGATATGGCACTCCACAAAGCAAAGTTATCACCATCGAAATTAACAAAACTTGTTTGTGTTGCTGAAAAAACACCCGCATTATTTGTTATAGTAAAAGTTTTTAGTATCGTATAGCCACCATCAGGAATAACACCTTCAAAAAGTGAAAAATCATAAGCGCCTGTGCTATTTTCAAAAAAAACAGTCTTGGTATAAGTGAGACCTCCATCGGTTGACTTTACCATCATTTGTCTGTCACTACTGGCGTGTTCCTCGCCTTCAGAATATATACCCAGTATTACATTACTGTAATTAACAAAAAAAGGAAATGCTAAGTACTTAGCATTTTTATCGATAGTACTAGTTTTTGCATCTGTACTTATAGCAAAATCTGCATTTTGCAAATATTTACTAAAAACCGCCTTTTTGTTAGCTTGTATTGAGCTAACAAGCCCTGAACACTGGTATAATTCACTTGATGTAATACTCATTATAAACGTACCTCCGCTATGTAGTGAAACTCGACATTATCACCTATGTTAGTTGTTGCATTATCTATACTAACCATTGTTGCGCTTTTGTGCGAGATATCTATTATGTTGCAGTCGTTCGTCTGCGACGTTGTATTATTGTAAACCTCCATATCTTGAGCTGATAATGTAGAATAAACAAAAACTGTAGGGGGTAAGCACATTTCAAAACCAAACGTATATACCGCCCTGTACAAAGACGAGTCTACCGCCACCTGTTTAATAGAGCCAGCCTTTGTAGCGCCTAAGCACCCTGCATACGGGTAACTACTTGCAAATCTTTTTGACGCTAATAATGACGCATCTGTAAAACTTAATTTTTTAGGTTTAGTAGCGCTGGTGATAAAAACTTTACTTATTTCTATCCAATCACCTGCATCTGGGTCTAGCCCACCACCAGCGACACCTGAGAATGTAATAGCGATATTTACGCTGCATTGCGTGGTTTGCGGAATGTTAACTTCATCAGTGTATGTTTTTATAGTTTCCGTTGGTGTTACAACTATTGCTTTAACTAATTCATTACCGTTAGTATAAGTACCATTATTATTAATGATACATTGCTCTTGCTCGTCTGAGCTATTAAGAGATACCGTTACTGTACTACCTGTGTATTCCGAGCCTTTTTTTATAACCAACCCAAAAAATTTATTTTTATTTGTTATATTTTTTGTTTCACTTTCTGATAATGTCGCAACAAGATGTACCGTAGAAGTATTGGTGTCACCTGCTGTTCTTGTTATTCTTGCGCCATTATTTGACTGTGCGACGGTCACACCCGTAGAGCCGTCAACCCTACATATACTAAAGCCGTCACAAACCTGTTTTCTATAATTAGTTGTTTGGAACGCTAACGATCTATTCCAAACAAGAAAATCACCGTTAAAAAAAAACGTTATCATCATCTATTGGGTTTATAATGTTGCTTGCTTGAGCAGCATATGCTGCTGCGTTAGATTCACTTGTAGCAGCTGCAGAAGCACTACTAGAAGCTTCTGTTGCTTTAATAGTAGCAATAGCTGCTTGAGCTTCTGAAACTAGCTTAGAAGCTTCTGAGAGATTAGCACTATTTTCTGCTAAACCTGCTGCAGTCTCTGCACGTAAAGCATTAACTAATACAGTTGCCATATCTATAGCTATCCAAATATCTTCGTCTAAATCGTAATATTCAATAGAGTTATTAGTAGTATTTAAAAAATAATCTCCGTTTTCTAATGCTGAACCATTTTCTTTAGTAGTAGGAGCAACTGTATATGCCCCTATATATTTAATAACGCCATTTAAGTTATTACTTACATTAACTACCGCATCAATATTTTCCGCAACTGTAGCAACACTATCATAAGAAGATCCTAAATATTTATCTACTACTGAAGTACCACTTTGCGAACTAGGTCTTATACCCATCCGTTACCTCCTAATTTTAAATTGGTATTATTAGGACTAGTATGTAATACATTGCGTAACTCTATTTGATCACATAACATATTATACTTAGCCATTAAATTAACTGCTGTTGCTTGAGATTCTTGTGAAGTTTTTTGCATATGTACCCTAGATGCTACATAAGATAATAAAGCTTCTACACAATAAGTAGGAACATCTACTTCTGCATCTAAATCAGGAATACTTGCATTTAACTTTGCATGATTAGCCCTATACATTACAAATACTGCATTAGCATTATCAGGATAAGGAATCTGTAATACGTTATAAGCGTTTAAAAATACAGATGAACTTCTATGTTCATCATTTATAGGCAATTCGTTTCCACCTTCATCAAAAACAGCATTAACTCTAATTAAGTCATCAGTATACGGATTAGCTTCCGTATCAGCTATATATTTAATTGGTTCTGTACTAGTTGTATTAGTTAAAGCAAATTCAGAACTTATAGTATAGTATGCAATAGTCTCGTATTGCTGTATTGCTAATTCTCTTTCTTTTAAATTAAACTTTGTATGTAAATCTGATAACGCTAAATTTAAATGAGTAATTAAAGTAGAATAATCTTGTACTCGTATTTCTTTAGCATCATCAATACCACCAGATAAAGTAAGATTTGCTAACTCACCATACTCCAGTAGTTCAAAAAACTCTGATAATTTCATTCTTTTCTCCTTTTGTAAATGGATAGCGTATTATGTATTAAACCAAGTATGATTGATAGCTCAAATCTTCCGCTTCTTCATAATCATCTTCCCAAATTTCTCCTGAATAATTAGTAGGTGCAGCTTCTTCTCCTGGAATCCAAATATTTAAACTACCTAACATACTAATAGTATCTGAAAAATCATCATGTTTAGATTTAAACCCTGATGGAGAAACTAAACTTAATTCATCCATTGCTTGTCTCATTGGAGTAGATTGTTTACCTTCTTCTGGAAAATGCATCTTGCCTGATTTAAACCAAGGTACTACTACGTTAAATCTCATCATTTTATTTGTATTAGGCCTAATTCCAGGATTATTACTATTGTTCTCACTAGCTAACATAAAGTAGTTATTACGTGTCATCATCTCTTGTTGTATCCATGGTATAAATCCACCCTGTTGACCACTTACTTCTATACCTACTGATTGAGGCTTATACTTTGCAGTTAAATAGAACAAATCATTAATGTTAGCATCCATAAGTTGTCTATTACATATTCCATCAACCCAGAACCAGTCTCTGTTATTATTAACAGCCCAGACTGATATAACACTATAATCAGATGCAGTCTTTTCAGATGTTGCAAAGTCAGTAGTAATATAAAAGTTAAAAGCATGTTTGTTACGCATTAAACTACTACGAGAGTACCATTTAATATCACTATCTTGTATAAGTCTGTCATCATCACTCATAATACGTAACATAAGCTCTTGGTTAAATGTATCTGCTTTACCTGACTGAACTGCTTTATTATATTGTTTAAGTACATAGTCATATGTAAACCTATCTTCCCAACTACCTTGAAACTCTTCTGGTTCACAAGGAAATCTTTTACATACAGGATATACGTTTACATTCCATGCTCCTGATTCAACTGCTTTATACAATGGATCTTTCGCATTAAATGGAGTACCTGACCATACTATTTTTTTAATTGTAGGATCTAGTGCATAATCTACAGCTTTATATACTGTAGCTTCTATAGATTCAATTACTGTAGCTGACCTTGCATCTTCATCTGATACTAAATCATCTAATACAGCTAACTGAGGGCGTTTACCTAACTCTTTAGCTCCACGTACCCCTGTTTTAGCACCATATCCTTTAACTATAAACTTTTTGCCATCAATATTGTTAAACTCGTATCTAACATCTGTAAACCTAGTTTTAGGTATATATTTTTTAAGAAACTCTGAGTTTTCCCAACGGAACTCTAAGTTTTTACGCATGTTTTTTACACCATTCTCTATACTATCTGAAACATATATAGCTAAATCTATTTTACCAAACCCAGGTAATGAACCAAATACTGCTAAATATAAAAATAAATACTCCCCTAATAATGTAGTCTTAGCCATACCACGATGACACATGTTAATTACGTCTTTACCGTTATCTATAATAAGGTTATCTAACATCTTGTAATGAACTACAGGAGACTTATGAGACTCTCCCTCTGAACCATTAACTAATTTAATAAACTCTATAAACTCTATAGCAAATTGAGAAGGCTCATATTCTCCGTCACTACCATAATCTACGTCATTTAGTAAGTCTTCTACTTTTATATTTTGATCCATTATTTCTCCTCTAAAGCTAGTATTCTAATTGCTTGTCTTAATGCTCTTTTAGGAGTTTCTTTATACCATCTGGATTTAGTCATCTCTATAGAAGCATTAGTGTAATCTTTAGCTTTTAAATGTTTTAGTGTTTTCTTAAATTTAAGTAACTTAGTAATACCTAATTGATATGACATGTTAGTTAATACTAATTTTACTTCCCCTTCTGCCCAAGGAAAGTTACGTTCTACTGCAGTTAGTGCAATAGTGTAGTCTTTTTGTAGTAATAGCATAGCTTCAGGTAAAGTAATACATGTTATCTTTTCATTAGTTAATATTAAATGACCAAAACCTATTGTTCCTAATCCTTTAGTATCTTTATATGTACATTCCCTAAATCCTTCATCTTTAGTTATTTGAGTCATTTCTGATGCATAAGTTTCTTCAATAGTAATAGAAGAGTACTTAGTATATGCAAACTTACCCCCTACAACTAAACCACATAATACTAATGCAGTAAGAGTAGTGTTTAACCATCTATGTATTTTATTTACTTGGTTCATTAACGTTTCTCCAATCTTTAATAAAATTAATAGGACGAACCAGTATTCCTACAAACAATGATAATACCATTGCCCACCAAGGTACATTAGTTGAGTTATCAACTACTCCTATTTGTTTTGCAGTATAGTTAGTCTTTTGATCTACATTAGACTTAACTAACTGCTTACTTGAATCACTTTGGTTCTCTTTCCCTATCTGAGCAGTAGCACTAATACCATTTGATGTATCTAATGGATTAACAGCTTTTAATAAACTAGTTGCACTACACCCATATAAAGAAAGGAGTACCACTAAGGTAACTCCTTTAATCATTCTACTTTACTCCTGTAACTTGCTTCATACACTTTATATAATTATTTGAGTTAATATCACTAAACAAAGAATTACATAACACTTTTAAGTTAATCCTATCTTGGCTTTTTGATAGAGATTTAGTTAAAGCAATGTTTTTATTAACTGTTACCTCTATTGAGTCAAGCTTAGTATTCATACTTGAAATGGTTGCATTTAGTCCATAGACCATTTCATTAACTCTTGCGTTCTCTTGCTGGGACACCTGTAAAGAGGCAATAGCTTCGTTAGAAGATACTGCGTTAACACCCAGCCAACTCACAAAAGCAAGTAGTGCGGCAGGTAAAATATTAATTGGGTCAAGTATCTTCCGCATAATGATTTACCTTATTCCTAATGTATACATCTTTATCCATATGTATATACCTCCTGTTAAATTAAAATAAGTCTGTATAATATCATTAAACTAATATTATTCAATGTAAATTAACCCTCCCCGAAAGGAGGGAACTGTTAGAGCTATGGTACGTCTGAAACAATATCAGCAGCGGTCATATTATACATAACAAAAGTACAATTTGCTGCTGTTCCGTTATCTTGTATGTTAGGGTAAGTACTACCATCAACGGGCCACCAATGCTTAGGTTGTGCGGTTAATGTCAATAAATCAAAAGGTGCGCCACTATTGTATATTGTTGATACGTTAGCGCTTTGGTCACTATTCCATACTGCTAGTTCATCTATCTTGCACCCGCCTTTCATATAATTACCAGATGCAAATCTACCAACCCTCCAGTTGTCAGGATCTATATTACTAGACCAGCCGTAGTTGTTGTTAGTGTTTGTAGTAGTCTGTAAGTTTCCATCTATAAATATTTTAAATCTGCTATAGTAATTATTTATATCCCCGCTACTAGAGCCAGTCTGACCACCATCATAAGTTATCAATACGTGATA
>TARA_R110002012_G_scaffold3517_2_pt1 | contig 69350 bp, 66 predicted proteins | sample TARA_R110002012 | Tara Oceans TARA_R110002012 (sample SAMEA4396515) | marine metagenome | biome: Westerlies Biome; feature: [DCM] deep chlorophyll maximum layer (ENVO:01000326); material: water (ENVO:00002006), including particulate matter (ENVO:01000060) such as... | depth 40 m
AATGATTACCCCTCGGAGGCAGCATCATTCACCAGCTTGAGATTAGGTGTATCCTCACCCTCTTCCTCTAAACCCAAAAGAGATTTGAGATCTGCGATAGCGGTGACCATCTCATCTCTCTGCTCCTCCATGTTGGAGAGTTGAGCATTAATCTGCTCTAAAGTTCCATCAAGCTGTGCAAGGCCAGCTTCCGCGCCTTCTAGCATTCGAGCTAGATACTTTTCTGTTAGTTCATTCATAGTTAAAATTCCTTTTTAGGTTTATGTTGGTCGGAGAGATAGGATTCGAACCTACGACCCCCTGCTCCCAAAGCAGGTGCGCTACCAAACTGCGCCACTCTCCGTTGGTAGGCCAGATTGGACTTGAACCAATGACCACAGCCTTATAAGAACTGGGCTCTGACCGACTGAGCTACTGGCCCATGACGCATTATTATAGACACTCGGCTTGTTTTTTAAAGGAAAACTCCCTCTAAAATTAATTAGAGGGAGCAGTAGCGAAGTTCCAAGGCACGAAAGGCGTAACTTGCCTACCCTGCGGCTTGGTCTACAGATTCCTGTTGCAACTCAATAATTTTAAGCTCATTATTACTAATCTTAGGAGTATACATATCTCCTTTTTTATTTGGAAGTCTTCGCTCTAACAGCTTTTGAGCAATTTTGGTTGCAACTTCATTTTTAATGAATCTATTAATATTTCTAGCACCATACTCTTCAGAATATCCGTTGTCAACGATATAATCTAACAGGGCTTTATATCGTTTGATCGGGAGACCCCTCAAAGCCAGTTTAGCAATCTTGCGTACATCGTCTTTACTCAATGTATTAAAGAACACATAATTATCAATCCGATTCATAAATTCAGCAGGAAACTTTTTCTTAACGGAGTCTTTAATTTCATCCTTACAGCCTGACAGGCTTACATTGTTTTCGGTAAACCCGACTCGTCTACCCACAAAATCAGATACCCCTTGGTTGGATGTAAAGATAAATATGGATTCGGAGAAATCTAATACGCGCCCCATGTTATCTGTGCAAGTGCCATCATCTAAGAGGGAGAGCAAGAAATCATAAAACTTGTGATGAGCCTTTTCAATCTCATCAAAGAGGATGACCCAGCGGTTACTTTTCTCAGCTTTTTCAGCCATGATGCTGCTGTCTGTGTGTCCCACATATCCAGGTGGAGACCCAATCAACTTAGCATACTCATGAGCATTGGCGTACTCCGCACAATTCACCTTCCAGAAATTACCACTATACTTAGTCCCCAACAATCTGGCAAGTTCTGTTTTCCCCACTCCCGTAGGACCGATGAAAAAGAATGAAGAATTTTTGTAAAGTCCACTAGCAATTAGTTTAACACTATCCACTACATCTTGCACAGCCTCATCTTGTCCGATTAAATTACGAGAAAGATACTTTTCCAGAGAGTGTAACCCCTCCAACGAGGTAATAGCTTTTGGGTTAGCACTCTTTGGAGTGATTGTTCCTCCTATCTGAGCGAACAGTTCCCCTAAATGCTCCTGCACATCCTCAATGAAGTTTCCGCTGTTAATGTCTGTGCAGACAAACATTAGGTCGAAAGGGGGATACGCTTCGATAATAGATTGATACACCGCTTTAATAATGGTGTACTTATCCTCATCTTCGGGAAGGTTCTCAAAGAACTCATCTGGCTTGTGTAAGAACTTATCAAGAATATACTTCTGATAACTCTCAAGAGAGATGGGTTTTTCTAGTGAACTAATCTTCTTCTTAATTGAATAGTAAGCCTCCTTCTCCTGTTCCATCGTGAGTTGACGAATAAGGAGAAGTAATCCTACTTCTTCACAAACAACTTTGTAATATTTAGTTTCTTTCATGTAAGACTATCAAGCTGGTTATAGAGAGAGTCTACCTCTCCCCTGCCTTCCGAACCCCTCAATTGGGCTGCTTCTAATTTAATTAATAAATCTACTACCTTTAGTATACTTCCCTTGGAAGTTTGCGCTAATTTTAAGCAATCCACCATTAAATTTTTTGCAGCCGCATCTTGCGGGTTATCGTCCAACATTTCTCTGAAAAATCTATGAGTTTCCAGAGCCAGCTTTCTATCTTCATTCGCTTCATCTATTACTTTTTTACAAGTTTTTTGTATCCGATTTCTGTCTATCGGAGAATTCTTTAAAACGTAGGTACTCGGCATTTTCGTGCCCCTTAATATAGGTTTGAACATAGTTAGTAACCATGTTTTCATACTGAGACACAGATAACTCTTTATCTGGATGCCAGTTTACTTGAATTTTGATTTCATCGTTGTCTATCAAATCTTTCAAAATTTTCCTCATGCTCATACTCATCCACATATTGTGTGGGCTGAGTTTTGGGGGAAGAAGAGGTACGCTCTTTAGTGCGCGGTCTTTTCTTTTTATGTGGTTTATTTTTCTTGGTGGGTTTGCCCCACTCTCTTTCAATTTTATATGTTTTGCCCATCCTCAAAGGCCAGCACTCCAAGAGTCCTCGCCATCCTCGTATTCGTCTGTTTCTCCTGCAAAAGACATGGTGCTTAATGCGTATGCGACTGGGCCCTTAGAAGGGAAGCCTACTGAAATAGACTCCTTCTCTGAATCCCAATACATAATGGCATAGCCTTCATCCTCTTCCATCAGATCGTACACTAAGTTGTAGACCCTACATTTGTTATAATAAGAAAGGAAAGCAGGGTGCGCTGTAGAGAACATCTCTTTTCCCTCCTTTCTGTTTAACCAGAATTGCATTTGTCCTGCGGTAATGTATGTACCATCAGGTTCCTCGGCAAGCGGTTGTCGAAAGTCGAATTTATTTCGCATATTTAGGTGTAAAAAGGGGAGGGGAGATAGACGGGGGAAAAGGATCTCCCCTCCCAGCGATAGCTAATCTTAGTTAACGCTTACACTATATGTACTAGCCAAGTCCCACAGTTCCGAATTAAATTTAACATCTTTCTGAATGTTAGAAATGGGTCGCACCATACGATTTGTGTCTCCATTACGGAAACCGCCCCTAATGAGGTTCTCCTGCGCGACATTAAAGGTGCGCCAAAGATCAGTCCCACGGTCTGCTTCGCGTCTCACTTGTGACATTTCCTTGATAATGTCATCAGAAGGATTCTCGAAACGAATCTTAGCTGCATCAGCAAAGAAGTCTTGCTGAGAGCGAGGGGTAAGGTCAATCGACTGCCAGTTACCGATCTTATCGGACACTTTAGTAGCGTTCATGATGAGAGCCTTAGAAGCCTCCACAACCTGCTGAGGCTCAAAGCCGATGTGACGGATGTGGATCTTGCCAAAGTCGCTCTCAGAGATCACCATGCCGTTAGAGCAGACCATACGGAAGATACCTCCCATGAGATCGTAGCTACCCAGACCATTGTGAGCATTCATAAGAAGCATCTCAGGGAAGGAGTCTCCAACACCAAAAGACTTCATGTCGAGGTCTTCATGGCGAAGGCGAATAATGTGCTTCGCATGGTCCTTAGACCAAGTGCGAGACTTCACCTGTTGAGCTTTCCAAGCAGTCCAACCTTCATCCTGAAGGATCTCAAGGATGTCGGTAGTGGGAAGGAAAGAGTATCGGTCTGACACTCTACCCTCTTCAGGAGCCTCTGCAAAGGCAGCAGGAGCATAGGTACGCAGTAGTTCTTCGTTTTTAATAACCATCAGTTAATTTCTCCGAGAATATCTTTCTCAATTTGTGTGAATTCGCTGAATGCTTCATCACGAGTTAGGTTTCTTTGTTTCTGGTCTTTGGTCATACGGAACCTCTTACCAGTCTTAGCAGTATAGTCCTCAATGGACTCGTACAAGGGAGTACACTTAATTTCGTTCTCCTTATCGGAGTAATGGGTGCTGAAAGCTCCGTCTACCAGAGCCATCAACATATCGAGCATTTTTGAGTCTTTCATGTGTTTTCCTTCGTTCGTTGCCCTATTATAGCAAAGTATTTAGCGAACTGCAAGCCTAAAGTCCTAAATATTTTCTGATTTCCGTAACCCCTTCCGCTACAGGGTCTTGGATTAGTTCTACAAAATCCTTAGATTGAAATTTCTTGCCACTATCTTTAATTGTGTACCAAGCTCCGTTTCTATCAACCAAACCATCTTGTTCCAAGAGTTTAAGGAGGCCCCCATACGGGTTTAACCCCTCGTTGTACATCAACTCAAACTCACACTCCCTAAATGGGATAGAACACTTGTTCTTGGTGTTGCGTACCTTTCCTTGAATGCCTACTACATTCTTATGTTCATCTTTTAAAAGGTCACTCGTTTTATTAGAGATACATTTTAAATTTACACCCAAGTAATACTCTAATGACTTGCCTCCTGCTGCCATCGTATCGGGGCTGCCGTACATCACACCAACTTTATTTCTAATCTGGTTGATAATAACCAGAGCCACATTATACTTCCGCATCAAAGGATTAATCTTCCGCAAACAAGCTCCAGTAGACTTTGCCCTAATGGCTCCTTGCATATTGTTGCCCTCATAGTTCTCAGCTTCATATTCTGCTTTTGAGGGAGAGACCGCAAGACTATCATACACCACAACAATTGGAGTATCCTTATCTGTTTCCCTGATGGAAACAATTGTGTCTTCGATGACTTGAAAGCAGTCTTCCAAAGTTTCGGGAGCAGCATAGATTAACTTCTTGGGATCAATTCCTAGATGCGAAGCAAACTCAGGGTTGTATGCATTTTCCGAATCTACCATCATAGAGTAGTAGTTCTTAGATTGCGCTTCTTTGAGAATGTGGGTGGCGAAGACTGTTTTAGCAGTCGAAGCCTCCCCATGGAATTGAGTAATCATTCCAATAGGGATCCCCTTCTCATAGCACCCCGAAATAATCTTGTTAAGAGCATAGCTCCCTGTACTTACAAATCCTAGATCGGGGACTTGTTCCGATAACAAACCTGCATTCTTCAGGCGTTTTAGTACAGCGGTATCCATGCCTTATTATAGAAGGTTTGACTTATTTATCGAAGAAAGTAGTGAAGAAAGCAGTAAATAAGGATCAATGTTAGCACAGGGTCTCCTATCTTCAAAGTACCCGCACCCTTTATCTGACACAGCTTGTGGGATCCTAACAGACGCTCCACGATCTCCTACACCCCAGCTAAACACATTGTAATCGGAGGTTTCACACTCGCCTGTCATGCGCTTCTCAATCCCATCCCCACACACTTTAATATGCTCTTTATGATCCTCCGCTAAAATCAACATGGAATCTAAAATGTCTCTTTCAGATATAGCCTCCCTCATCTTTTTAGTAGAAAAATTAGTATGACAACCTGCTCCATTAAAATCTTCATGGGGTTTAGGGTCGTAAGATATAATAACAGGTTTCCCCTCTCCAATCCTCTCTAAAATATATCGAGCCACCCATAGATCATCAGCGACCTTCAGGGGATCCTGTGCGGCAGTTTGGAACTCCCATTGTCCAGGCATAACCTCCGCATTCACTCCATCTAGAGGGAGCCCTGCATCCATACACGCCTTCTCAAACTCTTCCAGTACATATCTTCCTATTTGTTTAATACATCCTACTCCACAGTAGTAGGGGCCTTGCCCCTCTGGTCGAAGAAGGAATCCTAAAGGAGATTCGTTCGCTGGATTCATCAGAGTAATCTCTTGCTCAAAGCCCACCCAGACCTCGCTATCTTCCTTGACTTTTTTAATAAGCTCACTTCGGGAATTACTTTCATGTGGCGTTCCATCATGATATAATACCTCACACAACACCATCTTTCCCCCTTCAAAGAAGGGATCATTATACTGCCTGACTGGGCGCAAAAGCCTATCGGAATCGTTTAAGTCTCCCTGCTCTGTGGAGCCTCCATCAAAATTCCAATCAGGAACAACGTCCTCATCTCTTTTACATCCTTCGACATAACGGGTCTTGCTCCTTAATGACGGTAGGGGCTTCTGACCATCCATCCATATATATTCTATTCTTGTTTTCATAATTAACTCTCCGTATTAAAGAAAAACATTTGGAACAGCCTCGAATTACTCACGGTAGTTCCAAAATACTCAGTAGCAGCATGAATACATCCTGCATCAAAAATGACCATGCGGTTGTAAATGTTTCCGATTTGGTCCACTACTTTAAACTTTGTTTTATCATAGAATCCTCCTGTAAACGGATCAGGCATCCAGGTTTCATCCTTGTGTTTCCTACCAGTCTCATTTTCCGCAAACAAGGAGGTGCCTCCCTCGTAAGGAGCCTCGGGGTTTAGAAAGACTACAGCAGCCATCTTCTGTGTATCCCAATGGTATACGATGGGATCTTCCGCTACACAGTATTGAAATTTTCCATTGTGCCCCTGTTCCTCCCAGTCAAGAATAGTCTTGCCCAGAAGAGACTCTATTTTTCTTTTAACGTCCACTGGTCGATAGTTTTGGGCGGATCGTTTACCTTTGTGGTATCTTAAATCTTCAATAAACTCAGAGTTTAAAGCTAACTCCCTAATACTGTCGGGGTTGTCGTAAAAATTATCGCATATGATAACGGATAATCGAAGATCAGAATTAACTTGAGAGTCCTCTTCCAACTCCTGTACGTGCTGATAATTCTCCAAGTGAGGATGATGTTTAATTAAAGGAGTTATACCATCACTTGCTTGTTCGTACACCTCTCCCCCCTTAAAAACTTCCCACTCCGCAATGTTTAATCTCTTCCCCAAACCTAGCAACCAGTCACGCTCGTTTATCCAGATAGCGTAAGGCAACGAAACCTGGCATAAAGCCCCCCACTTTTCAATCTCTTTCCACCACCTTAAACATAATTCATATGTGGAGGGAGTATGATGTCGCGCCATATACCCCACAGCCCACAAACCAAGACGAGGAGGCATTCCCTCTTTTTTATACTGCTCCACCTGCTCATCCAAAGGATAATCTCTATATTTAGATTTCCACATCCTTCTTTTTCCATGGTCGGCTTCTTCAAAAGCACAGGTTCGGCCCTCGGGGTGTTTTAAAAGTACGATTTCTCCTTTCTCTAAATGTTGCTCCGTCCACTCTTTGAAAGTAGTTTCAATCCGAAAAGACGCATCTATCCACACACTAGAATCCGTGCTAAGAAACAACTCAGGAAAACATCTAGGAAATTTTGCTGCGACAGACAGGTTTGAATGAACAGGAGGAAAATATACCATTTTCCAACCCTCTACTTCTAAGGTCTTATCATCCGTAACACACACCGCTTCCTCAAACCCATGTCCCTCTGGCAGTGGGTGGAGTGTATCATAATTTCCATACGAACAAGTAATAATTCCTATACTCATATTAAATTAACAGGGTGTGGGGAAGTCTTTCTTCTTCTTTAACACAAGACAACCATGCTGTGACAACAGGCACGTTCTTGCTTTTATACCAGTCCGAGGGGAAATGAGTTTCACATCTAAACTCCTGAAATCTAACGTCCGAGTTTCTAATATACTGAGCTTGATCTTTATTAGTGTAATACAGAAAACTATTCTCATTCCAATAACTTACATGGGTAGGATCCATCCACGCTCCTCTTCCATCCGTGCTGGGAACTTCAATCATGGCCCATCCTCCATGACATAAGACCCGATGAATTTCTTTCATAGTCGCTAAAGGGTCTTTAAGGTGTTCCACCACATGACTGGCATTAATTACCCCTACGCTATTATCTTCAAGGGGAATCCCTTTGTCGAGATCCCACACAATATCTCCACCCTCTTTGTCTATAGTGGTGTACCCTGGTTTACCATAAATACCACCCCCTAAATCAACCTTCATTAACCCCTTAAGATCACAGTCTCTTTCCGCAAGCTGATACGCATAATGGTGATATAGTTCAACTGTTTTAGTTTGAATAGCCGCATTTCTTTTTAGGTATGTATTTTCTCCATTCTCTAAATATCTATAGATGTATAAACATTTAGGGATATGATAAAATTTAGTATTTAAATAGGTTCTAATTAAAAGCTCATGATCATCACAAATACTTAATTCACTATTATGCCCTCCTATATCTTGGTACACGGAGGTTCTCCAAGCCCGAACATGGTCAGGACAATACCAAATAAACGCGAGTGATTGACTACTAGGTTTGAATGCATTCATCGCAACCAACTCCTGGCCCTCCCAGTTCACCTTTCTATGGGTCCACCCATTACGAGTATTATAAGGTATAAAATCTTCCTTTAATTTTGCATTGTCGCTGTAGACAAAACCAACTTCTTCATCTTGAAAAGCTATATTCAACTCTTCTAAACAATCAGGAGTGAGCATATCATCATGGTCTACTTCTACCAGAATATCGCCTGTCCCTAAAGTAAAAGCTAACGCCTTGAGATACCCGACATTTTCCCCCAATAATATCCCTACTCCATCACCTAACTCAGCCTCTTCCTTAATAGATACCGTGACTCTTTTATCTTTTTTAATATTAGATGGGATGTCTGCTAGTGTCACCCCGTTGTTTAAGAAGATAACCCACTCCCAATTTGTATAGGTTTGAGCTACGATGCTTTTATATAATTCCTCCAGGTACAGAGGGGAATGACTCGGCGTAATTAAACTGAACTTATACTTGTGCATTCTGTTATATTGTTATTAATTCTCGCTCTCTGATCCTCAGGAACAGCGGGGTTATCCTTTAATTCTTGAAACAAGGGTAGTGCGTGATCATAGTCACCCATATAAAAATAAGCAACTGCTACTAAATCCTTAAGCTTCCACGTATAGATATCACTTTCAACAAACAAACAATCAGGCGAAGGATAAGCACACTTTAACGCAGCCTCTCCGAACATAAGCGCGAGTGGGTAATAACCTATACGCGAGTAAGCTCTTACTAAATCAAACAAAGGCTCTGCTCGGGTGGGCATTTCACTGTAGACCTCTAAGCAGTCGGTAGTAAATTGAGATAGATCTTCCGTTTTTAAATATGTCCACCGCGCCCTCCTTAAAAGGATTTGGTAAATTTCTTGATCCCACTCCAAAACCTCTAAGGCTTTTTCACTAGCAGCCAGAGCTTTCTCTATGTCCCCTGCGTCACCGTATGACTGAGCAAGATAGAAGTGAGCCCTGGAATCTTGAGGATTACTTAGAAGATGTTCTTCCAGCATCGCCGCATCTTTTAAATAAGTGGAAGTATCATGAACTCGACCCCCCTTTTGAGAACTAGCAAAGCAGCATAAATCTTGTAGCCTGGTGTAGGTAATGCTTTCATCTGCTACACAGGTTTCATGCACAGGTTCTGTCCAGTACCAATCAACCCCGTTGCGAAAAAACTGTTGCCTTGGGTAATGATTAGTACCTAAGACAGTAGTTGAAAATATGGCGTCTCCTGATAACTCAGGTAACTCTACTATTTTAGAATAGATATTAGCGTTTTGGTTTTTAAAAGGGGCGATCACTTCATCAGCATCAAGCGTCATAATGTAATCACTCTTACCCTTTGCTAGATCGAAGCACAGGGTACGGTTCCTTCCATAATTCACCCATTCATGTTCGTGTAGTTCTCCCTTTAGATTATTCCGCTCCCAATAATCTTTAATGACCTGTTGGGTGCCGTCTACTGATCCCGTGTCACAAATAATATAATAATCTACAAAATTAATAACAGAATCAAAAGCCCGTTCAATTACATCAGCTTCGTCCCTAACAATCATGCATAATGCGATAGTTTGCTTAGACACCTGTAGAACCTAACCCCCCACCACCTCGTTCTGTGGACGATAACTCCTCTACTTCCTCAAACTCAATAGTATAAAAAGGGTTAACTTCTAATTGAGCAATTCTCTCACCCGTTTCAATTCCCACAAGCTCTTCTCTAGTATTATACAAAATAACCTTAAGCTCTCCACGGTAATCGGGATCAATTTTTCCAGGAGAATTAGGAACAAAGACTCCCTGCGAAGCTAGACCGCTTCTGGAGTAAACCTCCCCTTTATGATTAGGTGGTAATTCAATAGCCAATCCAGTCCCTACGACTGCCATTTTTCCCGAAGGGATGTAAACAGTCTCACAAGCGTAAAGGTCATACGCTGCTGCTTGTTCGGATCCTTTGGTAGGGAGTTTAGAATTTTGATGTAATTTTTTAAATTTTACTTTCATTAGATATAATTAACATGGACGGGATTATCTTCAATCATATAATTGATAAAACGATTCTTATTATTAAACATACATCTCTCACAGCTAGGGGCTTTAAACTTTTCGTACTTTTCTTTCTTCGCTTCTGAGAGCCAGTAATCTATAAAGCGTTGCTCTTTTAGCGATCCCATCTCCCCTAGATCGTTGTAAGCATTATTGCAGCAAGTATACACATTTAAATCCCCACCAATATAAGTATTAAGATGCATGTAGGAGCAGAAATCGTAGTCAGGACGTTGCAGAACTAAATCCCCTATGCGATCTCCAAACAGGTTAAACACCTTAAACTCATCTGTCTCAAAATCATCTTTCGCCTTCTGGGCTAACGCCTTCGCTTCCTCATAAAACTCTGCGAAGTACTCAAAGTCTTCGGGCGTGAACACCGCACTAATACGCACATTATCCACACCTAGCTTGCTATACTTTTCAACAGCATCGTAGATCTCAGTCCAGTTTTCTTCTACCACTACAAAACCCACTCCGATAACTAAATCGGAATCAGGTGTCTTGTCTCTGGCAGCCACCACCTTTTTAATATTATCCAGAGTTTTATCAAAATAGGTAACAGGTACTTCTCTAATTTTAGAATAACTCTCGGCATTACCTGCATCCACTGAAAACCTAACCCACTTGCCCTGTGCTAAAATCTCAGGAACTCCATCCCGCATAACTGTCCCATTTGTAACGAGAGCTAAATCCATACCCTTATCAAGGGTGTGTTGAAATAACTCCTTGTGCTTAGGGTGGACAGTCGGTTCGCCCCCACCCGTAAACTGTAATGCTTTCACCCCCATCTCTGCACAATCATCAAGAATCTCGATGCACTTCTCATAAGGAATCATGCGGTTGGGGTTATTATTAATCATCTGCTTCACCGCATCCCACTCACCAAAGTTCTTATTAGAAGTGTATCCCTCCATGCGATAAGCACAAAAAGAACAGTTGTGGTTACATAGATCAGCAATAATTAACTGAACTTGGAGCGGTACGGGCTGGCCTCCATCTCTAAGCTGCTGGATCTTATCCAGGTGGTGAGCAGCTTTAAAGGGGCTGTATACATTAGGATCTCTTTGCATACTTCATTATAGGTTATGCTTTAGAGAAAGCTTCAATAAAGTTGCGTAATTTTATTGCATCCTCGCGCCTCTCAGGGGCTTTCTCATTATAGATTGCCGTGACATTATCCGAACGGAATCTCTCCATCCTCTCTTGATGCGTTTGATCAAACTCAGCCTTTCCAACATTGGGGTGGAGATGCTCGGCCACAATATCTACAAAGCAATGCCGTCCTATACTTTTGCTAACTTCATTAAGCCAAGTGTCATTATAATCACTAGAAAAGTAGGGCGGGAAAAAGTAACCCACTGCTTCCACCCAATTTTTATGTAAAAACCCATGAGTTCCAAAAGAGTTATTTTGCCACGCTGGGTTCAAATCATCTCCGTAAACAAACGCTATCCTATCATCAAATTCTAAAAATTTATTCTCAACAATAGTATCCCAGTCAGGTGTGGAGAGGATGACATCATCGGAAAATGTAAAGAAATACTCGCCCTTAGCTTTTTCGTGACATTTATTCCACATTTCACTGAGAACAATCCTATCCCCTACAATATAATTAACATTATAGTTTTTAGCAAGCTCTTCAGCTTTATCTACTGACTCTGGATCATCATCATCAATATAATAAATAACTTCTACTTTTTCAGGATTTTTTGCGGTACGAAACGCCTCAGTGCAAGAGCGTTCCATTCCAGCAGGGCGCTTTCTAGTGGGAGCTAATAGAGAGAAAGTGATATCGCTCATTCTTATTCTCCAATTCTAATAACTTCAACCCCCCAATCAGACTGATCGGAGATATAACGCCACGGGTCTAAGACAACTGATCCTTTAGGAAATTCATAATTATTAAACTCGCTGTGCTTAGTACCAATAAAGAATAAACGAGGCTCAGTAATATCCAATTCCAAGTCTTTGTCTACATGGGGATCGTACATATCTACAGCCATGCCTCGCTCGTCTAAAATATTTTTTAATAGGATAGAGGGGCTCCCCACAGTAAGATTAGTCTCCTCTTTAAATGCTTTACCTAGAATCATTACTGGCAGATCACCCTTATGCTCTTCGATTAGGTCTGCTAACCACTCGGTTTGCTGCTCTCGGCCCATCATTAAGGACTCAAAGAAATCGTAACTTAGATCTAACTTTTTAGCTAACCAAGACATAGCAATATTATCACGGGGATGACAACCTCCACCATCTCCCATGCCTCCTGAGAGATACTTGCCACTGATGAGACGCTCCGTAGCTAGACTCATTGCTCCTGTAACTTCGTCCACATCGGCTCCAATCTTATGGCAGATCTCCATCATAGTATTGGCATACGCAATCTTCATGCCAATAAAAGTATTATATGCCACCTTAATAAGTTCAGCATTCTTTATAGCAGTTTTATAGAAGGGGCGATCATGCAAAGTGCGATAGAATTTCTCCGCTTTCTCTGCTGCTGCTTCATTGTCTACTCCAAACAAAACATATTCGGGATTGAGAAAATCCCTCATCGTAGTACCCATAGCGATAAAGAACGGATTATAACAAAGTTTAACCTTATCGTTAAGAAGGGGTTTAATCTCCCTCTCAATGGTTCCTGGGAGAACAGTTGAGATAATAATTACAACTTTATCCTCTCCTTGCTTTTCTACCTCTTTAGCCAAATCCTCAATACCAGATTTAAGGAAGGAATAATCAAAATCCACTCGCTCTTCGGGGATTCTACTCGTTCCCTCAAAACGAGCATCGTGTGGCGTTTGAATCGGTACAAAAATGATTTCGCTATTTTCCACAACCTCGGCTAACGAGGTAAAAGTAATGTCAGACTCCTCCAGGTGTTTTTGAGCCCAAATTTCTCTATAGGGGAGGTGCTTAGTAGAGAGGATCTCTCCTACCGCTGGATTGATATCATACCCCCACACTCTATGTCCTTTAGACTCTACCGCTAAGGCACAGGGGAGCCCTAATTTTCCTAATCCTACGAATCCGATATTACTCATAATGTTTGTATTTTTGTTTTGTATGATCCTGTTCTTCTTCCGAACCACAGAATTTCTTTAGCCCATGTAAAAATATCCCCCTGATAAGATTTGCCTGAAAATTCCAGACACTCTTTTTTTCTCTCAAGGAGGTTTGCATTGGTGAAGCTTTCATGAATATTATAGTCTAAAACGGTGCTTATGGGGTAGCTTTCTTCGGGACTATGAAGCGCATGTCTCTGATAAGAAAGGAGTGCTTCCAATACATCCCTCTTTACCTCAAACTTATTATTTATAAAAGATTTTATCTCGCTGTAAAATCTATCTTTATGGTTTAAAAGGCGGATACAAGTAGCTTCATCTACTTCCCAATTCACATCACTCACCCCCTCGATTACATCGCCCCAATGTCTTTTATTCTGAAGGATGCTGCTGAGATTTTTATCTACGGAATGGTATTCCTCTCCTATAAAAGTGGTAGGATTGTTCTCCGCAAAATTTAACAAACTAACATAAAACTCTTTGTAAGAGATACCGTAGAAATCATGCAACCCTCTAGCCACAAACTGTAGAGGACCTAAGTAGTGAGCGAAGATTACCAACCACCTGAAGTGATGCCCTCGAATCCACTCCGTTTGAGACATTGTTTGAGATGCCGTCGCAAAATCCACTGTATCATTCACTAATTCCTTTCCTTCGATAATATGTCTGTGTGAAAATCTAGGTTGGGTTTTGTGAGTTTCTATTCCATACTTCTTTAAATACTCAGGATGTCCCATTGGAGAATTAGGGAGGATCATATTTAAATGAACATCTAAATAGTTATGATATCCTAACTCTAAAATAGAACAGACTCCATCAATAAAAGAGGTTATAGTTTCTCCTGGAAGACCGTGAATTAATTCCACATAGCTGGATATACCTTGTCCCTCATACAAACTAATAAACTGCTCTAGTTTTCCACCATCCACATTTTTTCTAGCAATGTTAGATAGTACCTCTGGATTCATAGACTGTAAGGCTATCGTCATGCCCTTCTGTGCTTTTGCCTCTTCAAAAACTGCTGCTATATCCAGGATCTTATCTGCCATTCCTTTGGCCCAAGTCACTCTGTATGCATGAGGATAATTAAACTCCTCCTTAATGGCTTTTACAGTATGGGCTAAATCTAAATCTAAGCTATGGTATAATCCATAATTAGAATTTGCGTCTGTGATATACTCTACTTTATTTTTAGCTAACCATTCTACTTCTTTAGCCGTATCAGCGTATCTTTTCTTAATCTTAGTGTAATATCTTTCTCCAATCTCACAAAAAGAACAGCTATAAGGGCAGCCCCGTGCTGACTCAACAATGGCATTAAAATTGAAAAGGTTCTCCTGAATTATATTATCATACAAACCATCAAGGTAAGGGCTTGGATTTTTCTCAATATTTTGGAGACGAGGGCGTGAGGGGGTAGTTACTCCTTCCCCATCTTTATTAAAAGTGATTCCTAATACATCTTCATACTGGGGGTGGGTTTTTAAGTTTTGTTTTAAAACTTCAGCAAATGTTTCCTCCCCTTCTCCATGTACTAATATGTCAACATAGGGATGGGTTTCAAAAAAGCCGCTGTTTCTGTCTGCCAGCGGTTGGTGTTGTCCTCCAAATATTATTAAACAATTCGGGTATTTAGCTTTAACTTTTTGGGCTATCTCACAGTTAAGCTCCCAGTTCCACATAAAACATGAAAAGCCCAGAACATCTGGATTTTTTATTTGTTTTACAATTGAATCTAAAGAATCTCTATGGTAAAACCAATTCTTTAAAGTATAATTGTTTTTTACCTGCGTCTGCTTCTTCGCATACGCCCAAACTACGCCCGTGCTATAGGGTAAATAGACTTGATTGGCGAAAACGTCAGATAACTCAAGTAAATACAGATTCTTCATCGCATTTTACACACAGGTATAGGAAGCATTTTGTGTTGATTAGCGTCATGATGCTTAGTATATATTTCTAACACTTCACTTTGTCTTTCTGTGGGTCGATAGCTCCCATCATATTCCATAGCCCACTCAAGTTCAGGGTAGGTGGCTCCCAATTGATCTTCATCTTGCCTACCATCATTCCACAGCCCATCAGTGGGGGGAGCATCTTGGATCTCTAGAGGAATATTTAGTTCTTTTGCAAGCGCATAAACCTCAGTTTTGGTAAGATCGGCTATGGGAGAAATATCCACCCCTCCATCTCCATACTTTGTGAAAAATCCCACCCCAAAATCCTCAACCTTGTTTCCTGTCCCAGCCACTAGAAACCCGTGGGAGGCCGCCAGACCGTACAAAGTGGTCATCCTCAATCTAGCCTTACTATTAGCGTAACCTAGCTCAGAGGAGCTTACAGCGCGGCAGAAGGCATCGTAGGTCTCAGACAATCCTACCACAGCAGTCGAGGCGTTGCTGTACTGCGAATCCAACCAAAGCAACTGGGAGGTGGACAGATTATGCAAGGTCTTGTCCTGGTGAATGGGCATAGAAACCCCTAGTATTGGATACCCAGTCTCCGCACACAAAGTAGACGTTACCGCAGAGTCTATTCCTCCCGAAATACCTATAACAAACCCCGACATTCCAGAGTCTTCTAGGTAATCTTTTAACCACTTAACTATTTGTTCTCTTACACTCATATAATATTTCCTCTATTGTAGTCTCAGGATTACTAAGATCATAACCCTCATCGAACTGGTTGCAAAAATCGGTACTTCGGGAATCCCCATTAAACCAGTGAACCCCTACCACTTGTTCACTTTTATACTTCTCGCTCTTAGCATTAAATATCTGATCTATTTCAAACCAAGGGTGAATATAAAAAGAATTAGGATGAAGATTTTGCATTTTTTGATTCTTAAATAAATGGTGTTGAAGACCTCGCTCTTTATAGCTGGCTAATAGCTTATTTCCAAACATTTGGTAATCAAGGTGGGTTGCTAATTTGCACCCTTGATATAGCTGAAGAAAATAAGGGTTATCAGGCTTAGATAAGAAAAACCCTATTATGAAATGAGGGGTGGGATAAGAAGATTCTACATAACACCCCGTTATATCTTCGTCCAGTTCGGAGCGCAACGACGATAAAGGTTTAAGGTGAAGAATATCCGCATCTATCCAAGCTCCCCCCTGAGTACCCAACAAGTACCACCTCAAGATGTCCGACTTGAAAACGGGGTTAATGTCGGGCTCAACCCCAATCGCTTCAAAATCTACCTCATTAAAGGTGACACCTAATTCTTTTAATTTGTAAAAATAATCTCTCCCCGTGTATACTTTTTTTTGCTCAGGAGTAGTCCAAGGAGTGGTAAAAGTATCCACTGCTACCTTGTTTGTATGAACTATACACTCCCAACTAGGGTTCTGGTCCACAAAGCTTTTCACGCTTAGGTAATGAAGATAAGTAAACCCATCCCCTTCCCAGTAAAAGTGAGCTTTTTCGGGAATGTTACTCCACGCTTTCATTAGCTTTCCACTCTTTTTCTTTCATTGTTACATCCATAAATAAAAGTGCATTTTTTTGGATTTGTTTAAATTTTGGTGATCCGTAATAAGCATCATCAAAAGTTCCAATTTCTTTTTTATAGTGATTTTGGTGTAAAGCCAGGGGATAATAAGCATAAAGGAGTTGGAGCCCTTTTCTGAGGACTCTTACCAGTAGTTCGTTATCATCATACCCTATACCGTGAGCGTATCGCTCGTCAAAACCTCCCATTTCTACTAAATGGCTACGTCTAATAGAATTACAGAAATGAAAGCCAACGGGCCTGTACTCCACATGATTATAGTATCCTGATTGATACCCCGTTCCAATACCCCTTTCCTTAAATTTAAATGGCAAATCGCCTGACGCACTTATCGAAATATTTTTTAGACTAGCAGTGTCCTTTTGATCTAATGCATAAGTATGAAAAGAAATGTATCTCTCTTCTGTGGTCATATCCGCAGCAGCTTTGATAATATCTCCTACATGACAGCACTCAGGGTTTTGTATAATAACAATATCTCCTGTTGCAGCTTTAAAACCTACGTTGTAGGGAACGCAAGGATTAACATACCACTTTTCCTCTGGCTCTACTCTAATTAACTTTATCTTAAACGAATACGACTCCACTAAATCCTCTAGACGATGTTCCTCATCGCTCCCATCATCCACAATCACCACTTCTACAAGGGACTTATCGTACTGAGAGTTTGATATAGTTTCAAGAGTTTTTTTTAACAACTCCTTTCTATTATGATAAGCCATTACAACGGAAACAGAGGGACTCATCTGCCTCTCCCGTTAACCGCAGCAATGCCATCTTCGTCAACTTTAGGTCGGACCAAGTATATTACCTCTTCAAACCAATCCACTTTAAAATTATTTTGTGAACAGGTTACCAGATGGATATAATCGGTAAGCCTCTGGTACTCCTCTTTAATATTATTCATAAAGGGGACGGTTTCAAAAACGCTAGTACGATATGTCGGCATACAGGCATTTCCCTCAACAATACCCTTTTCAGGCCATATAGCGAAATCAGTGCCACGATATGTTTCCTCACCCGTCTGAGTATTCCTCATCACAATATCCCTCTTAAAACGTACTCCCCCTATCCAAATATCCACATCAGGCTTCTCTTGTAATTTACGGCGTATAGTATCCCCTGCGCCTTCTACAAACTCATCGTCATCATCCAGTAGGGTGATAAAAGGAGTAGTTGCCATAGCGGCTCCTACATTGGTACACATCCCCCCATAGTACCCCCATTTTTTTCCCAGCCTGACAAGCTGGGCTCCTTGGGCACTCACCTTCGCTCCATCACTTACTACAATGACCTTAAAGCCTTCCCTCTTAGCAGACTTTATGGCATTTTTTAAAGTGGGCCTTCCTATGGTTTTAATTATAACAGTGGTATCACTCAAAGGTCCACTCCGTATTAAAGTTCACCCCACTAGTGTTCAGATCACGGCTAAGAACTAATCCCATAGATTGTTCGTATAACTCTAAACGGTGTTTTGCTACCTTATTAAGGTCAAAATACTCTTCTGTAACCTTGTGTAGATTCTCCCCCATTTCACGCACATGATCGGGGTTCTTAATACACTTAGTAAGTACTTTAACCCACTCAGATCTTGGTGCATCTGAAGGAATCAAATAACCTGTCTGCCCATTAATAATGGTTTCGTCGTAACATCCCACATCAGAGGCAATTAGCGGGACCTTGTAACGTCCACATTCAGCAACTTTAATTTCCGATTTAGAATCATTAAAATCATTCATCTGAAGAGGAGCGATTCCCAGATCTACCCCTGCATAAATTCCGCCATAAGTATCAGGAGATAAAGCGTTATAAATACTCCAATTAGGCTGGCCTTTAAACCCAGCCATAAGGATTCTACGATAGTTCTTCCATACTTGGTGCTGCCATTCGTTCTTCTCATCATCCTGTCCCGTCTTTAGAGGAGCCCCATAAAACCCCCAATGGACATTCTCTCTGCCCACTCGTTGATTGACCATGTTGGGGACCCCTGCAAACTCCTTTACATCTTCCTCATGGTGAATTCCACCAGCCCATCCGACTCGAATCATTTTTTTACGAGGTGATTTTCTAGGGGGTACGTTCCACGCTGGTAACTGATAGTCGATGGCATTTTTAACCACGGCTAGTACTCCACCACAATAAGGCTTCACTCGTTCGGCAAATTTTCTCTGAGTAACGGTTACAAGATCAGCGTGATTATAAACAAACTTAGTAATGTTCTCTAAATCTCTTTCCTTGTATACATCATAAAGCCGATGACCCTTGTACAAATTAGTAAGAAGATCGTCCGTATCATAGTGAACGAACTTCCCCATCTCTTTGGCGAGACCTACGAGCCTAGCTGTATAAGGACCTCCCCAATTAGATATGTTATTAGTCCAGATAATATCAGCCCATTTCATATCTTCATACTCCCAATCATCCTGCCAAGTCCCTGCTTCAGGCCCGTCTTGAATGATCCCCAAGGGATTAAGGTTGTAACGAACCTCTATCTTATCAGGATAAAGCTCCAGTAGCTTTCGCATTGGTGCGATTACTCGGTAATAAGCACAGCCTCCTTCGTTGGCAGGAGCGGCTAGAATTTTTAACTTCTTACTCATAATAAAAAAAGGGAGACACCTGACACAGATGCCTCCCTATTATAGGTTCTTTTAAAAAAAGACTAAGCTTTAGCTTTATTTTTTGCGGATACCGTAGCCACTTTCTCAGTCTCAAGCTCCTCATCGTGCATAGCCTTGGTGGCTGTAGACGAGTGAGAGAGGCCGAGAGCAGACGCAACAGAGCCCATAGCCCCACCAAAGTCCATGTTCTTGTCCGTAGGGACAATAGCCTTTAGAGCTTTACCGTAGTGCTTCCTCTTACGCTGGCTGAAAAGGGTTACAACCCCCTCCCAAGCAGCAAGACCAGGAATAAAAGTGGAAGCTAGGCCAAAGCCAGCATCAATCATGCCACCGATGGAGTCTCCATCCATATCACCCCCAGCGGGGATAAAGGCAGCACCATCTTTAAGTTGGTCTTTGTTTGCCATAACAACGGAGGTCCCTTCGGGGATCTTAGACTTCACCGAATCAGGAAGTTGGTCAAACGGAATGACTGCTCCCTGTTGACCCTCCTCAAGCTGGTCAGCGGTAGTAAAGACCGTACCCTCTCCAAACACCCCCTCCAAAGCAGCGCATGAAGCGAAGCCTAGGCCGAGGAAAGCTGTAAGTGCGAACGTAATCGCAATCTCTTTAATAGAATTCATAGTTAATTAACTCTGCATTTTAGAAAGGTAATCATCATCAGCAATATTTTCAGCTTTTTGCGGATTCGTCATACCTCCCTCATGTGAAGGAAAGATACTCTGAGCCAGAGTTTTGTATTCCTCGTAATCCTCCAATTTAACAAGAGAGTGAATATCATGGAGGGAATCCATCCACCCTGCAACCTCAGCCTTGCTCCCTGCCTCAGAAGATTTCGGGCGAGGAGAAGATTGATCGTACTTAGGCCACTGGCCTTCCATTTGCTTAATGATCTTAAAATCATGTCCAGCTTGGAGATCAGTAATATCTCCAAAATCCTCATCGAGCATTGCAGCGATAATCTTCTTAAAGAGGATCACTCCAATAGATAGGATTTTCACATCCGTACTCTCCCGATCCACTACATTCATGTAGTATCGAGCGCGGGGTTTAATTTGACGAGCAGTATCCTCGTCTTCTTTGCGCCCTGTCTTCCACAGCGCATAGTAAGCATCACAGATGGGGCAAGCCTCCCCATGAACTTTACGGCAGTGGTAATTCTTTACCTGACCGTTTGCATCGGGAACCCTGTGAATTTTGGTTTCCGCATAAAACATAGTGTCCTCATCCTTTCCAGGAAGAATGCGAACAGAGTTAGTTCCTTCTTGAATCTGAAGGAAGTTAGAAAGAAAATCAGATGTAGCGTTTCCGCTACCTTGGTTGCTGAGTTCAGCGTGTTTTGCCCGTAGGGCGTCAAGATCAATAGCCATGTTAAAACTCCTTTTGGTTAGTTGTGGCGGTTATTATATTATAGTCGTAGTTTGCGAAATTTTTAGGTTATCTGTAAAGATTTGTCTCTGCGCGGCGATTCGATGATAGCTGGACCAGCATATCCTTCTTATGCTCTAAGGAAGAGACTAACCCCTTTAATAGGGTGTACTTAAAGTTAGCGTCATTAACCTGTTTTGTATATAGAGAGAAGGTGTCAGAAGATTCAACAAAATCATCCAAATCTTTGGCCGTTTGTTTTACAGTAGTAGACTCTTTCCTCTCTTTTCTAGTCGTAGCCACATACTTGGTTAATTCAAGATTAGCATCATCTAAGCTTTTCTTAGAAAGGGAAAGTAATCCTTGATAGTAAGAGTAAATAGAGCCCTGCTTACTCATTTCATCATCAATCTCATGCTTATCAAATCGAGTGACTTGATCTGCAATCCCAACATAATTTTCCCAAGTGAGGTCCTCAAGAACCTCTAGTAAACTTTGCGCTTTATTCATAGTAATAGCTCCTTAGCTAGTTCGGGGTTTAGTCGAGCAAACATCATGACTGCTCTGGACATTGTTATAGTAAGCTTCTCATTAGAAGCGTAAATATATTCCTCGTTTTCTCCTTCGCCATCTCCTCCCATCCCACAAAACTCTAGGAGCATGTGGCAGATTTCATGAAATAGAGTCTCTTTGGCTACAGCACTCTCCATCTTTTTTTCGATATGAATTTCATAAGTATCAAAATCACAGGTTCCCCAGCAATTCTGTTTCCCAGATTTTAAGCCTGTTACTATTTTAATAGTGAAGGGGGCCCAACCCGCATTAACCTCTTTAAGATGGGGTTTCTCTTCAAGTATCTCAAAAATATGCTTATTCTTCTTCGGTGTCAAGCTCTTCTCCTTCGCTCATTCGCAATACGTGGTAATCTATATCCATAGGAACCGTAAAACGAGGTCGCCCATTACGTGATTTCACCACATAAGCTCGCATCCTCCCTTCATCAAATTCCTGCTCGGTTTGGTTGAGGGAGACAGCAAAATCACACGTTCGAATTTTACCGTAAGAGTCCCCCAATTCTGCGTCAGTAATCACTTTTACCGCTCGGCCCTGACGGTTGGTTTGAGTAGCGGTCCATAGCAGCACCTTTGTCTCCATGGCTAATCCTCTTAGCTCCTCAGCAATCCGCTGCTGGGCTTGATACTCATGCTGATTCTCTCTAACAGGACGCAACAACTCCAAGTAGTCTACCACAATGATATCAGGCACAAAATCATCATAGTTCCGTAATTGAACTAGGAGAGCCCTAAGGGAGTTAACCGTAGCTGTTCCCGTGGGAAACTCTTTAATGACTAGCTTGCTCCCCTCAAACTTACTTTGGAAAATACTTAGCCTTTCCTGTACTTTTAATTGCGCGGCGGGATCCTTCAACTGGCCCTGGGGGATAAGAGAGACTACCGAATCGAATCGTTGGGCAATCTTATCCTCTGCCATCTCCAAAGAAACATACAAGACTTTGCGGCCTTCCATCATGCTCTGGACTGCCTGATTAACTAACCAGAGAGATTTACCTACTCCAGGAGGAGCGATGACCATGGCTAATTCCTTCTCACCAAGCCCCCCTTCTAAGGAACGATTAAGGGAAGGGAGGAGGGTTTTATACTTATCTACCTCATCCGCATTATGTGTTCTATCCCATCTCTCACCGAGATCTGTAAAGTACTTTTGACCCACATCTACTGACCTGCTGACGGTCAAGGCTTTTCTGACTAGGTTTTCAGTTTCCTCCATGCGGTCTTCTTTGATCAACAGGAGGGACTGCTTAATTGCATCCTTCATCGCCTCCCGTTTGGCAAAGACCTCGATGAGGTCCATGTAGTAATCTTCACCATCAATGGCAGAAGTATCGAGCTTATTAATGTAATGAAGCTCATCGGTATAATCATGGAGAGACTCTCTCTCTGATTTATTTGCCCTTAATTCCTGCTCGATAAAATCGTCATTAGGGAGCTTCTTATATTTCTCATAGTAACCCCGCACTGTCGAGAAGATCTTGCTGTGGGCAGGAAATTCAAAATACTCAGGTTGGACGAGGTTTACAATTTGTAGATAAAAATCCTTATTGGATTTCAGGAGGTACAAAATACCTCTCTGAATGTTTTCGCCAAATTCGTACATTAGTTATAGATTACTGTGGTTTATACTTGTTCGTGGGGTCTATTCCTGCCTTATCATAGGTCTCATCCATGATTTTTCGAGCAACTTCCATTTTTCTTTGAGATTCTCGGGGTGTTAGCTTCCTCGCCTTGTCAAACACCTCTTGAGGTGGGGTATATTTAGCGTAATGTTGCCACCCACCTTCCATCCTTTTTTTGGTTTCATCTTGAAGCTTTTTATTAATTTCATCAGAGCCCCCCGTTTTATTGTAGCCCGTCTTTTTATTAGCTCCCGTCCATCCTGCTCCTTTAAAATGCACAGGAATGTCACGACCTCCCCAATGCTGCCCACAAGGGGCGTCACAGGTTGGGCATTCGGTTTTCTTTTGGGGCTTTCCAAAAGGAAAATCACACTCCCACATAATCATACATTCTTTACATGAATATTCATAGATAGCCATTATACACTAAAACTCTCCCCGCAGCCGCAGGATTTAGAGGCATTGGGATTAACAAATGTGAACCCTCTTCCCATCAGAGAGCTTTCAAAATCAATAATAGTATTGTTTAAATACAAAAAACTTTTAGGATCACAAACTACCTCAATATCTTTAGGCATCCATTCTTTTATGGATACTTGATCCACCTCTGTTTTTTTATCATCAAACCCTAAAGTGTAAGAAAATCCTGAGCAGCCTCCCCCTTTTACACCTACTCGCAGGTACACCTTTCCTAAGCTTTGCTCATGAACAATGCGCTCCATCTCCACAGCCGCTCTGTCGCTTAACATAATCATTTTGTTTTATAATCTTCTATGGCACTTTTAATAGCGTCTTCTGCTAAGACACTACAATGAATCTTTACTGGTGGTAAGGTTAGCTCCTCTACTATTTGAGAATTAGTTATAGACCCAGCTTCTGCCAAAGTCTTACCCTTAATCCATTCAGTAGCGAGACTGCTAGACGCAATCGCAGAACCACACCCAAAAGTTTTAAATTTAGCATCGACAATCCTATCTCCTTCTACTTTAATTTGGAGTTTCATTACATCCCCACACTCTGGGGCTCCTACTACTCCCGTACCTACTGACCTATCGTTCTTATCTAAGGAACCTACGTTGCGAGGACTCTTATAATGGTCTAATACTTTTTCACTGTAAGCCATTTATTCCTCCCAATAAGGGTCATTAACATCAGGGAGCTTTTCAAGCTCCGCAGTCTCCTCCTGCGAGGCTACAGGCTTCTCCTGACTCGACGGCAAGGAGGGCTTCTTCTTCGTTTCCACGCATATACCTTTCTATGTTTTTCTTTGTCAACGGAATAGCCTGAAGGGGCTCTCCCTCTTTTGCTCCTGCTCGATACACCGTAAGCCCTTTCAGGTACGGAGCATAATCCAAAGCCGCTTGAGAAAAGCTTTCAGGAGTGGCTTCCTCTGGGAGGTTAATTGTTTTGGAGATACAGGAGTCCATGTATTTTTGAACTGTCGCTTGTACCTTAATGTGGTCTTCGGGGGCCACATCATAGGCTCCGACAAAAGGTTCCAACGATCCTCCTTTGTCGTAATACTCTTGGAATAACGGATCGACAACTAGTTGCTCCTTCCAAATGTTATTACTTCTCCAACGCCTGTTGTACATCGCTGCGAAGATCGGCTCAATTCCACTTGATACTCCATGTAGCATTGAAATAGTTCCGCAAGGAGGAATTGTGAGCATAACTGCGTTTCTAATTCCATGTTTTTTAACAAGCATTCGAATCCGTGCTGGTAATGTTTTTGCATAATCCTCATTTAAATATTTTTTGTAATCAAACTCGGGGAAGGGACTCTTATCCCTAGCGAGATAGATGGATTGTTTGTAAGCCTCGTCTCTAATAGTTGAGAAGAGCCTTTCCAAGAACTCCAAGCACTTTTCACTGCCGTATGTGATGCCCAGTTTGATAAGCATATAGTGAAGACCTGTAACCCCCAATCCGATACGCCTTGAACGCTCGCCCACCCTCTTGCATTCCTCCGTAGGAAATTTATTAACGGTAAGCACATTATCTAGTGAGCGGATCCCAATACGAACTGTTCTAGCAAGACGCTTCCAATCCACATCAGAACTATCATCAAGTACCATATTACTAAGGTTGATATTGCCGAGGCAACAATTTCCATAAGAAGGTAACGAGATTTCTCCGCAAGGATTCGTTGAATCAAGACTTTCAAAGTACGATACATTAGTATATTTATTAGCCAGATCTATGTTATAAATCCCAGGGTCCCCAGATTCTACTGAGTTTTTCCAAATCAAATCCCATAAGTCCCTGGCCTTAATATCTTTACGGCCCAAGCTAGTAAAAGTATCTTTCCAATCTTTCTTATAGAAATTGTTCGCTCTCTCTAATGCATCTTCTTCATCCAAGGCAATGACGGAGACAATCTCATCTCCATCATTTCTTATCATATCATAGGAATGATACTCCTTGTTGTTAAAAGTGAAGTACCAATCCTCATCCAACTCAATCGCCTCCAGAAACCTGTCTGTAATAGCTACAGATATGTTAAAGTTATTTAGCTGACCCTGATCTAACTTTACCGAAAGAAACTCAAGTAAATCAGGGTGAGTGATATTAAGTATGCCCATAAGAGCGGTGCGACGATTTTTCCCAGCCCTGACATGTTCACCTACCTCATTAATCATTTGAAGAACTGACACCGCTCCTGGCGCAGAGTTCTTTACACTACCAATATGATCGCCTCGTGGGCGAAGTTTAGATACGTTGAATCCTACGCCTCCACCTGCACAGGAGATCCTATACATGTCTTGTATAGTTTTTCCAATGGAGTCCACGCTATCTTCTGGAATAATAACATAGCAGTTAAGCAGATTATGATTACCACGGTTGCGGCCAGCACCGTAAATAATTCTACCCCCCGGAATAAAGTCCCCAGACCCCACCGCTTCATAGATTGCTTTCTCAATTCTTTCTTTGTCTTCATCACTCTCTGCTGATGCTAATGTCTTAGCAATTGCTCGGGACCTCTCACCCCATTTTGTTTCTCCTGGATAAGCATACCTGCTTTCAAAAATTTCTTGCCCTAGTTTGTTGAGATTAGTAATAGCCATGTTATTTTACCGTGGAAACTCCTTTGTGTTTTATAATAGATACTCGTTTAGAAGAATCCAAAAGAGTTTTGAGATGTTTATTGTGTGTAATGATAAAGATAGTTTTATTTTTCTTAATTTCTTGAAGGAGTTGGTAAAGTCCTAGAACTCCTTCTTCATCAATATTTTCCGCTACTTCATCAAAGAATAATAAATCCAAGTGAGATTTATCAGTTAACAGGAGTAAATCTTTCAACCCCAGGGTCACGGCAAGATTAACCTTTCGTTTTTCACCACCAGACAAGGATATATATGGCAGAAGCTTCCCATTTGTTTCAATCTTTTCAACTAATTCTTTATTAAATTCTACAGAATATTTAGAGTTTGTTAAGTATGATAGGTAATAATTACAGCGTTCGTTAAAATACTCTAAAATATTGTTAATAATATACTTAATAACGCCCTGTTCAGAGAACGCCTTCTCCCAAAAACGCATCACTTCATACCAAGTTTTGTTATTATCTTTTACTTCTAAAGCTTCTTCTATCGTAAGGTATAACTCAGCTTTCATCTCTGTGTAGTTGGTTTCATCCCTACACAGGTCCCGATACGCTTGAAGTTTGGAAAATTCTTTGGATGAGATGGGCGATGGACAGCGGGAGGAGTCTAGTTTTTTAATCAGGTCTCTGATCGCTTGGGCCCTTACCTCCAGCCCCTCCACCCGATTTTGAAGGACAAGAGGATCAACTTTCACCCGCGCTTCACTCCCACACTTGTCACATCTATCAACGGTATTAGGATTCTTAATCTTTTCTTCTAGGTCTTCAATCTCATCTTCAAAAGCATCTAATTCTTTACGGTTGGCGGACAAGGTAAAGTTTAAATCTCTCTCCTGTCTTTCACTCTCCAAAATAGAATCCAGTGTAAGCGTTTGATCATACTCTCCGTAAGAAAGATACTCTTTCTTAGCTTCCTCTACCTCTTTAACTTTATCATTTAATTTGGAGATGGTCTTCTGCGTTTCGGCTATGACTGCATCCTTCTCCTTCATTGTCTGATAAAAAGAAGACTTGTTTCCTCGAATCTTATCTCTTAATTTAAAAATATCATCTAAGTTTAGAAAGTTTCTAATGATAGTACGCTTATCGTCTGCGGTGCAGTCCAAAAAGTTTAGGTCATTGGATTGTCCGAAGAACATTGACGCTAAAAGTACTTTATGGTTGATGTTAAGAAGATTATCAATCTTGGCCTGGGTAGCAGCAACAGACTGCTGGGTAAGAACCTTGTCTCCTACAAAGAACTCCAGCTTCGTGGGCTTCTTACTCCGTTTAATAATAACGTACTCATTCTCGTGGCTTAACTCCACCTGTACTGTACAATGTTTTTTAGAATCAGCATTAACCAAACTATCTTCTGTACTCTTTCTGATAGTCTTACCAGTAAGAGAAAAGTACACAGCTTCAATTAAGGCGCTTTTCCCTGCTCCGTTAGAGCCCCCAGTATCTTTGTTAATCCCTTTGATGAGCGTAAGCCCACTATAGTCTCCGAAATTAAATTCTTGATTTTTATAGGAATAAAAATTTTGTACTATTATTTTTTCAATCTTCATCTAAAAGTAACCTATAGCCTTGCATCAAGAGTTCTTTGGGAAGGGTAGTATTAGCCTCATTGATATAATCCTGAATAATCATCTCATTAATTGCGAAGAGGTCCCGCTCAGGTACATAGGAGGACAGCTTTTCTTCGTCAAATGTAGGTGTATATTTTGTGTCAATATGGGCCACTTTTAAATCCTCGTAGGGTATGGGGGTGTGATCTGAATCAATCAAGACTCTCAGCATGGTAAAGTAATGAGGATTATTAATCTCTTCTAGGTTCTGATTTAAATTCTTTACGTTATATATGAGATGACGAGGCCCATAGTTCAAAGTTTTTAATTCAAGACCATCTTCAGAAAGGATCCCATAAAAATTTTCCTTGAGAGTTTCCCCAAAATTAGTGGAGTAAGGAGTTCCTAAGATGGTAACCTTTTCTTTAGAAACATATCCGTGAACATGGCCCAAGTAACTAGTAGTCCTAAAATCAGAAAGGCTAAGATTAAAATCAGCGTCACCAGCGGAGTTAAGAGAACCACGATAACCGAAGTGCCCAAACATTGTATAGCCATTAGGAACACTATCCAAATCTTTTTTAATATGTTCTTCATTTTCATAATGAGGGATAAATGCCCTCTTTGTTGTGGGATCAAACCATGTTTTGGTGATTACCTTGGCATGATAATCAAACAAACTTAAAGCGGTTACCCCATCATCAGCCTTGGTTTCACTGTCATGATTGCCTCGCAAAATAGTTAGAGGTTTCGAATGTTTCTTACACCAGTCTACTACACTTTTTAGTGCGAGGAGGACGCTCGGTGTAGGTTTACGATGCATCATGAGGTCTCCCATAATGATAACATCCTCATACTCTTCTTCCTCTAACAAACGAAGAATGCAATTGCGTTGGGCTTCTAGCAACCCCACAGGCGTTGGGGTAAAGTGGAGATCTGTTATAAGCAGTGTTCGCATAGGGCCTCCCAGCTTTGGGGGAATAGTTCAGCTAACATGTCCCCTAACACTCTAGCATACTCTCTGGTTTCTTGTTGAGTATGTTCTTCGCTGCGTAGCTTATACATATGGAACCATCCCAAAAGAGTTCCCGTTGTAACGGTAGTAGTCAGCATAGCTTGAGGTAAAACCATCCTAGCTTGCTCGGGACACACACCTAAGTCCATCAAGGATTCATAAGTACTTACCGATTCACAATAAAGATTGTCAACCAACTCGTCAATCTCAAATGCGTCCTCCTTATTAAGGGGGATGTCTAAACTTCCTTGTTTAATATCAGGGGCACCCTCTCTCCACTCCTCTGGCATTGGGAAGTGGAAGGTGGGATCATCGCTAACGTATCTACGAGAAACCTCACTCCATGAGAAGCCTACTTGATGCTTTCCTAGTTGACGCAGAACATAAAGAGGCGCATGGATACGAAAGGTGGCCGAAGGGTGTCGGAAGGGGAGCATATGCTCGTGATTAGCTAAGTAATTAATGAGCTTTTTATCAGACTCCCCGTGAAAGGTGTCATGATTCTTATCAAAAGAGCATCTAGCCGCATTAACCACTAGCAAATCGCCATCAGAAGTATGGCTCATAAGCTCAACAGAGCCACGATGTAATACAGATTCTTTCATAGGAGGGGTATTCCATTTTCAAACTCAACACTAACACCATCGCCAAAAGATGAGCCCACCTCGGCATCAATCTTTAAAGGGACATCGAAATGAATATTAAAATTATCTTTGACAAAAGGGTAGTTCACCAACTCATTATAGAGAATTTTGAGACACTTTTCTAGGTCATCATTATGGCAAACTACTTCAATACTATCATGCACCGTGGCTACGGGGTAAGCCCTCAGCCCCTTCTCTCTCAAGCTCCTGTGAGCCCCTAGGAGACCACACAGCAAGATGTCAGACGCAGTAGACTGAATGGTGAAGTTAAGGCCCTGACGGAGCGCACGGTTGACCACAGAGAAATCCTTAGAGGATACGTCAGGCAGGTTACGCCTCCTCCCAAAGATGGTATAAGCATATTGATTACTTTTGATATAATCATTAACAAATTCCATGTACTCAAAGATCCCTGGGTACACATTTTGATAGTTTTTTATAATCTTCTCCGCTCTCTTCAGGGAAATACCTGTAGTCTCTGCAAGGTTGAAGGCTCCTCCTCCGTAGACAATAAGGAAGGAGACTGCCTTGGCAATCTGCCTCTCCTCTTTTGTAATTACTTCCTTATTGAAAAGCATCTGAGCAGTGTAAGTATGGAGGTCTGCGCCACTGATAAACGCTTGTTGCATGTTACCCTCTTTGGCAATGTGGGCCAGCACTCTTAACTCCATAGCCGCATAGTCAATGGTAATAAACTTGTAATCTTCAGGAGCCACAAACAAGCTACGAATATTATTCTCAGTCTCACGAGGAAGGGTGTGAAACGAAACTCCCATAGCCTTCTTAGCCGAGTAGGCAGCGCAGGATAACCTTCCCGTAGCTGTGCCATCAAACCTGTAGTCTACAAATACTTTAGGCTGTTCATTGTACTCGATAGCTTTAGATGTCCCCTTAATATAAGTCTTCTCCAGCTTCTGAGATTTCCTCAGGTGCAGTAATCCTTTGATAAAGTTTTGGGAATTTCTTAGCTCGTCAGTACTTTTATCACGCAAGACCGCTTGACAGATGCGCTTCCCTTCATCTCTATGATTCCACTTAGCCACGGGATGCTAACTCCTCTTCAATAAACGTGAGCAATAGTTTTAACGTAGGTGCAGACACCGAAGGTGAACCTTTCCCCGTGCGGTCAGGAGGGTACATCTCAAAAGCATCTTCTCTCGTATATAATATCTCAATCAGATCATTATTCGAAGAGAGATTGTCTGATTTTTCCACCTGCGTAAACTCATAAAGGCTATCCTCCTCATTGATATTAGCGTCACTAAGTTGTTTGCCAACTACCTTTAACTGTTCTTCGGACACATCCATTCCTCGATGCTCCATCTCGACAAACATAGGCAACGCTGGCATAATAAGCTTATCAAGGATCTTATCCATCCCCATGTCCGATAGCATGTTAGTGATAAGATTGAAGATCTTAAGGGTGAAGTAAGCGTCTGCGGCGTTGCCCTCTAGGCAGTCCGACAGATCCATGTTCGCCCAATCAAAAGTCTTTGGATTGTTTACTGTAAGCATTAAAGATTCTCCAACTCGTCAGCAAAGTAAAGCTTAACCAGATCCATCAAACCCTTGGGGGCATTCTCATTGATGAAGTGGTGCATTACCTTAGTGTCCCAGACATTATTTACTTCAACACCGTACTGAAGTAGGAACTTTAAATCGAATTTAGCGTTGTGAAATACCTTCTTGCTCTGGGGATTAAGCAACACTGCTTGAAGTATTTCCCACACCTTGTCCCGATCCTCCGTACCTTGTTTAAAGACACTATCCTTGTGATCGAGAGGAATAGCCCAGGTAGTCTTCTCAGAAGAGAAAGCAATCGTTTGGATCTTATCGGTAAGGAAATTTAAGCCAGTGGTTTCGATATCAATGGCAAGTGTATCTGCACAGGTTGAAAAGGTCTTACCCCAATCCTCTACTTCTTCGATGGTTTGGAGGACCTTATAAGAGAAGTCCCCTTGGTTTGTTTTGCCAAGTACATATTTTTCATATGCATTTTTGATGTCCGTTTCGAACAAGTACCTGTGTCTAGGCTCCTTAAGCACAGAATAAGGATGGTAAATAGGAACGACGATGCAAGTATGCCCAGAATTAGTGGTGTATTCATATGAGTTTCCTCTTTTATCCATGATGCCGCTCTTCTTGACCAGCATCTTCATTGAAAGATTCCCGCAAGCATAAATCAGACGGGGTTTAAGACGTTCTATCGTAGCATTTAAATGAACCCTACACAGATTCATATTTGCGGGGGTCATGTCTCCCTCCTTAACTGAGGGGCACTTCACTGAAGCCGAGTACTGAACTCGATGAGGGTAGATACTTTCGATCAGTTGGCGTTCCCTTTTTGAAAAGGGTGACATTTTTCCATGTCTATACTTAAAGGAGTCTGCTAAGAACAGCACATCACCTAAACTAAGTTGTTCGTAGTCCATATGAGAATACTCAGGCTTATTTTGTGTTAAAACAGTGCAACCCTCGCATAAACTATTGGAACAACTGGGTTTAAGACCAGCGTAGAGATTTTCAAGCTCTTTCATGTTACTATTATAAGTATATGGGTAAAAAAATGTATTACATTGATAATAAAAGATTTGAGGAGGTCATCCCCCTCTATCTGGAGGACCCGCCCACCTATGAGGACGAGTTAATCGCACTGTTCGACATATTGATCACCAACATTCTCGAAAGCTTCAAGTTTAATATAGACAAAGACGATGCAAAGCAAGAATGTTTCTTGTTAGTTTTAAAAACTCTTAAGAATTTCAAACCATCCAAAGGAAGCGCCTTCAACTATTTTACTACAGTAATCGTGAATAATCTAAAACTAATCTATACTAAAAACAAAAAGTATGAGAATAAGCTAGTAGAGTACCAAGGTATTAAGGGTGATCAAACCCCTAAGGTCTTGTAGATCATCGACAGATAGTCCTCAGACTCCACCACGTTTCTCTTCATACTAACTAGGTGAGGAACCTTAGACGTTTTGAAAATAACGAAGGCGTGAGGCATAGTGAAACTATCCACAACGTACAGTGGCGTATGCCCTTTCCACTTCTTCAGCTTCTGTACCAGAGTCTGGGAGTGATCATCCCAGAGCGAGGTGAACAGAACAGATACCTTATCCCCAGTTTTTTTCTGGGCTTTGAGGATTTTATTTAACTGGTTTTCAGTTTTGAGAAAAACAGGTTTATACATGAGACCTACTCAATAATGTCTACGGAACCACTAGCTGACGCTTCATCCACACCTGTAAGCTTACCTTCAGTATCAAAGGTAAAGCCAGAGGCTTCATACTCTGATCGGTTCTCTTCCATATGCTTAACGAGATCAGCCGTAAGCCGATCTTCAATGGCGCGGATACCAGCGAAGAAAATAGACCTGACAAAATCATTCATTTGTACATTGTCAGGCTTAACACTGTTGGAAAAGTTGGTGAATGCTTGGGCCTCTTCGGCGCTTAATTTAAGGGAAAACTTCATGCGATTTCTACTCCTATACTGGGTTTTAATGTTCCATTCATCTGGGTGGAACTCAAATTTAAGATCTTTAGTCATACGATTCCCTCTATTATAGTACGAGGTCAAAATATATGGACGATAATTACGATTTAACAAAGCTTCGAAAAAAACCTAAGCGAAAGAACAGTAGAAGCAAGGGCCATACGTTCGAACGACAGATAGCGAAGCTACTTAATGATAGATTCAATACCACAGAATTTTCAAGAAGTCCTGGATCAGGGGCCTTCGCCACTACCCATACCCTCCCAGATCACTTAAAAATTTATGGGGATTTAATAACCCCATCTAAATTTAGATATTGTATAGAATGTAAAAAAGGATACAATAAAGAAAACATATATAGTTTATATAATTATAGCTCCGACTTCTGGAAATTCTTAGAGCAATCCGAAAAAGATGCCAAAAAATCTAAGAAAGAACCACTTCTCATCTTTAAACAGGATAGACAACCTACCCTAGCTGTACTTAAAAATCCCCATAGGTTTACTCATGGGGCCTATCCTTACCTAACCTTAACTGTCCAGAAAAATAAAGAGGATGGAGTGATAGAAGAGTATAGTATTTATTTATTAGATGAACTACTGAAAGCTAATGATTTTAGCTGGTTTGAGTAAGAATTTTTTCTAATAACTTCTGCTGTCCTCTGAGGAATGAGACTAAGATATCTTCCTCTTTAGATCCTTCTTCTTTAGAAGGGGTTTCTACTTCATTATATGTATACTTAGGTACTGAGTATTTCCACTCTCCCCTAGCCGTATCCACTTTAACAGGGGAGTGAGCAGCTTTCCCCTCTCTTTTAGCTTTGCGAGTATCAATCTCCAAGCGTTCTTTTGCTTTTGCGTTTTTCTTCTCAGCCGTATCTAACTCATCACCAGTGAGTCCCTCTGTATCTATTAGCTTGTGAGATTTCTTTTCATCCTTCGTAAAGTCTCGAACTTCATGGTCTTGAACAAGGTGGATAGTTCCTCCTCCATCATAAGCCCAGCGAGCTTTCCCTGTGTTAATATCGCTCATGTTTCTAGCTACCTCGGCATTATTAAGATAGACTCCTTGGAAACCATCATCCAACCCCCTACCTATTCGAAGCATCTCTTCATCAGTTCCCACCCCCAGATGGTACTGTTGAGTTAGATAATCTATCCATTCTTTATGGTCTGGATTTTCAGGATCCATCTTTCCCTGAGGCATATCCCGCATAAGAACAGCTTGGAATATATCTTGATGTACTTTTTTAAGTTGTTTAAGGTCATCAGGGTCAGGTGTTTTAGTATTTAAAGCTCTTTTAGCAGCCGCAAACCTCTCTATCATTACGGGATCAGTCTGAGTTTTGTTAGACCACCATAGTTCCAAAGAGGATTGTCCTGCATTCTTAACCCCAACCACCCCTTTCCCAGGTTGCATAGCCGCTATCATTTTATCGGCTTCGCCTTGTATTTCATTCAATTTTTTACAGGCATTTTGAGATGTTCCCTCCCCCAAGCATTTATCTAAACGCTCAGTATGAGTCTTCCAAAAGCTCATAGTCTCAGTATCCTCCCCCTTACCCCCTACGCGCTGTAAAGTTTCTCCTCTGCACAGAGCCGCCGTCCTTTGCATACTTACCATACCTGATCCAAAGGTTGACTTAGAGGAGGTGAGTGTTTTAGGTTCCACCCCTAGCATACACTGCCCATCATCAGTGGTTTGCATCATCTTATCTGTTCCAGCCCACGCATCTTCTCCAGTGGTCCCACACGCGCCTTTATACTTCTTTGTGAGATCACCTAACAATTTAGTATAATGTTCTTTAACATTCTTACATTCTCCATCTTCACTCTCCCACTTAAATCGAGCATCTTCTTTTTCCCCGTAAGAGGTCATAGCCTCCGTACCACTGTGTTCTATATCATCAGGAATTAGATCTACTTCTTCACCGAACAAGTCTTGATCAAAGTTTTGATTAGCAAACGATCCAACAATAAGAGCCATCCCTATCGTTCGATCATCTTTAATCATTTCCAGCAAGTCAGCAATCTGTTCTGGCTCCATGCCTCTATCTAGCATAACTTTAGTGCAGGCTGCGACATACTGAGCGTCATCCATAGATTGTAAATCACCAACCACTTCGTTAAGCAACACTGACTGACCTCTTGCAAATACCTGTTGGAGTTCTTCTAAACTTCCATCTTCTAAAGCTTCCTCGTAAACATCGGCAATCTTCTCTCTATGCTTCTTTAAGATAGCTCTTTTTTCTTTTTCACCTTCGGCCTTGAGGAATAACAATCTCGTCTTAGCAGTAAGAGCAGAAACTCGCATAATCTTTTCGGCTACAGGACCTCTCCAGGATTCCTTTACACCTCCAGTCCCCTCTATCTTGGCTGTTTCAATATTTTTTATTCTATTCTTTTTCTTAACTTCATCGGAAGAGTTTTCCCACTGAGAATTATAAGCATCAATAGTATCGTTAATCTGATCCACTGCATTTCTCAATACGTCATTCTTTGCGGTGGACCCTTCCCGATAAAAGAAGAATATACCGTCGAAAGATACCCCCATTTTATGGATCTTTACTTTATCGGCTAACTCCCGAAGCTCTAGCACATCTTTGGGCCCAACTCCTGTTTGAGGATCTACTACCCCCTCTTCAGTAGTCCAACCATTATCTCTGCGACTCTGGATAAATCCTAAGGTACGATTTAAAGTTTCCGCAGCCTCAATCCTCTTCTGTGCAGAAACCATGTCATCAGGAGTATTGAACAACTGTTGTTGCACCGAGTCTCGATTGCCACCCCATCCTTGAGCCTTCCCTTCAATAACATTTACTAAAGTTTCTGGTCTTCTGGTTCCAATCCTTTCCCCAAACCTATTAGTATCAAACCCTGGAAAATAATCAACGGGGACGGACCCCTCCTCAGTGTCGGGATTAAGAATAGTATCTAAAGTGTCTCCAACGGAATTTACTATATTATCTAACGCTTGATCAGTGGTAATTTGCACCTTCGCCTCAGGCTCAACCTGCTGACCTATGGTGGTCTCCCCTTCTCCTGTTTGCTTACCACTCCAACCAACATCTCCTCCCTGCGCGAACCAATCCTCTAATTTTTTTATATTAGGTTTAAATTGCCCAGCCTCAGCCCGTGTCTCGGTTCCCGTAGTAGAAGCGATAGGCAATGCAGGTCCCGCTTGCCCGAACTTTACTCTAATATAAGGAGTTCCTTTGCGATTGTTTTTAATAGTAGCCGTGGCTTTGTGCTTACCATTAGGGTGAGCGAAAGACATCTCATCCCCCTCCTCTTTTCCTGCCATGGCGGATATGATATCATCAGGACTACTCGCAGGTTCCCCTCTGTCCTCCTCTTCTCGGATGGAAAGTTTAAACTTCCTCCTCTTCAGAAGTTCATAACTCTCTAATAAAGAATAGTAATAGTCCATAGTATATTATAGGAAGAAGCCCAGCCCAGAAGAATTGTCTAGGCTGGGCTTAGAGGGTTAAATTGTAAACTTATCTATTAAAAAGTAGTGTTCTCATTTGCTGGAATAGCAGCCATTCCGCTGTTGCTAGTTTGTTCCATGAAATCATACTTGATAACCATCTCAATAGTATGGAATTCGTTGGTGTTGTAATTAAACTCAGCAGTTTTCCAGGATTGTGGGTAGACACCGTAGAGACGGGTCTCCATCAGCGGCTGACCTTGAGCATCTAACTGAGTAATAATACACTTATTAGCTTTAAAGTTGCCTGCGTTCTGGTTATACTTTCCGTTAAGAGGATTGTAGATGTGGGAGAACCATCTCCACAAAGTATGAGCGATCTGAGGCTGGTAAAGGTTATCAAAAGTAACGGTCACCTCTTCTGGGGAAGCCTTACCAGGATAGAAAACCTTATCATTAACACGGTTAACTTCAATAGCTTCTGTGCTAAATCCAACAGCCGTAATTTGTTTAGCGGCTAAGGTTAACTTGTCTTGGTTCGTATCGGTGATATCAGGGGGTAATTCTAAATGAATTTCCCACTGATAAGCCCTTACTGAATCAAGACCCTCTGAGATAATAGGTAAGCCATCCCCTAACTGATTCCGTTTCTGGTCATCGCTTACAAAGTACGAATTATATGTTGCCATTTATTTTCTCCTTAAAATTGTGCTGATTGGTTAGTGAGGTTAAGTTCGAAGATCACCATTTCAGCAGTCTTGGTGGGCTTAATGAGAACTTTGCACCACATTTCGTTTCTGTCTACCCTAACTGGGGTGTTAACGCTTTCGTCACAAACCACTTTGTACTGGGTAATCCCTCGACGTTGCGAGATATCACTGAGAAGAGGGTTAATTAATTGCTCTACTCGGGACCAAGTAAACTGATCGTTAGGCTCAAAGACTAATCTTTGAGTAGAGGCTAGGATAACTTTCTTAATGTAAATCATCATTCGTCTTACATTAATTCTATCCAAGGCCGTAGGTTGTCTTTGAGCAGTCCTTTGACCGAAGATAGCGATTCCATTTTGAGGGAAGTTAACGATGGGGTTAATACAGTTACCACCAGAGTACATGGAATCTCTATCGCCTTGATTGAGAATAACTTCCACATCGGTAGGTCTCGTTAAACGACCTCTAACAAATCCAGCAGGAGCCCACCATGGATCAGCCACATTATCAGTGAATGCCATTTGTCTAGCTGCAAAGATCTCAGGAGCTAACCAACGGTTTTTACCATCCTCCACAACAAATACCTGTAACCAAGGCCAGTAGATAGCTGCATAAGAACTGTTAACCGCAGCACTTCGGCTAGTGGCAAATCCATTCGACCAATCAATAGCATCCCCTGGCCTACCTATTGCGTAAGGAGGAGAGATAAGAGCTAAGAAATTAGTGGTTCTTTCAGCCACAGTGATGAGAGCATTTTGGATAGTCTCCTCATCACCTACTCCCGTACCAGGAGCCAATGCCACGGAGATGTTAAGGACATCATCATCCAATGCTTCCAGCCCAGTCTTACCACCATCTGTCCTCGTGGTTCCAACTACAGTAGTTATCGTTTCTGGTGAGCCAGCAGGGACTCCGTTATTTCCCGCAGCTAAATTATAAGTTCCTTGAACTAATTTAGCAAAGCGAGGATTCATGCCAGTAACGGTTGTGCCTGCTCCTTGAGAACCGTTAAGAGTCCCAAGGGCACCAAGAGTCTTCACATGGTCAACAAAGTTAGGGAGGGCAGTAACCGCAACGGTAGCATCATAAGATGCTCCAATAGCGATGTTACCAGTGATGTAAGATGAAGTCTTATCATCATAACTAGTACCGATTTTGTTTTCTAGGAAAGCACCAGAGGTAAATCCAGCCTTAAAGTTTTCAGCCGCCGTGCCTAAGTTGTTTACTTGTTCTAAAGTGGTCTCGGCTCCATTAGCATTAACCTCAAAAGAAACACCACTGGTGGTTCCATCAACTCGCGTCCCTGCATTATATCCATCCCCAGGCCAGAGGCTCTTAACTAGGTAAGCAACCCCCGTAGTATCTAAACTAAAGCCAGAGGCAGTAATGCTTGCCACATTCAGGGCTGCTGGGGCACCGTCATCATCCAACACTTGGAAAATTGCGCCAGGAACATAAACTCCGTCAAGTTGCTTAATCCCACAGCTTAATTCCATCGTAGTAGAATCCCCAGCTAATGGATTAACAATAAATGCCGAACCATCTACCGAGCTACTGTCGGAGTAAGCGCCAATACGATCTGCGTCAAGGGCACCACCTAATACTTTGGAGAGGCCGAGCATTGTGGTAGCACCATTAGTCGCTGAAGTAGTTAAAGTTCCTTTAGGAATATCGTAAGTCTTAGCGTTGATAGTGACTGCTCTCAATTGATCATAACAGGTAGCAGTAATGCGAACATCAGAAGTACCTAAATCAGCACTTCCAATAGCAGACATCCCCACATCGGTTCCAGTGACCTTAAGGGGGCTCGCCGCAGTACCACTTACTAAAACAGCAGGGCAAGCACCCATCTGTACTGCGGCAGAAGCCTCAGCAGCGTTTGCATCTGCACACCTAATAAAGCGCATAGAATTAGTAGTTTCGAGGATTTGTTTAGCCCCCTCGATAGCCTGTCCTTTGAGTGCCTCAGAGGGCTCCCCAAAAGTGTCAATGAGTTGTTGCACACTTGTAATAAGTGTTGCTTTTTGCCCGTTTAAACCAGCGATAGGACCTCGACCAGCAAAACCAACGATGCCCACGACTGATGAATTGATGGATGCAGGGTAATCTGATATATCTTTTTCTATAACATAGACACCTGGACTAACGAAATTTGCCATTTATATTCTCCTATTAAGCGTTTCTAATTGTGATAAGTTTTCTTTCTTCAAATCTCATCACATGATCTGTAAGGTAGGAAGCTGGAACTTGAATAGCCTGCTTAGGCATTAAGTAATAACTCTGTACACCTTGAGGAGTCCTCAGGGGAAGGCTCCAACTTTGTAAACTTGTATTGATAATCTTTTTCATTTTATCTAACTCCTATATATTTACTACTCTGGGGGAACTTTTGTGACAATATTTTTTAATATATTGTAGTTTCACCATTTAACTCTTCTATTTCTCCCGTGGATGTTATTAAAAACTTAGGATTGGGGATATACCCCTCTAGTTTAATAATAAAAGAGCGTCTAATAACACGATCCTGTCGATCACCCACATCCAAATTTGAATTATCGGACTCTTGAGTTATAAATGCGTGAGAAGTATTACTATACTTCGTTTCCACAATCAAATGTGGATTAAAGAGCAGTCTAATCTGTTCTATTATTTGGTCTAGGTTACTCTTGTACTTGGCCCAGATGTTAATACTGTATTCTATGTTAACCGCTCTAGGGGCTAAACTTATAACCCTAAAAGCTCGCTTTTTTTCATCACTCCACCAACTTTCATTAATCACTGAAGGCTCTGAACGCCTCCTCATGTCATCATTATCAGAAGAGCTTTGCGAAATACTTACAATAGGGAGGATAATATTGTTCTCTTGTTTTAATTTAGCTATGGTCCTCTCTGCATTAGCGTGGACACATTTAATGGGAATCACCTTTTCTTCTGAGTTTATATAAACTAGCTCATTAAACTTTGAAATAAAAAATCTTAATGAATCTTTATAGAAGAGTGGAATTTTCTGGTAGCTCTTAGTTCTTAAAGCTATTCGATTTCTAGCCCACACATTGGGCTGCTCAGACCGAGGAAAGGTAGGTAACGCCCCGCTGCTCGTATCTACCAGAAGGTTAGTTTTAAATTCAGATGGCATCGTAACTGTCCTCGATAGTATTTATTCCCCCTGGGCGAGACAAAGGCTCGGAAACCTCTGTGAGTGGAGTATTCTGAACATCGGCAGAGTCCCTGAGGAGTTTGGCTGAACAGGCTAAATGATAAACCCCATAAATTTCAAAGCTATCTTCCTGTACCTCAAAGATTTCATATCTTTGATTCTGGAATCTCGGCTGGATCACATCACCTGCTTTGATTTCTCCTCTAATTCTTTGCTCAATATAACTCTTGTTAAATACAAAGACTTGATCGTTCACTAATTCAATACCAAATTGAGTTAGGTTCTCTTCTAATACCTTAGGCTCGTAATGTCCATAAACCACAATAGGTTCTGGGGCCAAAGGTTTGTTGCGCTCTTCCATATATACTTCATCAAAATCCCCAGTGCTTCGTGCGTAGGGAAAATATAAAAGCTCAGAACCTGAAATTTTAATCATCTCATCATCTATTAAATTAAAGAGATTAATGTCGGGGTTAGCTGGGTCAAAGAAGTTTAGTTCCCCTCCTGGCTCTTCTAAGAGTGGGAGAGGGGGTGGGGTAACTTTTACTTCGTAATTTTCGGAGGACATTAGTAAGTGGAGAATCTAGGAGGTTCTTCGAACTCATCTAGTAGACGTTTAAGAAGAACTTCCTTCTCTTTCTCAGCTTCTTTTACTAAGGCATCCCCATTTAATTTAGCACCACCACCAGGAGAGGGTACTGTCTGATACTTACCTCGGATCTGGCCTAAGACCCCCTTAGCACACGCAGTAGCATACTGTTGAATCCAGTTTCTATACGCAGGGTGGAGAGTATCAGAGTTTAACGCTCGATAGATAACAACAACCGTCTCAGGAGTCATCACAGGCTTCGGAGTAATATGGAGATAGCGGTTATCAATTACAGTAAACGAACCATCTTGTCCTAAAATCTTTCTCATCATCTCTAAGTTCTGTTGTAAAAGATAGAAGTCTCCTACTCCAAAATTCTGAAAGAGATAATTGTCTTGGAAGTATTTAATGAAAAAGTCAAACTCTAGCGTTCCTGCTTGGCTTTGAATACTAAGTAAAGTTTTTTTATATACCACATATTCTAAATTGTCTAAAATATATTGTGGAAGTCGGTAAGTATTGTACCCAGCGGAGGCTTCAAAAGTAACGAACTGTGTAGCAAATAAGGGGGCATGGTTATACATCGTACCCACTGCCTCATCTATACAAGTTTTAATTTGAAAAGGGGTAAGCTCTACGCGCACCACAGGGTGACCGAGACGAGCGAATATAAAATCTTTTAAAGTCTCTTCAAAATGAGTCCACTCAACACCATCAGCGAAGGTGGTAGCGTTAAGCTTATCGTAATTAATCTCATTATCACCTAAGCTACCGTCCCCTTTACCATCGAGTACGCTCTGCCCAGCGTACTCACTAAAGCTATTTCCCCAGGCAGATAGTTTAGGTGTTAAAGGCATAGCTTAGTCCTTGGTTTTAGACTTAGATTTAGATGATTTAGTTACACTTTTAGGCTTGGGCACAGGAGAAGGCTTCACTTTCTTTTCCTTAACCTCAACGAAGTCCTCAGACAACGCCGCTGGAAGCTCTACGATCTGCCCTTGGGTGATCTCTTGCAGCTTATTATCCACCACCATGACGGTTGGGATGGAACCCGTGTATAGAAATTTCATTTAACTATTTAGATTTTTTGGAGGCTTTTTTAGGAGCCTTTTTCTTTTTAGGGGTTTCCACAGGAGCTACAGGTTCAGTATGAGGGAATAGTTGGCTCACTTTATCATTTGGGATGCGAGGAATATCGACGATATCCCCATTGTTAAGAGTTACCATAACCCCATCACTATTTCTAATTTGATAGGACTCATTGGCCCAATAAATACATTTCATAATAAATACCTCTAACTTATATAGGTATAGAAGAAGAGCCAGGAAGATTATTTCCTGGCTCTTCTTGTTTCTTAAATCCTAGCTAGGATCAGCCGCCAACTAAGTTAGCAGGACCAGCAGCACCACTAGAGGTCTGCGCGGTCTTGATTCCAGGCTGGTACATGAAGTTGTTGGAAAGACCAACAAGCCTAATGATTCGATAGAACCTGCCAGCAGGAGCAACAGCAGCCTTACCGTAGCGGGTAAGGATACCTTTTCTTGGCTGGAAGGTCTGCGGATCAGTAATGGTCGGCAGTTGCTGGAGCGGGATGTAGGGGCAGTAAACGTAACCTGCATCCATCGGGCCAGCACCCTTGTAACCAATCATGATCTCGTCCTCTGGGTACATAGGATCAATATAAAGATCATACTTACCAGCGAACTTACCACGGTACTCAATTGAGTTCGCAGTGATGTTCGTAGGACGATCAGACGGAGCCATGCCACCCTCTAACTTAGCAGCGGACTCAAGCATCGAAGCAATGATTGGCGAGGTAACAAGCCAAGTACCAGGACCACGGAACGTGGTGCGGTAAATATCGTTCGAAGCGAAGTTGATCGCCGCAAGAAGGTTAGCATAGACCTGACCAACGTGCTGAGGAGCAAACGGGTTTTGAGTTCTAATGAACTGGCCCGAAAGATCGACGAGATAAACATTGCTATTCGTTCCCGAAGGGTTGAAGGCATTGTTGTTGGCGAAATCGTAGAGGTACTCACCTGGGGTGAATCCACCCGTATTTCCAGTCGAAAGACTGTCATCAGGTACGACAGGGGTGTTGCGACCAGTAGCACCAAAGCTATTGGAATTACCCATGTCAAGACCAGCACGGTTCCAGCCCGTAAGACCTGAAGGATCATAAGCGATCATTCGAAGGTCCTCAACAAGTTCACGGTCGATCTCAAGAGTAAGCTCTTTAGAAAGAAGATCCGTAAGCTCACCTTCAAGGTCGAGGTTGTGGTATGCACGAAGATCTTGAGCAGCCTCTAAGGTCCAGAGGGCTCTCATCTTACGAGTACGAGCAACAACAGGCTGTTGCTCGACATGCATGTTAACTTCAGCGATTTGATCGCCTGACAGGGCTTCACCAGCCGAGACGCTGTAACCAAGAATGGTCGAGGCATCAGGCCAAGAAGCAATTTGACCACCCATGGTGGTAGAAGGCGCACCAGTGGTATCACCTAAGATAGCACTGAAATCAACCGTTGCCGTACCATCGACGTTGCCAGAAGCTTCACCTGTGGTGGCGTTACGGAAGTTTGCACTTGCCGTTTGGCCCCCATACGTGAGGCGATACTTGCTGTAGACCGTTTCGGTTCTACCCCAAGCGCCAGCGTGTCGATCATTACCGAGGTAAAAGATCTGAGAGACAGGGCCGCCCATTGGCTGGACCCCTACAATACTGTTAGCGATAAGCTGCGGGTAGACACGACGAACGAGAGGGAAAGCAAACTTTTGAAAAGTGCCAAGCTTACCAACGGTAGTGGGTGCATCAGCCTCATCAATACGATCAGTCTTTTCCGCAAGGATAGACTTCGCTTGATTTTCTAAAAGCTGGGCAGTGACCTTCTTGGTATACTCATTATTAATCCCCTCAAGCACTGGTTCCCACTTGTTTACAACTTCTTCATTTTCTTGTAACATAGTGTTTTTCCTTACTTAAGATTTGGGTTAGAGGGCATAAACTTCATGACCTCGGGTGTTAAGAAATCATTCTCTAGAATTTCGTTTGATTTCTCAGGAGTTTTGTCAACATTTTCCGTAATGACAACTGCTTTTTCGGAAGACTTGAAAGGCTTCTCTGTAGATTCTTCTAGAAGATCCACAGTGTCTATAAGCGTAGACTTATCTTCCTCAAGCTTGACAATTTTTTGCGATAAAGCTTTAAGCTGTGCTTCGGCCCTAGCGGTTTCCTCAAAAGATTTTCTGAGTTCCTCCGTCAAGACTTCCACTTCAGCATCAAACTCTTCCTGCTCTCGAACAAGGTCAGAGATCGCACTCTCCTCATCATCCTTGCTCAATTCCAATGCCATTAAAGTTTTAACTGACTCAAAGAGGTTGGCGTTTCTAATGAAATCCTCATCTTCTCTCAGTTCTTTAAGGGCATGTTCTTTTAATTCATCAACTCGTAAACGCATAAAGCCTTTAACTTTAGTTTCTAATTGACGAGTTTTCTCTTCCACCTGTTCCGAAATTACTGTGTTCACTAAGTGAGCAATTTCTGAGACCGCAGCCTCAGATAAGCCTTCAGGAAGCAACTCCGCAATGGGAAGAACTTGTTCTTTCTTTGATTTCATAATAAAACTCCAGTGGTTATAAGTATCTATAATACTTATGGTTATAAATTAAAAAAAATTTATTTTTTGTTAAGTTGGTTCCTTAACATTGTGATGAAGACCTTTTCAGATAGGGCTTTGTCGTAGGTATCGCTGATGGTCTCCTCTATAAACTTTGAATTACGACTCTCGTTAACTAGCCCTGGGAAAGCCCCCTTCGTAGAAGGATCAGCAACCAAGTCGAAGGTTACGAGTTTAAAATCAGGGTTAACAATGGCATGTCCTTCAGGACCCTCCTTCAAACTCCCCATCCCTCGGGACGAAATACCTAGCTTAACGCCTCCTTTAATAAGGGCTTGAGCTACCTGACCAGCGGGGGTATTAAGAATTTCGGCTTCTCCAAGCATCTCATTACCGCTCATTTTGAGTTTAGTAACAAGGTGAGAAACATTATGAAGCTTAACAGCATCATGGGAAGGGTGGTCTAACTCCCCCATTAATCGACGCTCGTTAATCGCTTCGTCTAAACGACTCATCTCCCTCACTAAAAGCTTCTTCTCATAAATACGATTGTTATGATTCGGAGTATCGGCTCGCTGAAAAACTCCAGCAATTTTCATAGTCCCATTAGCTTTAGATTCTTCTAAGACTTGTAAGTTTTCAATAATAAATGTATCAGTAATAAACATTAGGACTCTCCTTTATCTTTTCCTTTTGCGCCCGAATCAATTGCTTTCTTTGAGTTAGCGATTTTATTTTTAGCTCCAGGACCATACTTATCTTTAAGCCTTTTGGATCCTGATCCATGCTTCAGTGTCGTTCTAGCAGCGTGGGCTTTCACACTAGAAAACTCCGATCCAGGAGTAGAGCTTCCAGGGGTGAATCCTTTAGCAATTTTCCCTTTACTCTTTTTTCCCCAAGAAGCTTTAGATATAACATATAATCTATCCGCTCCTTTGGTGCTAAAGATTTCTCCAACTTTTCCCGATGATAGAGCTTTAGAAATAGTATCATAAATCCGCGCTCTCGACTTGGCTGATTTAGTTGCTCCCTTCTTTTTGGCCCCCTCTTTAGAAGTATACTTTTTTCTGCCTTGGGCAGACCCCTTTCCTCGGGATGCATCTTCGGTAAGGAGGTCAAAAATAGTAATCATCTGGATGCTTTCTTTCTCTTACGGGCATTCCTAAGAATTCTTTTCATAGGATCTTCTACTTCCTTAGTGGTAGCTCCTCCTTGATTGGTTCCTATAGTACCACAAGTAGTAGCTTCGACTAGTTGCACTTTTACTTCTTGCAGTAATACCTTAACCTCTGACAAGAGAGTGTGTAATTCACTCTCTTGTATAGGCGCAGAAGGTTTAACCTGCTCTTGTTGAGGTGGTTGCTCTTCGGAAGTCCTGTCCTCTAGTAAACTTGAAACAAAATCGTCAGGTACACTCACCTGTGAAATATCAGGTGCTTGGTCCTCTAGACTTGTAGGAAGAAAACTTTCAGTAGGGTTAAACTCTGGCGCAGAGGACTGGGGAAGTTTCGGAGTAGTGTTACCTTGGGCTAACAACTGCTCGGCAAAATCGCCAATATTCATAGGTTTATCCTACTTAGAGGCGCTGTCCTTCATGGCAGCGATTTTCTTAAGCAAGTTAGCCCTTCTAGGAGCCTCTTCTTCGAGGTCATCCTCATCATCTTCTTTAGGTGCGGCAGCAGCAGCTTCTTCTAAGTCTTGAAGAGCTTCTTGAATTTCTGAGACATGCTCAAAGATGGCTTCGTCAGAAAGAGCTTCGTCAAGATGGGACTCGCAGAGAGGGCAAACATGCTCCTCAACGCCTTCCTTCATCTCATCCTTATCTTTCTTCTTGTCATCTTCGAAGTCCTTTTTACCAGGCTTCGTCTTGGACTTGTCGCCCTTACGCATGTCGGTAGTGAAATCAGGCTTGTCATCCTTGTCCTTACCTTTACCTTTGTCACCCTTACGAGCGTCAGTGGTAAAATCAGGCTTGTCCTCAGGCTTATCCTTGGACTTGTCGCCTTTCTTATCTCCTTCTTGAAGGGGGACTCGGGCAGCGTCCCATGCTGCATTTGAAACTAGAGAATTAACGAAATCCTCATTAACGTGAATGTGTTCTGACATAATAGATCCTTATGATTTGTTGGGTAGAACCTTAAGTTGATTCTTGTACTATATTTAGGTCCTCTATACTATATTTATTATAGAAATATAAATTTGTGTGAAAAATAATTATTTTTGTCATCCTCCAGCAAAAACATTCCCTGAACCAGTCATAGCCGCGCTTCCGCAGTTAACTGGATCGTTTACTCTTCCTGCCTGTTTATTGTTTACAAAAACGGACTTCGATCCCCTCTGTAAATTACCTGCATGGCAGGGGTGAGGTGGAGAAACGCAACAGTGAACATCCCACGCATCATTCTGCCTATGCCAACCCTTATCATTTACAAAAACATCCCCCGAACCTTGGACGTTCTTTCGCATAGGCCAACAACCGTGTCCTGTACCCCAGTCTTGATATCTATGTGCGGCTGGCATATTTAAATAATAATCCTTCGTATTTGTCGGGGAAGTATCTAGAGTCTAGTTGAGGTACAGTAGTGTACAAGCGAGAAGATTCTAAACTTTTCTTTCCACTAATTAATCTTGTAGATGTAAGATAACTTTTTTCCGTATCAGAAATCTTTACATCAAATAACTTTACCTCATTATATACCCCACCAAAAATATTACTTTGGATATCTTTAGGAATAGTATAAAGAAATTTAACCATTTGATCCACCGTATAGAATGAGAATAGGTCTGCTTTAGGGAGCCCTAATGTACCGTCTCCTCTTTCTAGATTATAACGATCTTTAATTGTATTAACTTGAGAAATAAACTCACCTAACATTGATTTTTTAGATAGTTGTTTAACCGTGGTTCCCATAACTTTTAATTGAGTGGCTTCTACGTCAAAGTTTTTACTATATCTAAACGCCCAGGTGTCGTAATAGTTACCCCAGGACTTTCCATCAGCTTTCTTAACAGGGCTGGCGTAGTTTTCAGAGAATACTTCTTTTAGGGGAGACACTGTAACCTTTAACCTTCTAATAGTCCCTTCAGTATTATATTTTTCTAAAGTAGACTCACCTTGAAAGGGATTATATTTTACTTTAGTAACAGGAACAATTAACATATCCGTATTGATCCTACGTGGATACAGGTATCCGTCTAACCCGTCAATATCTAAATCGGTATAGGTAGCAATCACTGTTTTGGTCTTTTGAAAATGCATCCACCACGGATCATCTACATCTACGTATACTGTATTACGTGGGCCTGAGTGAGCGGAAACAGCTATATCAAATAGCTTGGGGTTATCGTCCTCCTGCCATACACTAGAGTAAGTGCAAGTAGTAGTACGGAAATTAACATTGTCATCGGGAACCTCCGTGATACTATCATGGTCCAGGGTAACTAAGTAAGCTCCCAATAGTGTATCAGCCCCAGACACTTCTATATTATCCGCATAGCTAGTACTCGCATCTAAAGTAAAAGAATACTTTAAATCGTCGGTAGTAGACTCATTACCTGATTTTAAATACCCTTGAATTAGAGATAAATCAGGCATATTAAACGCCATAGCTAATGATCTTCTGGATTTTAATTGAATGGATACATCCCCACTTCTCCTATGAATGGGAAGATAATCATTAACTTCTTTGATGTTAACATCATACCCCGAAACAGAACCATCTTGCGAGGAGCGAGCTACCACAGGAACTTTAGAGTTTACACCCACCCTGACTCCAGTGATTGTTCCTTCTCTCGTATAAACAGGAACTTTTAAATCATAATCCGTAGGAGGCATGTAATACATCTGCGCTTTTCTCTGCATGTCCCCACTGGCTCGGTGGTTTTTAGGGTACATGCTGTACCTGCTTATTCTTGCCCTTTCTAATCCCACAGATCTATTTGTTACAGGGTAGGCTTGATTATTTAATCGAGGAATGGGGACCTTCAATAAAGCAGTCGATGATACCATCTCCTCCAGTAGCTGAGGGGTGTACTCTTTATATTTATCAGTATAAGTAGCCCTTTTTAAAGCGGTAAGCATCATTTGAGATAAGTTCAAAGATACCATATTCGATTGGTTAAGCTGGGAAAGTAGATGTCTCGTGTCTTCTGAGAGATGCTCTAAAATAATGCTACGGTTGTACACAAACCCTGAAATAGTAGTACCGTTATATGGAATAAAATTAGATGTTCCTTGTGATTCTAATAAGGTTTTTAGAATATTACTAAGGAGCGGTATAAACATATTATACGGATCTAGTCCAGGCGCTGTAGAAGCCAAGGTCGCACTTTCATTAAAGAGTGCAGCATTCGTTATCCTTAGATTATGAAGATCGTCATAAGGGTCTAAAGAAAAATCAGTCGGCCCTAAAGTATCTGGACTCACAACCACCCCAGGAGCGGCTGTAAAATCTCCCCCTAAGAATGTTCCGTCTCCATTCCCCCCCGTCTCTCCTGTGGGCACTTCAATAATCTCCCCAGGATTAAAGGGTACTCCTGGGGTGGGAGTTATGATCTCATTTTCATCGTCTAAACATGCAGCTTCACACGCAGCTTTACTAGGGTAACTGATATTCCCAGGAACGTGGTGAACAATTTTAGCACAATACTTTACCCCACCTGTGTCAGTGCATCTCCAACGAGGTCCACCTCCTGTTCCTGGTCCTGGAGTTATTGGCCTCCGTGGGCCCCCTAGATCAGGTTTACACTGAGCCTCACATGCGGCTCGGGTGGCATATTTAGTCTGATTCGGTCCCACAATGTTAGTTCTATAACACCCCCACACTCCTTGAGTATTTCCACATAGCCACCAATACCCTCCCCCAGGGGTAAAAGGTCCACGAGGAGGTGCAGACTGATTTCCGCCTCCTCCACCCCCGTTATCTTCTTCTTCGAAGTCTCCTTCATCCAAACATTCCAACCAAGACATAACAATAGGGACGCACTTATTATCTGGATCAGTGCAACCTGGCTCGTCAGGTTGTGCGTTTGAATCTCGACATCCTCTACGCATATCCAAATCATTATGTCTAAACCCAGCAGAATCTCGGTGTTGTAGAAGTAGCTGTGTATGAGATTGAGGGGGAGGGGGAGGGCCTCCTTGTCCATGCTGTTTACATTCTTGTTTCCACACCGCTGTTACGCGCCTACAATTTTCAGGATCTCCAAACGATCCTCCATACTCAGTACCTGTGATAGTAGGAAAATCCTCTAGCTTACATGCACATTGAGGAGGGGGAGCGGGATTAACGGGGTTAGGGTCAATAGGACCAGGGGGAGGAGGAGGTGGGGGATCGTCAAAGCCTCCAGAATCAATCGCAGTACCTCCACCCCCATCGGTCCAACCATTGTCTATAGGAGGCTCTGTGAAGCCTCCTGTGAGGCACTCAGCGGGACAGTACGGATCTCCATCATTATCATCATCCCCAATATCGCAATCAGGGTGACGAACGCAGGGACAACACGCAGTTATGAGGAAGCCATTGCAGGGGACGGGCCCACACTCTTCTGGTGTTCCACACCTTGCCATGTTAGTAGTTTACATGCGATATATTAACAAAACTCTGATCATATACAGGGGCTACACCATTAAGAAGATTGTTATGACTACCACCAGCAGCAGTGGTAGGAATAAGAGTTTTCGTTCCTGTAATAGCTGTGTTATTGTTAATAGGGGGAATGGGGTACGCAATTATCGTAAACTTAACCGTAGGATAATAGGATGCTCCCATCTTCGGGGTGTACCGTAAGTTATTGGAAACAACACCTCCCGCCTGAGTTTGAGTTCTCCAATTAGTTTCTCTGAATTGGGGCAAACAAACTGTATAAGATAACCACTGGTATAAATTACTCTCAATGGGAGACTTTTGATTAGCTAAATCAGTAGTCCCAAACTGATCCATAATCTCGCCATCCCTAATCATTCCTTCAGTTGACTCAGGAAGACCTTGAGCAGCCGACATAATGGAGAACTCTGCGGTAATATCCTCACCAGCCCCTCCCCCTACAACAGGACCTTTATTCACAAATAACCCAGTTCCCATGAACATTTGATTATGATCTGCACTTCTAGAGGATTGCCCCGCAAAAGGGGAGCAGTTAACATACTCTACTAAAACATCATAATCAGTTACCCAACTAGGAAAAGTTATTTGAATTTTCTTAACACAAGTTTGAATAAAAGCATGAGCTTGATCTTGTTCCGTCTGACCGTACCCAGGTATATACTCTTTAGTTAAAGACGCATTATTAGATGCGGAGTTATAAGAGGCTACGGCTCCTGGAACATACCTCAAGGGCCTATCCTCTGCAATACCTTCTAACCACATCCACCAAGTAGGCTCTGCCGTTTCATAACTACCATTAAATACTTGTTGGAAATTATTATTATCCACCACAGGTTGCCATTCTGGGAAGAGAGGAATGTCCCTACTGCTTCCTAAGTTTAAGTAATTAGTAGTATTAAAAGATTGATTCGGGTTAACGAGCCATTTCTTTAAATCATTTTGCCTATTGTTATACACATACTCTAAGAAAGCTTTTCTCCTGTTAAGATTAGTATCATCTAAATAAGATTTAGAGTTAGTATAACTAGAGAAATTGTAATTTAAATAATCCGTTATCCCCTGAGTTTGTGATCCCCATGGGTCGGTAGGGTTGGCGCTCTCATTATTCATCGTCAAAAGAGTACCCTCTACCCCATAAGCTAGGCCACCCATGACGTAATCAGTATAAAGTACTTTCCCTCCTGCACCTGATTCTCCTCCACCCGCTCCCCCATCGGTGTCTCCCATTGCAGTGTAGATACGCCGCACCGCATCTTTAAGTTGATACGCGCCTATGGCTGGATTGGCGAAAGAGAGGGGTGGGTTGGCCGCAGCAATGCCTGCTCGTTCATTATAAGTAAGCTCAGTAGTCCTTAAGAACGGACGAATATCTATAATGTCAGCAGAGGTCACACTAGCCTGCCCTTTCTTTACCACAACATACGCGATGGGGAGAGCGGTCTGTCCGATAAGCTGAAAATCATTACCTTCCGCCGCAATTGGCAGGTTGGCCGCTTGATTAAGTAAATCATCAGGGCTTGGGAAACTTCCATGAATTTTGGTCCCCGCTGAATTAGTAATCCCGTAATTAGAATTAGTATCGGAATCAAAGACATTTGCAACCATCCGTCTCGACCCTGCACTGCCTGGGTCATCACAGCCTTGAGTTGTATCAATCCCTGTAATCGCCCCTTGAGCATTAAAGCTTTGCTTTAGCCCAATTCCCGCGCCTCTAATGATACCCAAGGTGGGAGCAGTGATAGTTTTCGCAGCAGGGGTTCCAGTGCCAGCACAATAATCACTCTCATAGTCATTTAACGTGGTTGAACTTGCATCAATGGGCATCGCATAAGCCACCAGTAAATCAATTCTTTGATCGGCAGCGGTAATTATTTGTTTATCATCGTTATCGTCATAATAATAAAAATCATTATCATGCCATGGAGCAATTTCTATTGTACTCAGAGGAACATCTACAATGGCAGTCCTAAATGGCGATCTCCACATCCTAACAAAGGCAAGATTAATTTCTTGCAAAGTTTGAGGAATATAGGTACTCCCAAAGTCTAGCATACCTGCTGCATCTCCAGGGGTTAACTGTCCCAAAATCTGGAGAGGCCACTTGTTCTCACTAGAATTAGAGATGTTATACCTAGGATAGTTTGGGGCTGTGGGAGAAGTAACGGTTTCCCAAGCTCTACCTAAGGATCCAGGGGTTTGGTGGAAAGAGTAGGTAAACTCCAAGCCGTTTAAATTATAAGATTTATTAACACCAATTTCCGCAGCTTGGGTAAACGCAGCCCACACAGTGTTCAGATTGTCTATGGACCACGCCCTCATTAAACGGGGGATAATTTCAGGCTCCGAGGCTCCGTCTGTGGTGTCTCCAGGACCTGTATACTGGTATATTAAGTTCATTAATGGATGGGTAACATTAAATGCATCGTTTATTCGAGCATTAAATTTACCTGCATTAACCTGAACCGTTCTTCCCTCTACTAATTTAGGCTTTAATTGTTTAATATTGGTTAAATCTATCTCACTAGAGTCGGTCAGATAGCCACCACCCCCGCTGTCTCCTCCATCTCCTGAGTTTCCTCCTGAGTATTCTCCATTCTCTAATTTTTGTTTAATATGGAGAACATTCTCCTCCAATTGACGCACGGGAAGATTGTCAACCTCATAATAATATGGGTCATTGGCTTTGTAGTATCGAATTGGTTGATAGAAATTGTATTCAGACATAATTTATAAACTCGTATCTAGATCGAAGAGACCTGCGGAGCCCAGCCCCACTCCTTTGGAGGTATTCCAAAACCCTTCTCCTGGGTAATTAGTATGGGCTGAGTAGTAACTGAAGATAGCCTTTCTCCCTGAAGTATTTAAAGTACCATTCTTCGCATTAGCAAATATATTCATCCCTGATTCATCTAGTAAAATATTAGGCGCAGTATCTCCCAGCATAGCTGAGGTATAGTAAAAGGAGGAAGCCACATTCTCAGCTTGAGCAGCAGAAGGTAGCGAGTTAATGTAGCTGGCATAGCCCAGGTCTTGATAAATTGCACTTACTTGATCAATGCTCGCAGCACTACAATCGCTCGATGTATTGTAGCCCTGAGCAAGAATCTGATAAGGAGGACCAGTTTCTATGCTATCTCCTGCTGCATTCCACACATACGCCATACTGTTAAATGCGGTGGGATTTTGAGTTGGAATATAATAAAATCCATTAGTGTCTTTAACTTGTCCTAAGAACTTAGCTTTGGGAGTAGGAGAAACATATAACCTAAACGGCCCAACATTTTCATGAGCCGTTTTCCCATAGTAGTACGCAGGGGCTCCTAACTCAACCCCCTTTCCAAACGTATCTAACACACTTAATGATGCAGTATCGGGAGTACTTGAGGGGGCCCCAGATAGAGCGACCATGGATGGACCCGAAACCCACAGGGCACTAGGGCCATAGTAAGTTGCACTAGCCTCTTGTGGGTGTTTCCCATTAACTGAAGTAAAGGACATCTTGAGCTTAGACGTATCAGCGATGTTCCAAATCTTTAATAATTCACACTCCGAAGCAGAGGCATCATAATAAGCACCTGAGGTGTTAGTCCAATCGCAAAGGAACTCTACATTTTGAACTTTAATTTCGCTATCCTGTACCGCTCTAACACACATGCCTCCGTAAGATACTGTGCTTACATCTGTAGTGGCAATAGGAGAGAATGTTCGGGCTGAATCCGCATCCATATTGGTTACGGTAGTGGGATGTGATTGGCTTTCTAAGTTTAATTTGTTGGCTGCTCCTGCATCGTATTCAGCAAAAGGGTTGGGGAAAAACCTAACTGATCCTGAAGCACAGAAACTTCCATCCCCTGTTCTTCCTGTTCCCATATATTGGGGATTAGTAGAACTAGGAGCATAAGTACTATCAAAATTAGCGTTAGCTAAATTATTACGATACTTAGATTCCCATCTATCAGAATAATTTCCCATATCATTCATAATAATTTGAGAATTTTTATTAGCTACTAACCCCGCTCTAGTTGAATGGAATTGTACCATCGTATGGTTTCCCGTGTCCGTCAGACCGTAACCACTAACATCAAAGAACCCATCACGCAAATGAGGGCCGAAGGTAATCGTCGAGTTGTTTTCAGCTAACGCATTAACCCCATACATAGCAATCGTAGTGGGTCCTGCGATGTACACTTTAGACTGATTGGCAGCGTATATCCCCGCTAAAAGTTGCTGGCTTGCTGGCTCGTAATCCCCTAAGACAAACGTGGCATCGTTTTTAATACCATGTAAATTAAGAGTACTTTGATCTTCCACTCGGAAAGCATACCCCATCATGGCTCTAAAGAACGAGACCTTACCACTGTCCGCAGAAGTTACATGGTAAGGTTGGCTTTTAGAAGCCACAGCATCCATGAAAGACCCATTTTTAATAATCACAGCAGGGAGGGTTTGTTTGGCAACGCCTAAACTATTAACGCCGAAGTGTCTCTTGAAGCCCAACCGTGTATACAAAGCATCCATACCATCTGTATAAGTGGGAACAAATCGAGAACTCTCTAACTGAACGTGTTGACCGTTGGTAAAAAAGCTAGTTTGAGGGTAGAAAGGTCCCGCTGTATATCCATACAGAACCGCATCTTTATTGTAGTTAAACGTCGAATTGGCAGCGTCTAACCCTAAATTTTTATTATGGTCCGCAGTGAACTCCGATACCTTACACACCGTATTATCTAGTACGACCCCATCGTTGTTTTGGAACGCAGCGATTCTTTGGGCTACATCAATTATAGAATCTTTAGCCCTAATACCCGCCCCCGTATTAAAGAAGGTTTGTAGAACGGTAGTTTGAGAGCCGTTGTTAGCTGTAATAGTAGTACCGTTTACATTTTTACCGTAGGTTTGCAGCCTGGGAGTAGCTAGTCTGGAATTTTCCAATTCAATCCCCACCTTATTCCTATAGAAACAAAACGGACTATCAATAGGAAGCCCAGTGTCTGAAGCAGCAGTAGAGCTTAGAGTAATATTAGAATTAATCGCCCTAAGACCTGGCGTTTCTTGAGATTTTTTTGTATCTAAGTGAGCGGCTCCTAAGGAGTCTAAACCATAGTTATGAAAAGCTATAAATCCTCTATTAAGAATTACATTAGAATTAACTGCTTGCATTCCTGCGTTAATACATCTCGATACGGTGCAATTTTCTACTAAGACATCAGAGTTTTTAATATCAAAGCCGATAGAAGTATCTTGAGTTCCCGTGCTTAATAGGCTTGCCTGACTGGCCCCATCTACACAGAAGCCACGAATGTAAATTGGCCCATTACAATCATTAATATAAGCACTGGTTAAAGAGTTAGCATACACCAAACCCGTAACCCTAGTTTCATTCCCTGCCGCAGCATAACTATCTCTTTGAACGAGTGAGCTATCGACCTCATTAAAAATCTCTATATCCGAACTTACGGAGTTATCGGCATAAATATCCACATTATACTGATTAGAGGTTCCCATAAAGTCCCCAGCACTATCTTTAAACTTAGAAGATATAGTAATTGTCTGGACCGAGGTAGAATCATTTCGACTCCATTCGGGGGTCAAAACAAATGCTCTTGTATAATTCTCCCACCACGAAGCTGCATCACTATTCTCGGCCCAGACGGTAGTACTCACTCCTAGGGCAGAAGATTCATACATGGTGGTACTCAAGTCTATGGAACTAAAGCTTGTAATAGAGCTTGATCCAGTCCCTAACGTCTCATAAGTAGCTAGTGGGGTAGAGGATGCACATAAAGTTTTTGCAAAGCCTCTGTTAATGATCTCCAACCCAGCACCTGAGCCTTCAAAATGTAAATTATCTAGCCGTAAAGCTCCTAAGGATCCGCTGGTAGCCACTTCAATTATAATGGGAAAGCGAATGGTATTAGGCAGCGCACTTACTGCGTCTTCGATTGTTCCAAATACTTTCTTATTATCGACACCACAAGAAGAAACAGTAAGCATCATCCCCTGTACCGAGGAAGTAGGCATCCCTGCCATCTCAAAAAGAAGATCATCCCGATCTTCTAAATCATATATGGGTAAATTATCCTGCTCCCAGTTATAAAAGGAGCTAGAATCAAACTTATATACGGTTTCTACCCAGCTATTTTTAAGCTGGGAGGTTCCTGATGCTAAGTATAAATCGTTTTCTAAAAAGGGCATACTAAAAGTTTAAGGTCCACTTGAAAACTAAGGAGAAATCATTAGTTTTTGATATGTTGGTAAAAGGTCTATAGGCTACTAAATTGGATCTAGCAGGATCGTTCCCTAAGGGGTTTTGCATGAATAGCCCCACCTCATTTAAGGTCTGATTATTACATGTCTGTCTATCCAAGTATATTATATAGGTAACCGAATTCAAATCTACTCTTTTAATAGCATTATCTGTTAACAGCCCAAAGAACCACGTATTCCCAAAGCCAGTGCTGGCTTTGGCCGTACCATCCCAGTTCATTAACTCGTGTGAGGCTATACCAATTCCAGAGTCAGTGCCTGAATAATCAACACCACCTGCTACTTGCCCCAATGCCGAGACTAGGGTAGTGGTGGAGACTCCGTAAGTATCAATAACGGTGTTGCCCTTTACGCCTAGCTGGAAGTATCGGACTTGAAAATTGGTTATATTATCGGCCCCAGAGCCAGCGTACAGAAGTCCTAACCCCACCCCCATGCCTGAAGTTATAGTATTGTCTTCATCAAAAACCAACTCCTCTTCACCAGTGGAGTAAATTTTCCATATTTCTAAATGACCTGATGGGTCTAAATTATCTTTTTGTTTCATAAATTAATAGCCTCCTCTTTGGCTGGGGTCTCTTCTTCGACCTCCTCCCGTCGATACATAGTCAGGATAGTTCGATATTCCTAAAAATCCAATAGTCCAATGAATTACTAAAGTAAAGTCTGCTGTTTTTGGAATAGCCGTAAAAGTTTTATAAGCCACTAAGAGCGGAGAATCTTCCTTTAAACCTCGGGGGTTTTTTATATATAGCCCCAGTTCGGTTATGCTTTTTCCGTTACCTGTTTTCTCATCTAAGATAATTTCTGATTCGAAAGAATCCATTACCCATTTTGATTTTCTATTAGGGGGAAGGACACCAAAGTACCCATCTATTCCAGAGTATATGGTAGAAGAATAAGTAGCACTAGTTAAGAGCATCTCGTTATAGGTCGATCCCCCATCATCACTAGAAGCAACAAAACACCTATATCTTTTATCTACCTCCTGGTCTGTATCTCTACCGTAATCCTGCCAATCAAATGGAGTACTTAGTTGATAAAAATAAGCTGAAGTTGCGACTCCTGTATACCCTATGCTCCCTGTTCCTACTTGAAAGTAGCCAGGAGCGTAGTCATCGACATTGTGCGATCCCTTCCCCTCAAGTAGATCACTAAGAGAAGAGCCTAATCCTGCGGTTATAAAGTTGGATCTGTTAAGGACTTTCTCTTCAGTCCCATCTTTATAAATTTTACAAATAGTTATATGTCCACTAATCATGTTGAGACCTCAAATCAAGTGTCCATTTGATAATTAAAGAATTGGTAGAGAGGATCCCTGGGTTAATCCCTGGGTCCCAGTAGTCTTGACGGTGAGTTAGATCTTCGGTAAAAGTTTTTTTCGCAAAGAGTCTATACACTATAGGGTTATCAGATGCAGACCAATCCCACGAAGGTTCAGACACCTTAAGGGTTTCTTTCACATTGGGCGTCCACAATCCCATTTGATGCAAGCCCCCAAATACGGAAAACATATTGAGATCATCCCTCCATATTTGAGTTGTTAGCTGAATCTGGGGTCCTGCGGATGTGGCAAATAAATCGGTGGCCGCAGTCTGGGTTCCTACTCCCGATACCCAAGCTCTTCCGCTCCAATAATTAGTAGGGCTTGAGGCCCAAGTGGTATAAGTAGTGTCGGCTAGGGTATAAGGCAGAACTCTGATGAATCCTCTAGGGTCTACATTTCCCTGCCCATCTGCGTTATCGCCTGAACTATTGTAAACGAATAAGGTACTCCCAATTCCTCCTGCACTAGCGTAATACCCTCCGCTGGTCACAATATGGAGGGATGGGTTAGCAGAAAAATCTCCCTCTAAAGAGGATACGAGAGCTACTCGCATATTATCTCCTGTTGTGGGGTCATAGCCAGGAGCATAAGCCCCTACCACATACGAAGATGGATCACTTAGGTTCCAGTTAAGCCTGTTTTCAAACTGTCCATATGAAATTGATCCATCAGCACTCACGTTTACATACGCAGTATTTTCAGGCTCCAGCTTGGTGTCTAACGGGTCGGGGTAAGATGGTAAGTAGAAGGGGGGAGTGTAGGAAAGAGGTGTAAACCCTTCAAACTGAGTGCCTGTATTCGGCCAAGGCCATAAAGCTCGGACAACCCTATTCACTTCTATGCTTCGGTCTGGGTTAACCCACGAGGAAGGGTCGGCAATAGCTGCGCTAGTAACGTAATAGGCCGTAGCCCCTATTAAATCAGGGTCCACCCCCACACACGAAGTCTCTTTGTAGACGGGATTATTACCAAAGTTCTTTCCCGCAGGGCCAAAACTCATAGCCGTAATACGCCAGTTAGAAGCATCCATAACTCTTGGAGAAATTCCTAAAGTGCTGGAGGGGGTGGTGAGCATATCTACAATAGTTTCTCCCGCACCGTCTACTACTAAGTTGTTTTCCTGTGCCACTAATCTCTCTCTTCCATCGGATTCAATGGAGAATACTTCTACTTTACCCCTCATTTGCGTCCACCTCAGTTACTTGTTGGAAATTATCATCTGTAGTATTGTGGTACATCTCATAATTAGTACGGTAATTCATCCGTGATCCTCCACTAGCTTCCATCACTCCAGAAGTAACCACTGAATTTCTACTAGCATTACCAGTTTGTAAAGACTTGAAGAAGCGGAAGACTGCTTTTAAATCAGTTTTATTCAAGGGGACATCACCATACGAAGTACGAATTATCGCAAAATCATTTTTGTTTGTTATATCAGTTATCGAAATATCTTCAAATACTATAAACTTTGTATTGTGTCCACTCATTAAGAAAAACTCTAAAACATATTTTTGATCCGTTCTATGTACTAAACCGAACTGATCTCTGTACCAATCAGGAGGAACACTTCCTTTATTATTATAGGTACTAAATCCAAAGGTAAAGTCTTCTTTAGTAGTTTCCCCTATTTTAATGACAGTCTGCGGTACAGGATCATTGGTTTCCACATCCGACTCAAAACAACTTATTCCTTGAGGACCAGTCGGAGTATCAGTTAAAACAGTGGTACTTTCCGCCTCTTTAACAGGGAATTCAAATGTTTGAGCATAGTTTTTAACTACGTTTTCTCCATTTTGTTGGAGACTAGACACATTAACCTGGGTCCACTTATCATACCGAATTCCACATTCGTCATACAATCCGAAGGGGTCATAAAACCAAACCTTCTCACCTTCAGGTTGAGTTCTAATCGTAAACCCTAGTCGCTGCCCACCAGTTAAGGTAGAGCTAAGATCACTATTATGGCCTACTCCCTTCAGTGAATAATCATGATTTGTTTCTAGGAAATCTCTAGCCTTGTTATCAGTATCACTATTATCTATGTTAATTCGTACACGAGGAAATGAATCCGAGTTAGTAGAACGATGATATTTAATGATAGCATTATTTACTAAGTATTTATTATAATCAAATCTATTAACAAACTCTCTACTAAATTTATATATTGAAAAGATAGAATGATCTCTAAACAATGTGGGGCTGGAGGTATCCACTAGTTCTATTCCACTCACTAAAAAGCGGTTGTAAAACTCGGGATTACCATAATATAGCTCTGTAGCTGCTGAAGCTGATTGTGTCCCTATTTGATAATCTCCAGTCATCCCTGAAATACTTAGTACTCCACTCCCCCCATAGAAAGATATATCTGCTGCGCTGAGAGCCGAACTAGCCTCTAAGAAAGAGCTAACTTCCACTGCCGAACCTGCGATATCGAAGTTAGAATTGTAAATTAAAGGACCGTAAGTGTGGGAGAATAAGTTAGGCCCTCCTTCCTGTAGACTATAATTTTCGGACATAGGATGTCCTCCATACAGTGAGTTATAAGTATTATACAGTCTCTGCACTGGCATCCCAAATTGGAAATTTTCATAGTATGATAAGCTGTCATCTGCACTCTCGGCGTTAATTAAATAATTTGCCATCGAGGGTATAACGCTAATAGGCCACCCTGTTCCACGCCCTTCTGCATACCAAGCACTTAGATCATGAGGAACAAGTAGGGGGCTACTGACGCTCCACTCTGCATTGACGATCCCATCATCATCGTAATACCCTGAAACAATTGAACTCGCTTGTAAATATTTTTCTTCATCATGAACTTTATTCATGACATATACAACTTCATCCAACTGCCCTCTCCTTCCGTAAGGTAAGCAACCTGAAGAAGCTATATCTAGTTTTGCTCTAGACGCAAACGTATTACTAACCGAGTACCCAAATACGGCACTGGGCGAGGTTAAACTCATGCAAATATCCCACACGGGATGGACGCTAGACAAGACATGTCCAATCTGTTTCCCGTTGGGATTCTGAATAATATTAACAGGCTCAAATGCTAATGAGGATGGGATAAAGCCTAGCGGTAAATACCCCGTAGCGGAAGAGTAGTAAGAATTAGATAGCTCTAGGCTCCCTGGGTTGTTTCGGCCTCCTCGGGTAAACATTTTAGTTTCGGGGAGAAGGTTATGATAATTTCTACGTCTTAAAGAGTTTCTTGGTACGGGTGTAAAATCAGTTTGGAAGTAGACTGTACAACTTCTCAATCGTCCTCCAGAAACGTATGGTATACCACCATTTAGAGTTTTTTGTGGAACATTTTTAACATTATCTAGATTCCATATTACTCCATTAGATAATGTAGATGAGGTGGGAAGTTCAGTAAGTTCATAGACTTCTTGATAAATACTATAAATAAGGATTATTTGAGATCCTTTTTCTAAAGTAGTAAAATCAAAATTAGAGGCTCCGTTGCTACTATTGTTAAACCATAGCTCAGTGACTGCCCCAGGGTCGGTGCTTCCCACATCGGGATAACTAAACCGCCCAACTATAGGGTCATCCTCGCCATAGGCTCCTAAATTCCACGCATAGGGCACATCATACATTTCATTACTGTCACCCGTTCCCGATAACATGACATCGTTAATGCCATTAACATCAGGTCGTTTAAACCTATTTGGTGACAGGCCAATATACTGAGCAGCCACACTCATGTTAACCGCTGAAACGCCCCAGTTCGTAGTTACATTACTCGACCCTTCATATAAATCATAAAAATTAGGTCTTAATTCTCTACAATCGTTATCAGCTAATGCATCCATCGAGTCTGCTACGCTAGAGAGAGATAGAATTACCCTAGGTATAGCATGAGCGGGAACTACTTGGTCTGTGATGGTTAATACTTGTTTTAACCCGTAGCCTGTATTATACGCTAACGCATGGGAAACCCAGTCAAAGCTGCTGGCATCAAATAAAAGCATGAAATGAGAGGACTTACCATTCCACATGCTTAATAGGCTTGCGGGGTCGGGGCTTCTTTCTCTTGTTACTTCATCAATAATTTGAGCATAATTGGGAGGATAGGTAGGAGTAGTTCCTAACATTAAGAAGGTATTAACTACCCTCGTGGTGTCTAACGTCTCTGTAGTATATTCTCGTATGTAGTCTACTACAGAAGAGGTAAGAGAAAGCGGCACCCCATAGCAACTTAAGTAATACTGAAGTCTGTCGAGAAACTCATTATTAACTAAGCAATTTTTGTAATAATTCCGCTGTTCATAAGGAGGTATATAAAATTCTCTCCCACGATATTGAAAAACAAAATCAGGATCATGTCTAAGCTCTAAAGTAATAGAAGAATCTGTTTCTGATTCTCCACTTCTAAATATCTTATTCCCCTCATCATCTAATATGAAATGATAGGGTCCATCCCATATAAAAGAATCATCGGAGGCATATACAAAAACCGTTTGAGGAAAGGGCTTTCCTCCTAATCGGAAAAGAGATGGAAATTCTCTACTGAGATTAAAGAGAATAGTATCAACAGCGTATTCTAAATTCCCCTCCATACTACTAGGGGTATAATCTAACACTCCTAATTGCTGGGCCACTTCAGGCGTATAAGTTTCTAAATCTTTAAACGCAAGAGAGCCTGTTGCCAGGGTATAGTAGATTAGGTCTGGTATATACGATTCCCATAACTCATTAATATGAGCATCCACATTGAATACCTCTTCTCCAAAAAGAACATCAAGAAGCGTCTGGACAGACCGCTTCGTTCCCTTCATTTTATAAATCGCAACGGCATTGCGAAGTTGTACTCTCCATTTATCTACATCAGCACCGATTAATCTCCAGCCTATTAGCTGCGCTAGTAACTCTAGTAGTTCGTCAGGACATTTCCCAATATCATAAAGGGTATTAAGTTCTTTCGATTCGGTCACACGATCTGCAATACTATAGGAGAGCCCCTCTAAAAATCTTGTGAATGCGCCAGCGTTTCTTTCTGTGGTTTGAAGAGCTTCAGTATTGATATAGCTAGTAAAAGCGTCCTCCACAAATTTATCAGCACTATTAAGGAAGTGGGGAGAATAAACAATAGTGTTTAAAGTCTTAAGTCTTTCTAATAATTGCGCCCCGCTGGTGTGGACATCCCCGCTCATGGCTACAGAAGAGGTATACGACTCGGGAATTATATCTGATACTCCAAAGTAGTACTCATTCCTCCAGAGGTACTCTTGGTAAATATTTATAGTATCCTCTAAGACTATAGACTTTCCGTGCCAGAAATTATTGGTAAGTAATTCCCCTACAGCCGTAGATGGATCAAACCCATTGGTAGGCCCTGACCTATTAAGAAAATATATCCATCCTAAATTATTAGCTAAATACTTATAAGTTCCAGAAGAATCACTAGCATATGCACTTGCCGTAAGAGTAGCAAGGTTTGTGTCTACTGTTCCGAGGGCGGGGATGGAAGGGAGAAAGGTCCCACTTATATAACTTATAAACTCTGCGCTGGTGGAGAATTGGGCGTAGCTTCTACCCAGAGGAAGAAGGAAGCTTCTTTCGAAATCATCAGGGGTGATCGTAGCAGGAGTTTGATCTTTAAAGAAGTACTTTGAAAATCCAGAAGGGGTATTAATGGAAGAAAGGTAGGTATCCGATTGTAGTGCAGATACTGGCAGGAGGGTCCCTTGATTTTTATTCGCTATAAGATGAGAATTAACTAACTGTGTAGTAAACGGTAGGTGAAGACCACTTAAAGCTTGTTCATCACTAAAGTAGAAAGGGGGGATAATCTGTTTAAGAGTATCAATGTAATTATGTTTAAAATATTTTTGAGAATTAGCCCGTTGCTCTGTATCATTCTTAGACGAGACAACTGCCACTACTTCAGGAACTACCTCCTGAAGACTATTAAACCGTGAGCTTTTTACATCTCTTCTTGCCATTAGACTGTGACTGTGTTAATCGTAAAGTTATTTAATTGGATAATCTCATTAAAATCTACTTTGGTAACTTCGGGTAGATTATCCACCGTACTATATCGTACATTAGGGAGGGTAAATATTTTTCTGTTAAGATCAGTTGCCACAAAAGGCTGCCCAAAATCGGAGTTATCTATATTAAAATGCTCTAGAATTGTGTCAGCAACTTCCTGTTGAATTTGGCCTTCGATAGGCTTAAGATCTTTATCAATTCTAATAGTAACTACCAGATCTAAAGTTCTAATTAAACCATCTACCACTACCACCTCATCCGTTAACATTTTCTTAGGCTCAATAGCTTCCAAAAGAGATTGTTTAAAAGTACTTGAAGCTTTTTGTAATGTAAGATCAGTTGCCTTCTCTAATGTATACACATCAATCACATTGGCTGAGGAGTAGGCATCGCGTACAACCGCAGTAGTTTTCCCTATAGTTCCTTGCTCGGACCTAAATGTATTACCTATGGCAATATAATCTTCTAAGGTAACTACTCTATCCTGACGTTTAAACGTGTAAGGAGCATACTTCTTAGCGTGGGCTGCGGTCTCTGCTGAATCGCCACCCGTTGCAGCAGTTCTATTTTCTGTTCTCACATCTAAAGCGTTCCCTGGAGTACTCGTTGGGGTAGTTACGACATTAATGGCCTCCGCTGATATATTTCCTCGACTTCCACCTCCTATTCTATACAGAACCGAAAACTTAGCCCCTTGAGGAGGAGATATCCCTAAAGCATTGTCCCCAAAAAGAACGGTAGCGGCATAATTTTCATCATAAATTACTTGAAAGATCTTATCATCCCCCCCTGATGCCGAGTACAGCCTATCCACTTGTTTATAACCACCAGTAGCTAGATTCCCATCGCCAGCATCCACATATACCTGAACACTCCCGTCAATAATTGGAGAGTCCGTAAGGGTTACACTTTTATTAGCCTCTAAAGAATCAAAAGTACCTTCTTGAAAACTAATAGCCCCCTCTAAAAAAGCAACATTGGTGAATACAGTACTTGTAGAATTATCTGCTTCGCTGCCTTCCAGTAAGAAGGTTCCTGACGCATTTTGAATATTTTGAATAGCATTATTAACTATTTTGTAGATGGTATAATTAACAGGGGCCCCATCTTCTCTAGAGGGAATAGCAAATACTCTGTTAGCAGGACCATATACAATAGGATAATCGCTTACGGGGGTTACCGCTGTTTCTACTGTAAGCTTTGCCGAAGCAGCCGCAGCTAAAGGGCCTTTCATGGAAACCCCTATAAGTTCAAGTAACTTATTTAAATTGTCTCTATTCTTAACCGTTCGTAAGTAGTTCTCATTGGCTAACATATCAGACTTTAAGGACTGCACTGCTCCCATGTATGAGACTAATTCAACAAGCATCATTCCTAAGTCAGACTCAGAAAAATTATTATAATCTAAAGGGTAAACAGCTTTAATGTAGTCTACTAAATCCCTCCTAATGCTGTAAAAATCATTGCCTGCGTAGTCGATAAACTCCTGACGCTTGGAATCGGGGATAGCCCCTAACTTCATAAAATCTGTACTTGTTGTTCCTGAAAAAACCATTATCCTAGTGTAACCTCAACGTCAAATATATCTAAGGACTCATCCATTAGCTGGAGAGTTAATTCTATATATAGTCTATTATTTTCCGTATCACGGTCATCACTAAATACTTTTAATGAAAGAGGCCGTGCAATAGAAAAATATCTACTTATAGTTTGTAAAATATCTCTTCTAATTAAAAAGAAGGTAGTCTCATCCAAGGGTTCAAATAAGTATCTTTTTAAATCTAATCCATAATCAGGGAGCATTACCCTAGACCCCTTTTCTGTTAATAGTAACTGTCTAAGATTATTACGAATTAAGGAGACTCCCGAACTTTTATTAAAATAATTAGCTTGAGAAGAGGCTTTTTTGAGATAAGCACCAGTTACAGTATCATCTAAAGGAACTGACAATGGGTAAGACAACCCATACCTCTGCTGTCGTTTGGACTGATTGCTTTTTTGAATAGCAAGGCTTACGGGTACACCGTAAGTAGTATGTGTTGTAGTAGTTGCCATTAGGTCTTCAGATTCTCAAAGAATCCTCTTTGCGCGTTATAGTTATTTAAAACCTCATTAGAAGTAATCGCTCTATTATATAGCTTAAAACTTCCTAAGTATCCATACAAACCACTTTTTCGTCCACCCCATTTTCCACCCATGAAATTCATCCCAGTGGTTTCCTGGTCTTTAAAGTTAGTTAATTTCTTAGGGTGCATCCCATCAGTATACCCTCCTCCGATAATCCAAGGAGTAAGTGGCGGAGACCCAGCCTGACCCCCTGATTGGGGACCCTTCCAGTACCAGAAATCTGTCTGACCTAGTGAATTCGGTGGAAAGAGAGGAGCATTAAACGGTAATGAATTTTCATAGGCATTATCATAATTAAACGAATTAAGTTGAGTTAGGCTGGGGATCTTAGGGTAACCCTCTGTTCCAAAAGTTTGGAGAACACTCTGCGACTTCATTAAATTACCATTAAGATAAAGCTTCACACTATCATCAAAATAATCTACTGTTACGGTAGCGAGGCAGAACTTTGATGAGACATCATTAAACTGTACACTACTTACTGAAGTAGAGGTGTCTATCATCAATCCATAGAATCCAGAAGCGGCTTCATTATCATGAGGACAAAATGCCTCATCGGAAGAGACGCTCATAAAGGTAACCCCACTCGTGTTTACTCCCTGTGTAGGAGCCATATAAAAAACTAATCCATCAGTTATTTCATTATCACTAGGGTTATTGCTAGGGGCCATTCCTTTGGTTAATCTTCTGTCTCGACTGAATCCCATTAACATGCCTCGTACTGCTTGGCTACTTGGGCCAACTATCCACTCATCATTAGCCGATAGGCTGCCACCCCTATTTTCGGAGCCTAAGACTACTCGATGAAGGGCAGATGTTTCACTATCTTTATTCCATCCTAAGCTTGCGGAGTCCCCTAAGTCTGGCATATGAATCCAGGTTTCCACGGTCGCTCCTCCACTAGCGTAGAATAAACTATCTGTAGAGTTCCATCCCCCTTCAATCCTAGCATAACTGTAAGGTCTATACGCGCTTCTCCGATACATGGGGTTATCGGCGTATTGAGAAACTTTTGGATTACCGTCGCCACCTACTCCAGAAAAGAAGTTGCACATTCCTCGGAAATAGGGAAGGCCGATACCTGAAGGGAATGTGGATCCTACCGAAGATGCCACTAACTGGGCTGGAGTATCGAAGGCGTTGCTGGTAGCACAATTAATCACCTTATACTCAGTGGAGGCTGGATTAACTAAATCCGCGTCCAAGAAATTATAAATAGCTACCAAATTATCAGTGGTAATATGTGAATTTAATGACAACATAGTTCCACTTGTACCATCAGTTAAGTTTTTATCAGTATTAATAATACCACCTGTTCCGACCTCAGGAACCATTAATTCATCCACTGTAAATGCATCTTGAGGAACATCAGACTTAATAAACTCAGGACATAGCGGTAAAACTATACCTGATACCTCATTAGGTTGGAACATTATCTGTTCTTGCAGGGCTCGTTGAACAGCGATTTTGTCTTTATCCAAGGGTTGTAAGTTATTAATCGGTATCTCCCCTGGAATAGGCACTTCTCCATCGGGGGCTAATACTACATGAACTTCAATCTGCTTTTTGCGTCTATTAATTTTACTATTATGCGTAGTAATTTTAGCATATAATACTTGTCTTTGGTTTAACAGTAAAGCTGAATCTTCCCCATACCCTTTAGAGATATAATCCCCCACTAGAGCAGACGCATCATAAATTTCTCTATCACGCTGGCCGATGAGGACTTGAAGGAAGTGGTCTGCTTCGTAATAAGTGATCATTTCAGGGCTTTCGTTAATTTTCTTTATATCAAAAACGGTATCTACCCATTGATTAAAAGTGTTCCAACTAATAGCCTGCCCCTTCCCTCCGAGATTTGGATTGTAATGCTGTAACCACCGCATGGCATTTGAAGGAACACCTCCTCCAGGGTAAGGATCTCCATTTGCATCGTAATATACTGCACTTACTATATTGGTAATACAACCATCGGGAAGATCCACTCCTCCCCCATAAGAGTTGTAATAAATACCTGTTCTAGAGAACAGAAACTGGCCCTCTTTTGCTACTGGGGCTCCGATATCGGAAGTATTGAACACATCGACCGAGCCATCAGGAGCTTTCCCTCCTGCGTAACCAGGGGGAATCACCCACTCTCCTGTGTCAGGATCTTGCTCCAACCCTGTTAAGATCGTGAAGCCTGTTTTATCTCCTACCACATCGGCCAAAGTCTGTCCATCGACGTTAGTGACATCCCCATTAAACACAGGTTCGGGGTTATTGGCAGGGTCCTGGGCACGGGCTTTCCGAATAGATGCAATAACTGCCATCTGTTTGGAGCATTTATCACTAAACGATACAGATTTTTCTAAAGTGTCCTTATTTTGTTCGTAGATAATGCTGGCATTCTCCATAGCGGGAGGAGGGCTAAAGGGGACCCCATCAGGGCCCGTGAAACCAACGAATTTATCAGCCATGGCAGCAGGTCCATTTTGTAAAGCTTCGTAAGATTTATAGGAGTCGATACAATTCTTAATCTCGTTATAGCTATCCACTATACCCTCACCTATGAGCCAAGCTTGCGCTCCAAAACCTAGAATCTTTCCTAACCCATGCAAGCCTTCTAATCCAGCAATAGAGTTTTCTTCCACCCCCATACCCGAAGACTTGGATACAAATACAAACTTCCCTTTATCGGTATCGTATTCCAGGATGCCCGTATCAATAAATATTTTGTGAATAATATCCTTATACAGCGAATCTGCTTGATCCTTACCGTCTTGAATCCCATCAAACATTCCCCCTAGCACCGAAGAAGGTAGCATGTCTAAAAATGCTTTAGAAAAATCTAATAAACACGTAGGAACCCCATACTGCACCGCAAGTGCGTCCAAAACAGGAGTTGGAGAACTTGTAATAATTGCTGCTAGTTTGCTGATATCTACTGTTGCCATAATTTACCTTCTATAAGCTCGGGGCTGGGTGTGGGTCATTTAAGCGGACTTCATTCCCATCAATATATACATTACCAGCGCCACCTTGGTTTGCATTAATATCAATCTCAGGAGCGTTAAGCTCGATTTCTGTGCCACTTTGTATAGTAATTTTTTGATCCGCTACTATATCTACTGTTCCTCCAGTGTTTACGATTACTTTTGTGTCTGCTTCGGGGGCATTTATACGGATAACGGAATCTTGTCCCTCCCCTTCAATGATAACATTATTATATTTAGATCTAATCTCTACACAACCATAACCCTCATGTCCAAGGTCCACAATTCTTGCCGAAGCTGCGGTCTGGGTATTCGTAACAGCGGTTTGAGAAGTATTTCCGTTAGCGTCCTCATCCGTTAAGTCTCCAAAAGCTAAGTTTTCAAGCTGTAGATTGTACCCTTCTTGAACCCAGAAATGCATATTGTTAGCCATAGTATACATATTAACTGGGCCATGGGTTCTCATGTGCCATTCCCCTTTAGAGAAGGGGCTTAAAGGAGAATTACCTACACTAAAAATAAAGTACTCTTTGCCCCTCGTACCTGGATCCATAATAATCCCCTCAACTTGGGGGCTATCAACACATTTAACTGTCTTCCCTTGCCCACTTTGAATTTGTACTCGGTGATCTTGGTAGGCTCCTCGGGCTTCGTTGTCCCGTGAACGAGCCGAAAGAAGAATATTGTTAGCGTCTACATCAGCCATACCGTACTGCTCTGGTACGATTCCCTTAGCATTGTACATATCTTGGAAAGGAGCAGCCCACGGGTTGTTCTTAAGTGCAAAGGGGACCTCCGTGGGAGCCAGAGGA
>TARA_R110002012_G_scaffold279451_6_pt1 | contig 69304 bp, 50 predicted proteins | sample TARA_R110002012 | Tara Oceans TARA_R110002012 (sample SAMEA4396515) | marine metagenome | biome: Westerlies Biome; feature: [DCM] deep chlorophyll maximum layer (ENVO:01000326); material: water (ENVO:00002006), including particulate matter (ENVO:01000060) such as... | depth 40 m
GGCCATTTCGCCCCATTTGTAGGCAATATTGTCGGTGCCAATCGGCTCCGGGTGTTGGTTTGAGGATGTTTGATTGTTTTGTTGACAACCGAGTATAAGTGCTATGAACAGGAAGAGGGTAGGAAATCTTTTCATGACTGATGGTCAGCGCCTACCGGCCAATGGTGATAATGCTCAATTAGCCAGGCAGAAGCTTCAATACATTTTGAGTGGGTATAGACCGGCATTTTATCGAATTTAGATCGAAATGCAAAGAAATAATAGACCGGGACCGTTCTCGAAACTTTATTTTTATAAAATAACGCTGTCGACCAGCGCTTAAAGCTTTTTATTCGTCGGGCTCGATGTGTATCAGTACTTGGGCAATTTCTGGTATTTGCTTCTTGAGTGCTGATTTAAGTTTGTGCGATATGTCGTGACCCTCGGTAACAGTAATTTTACCATCTACAGCAGCGTGCAGATCCACATAATATTGCATACCGGCTTTTCTGACAAAACATTTTTCTGTATCAATAACTCCATCAACTGTTTTGGCCACTTCTCTTATCTCAGCGACGACGTCATCGTACATGTGTTCGTCCATGATTTCTCCTAATGCCGGTCGGAAAATGAGGTAACTGTTGTATAAAATAAAGCCAGAGGCCAGGAGTGCGGCCCAGTCGTCGGCCGTTTCATAACCCTCTCCAAAATAAATAGCAATGGAAATGCCAATGAACGCCATAATGGAGGTGATCGCATCACTGCGATGATGCCAGGCATCGGCTTTCAGCGACGAGCTGTTAGTTTCTCTTCCCCGCTTCATCACAATTTGGTAGGAGATCTCTTTCCAAAGGATAATGGCTCCCAATACAAAAAGCGTCCACGTTTTTGGCGTTTTGTGAGGAGTGAAGATATGTTGGATGCTCTCATAGGCAATCACCGTGGCGGAGGTGACCAAAAAAGCAACAACAATAAAAGTAATAAGGGGTTCTATCCTGCCATGGCCATAGGGGTGATTGTCATCGGCTGGCCGTTTGGCGTATTTAAGGCCAAGAAGCACGAGAAACGACGAAAAGATGTCCGTTGTCGACTCAATAGCATCGGCAATCAGCGCATAAGAATTGCCAAAAAATCCTGCCAAACCTTTAAGCAGCGCCAGGCAGGTATTGCCCACAATGCTGAAATAGGTGGTTCGTATGGCTTTATCCTCATTTGTCATCAGGTACTTTGTTTACCACAACTATGAAAAACTAGGAATGGCCGAGCAATCTAGTGGATTTTTAATGCTACGAAAAGTGTTTGTTCTGCATTAGCCTTAACTTTAAAACATGCAACGCTCAGGCCACGCCGATCTTCCCCTTCACTATGGCACAGTTCCTCGCTGGCTGGCGGAGCGTATGTCTCTGTTAGGCGGTGCCATAGTAGAAGCCATTGTGCTGGAGTATGGTAAAGCAGAGGTGATCAAGCGGCTGAGCGATCCTGCCTGGTTTCAGTCGCTGGGCTGTGTGATGGGCATGGACTGGCATTCCTCAGGAATCACTACCTCTGTAATGGGCGCTTTGAAGTCGTCGATTAACCCGATTTCAAAAGAGCTTGGCATCTACATCTGCGGAGGGCGGGGTAAACACAGCCGCAATACACCCAACGAGCTCAGAGCCATTGCCGACAAAACAGGGCTCAATGGGGCTGAGCTGGTACGTAGCAGCCGACTTTCCGCCAAAGTGGACAACACAGCCATTCAGGATGGATTCCAGATTTATCTTCACTCTTTCGTCCTGACAGACACAGGAGAATGGTCTGCTATCCAGCAGGGAATGAATGATAAAACAGGCTATGCAAGAAGGTACCACTGGCATTCTTCGGAGCTAAAAAGCTTTACCGAGGAGCCACACACCTTCATTTACGGACGAAATCAAGGACAGATACTTAACCTCACACATAAAGAGGCTTATACGTCAAAGGACGGGATCATTGCTATTTCAAAGGAAAATCCTGATAAGATGCTTGCCGAGATCAAAAAGATCAGGCTTCCCTCCCATCATGATGTGCAAGCGAAGGATGTCGACCTTAAACGACTGGGTGCTGTGTTGGTGCTGGCGCAGGAGTTGCCTACACATGATTTTGAAAACCTGCTGCTTCTTGAGGGCCTCGGTCCACGTACGCTCCAATCGTTAACTCTGGTGAGCGAGGTAATCCTTGGCACCCCTTCCCGCTTCAGCGACCCTGCCAGGTTTAGTTTCGCTCATGGTGGAAAAGACGGGCATCCTTTCCCTGTGCCGACTAAGATATACGACGAGAGCATTGACGTGCTGAGAAACTCCATAGAAAAGGCGAAGCTGGGCCAGAGCGATAAGCTCAAGGCGTTGAATTCGCTGGCGAAGGCAGCCCAGGCAATAGAAACAGACTTTGAACCAACAGGCAGTCTTGACGAGGTGATTAAGCAGGAGAGAGAGAATAGCTGGCGCTACGGAGGTAGAACGGTGAAGGGAAAAGCAAAACCACCGAAGGGCTTAAGGGGTGGACAGCTGGGACTGTTTGAGTGAATGGCCTGGCGTTGTTGTTTTCAAACAGTGACCTCGAAGTCAAATACACCGTTTATTATGCTATCTTGCATATAAATTGATGTACTATGAGAACAACTCTGGATTTACCCAATGGGCTAATCGATAAAGCCATGAAGATATCCGGCGCAAAAACCAAAAGTCAACTGGTGACGGAAGCCCTGGAGGAGATGATTAATCGAAACCAAAGGTTAAAGCTCATATCATTTAAAGGGAAAATTGACCTTGACATTGACCTCGATCAGCTGCGGGAACGAGAATGAGACAGAGTGCCAAAATATTAGTCGATAGCTCTATCTGGATTGACTTCTTCAGGCTGGGAAATTACGAAAGGCTGGAAACGTATATACGGGAAGACCTAGTATGCACAAATGAACTCATTTTAACAGAACTTCTTCCACCCCTGGAGAAATTAAAGCAAACGGACGTAATCAATAGTCTGCATGCTATCCCCTTAGTTGAGTTGGATATTGATTGGTCTCTGATAAGAAAATATCAGGCACTGAATATCAGCAACGGCGTAAACAAAGTGGGGATACCCGAGCTGATCATTGTTCAGCAAGTTATTGAGAACAATTTGACGCTATTGAGCAAAGACAAACACTTCGGGCTTATGCAACATTACCTTTCGTTCGATCTGATTGGGTGACGGGCTTTGCCGAAAAATTAATTTTTTCGCCACGAGGTAGACGAAGTTTTAAAGTTGAAGGCAGCACTCAACTCTTGCCCTTATCTTTTTACCCAAAAACTGCAACCCAATTCTTATTTAACCGTCTAACAATCTATTAAATATACATTTAGGGTTTTTATGTCTTTCTATTTTATATACATTTAGGACATTAAAGGCAAATGTTATGAATAATTATCAATTGGGCGAGTTTGAGGAAGTTGTATTGTTGACTGTGGCCATCCTGAATGATGACGCCTATGGTGTCAACATCAAGCAGGAAATTGAAATGCGAATGAAACGCAAAGTTAGCACGGGTGCTATGCAAACGGCCCTTCGCAGAATGGAAGCCAAGGGCTACCTGGCCTCCGAGTTTGGCGAAGCGACCGCAGTAAGAGGCGGCAAGAGAAAGCGCTACTTTAAGATTACCCCTTTTGGTGTAAAAGCCCTGGAGCATTATAGAGAAACAAGAATGAGCCTCTGGGATGCGATACCCGGCGCTGTACTTGATTTGAAGATCAGTGGAAGATAGGAAAACAAAATACTACCCACCCAGCTGGGCTACCAAATGGTTTCTTTGGTTCTGTCATGCCGACTTTGCCGAGGATATACTTGGTGACCTGGAAGAGGAGTATCAATTCCATGAACCGGCAGTGAGTAAGCTAATGGCCGACTTTTGGTTTGTGAGGCAGGTGGCTGGTATGATGCGGCCCTCATTGATCAAGCCGTTTCTCCCCTTTTTGAAACTCAACAATAAATTGGATATGATTAAGAATTACATCAAAATCGGACTGCGCAACCTCACCAAATACAAGGTGAGTACCGCTATCAACCTGCTTGGGCTTTCCACCGGCATGGCTGCTTTTATCCTCATCGCCTTGTTTGTAAAAGACGAGCTCAGCTACGACCGCAACCATGAACATGCGGACGAGATTTTCAGAATAACGATTAAGAACTTCTCTGGCGACGGTGAGACACTGTCCCGTCATTGGGCATTTGCTTCGGCTGGTCATGGCCCTCGCATTAAGGAGGACTTCCCACAGGTGACTCATGCGACACGTTTCTTTCCCTGGGCTTTCCCGGACGTTATTTATGAAGATAAAAGGCTGCCAGGCGAGCAGGTTGTGTTTGCCGATCCCGACGTTTTTGATATTTTCACCTTCCCTTTTTTGCAGGGAAACAAGGAGTCAGCCTTCACCAACGAGACTTCTATGGTTATCTCCGAAGATGCTGCCATCAGAATCTTTGGCAATGACTGGAGAGAGCAGGACATTGTTGGCAAGAGCGTGAAAATTGAAGCAAGAGGTGCGGGATTGTCACTCCAAATCACGGGTGTGATGGAGAATATGCCCCGTCAGCAGCACTTTCATTTCGACTACCTGGCTCCATTCGCCATTTATGAAAACGTCGTCAACAACCCTGACGTGACGAACAATGTAACAGGTAACTACAACTATCTGACCTACGTGCGGCTCAGCGATGCCGCCGGTGCTCCAGCCGTGGAAGCAGGTGGGTCTGCTTTTTTTGACAAGCACATTGCCGATATTCGAGGAGTAAAAGCCCATAACTATTATGGACTGGTGCTGCAACCCCTCACCGACATTCACCTCACCTCTAATATTTCGGGGGAAATAGAAAACAATGGCAGCATGTCGCAGGTAGTGATATTCTCTGTGATCGGTATGCTGCTCATCGTGGTGGCTTGTATAAACTATATGAACCTGGCTACTTCACGGTATACCCGAAGGATGAAGGAAATCGGCGTTCGTAAATCAATTGGCGCTTCAAGAGGCTCGCTGATCAGCCAGTTTCTTACTGAGTCGGTGATACTCACATTGATTTCGTTTCCTCTTGCAGTTGGCCTGGCCACCATCGCCTTGCCATCGGTGAATGACTTTATGGACAAGCAGCTCACCATCAATTTTCTTCAGGACTTTCAGCTATTTTTGACTGTGTTCGGTTTGTTGGCTCTGGTTGCCTTGCTGGCCGGCATTTATCCTGCCGTTTACCTTTCGGGGCTGGATACTATCCGGTCGCTCAAGGGGGAATCAACGTTCAAAACAGGAAAGGTAAACTTTCGCACAGTACTGGTTACATTCCAGTATGTGGTTACGATCGCTATTATCTTCTCGCTGGCGGTTCTCAATGCGCAAATGGGATTTATATTCAACTCTGATCCTGGTTTCGACAAAGAAAGTGTGCTGGATGTTTCGCTATCGAATGATATATATCCCAAAAAGGAGGCTTTCCGAAATGAGCTGCTTGCCAATCAGAACATCACCCACGCCACCTTTGTGTCCCGGATTCCGACAGGTAACCTGCTCGACTCTCAGGGAGCCAGCATCTTTCTCGGTGATTCGCTTACACCGGTGAATTTCAGACTTCCTTACATCGTTGCCGATGAAAATTTCATCACCACTTACGGAATAGAAATGGCCGCCGGCAATGACTTTGAAAGGTATATGGACTCCGATTCCATTGGTTATTTTATCGTCAATGAGGCAGCAGTAAAGGCAATGGGTCTTGCCAGTGCAGAAGAAGCCATCAACCGTTCGATGAACTACGGTGGCACTGACGGGAAAATCATCGGCGTCATGAAGGACTTCCATTTTGAATCGCTTCACAGCGAAATAGGCCCCATGATCATGGTGAAGAATGATAATTACCGCAGGATTTCTCTAAAAATAAACCCGGTAAACCTTTCAGAAACAATAGCTTTTGTGGAGCAGACCTGGGCCAAATTTGACCAGAAGAACACCATCAACTACAATTTTGTAGACGAGTCGTTCGAAAACCAGTATCAGGGAGAGGAAAGGCTGAGCACTATGTTCAAAGCATTTGCTGTGCTGGCTGTGTTGATTAGCTGCCTGGGAATGCTGGGAATGGTCACATTCATCGTCGAGCGCAAAACGAAAGAGATTGGTATCAGAAAGGTGTTGGGAGCAAAATCGCCACATATCGTTTGGCTAGTGAGCCAAAATTTCATCTGGCTTATCAGCGTGGCGGCACTGGTGGCATTGCCCATTGGCTACTACTTCATGAGCGACTGGCTTGACACGTTCGCCTATCAGGTAACTATTTCTCCTGTCCTTTTTGTGGTTCCTATTGTAGCGGTAATTATGATCACCTTACTCACCATACTCTACAGAACCATCAAAGCGGTGTATATCAACCCGGTGAAGTATTTAAGGAGTGAATAAAGAGGCTTTCTAAGTCAATAAAAAAGAGGCTGCCATCTCCAGCCTCTTTTTTATTGTCACGACAAGTTATTCATCAAATAAGGCTGTTCGCTTACTCCCCTATCAAATTAACCCCTCTCAAATCTGCTCTTCCGCTCTTCAAAAAAGCATAGGTCAACTTGTCCACCTGGCAGTCAATAAACTGGATCTGCTTCAATTTCTTGTTATTCTTAAAAAAAGTGTTCACCAGGGTTGCACGCTGAAATGTCACTTTTGTAAATGTGCAGCTTTCAAAAAAACAACCGTCTATTTTGCCTTCAAAAACCAAGTCAGCAAGCTGACTGCCAATAAATGAGGTGCGGTTCCACACAACATTGGCAATTTTATTGTTCCCGAAACCACCCGATTTAAACTCCACACCAGTAAAATCGGCACCAGTAAAGTCGCCGCTTTCGATATAACTTTTTAAAAATTCAACTTCATTTAGCGAGCAGTATCTGAATATATTGTTGGTCAAGTGAGAACGTTGAATGTGGCTGTTAGTAATGTCAGAATTTGAAAAGTCACAGTCACTCACATTGTTGCTATTGAGAAGAAGTCCTGACAAATTTGAACCGACAAACAGACAGCGTTGTATGTTGGATGCGCTGAATTTCTCTTGCAGATTTTTGAGACCGGAAAAGTCAACATCCAGCCAGTTCCCATGCGACATATCCCAATTAAGACTTTTTCTTGCGCTGGTGCCTGATTCTCCATTCAGTACGTTCTGTTTTTCTGATGCAGATTTGTCTCCATTTGTGCCGCTAGTAGAGAAGCTTTCTGAAAAATAATTGAGGTCAACTCCTACTATTTTGGCAAGCTTGTCAAGAGTAATAATATCCGGGATAGATTCTCCCCGTTCCCATTTGCCAACTGCCTGCGGGCTAATAAAGAGCTGCTGCGCCAACTGCGCCTGAGAGACATTGAGTTTCTTCCTTGCATCGGCAATTTTGCTACCAATCATCTTTGTTTCCATATGTGTCATCTTTATTGTTTTCGACACGACAAAGGTATTTCAACTCATTTCCTGGATCATCAATAAACTCGATCCTTATAGTTGTAATTACGCTAATTTTGGTTGCTTTTTGACAACTGCTGGTTGTATTTGCAGCAATATATGTAATCAGACGCTGCAAACGTATTGACGTATAGTAGTCCCCTAGGGACGATATGCCGGTAACACCAGCCAACTAAAACAGACTTACTGCGAGTGCCGTAGGTACGGCATATCTAAAACCTTTGCGGTTTGCTTCAGCCAACCTGTGCCTTTGCCTGAGTACCCGAGAGTTACAAATACTTCACAAACGCTACTCCAACTCCCCAGGCTTCATACGATGGATTATGGGCTCCCAAACCTTGTCCGTTTGATACGTGCAACCATTTTGAAGTCAAATTGACACCGTATGTACTATTGACACGGTAATGAATCGCTCCTCCCATTCTCCACATGAAATTATAGATGTCGCCCCCGTGAGGAAATTTACTTGAGTAAAAAATCAACCCACCCCCAAAATCAGGAGAAAATGAAAATCTATTATAAACGAAAGGCTCAAAACGTACCTGGAAAGCCGGACCGATCCCTGCAGCATTGTTATGATAGGTAATATTGTTAAAGTTGTCGTCCCATTGAACGATGGTTCCCCAAGCATAAGTAGTCGTGACACCTCCATATACTGAAAACCGGATTTTTTCGAAGAACTCTCTTCCAACAAATAGATTAGCTGTCACTGTTTGAATACTCCGGTTGTTATGAGTAGGCGTTAAATATTCTATGCCTGATTCAAATTTTACTCCTGCTTTTTTATTCCCTGGGCCACTATCAGTAGCATCTAAACTATCGAGGCTTTTGATTTGCCCATTGCAGTCAATAGACATGAAAAGTGGGAAAAGAAAAACGGTCAACCATTTCGTCACGGAAATTACTGCTTTCAAATGAATAGGTTTGCTTGGAGGGACGCTATGAGGTATTCCTGTCTTCATTTTATTGGCGCTTGTCACAGCCTTGTTTTGTGCTCCTGCTCAGTACTTTCTGCTATTGGTTGGATTAACTACTCTGGGCTAACGGTAGCCGGATTCAAATCGCTCCGCTACTTTGCGCAATATCGATGGCGTCCATTCGTGAAATTCCCCGTATCGACGCATCCGGCGCAATGGGTTTTGTCATTTACTGATAGTCCTTGATCATCTGCTCGGTCTTCGCTATTTCTTCGGATATTCTATTGAGTAACTCTTCACTTGTCATTTGTACTGGTCTTTTTTCACAGCTCGGTTAGTTGCTTCATGCTGACAATATTTGAATTGATAATTCCCATAGCTCTATTGTACCATATTCTACCTTAAAAAAAGAAAGTATTTCAACAAATAGCTATTTATTCGGGGTGTTACTCAGCAGGCTACTACTGTACTAAGCAGTCTTACAGAGGACTTTTGTGGGGCGATCAAGCATTTTCAATCAATGCACTATACGCCGACTTCGCTTGAGCGTTGGTTGCATTTATTGATCAGCTGCACTTTCCATTGGTAACCCGGATAGATAGCGTCAAGAGACTGTCTGGCCGACTTTCCTTCCTGACAGGTTTTGATGGTGATGGCAACCACTCCTGCATTGATGGTTCCAGAAACCAGTTCGGCATCGTAACCATTGGCCGCAATTTGCCAGGCGGATGCGGGAGAGTCCAGAAAATACAACCGGGTTGGATAACAGGCATCTGCTAGCTCGCAATAACCAAAACCATCATAGGCAATGATGCCGGGCCCATCGGCGGTAAAAGAAATCAGAATGGCAATTTTATCACTATTGCTGCCGTCGGGGTATCCACAACTGAAGGACACGCCGGTAATAACAGGTGCCGTGGAAATACCTTCGCCACAATCAATTACCTTCAGATGACTGGCTACGTCCCACTCAATGGGGTCAATGTAATCTTCGGTATAAGTAAAACGGGCAGTAAAATCCTGGTCAGCGTCAACATTACTCGTAAACACTGCCATATACTGTCCATCTATCCATTGCAAAGATCCAGTCACATCAGCATTGTCGACCACGTGAAGGCTCATGTTCTGAAAAGCTGGCGTAAGCGTGCTCTCCTTTAGAGGCAGCATAGCTGGGAAGTTCCCGAATTCGGTCATATAGCTATTCCAAACCTCGGTAAGTATGTTGTAGGCCAGTACAAAATTTCGATACAGGCTCACCTCCGAATTGAGGTCGGAAGGCTGCAAATTGCGCATTCGCAGGTTCACATTTACCTTGCGTAGCTGGCCATTTTCAAAAATCTCCTGCGCTGTCCGCTGAAATTCAGCAATTAAGCTTTTCTGAACAGCCACCATGCTGTCGTCAAAAAGGTCGAGCACCGCCTGTACGGCAATTTCTTTCTGTTTAATAATCTGGTTACGAAAAATAGCGATGCCTAATGTAGCTCCGGCAGTGGCCCACAGTTTGGTACCCACCACACCGCCTGGTATGAGAGCCCCCAATTCTACAAGCACAAGGGCCGGGCCGCCGACCATAGCACCAATCTTGGCCAGCGCAAAAGTTAAAGTGAGGAGTTTCTGCCTGGTTGCGGCATCTACCATCGCCCGTCCTCCGCTTGAACCTTCGGCCAACTGAAGTTCAGCCAGAGACGCCTCAATTTCATCAAAAAGGTGGCGGTTGACAGCAATAAAGCTGGCTGCTTCTTTTATTTCCCCAGCAGTAGCCTGATGCAACATTTGTAGTGTTTCGGCCTGTGCCTGCCGCACGGCCTTTAAAGTGACGTCAGCGGCTTCTCTGCTTTTGGTGCCTGCCTTTACCTGGGCATCAAGGGAAGCCTCGAGTTGGCTAAAATTGGCCTGCTTCACAAATTCATCAAGGTATACGGCCGGTTCAGCTACTTCCGTCGCAGCAATTACGTTTAGCTGCAGGTCAAGCAATTTACCTTCGATGGTAGCTTGCAGGCTAAATGTTCCAGCCGTATTCGGCACCATGGCAACAAGCAGAGTGTCATTAGCCCTCCCAACTGTTATGTCTTCCCGGCCAAATTGACCATTGTAATGAGCTTGTGAGAGCTTTGTATCTTTGACAAAGATCGAAATTAATTCAAATGCCTGCACATCTGTTTTTAGTGTATATGCGTCTAGTCCGGGTAAGACCTCATCCGGTGTTAAAAGGTGGCAGGAGGATAACCCAAGTAGAAAATAACTTGTCAGTACTGTCGAGGTAAGGAACCTGGTTTTCATAGGTGAAAGCAAAACGAATGGGTAGCCCTGATTCGGCATTCGCTGGATCGAATATGATCATTAATTCCCGAGAGCAAAGTGTTACGAATCAATTATTTTTGAAGTGATCACTGAGGCCCTTCCAACCGAGATTGGTATAGTATCAATACGAAGTTATCAATATTCCCTTCCGGTTATTACTTCTGCCGCTACACCAATTAAGAGGAGCGTTTCTTGCTACTGTCCAAAGCAACCAATTTTGATCAGCAATTTCTACCGCCGACTTATTTCATTTGTTTCACTATCCAATCGGATACCACCGCCAGGGCCGTGGGAGAAAAGGTTTGCTCTATGACGGCGTATTCGGCTAGCGAACCGGTTTTGCTTTCCTGAAACAGATGATTCAAGCCAGGCAGCTCCTTGATGGTTGCCTTCTTATTTCCCCCTTTGTTTAATGCTTTTTTAATGGCTTCCAGGTTCTCCTTTGATGGCACCTGCAAGTCGTTTTCTCCATTGATAGCCAAAACAGGGCATTTTACCTTTTCCAAAGCCGGTGCGGGATCATACTTGATAAAATACTGCATCCAGGGACTTACCAGCTGACTCACCTGCAAGCTCACAAAGTCATTCACATTCATGCCCTGTGGCAATGCGCCGCTTCCGCTTTCTTTCAGGGCGCTGCTGAGATAGTTCGTCAGGTTTGTTTTTAGCTGTTCGAAGTTAGTATCGCTGGCCACCATCTCAAATGCCTTTTTGCTGATTGACTGGTTCTTCTGCAAAACGTCGTCGCTAAGCCCCGATGCTTTTCCAATCAGTTGCTGTTGCGCCAAAAGCAGCTGGTCGCCGGGAATGCCAGTTCCAGCCAATAGTACGATGAAAGCGACGTCTTTGGAGCGAGCAGCCACCATTGGTGCTATGAGCCCTCCCTCGCTATGACCAATAAGCCCTATTTTACGGTTGTCTATTTCCTTTCGTGCTTGCAGATAGTCGATAGCTGCTTCCACATCCGTGGCGAAGTCCGCACTGGTAGCGGTCTTGAAATCCCCTTCGGATGAAGAAGTTCCTCTGTCGTCAAACCGCAACACGGCAATACCGTTTCTTGTTAAGTAATCGGATAAGACTAGAAACGGTTTATGTCCTGCCAGCTCCTCATCCCTATTTTGCGGACCACTGCCGCTTATTAAAATAGCCACAGGGAACAGGCCAGTCTCTTTAGGTAGGGTCAATGTTCCTGCCAGTAAAATGCCTGCTTTCTTGTTCTCAAACGTGATGTCCTCGGAGTGGTAAGGATAGGGCTTTGCTGGCTCCTGCGGCCTTGCTATTTTTTCTTTTTCAACTGCTTCCCTCGACAAGTTCATGGGGAAAGATTGCCCGGCTTGCTTGAAGTTGCCAACCACAACGCCGTCGCTGCCTAACACGCCTTCATACACAATTCCAGCATTTGCGACGGTAAGTTTCAAAGCGGTATTCTCAAAGCTGGTGGCGGTAACGGGTATCCCCCTGGCCCCCTGGTCGGGGCTGTCCATAGTTGACTGAAAGCCGTCATCAACTTTATTGATATTGAAAACAACTCTCAATTGTATTCCCTGCACTTTCAGAATACCGTTCCATTGCCCTGTTATGTCCTGTCCATGCGTTGATACAGCTGCCAGGACAATCAGCAGCAATGTGATTAGGCTTTTCATCTTCCGGTTTTTAAGGTACTGGCTGAATGTAGCGATATGAAAGGAATTCTTTCTTCGTAGTGATTTTGGTAGGTAATAATAATGAAATATTTAGAGAGCATGATTGTTTCCCTTTGAGAAAAAGAGGTTACTCTTGTGGTGCTGGCTAGCGTACCCCCTTAGTCGCCAAGTTTGGCTGATCAGACTGCATCTACATCCTCGGCACCCACAACCCCATGGTAGCTGCGACGATGCCCAGGGCAGTGCCCATAGTGATCAAAAAAATCAGGCCGGAAAACGCCCATTTCGTCGATGCTACCTCTGACTTTTTAGCCAAAAAATAGAAAGCAACAATGGCTTGCGGAAAGACGTAGACCATAAAGCCAAGGAAATTTAAAAAAGGCCCTGTGAAAGTTTCGGGGTCAAAACCTACAGGTGCTTGCCATGCCATGATCCACAGCATTAAGAATACCCGGAACAGCCAAACGCCACTCATGGCCAGGAATAAATGCACTGCCCATTGATTGTGTGAAGCGATGTTCCGGCGAATAGCATTCTTAACTGCGAAGAAGGCACAAATCATAATAATCACTGCATTCATGGTGATAACCACCGAACCTTCCAGCCCTCCAACGGATCCTTTTATCCAGCTGAGGTAAAGGCCTGCCAGGCTGATGAGGAAGGCCGAAAAGATGTAGATACGTCCACTGATCCTGTGAAACCCGGGCGCATAGCTGCGAACCTGCGGAATGAGCTGCGTAGGACCCAAAATGGTGATGATGGCTGCCAGGGCTACATGCAAGCCAAACATGGTATTACCAAGCAGGTCGCCCTTGACATAGAAGTGTGAAGAGGCCGCATTCCACTTTTCAAAGTCACCGAGTGCTGCCGACTTCCAATAGAGCATGAGCACGTAACAGGCAAAGATCATTTGCCCTATTACCGCCACTATAAACCACGACCTTGCGGCAAGATCCACAGCCTTCGTTGCTGCGGGATGATTCTGTACTTTCATATTGAGTTTTTTTGACCAGGCAATAATAGCTGACCAAAAAGCAAGCACACTTAACAATTGTTAGGAAAGCAATTCCCGCCTGATGCGGCTCAGACTCTCGGGCTTTATGCCGAGGTAAGAGGAGATGTATTTGAGCGGGACGTTTTTTGGAATGTTTGGTTTTTCGGCTACCAGCTTGAGGTAGCGCTGCTCGGCTGTGAGGGTAGCAAGATCAGTCGTTCTTTGCTTATCCTCTTCCATGAGCTTCTGAAAAAGCAATAAAGCGTAGTCTTTTGCGGTCAAACCAGTGGCCACCGTGATGTCAAAACCTTCTTTGGTGATTCTGAGCAGCTCGCAGTCGGTGATACAGTGGAGGTTTTCGTTCGAAACTGTCTGGTTAGCAAAATGGAAATAAGAAGTGAAGAATCTCGGGCCGTGGTTTAAGTCAACTGTTACCTCTTCCCCTTTTTCATCAAGCCGGAAATTTCTCATATAGCCCGACACGATGAAATTGTGGTATTTGGGCACTTTTCCCGCTTCTTCAAGTATGGTATCTTTTGGCACCCAAAGCGGGGTAAAATACTGCCTGCATTGCTCCTTGTCACTTTCCGGCATGGTAAGAATTTGTTCCACATAACTAAAAAATGTTTCGAAGTAGTGGTTCATCGTGCGTGGGTGTCAACCGGAGGTACAATATAAGAGATATGTCTCTGTTTCAAAAAATAGGAGCCGCTGAGCTGAAGTGCAAAGTTATAACTTGTGGTTAGCATGGCACCAATAAGAACAGCCGGTCTCGCAATGCAGACCGGCCATCCTCCCTGCGAGCTATTATAATTTATAGAACACGCCAAATCCCAACATGCCCTGGTCGGCGTTGCCAAGGATATACTTTATCTCAAAGAAGCCGTCAATCTTGCTTGTGAAAGAATAGGCCAGGCCTCCCCCCATGTTGAGACCAACTTCTGTGTTAGTTGTCTTGGTGTCATTGATTTTAACTTTTCCGGTGGTGAAATTAATACCCACTAAAGGATACAATTTGACCGCTCCACCCGGAGTGAAATTGTAGTGACCGTCCACGTCAAACATCCATATGTTGGACTTCACCTTCGTACCGTTACCATTATTGTAGGTATCAGGAAAGAATAAGCCAAAACCTCCTGCGAGATCGATTTTCGGAGTGATGCCCACCCTGGCCCCCAGTAGCACTCCCATTTTTTCACTTTGCATAGCATATCCAAGGCCGCCTTTCAGACTGACGTCCTGGGCTTTTGCTTGTAGAAAACAGAGAGCGACAAAAAACGATAAAACGATAAATTTTCTCATAACGCTGGTTAGTTAAAATGAACTGATTGATTCAAAGCCCGAAGAAAAACAAAAAAAATCAGTTTTGCTTGACAAAAATGATGGATACAGTTTTTGTAAAGGAGGTCGTCAAGTTATCACGCTCGGCTTAGGTATTACTACTCAAAAAGGTTGGTAAGTCAGCAGGTAAGTATCAGCCACTTCTTCTTTGGTTCGGTGCAGTTGGAGGATCAATGAATTCTCCTCCAATCGAATGATGTCGTACACAGTGATAGCCGGGCCATTGGTTAGAATAAGCTGGCTCCCTCCTTTGCAAATGCACCAGGTTCCTTTCTCATATACTTGTGGGCTTTCGGGCCTGGCTTTTACTGCCCCCTCGTCGAAGACATAGGTGCCCTTCTCGTCAAAGATGGCCACGTCGTCAAGATCAGAGGGGCTGAACTGGCCGGTAACATCTTTGAAATCTTTTGTGGTGGGCATTGCACCTGCGGATAATCTCCTCGCCTCTATGCTTACCTCCTGCCACCGTTTGCCGGTGAGCAATAGTGCTTGTTGCGTAAGCCGAAACTTACATCGAGGTGCATTGTTTGTCAGCAGCGTTCGATTGCATGAACTAAGGGCAAATAGCAGAAAAAGCAGAGCCGGGAATCTATTCATATATGACGAGGCACGGTGGCAGCGCTTCAAAACTAAAAATATAGTTGATTTCAAACTAATTTCTTAGTTAAAAATTATTTACTGTCAAAGCTGTCTCGTTTCAGCATCTTTGGGAAAGTGGCTTTTGAACCTAATGTAAAACCAAAACATAAGGGCTGCGCCTATACCAGCCCAAATAAAGAAACCTATCCAATTATTGGGGTCTGCCTCCCCTTCTACAATATACGCCTTTGGTTCATATGGGCTCACAAGCAGATTAACCGTGTCTCCGGTTTGGACTTCGTCCGGGTCGTCAATTGCTCCTTTAAGAATGATGCGGGTAAATTGTCGGGCAGTATCTACAAACGTTCCCTTTGGATGTTCGAATGCTATGATGGGTGTGATTTCCACAAAGTCCTGCATCCTGTCGGACGCACCTCTTCGCCGAACATCTATATGAGATTCTCCGATAACATTGGCTTTTATAGATAAGCCATAGTCATATAGGGTCTCCCCTTCCAACAAGTACTGAGTTGTAGCCATGTACAGGATAGCCACACTCAAAAGACCGATACCAATGGTGAGTATAAATCCGAAGACTTTTTTCATGGTTTCAAAATAGCCTATTTGGGATCAGTTTTAAAATTTTGATCTTATAAAGCGGCAAAAGTGATTTTCAATTGTAAAATTCTATCATGTCTTCATTTAAGAAACAAATAAGTTTCTATATTAGGTCTTCAATTACGACACTAATACGATGAAAGGAGCTCAACTAGGTGAATTGCAAGAAGTTATTCTGCTTTCGATACTGATACTAGATGAAGATGCCTACGGGCTAAAAATCCAGCAGGACATCAGCGAAAGGCTTAACAGGCGTTTGAGCCGGGGGGCTCTCCACACCGCCCTAACAAGGTTGAGCGAAAAGGGTTTTGTCACCTCGCACTACGGTGGTGCTACACAAGAACGTGGCGGTCGGCGCAAGCGCTACTATGCACTCACCGTGAGTGGCAAAGCCAGCCTCAGAGAAATGAAAACCCTCAGAGACAAAATGTGGAGCCTTGTCCCTTCAACACAACTGCTATGAGCCATCCGCACTTACCCAAATTTTGGTTCCGGCTGCTGCAATGGTTTTGTCGGGAAGAGCTATTTGAAGAGCTCCAGGGAGACCTGGAAGAGGCTTTTGAGGAGAACATCGAAAGCGTTGGTTTACAGCGAGCCCGAAGAATTTATAGGGTCGAGGTGCTGAAGCTTTTCCGCCTCTCGGTGGTAAAAAAGCCTGCTGGCGTTCGGGTGAGTCAGCTGCCCGGGAACTACATCACCACCTCTGTACGGGCCATGAAACACAACCCGTTTTACATCGCAGCCAACATTCTCGGCATGGCACTTGCGTTTTCTATAGGCACCATTGGCTACTTTAACTATCGTTTCAACGATACGTTCAATGAATACTTCCCTCAAGCGGCTTCAATTTATAAAGTAAACGGACTGCGTACCGCAGAATCAACTGTTGGCACCAGCCCCGGAGCCCTTGCCCCTGCTCTGCACCTCGCAGGCATAGCTGCCTTTCGCTACCACAATGAGCCCATCGCAGTCAAGCTGGCCAATCAATCAAGCGAGGGAGGTGGACACAAGCTGTTCATGGAAGGCTTGTCCTTTACCGACCCGGGCTTCATTCGCCACTTTGATTTGGCAAATCTCAACAACGAACCACTGCCAGCCCTGAGCCATGGTGAAGTGTATGTGTCGGATGAAACTGCTATGAAATTCTTTGGTGATCCCTACCCCGTCGGCAAACTTTTGACGGTCATATTGCCTTATCATCAGGAGCAGCTATTGACGGTGAAAGACGTTTTCAGAAAGCTTCCCAACAATACAAGCTTTCGGCTGTCTATCATTGCCGACTTTGAACACTTGTCCGACTTTTACGGAATAAATGAAAATAGCTGGTCCAATTGGGTAGATGGTACGTTTGTCTACGCACCTGAAGGCGATATGACCAGGTTGGTGTCACAAATGAATACTTACCTGGATGTTCAAAATCAAGCGAACAAGGACTTACAAATCAGTGAGTACAGACTCGACAATATACTGGAGTGGCCAGCCCTAGAGGCATCGTTGCACAATTCTGCTTTTGTGCCGCAAATGCATCCGGCAGCAGTAGCTGGCACGCTGGGTTCTGCCATTGGCATTTTACTGCTGGCCTGCTTCAACTTTATCAACACAAGCATTGCGCTGTCAGGCAACCGACTGAAGGAAATCGCCGTGCGGAAAGTGCTTGGCGGCAACCGAACCAGTACAATCACCCAATTCATTCTGGAAAACTTCCTGATGATAGGTGTGGCTGTGGTGATAGCGCTGGGACTTACCTATTATATGATTCCAGGCTACAATGCTATGATGAGCTATGAGATCATTCAACCTGACCAGATTCCATGGACCACTTTTGTTTATTTTGGTTTGGTGCTGGTATTGTGCGTTGGGCTGATGGCAAGTGCCTATCCTGCTTTATACATTTCAAAGTTTCCCTCGCTCGCTATCTTCAGAAACAAAGTGGTGCTTTCTGGCAAGAACAGGCTGATGACAGTGCTGCTTACTTTTCAGTTTGCCCTCTGCTTCTACAATATATTTGGCCTGCTGGTGACCACCGACAACGCATGGTATCAGGAGCGGCTCGACCGGGGCTATGACCTGGGCGGGGTGATCAATATACCTTTGAGCGACCCTCAACAATACACGTTACTGGAAGATCGACTGAAACAGCAAACTGATGTCAGGCAAATAGCAGGCACAAGCTCGTTGGTTGGGTTTAGCTTTAACAACAGTTCGATTGATTTCAACGGCCAGGAATACGAAGTCGCGGAATTGGGTGTCGGCGCCGGGTACCTTGAAACACTTGAAATAAGACTCATTAACGGGTCTCTGTTCTCTGGCAACGGAACACATACAGGAGAGCCCAGAAAGGAAGCAGTTATCAACAGCATGCTGGAAGACCAGCTGGGAGGAGATGCGCTCAACAAACCAATTGTAGTAGACGGTGACCGATACACGATAATTGGTGTTGTTGAGGATTTCAACTTGCGGCAAATCATGTTTAACAACAAAATAAAACCGTGCGTAATGCGCCTGATGAGCCCTCAAAGTTATGGCTATGCGACCTTAAAGACCGATGGATTGGCCACCGGCAAAAACAGAGAGTTGGAAGCACTGTGGTATGAGCTTTTTCCGCAGGAGCTCTACGGAGGTTTTCTTCAGGAAGATGTGATGCAGCAAGTGCGACAAACCAACTTCATCATGATCAATATCAGCATGATTGTGGCCATCATTTCCATCCTGATATCTATTCTTGGGCTGTATACACTCATTTCACTTATCGCACAAAAGCGAAAAAAAGAATTCGGCATAAGGAAAGTAATGGGGGCCTCATGGCAGCAGATTACCCACCTGCTGGGAAGAGATATCTATTGGATTATTGGCATTGCCGCCATCATTGGCCTGGCCGGTGGGTCAGCAGTGATGCATTCGGTGCTTGATGGCATCTACGCCTATCATATCGACATCAGCATTATCCACTATGTTTGGCCAGTCATGATTATTCTTGGGATTGTTGTAGGCGCTGTGGGCTACAAAATGATGCAAACCAGCAAGCTAAATCCCGTGGAACAGTTGCGGGTGGAGTAGAATAGTATTCACCATCTGAAATAACGACAAAGCGCCTGAAAACTACTTCCCAGGCGCTTTGGTAACTCATAAAATCAAATGACAACTACAATGCTGCCTTCTTCATTTTCCTTCGGTAGGCAATTTTTGAAATAGCCACATACAGCACCGGCACCACAAAGATGGCCAGGGAGCTGGCTGCTACCATCCCTCCGGCCACCGTCCAGCCAATGGTTTTTCTGGCTTCAGCACCAGCACCTGTGGAGATCGCAAGAGGCAGCACACCCAAAATGAACGCCAGCGACGTCATGATAATGGGCCGCAGACGCAGCCTTACAGCTTCCAGCGTTGATTCTATAATGTCCCCCCCTGCGTCAACTCGCTCTTTTGCAAATTCCACAATTAGAATGGCGTTCTTGGCTGCCAGCCCTATCAGCGTAATCAAGCCAATCTGTGCATAAATATTGTTCGTAAGTCCTGGTAGAAGTGTCAGCGTCAGGATAGAGCCAAACGCCCCAATGGGCACTGCAAACAGTACCGAAAATGGAATCGACCAGCTTTCGTAGAGTGCTGCCAGAAACAGGAAGACAAAGACAATGGACACAAGAAATATGATGCTCTGGGTGTTGCCAGCCTTTACTTCCTCGTAGCTCATCCCGCCAAACTCATAGCTATAACCGGTTGGGAGTACTTCAGCTGCCACTTCCTGCAGCGCCTTGATGGCATCGCCGCTGCTATAGCCGGGAGCGTAAGTGCCGAGGATCTCCGCCGATCGGTAGATATTATAATGTGAGATGAGCGCCGGTGTTTCAATCACCTTCGTGGTGATGAGTGCACTCAATGGCACCATCTCACCCATGCTGTTTTTCACAAAGTATTTCCCGATGTCGTCGATGTCTTTTCTATAGACAGTATCGGCCTGGGTTACCACCCTAAAGTTTCTTCCATAAATATTAAAATCGTTCACGTAGCTGCTTGCCAACAAAGTCGACAATGTACCATAAGCCTGGGCCACGTTGACGCCCATCTTTTTTGCCTTTTCCTTGTCAAGGTCGACCTGGTAAGCCGGTGTTCGGGCCGAAAAGAACGAGTAGGCGGCGGCTATCTCAGGGCGTTGATTGGCTGCAGCAATAAACTTTTGCATGGTCGCCTCAAACCCGAAAATATCGTCAGGGCTGCTGGTCTGTAAGAGCTCGAAAGTGAATCCGGAAGACCTTCCAAGACCTGGAATAGGCGGAGGTGCAATCGCCAGCACTCTTGCTTCCTTGATATCAGAAGTCATGGCCATAACCTGCCCAATAATTTTTTCCACACTCTCCGTTTCCGGATCACGTTCGTCCCAATGTTTTAAGTTTACAAACAGAGTTCCGACGTTCGATTTGTTAGAAAAAGTTAGTATGTTCAGTCCAGCCAGCCCCCCTACTACCTCCAACGATGGCAGGGTCATGATGCGCTTTTGAAGCTCCAGCTGCATTTCAATACTGCGATTCGTAGACGTGCCTTCTGCCATTTCATACGTCACATAAAAGCGTTTCTCATCCTCCGTGGGAATAAACCCAGTCGATTTGTTTTGGAACAGAAAGAATAGGCCAACGAAAAGGCAAATCATCATCACTAGTACATAAGGAGTTCCCTTGATCCACTTTCTCACACCGTTGGTATACGAACCCGATATTTTGTCGAACCAGCGGTTGAAGCGACTGAAGAACCACTCCAGTCCTTTCTTGCTTTTGGATTGATCAGAGGGCCTCAGCAGCAACATACACAGCGCCGGCGTCAACGAAAGGGCAACGAAAGCAGAAATCAATACCGAAATAGCAATTGTAATGGCGAATTGCTGGTAAAGTTTTCCAATTATTCCCGGAACAAAGCCAACCGGAACAAACACCGCTGCCAGAATCAATGCAATGGCTATTACAGGTGCAGAGATTTCCTTCATCGATTTAATGGTAGCATCTTTGGCTGAAAGCTTGTGAGTATCCATGTTGTGCTGAATCGATTCCACCACCACAATAGCATCGTCCACCACAATACCAATGGCCAGCACGAACGCAAACAGGGTAAGCGTATTAATCGTAAAGCCAAATGGAATAAAGAAGATAAAGGTGCCTATCAGCGACACTGGGATCGCCAGGATGGGGATCAAAGTGGCCCTGAAGGTCTGAAGAAAGAGGAATACTACCAGAATCACCAAAATCATGGCTTCCATCAGTGTGAATGCCACTTCTTTAAGTGATACTTCCACAACAGAGGTTGTTTCCAAAGGAATAAGGTAATCCACGTCTTTGGGAAAATTGGCTTTAAGCTGCGCAAGCGTTTCCCGCACGCCCTTGTTTGCTTCCAGCGCATTGGCACCCGGCTCCAGATAGAGCAGCACAAAAGAAGCGGGCCTACCCATCACAAACGGGTGGTTACCATAACTAGCCTTGGCCAACTCTACCCTGGCAATGTCTTTCAGGTACACCATATTTCCCGTGACCGGATTGGTTTTTACCACAATATCCTCAAAGTCTTCAACTGTGCTTATCCTGCTGTTTGTCAGTATATTAAACTCAAATGTTTGCGTTGAAGCCTGAGGTGTGCTGCCAATTGTTCCCGCCGAAATCTGAAGATTTTGTTCCTGTAGGGCTGCGTTCACTTCAGCTGGTGTAATCTTGAGGTTAGCCAGTTTTTGAGGATCTAACCAAATACGCATACCAAAATCGTCCCCCACTGAAAAGATGTCCCCTACTCCCTTTACCCGAAGGAGGGCATCTTTCATGTAAATATTGGCAAAGTTGCCAAGGAAGGTGGCGTCATGCGTGCCTTCAGGAGAGTATAGCGCCAGGGCCATAAAAATACTCGGGTTCCTTTTGCGCACGGTAAGTCCCAACCTTCTTACAATCTCAGGAAGGGTAGGCTCAGCCACGCTTACCCGGTTTTGGACGTCGAGCGTAGCAATATCAATATTAGTACCTATGTCGAATGTGACGGTGACGCCACTCACTCCGCTGCTGGTGCTGTTGCTTGACATGTAAGTCATGCCAGGTGTGCCGTTGATTTGCGTTTCAATGGCGGTGGTGGTGGTTTGCTCCACCGTTTCAGCGTCAGCTCCTATATAAACGCCATTTACAGCTACAGTTGGAGGTGTGATATCTGGATATTGGGAGATGGGCAATGTGCTCATCGCAATCAGACCAACCAGCACAATCACAATAGAAATGACGATGGCGGTTACGGGTCTTTTTATAAAAACATCTGCGACCATTTTTTCTTAATTGAATAGATTCTGGTTGAATTATTTACTTCGCTGTGGCAACTGTGATGGCGGCTCCCTCTCTAAGATTCTGCACACCCTCTACCGCAATTACCTCACCTTGCTTCAAACCATCGGCAACGATAACGTTGCTGCCAATTTGTTTCCCCAGTTTCACCCGCCTTTGCGACACCTTGCTACCGTCGGACACATAGACAAAGAATTCGCCCAGCTGCTCTGTAACGGCTTTGAAAGGTATGGTGATGGATTTGCCGGACACGTTCGACAACACTTGCAGGCTGCCACTCATGCCCGGGCGCAACATGTGCTCAGGATTTGGCAGTTCCACCCGAATTTTGATGGTGCCCGTTTGCGGATCTACCGCCCTGTCGATAAAGCTTAGCTTTCCAAAATGCGGGTACAAAGACTTGTCAAGCACCAGTCTGAAAGCGGAATCGGCTGCGTTATCACTGCCTTTCGCCAATATCTGGCTAAAGCCACTGATTTTGCTTTGATCTATAACTACATCCACTGCCATGGGATCATCGGAAGAAATAGTGTTAAGCAGCGTTTGGCCAGGCGTTACCGACGCACCAAGCTTCACTGCTGAAATGCCAATGGTTCCGTCAAATGGCGCCACAATCGTTGAGTAGCGCACATTGGTTTGCACGCTGTTTACAGTGGCTTTCGCTGCTTCTACAAGTTGCTTGGCTGAAGTGTAGGCCGATTCAGCATAATCTACCTGCTGCTTGGCAATCGCATCGTCTTTTTCAAGCTCTTTGTATCTTTCAAAATCCTTTTTTGCTTTGTCGAGATTGGCCTCCTGCACAGCCAGGTTCGCCAGCGCCTGGCTATACGCCGCCTGCGACTGCTGCTGATCGATGGTGTAGAGCTTCTGCCCTTTTTTTACTTTGTCACCTTCTTTAAAGAAGATTCCTGTGATATAACCACTCACCTGTGCACGAAGCTCAACTTCCTGCAAAGCCTTCACAGTAGCCGGGTATTCTTCATAAAAAGGTGCGATTGTGTAGTTGACCTCTTCCACGGTGACTGCTACCGGGCCCCGTGCTGGCCCTCCCTGTTGATTGTTACTTCCGCATCCTGCGGCGATTAGCAGTAAGCCAAAGACAAAAAAGATGTAAATTTTATTCACTGACATGTATGGTTGAGTAATTAAAGAATTAATAATTGATTTGGCCCAGGGCTTTCAGCACATCCATTTTGCTGGCAAGCACCATGTACAGGGCATTGTAATAATTGATACGGGTTGTTCTCAGGTCGCTCTCTGCGATCGTGACTTCGAGGTAGGTTTTTACACCACTCTGGTATTGAAGCTGAATGATGTCATATACTTCCTCAGCAAGTTCAACATTGTCCTTTTGTGCCTGATAGAGTGCCAGATTGCTTTTGTAGGAAGCCAGCGCTCTGGTGTACTCAGTATTGATATTACTCTTCAGGTTTTTCAGTCCAAGGTCTAATCGACTGTTCGACAAATTAGCCTCCTGAATTTTCACTAACCTCTTACCTCCTTGTAAGATTGGCAGTGCCAGCGAAGCCCCAACAAAAGAAAACGGATACTTTGTGTTGTACAAATCGCTGAAGTTATTGTTTTGATAGTTAAGGTTATAGTTACCAAACAGGCTAACAGAAGGCAAAAAAGCCCATTTGCTGTACTTCACGTTGGCGTCTTGAAGGTTTTTCTGTGACTGCATGATCTTAAAGTCAATATGATCAGCATAGTTCACCTCCTGGGTTGTATCTAGGGCTATTTCCTGTTCCATCAAAAGCGGATCATATTGCACCGGAAGGTTCTGATCAAGCGGATAGCCCATCAGCGTTTTCAGGTACTCTTGCTTGTACTTAAGCAGCTCCTGATTCGTCTTCAAAGAAGCTTTAGCGTTGGTCAGCAAAATAGTGGCTCTTTTATAATCCGTTTTATCCGACACACCCGAATTATACCGGCTTTGGGCATCCTTCAGGCTGCGCTCCAGTCTAACGATCGATTCCTCGCTTACCTCAATCTGCTGCATCATGGCCAATGCGTCATAAAAAGCTTTGGTTACATTCACCACCACATCAATCTTACTGCGGCTGGTATTGAGGCCGGCCTGACTTCGCACCTGAGAAGCAGTGCTGCTAGCCAGAAGCACATCTCTGTTGAACACAGCCTGGGTAGCACTGAACTGCGCTGATGAGGTATTGTTAACCCCAAACCGAATCACGTTCCCTCCAATTACACTTGCTTGCAAGTCAATAAAACGTTGATAGTTATAGGTGAAATTGACTTGAGGATACCAGTCGGCCAGCTTCCCTTTGATGGCCTTGTCCGTAATTTCCTCGTCAATCTGGGCCTGCTGCACATTGGGCTGATGAGCCAGGGCATATTCCACCACCTTGTCAAGCGTGGCAACCTCCAGCGGGTCGCCACTCTGGCCCAGCGATAAAGTGGTATTCAATAAAACTAACACAAGTGTCAGCATCGACATCCTGATGGATGATTTTTGAAACAAATGTGCTTTCCGTAGAAAAAGCTGCATACTCAAATTTGTTCTTAAAAGTTTATTAATAAGTTACTGGTTGAAGAAGAAGTCATTAGCTAACTGATGGCATTTCTTCGTTAAAAATTGTCATGTAGATGACCTGTTTTCGTTCAAGCAAAAATTCGTGGTAAGCCTCTTCCGTCATGCCGTGAATCGTTCTCAAAATAGGCTTAGCCAGCATTGGGTAGTTGCATAACGCAATAAGGTTAACCAAAAAATGTTCGGGTGTAACGGGTGCCAGCCTGCCTTGCTGGATTTCCTCGGCCAACTGATCACGAATCAAGTCACTTGATCGGGATTGGTTCCTGGCGCAGTAGGCTTCGGTTCTATCCTTGTTTCTCACCGTTTCGCTGATGATGAAGTTTTCAAGATATGGATACGTCATGTTGTAAGTAATGATCGCATCGATGTACCTGGCTATCTTTTCCCTAAATGGCAGGTCGAATGAAAGAATGCTTTTTACCCGTTCCCGCTTTTCTTCCATCGCTTCGTCCAGCAGAATACTCAGCATATGCTCCCTCGACCTGAAGTAGTAATGAATCAAAGCCCTGTTCACCCCAGCAGCGTCAGCAATTTCCTGGGTAGTCGTTTTGATCAGCCCTTTCTTAAAAAAAAGCTCTTTGGCCTTCTCTTTGATCACATGCTCAGTCTGTGCTTCTTCGATTTTCATGAACGAAAGCTCTTTACTTTTTTGTTTAACATTTTTGTTAACGCAAGCTTTAGCTTTTAGTTCAGAAAGCGCAAAAGAAAAATTCAAGAGGTTGCAAACAGTGATTCACGGCAGTAGAGTATAACAGGGCAGCGCCTTTACCGCCCACCTTCAGTATTACCTGACAAGGTGAAGGTAGCCCTTCATCTTTTTTTCAGGCCGCAGCTCGTTGGCAAGTTGATAGAAGTAAACACCGGCAGCCAGTTCTCCTCCCTCCCAGTCATTTGCGTATCTTTCCATGCGAAAGACCTGGGTGCCCGACCGGGAGTATATTTCAAGTGTCCATAAGCCGTTTTCCACGCCAGGCAGGTAAAGAGAGTTATTGAAACTGTCGTTGTTTGGAGAAAATGCATTGGGGAGATCGGTGACTTCCTCTTGCACAAAAAACGAATGGACAACAGCAGAGCCGCATCCCACGGTGTCTTTTGTAAAAAGCGTCACATCGTTGTCTCCATAGTTTTCGAAGGCCAAGGCCACTTCATTTCCCTCCCACTCTATGCCGTCTACTAGCCAGAAGTACGCCAGACTATCTGAATCCTCCGTTACAGAGACGACCACTTCCTCATGGGTAAAAGGGTACATTTCACTGATTGTAAAGTCAGACTCGGGCCCGGGTGCCACGGCGATGGCAGGTGACACCTGATAGGGCACAGTGCAGCCTTGTGAATTGATGAAGACCAGGTTTAAAAAATAGTTCCCAGCTTCATCGTATGCTCTGTTTATAGAGTTACTTTGTGTATCAACCACGTCACCATCACCAAAATCCCATCTATAAGTCGATGTGTTGGTGCCATGCGCTTCAAACAGTATATCAAAACCTTCGCAAGTGCTCAAACTATCAAAGTCAAGTGAACCATAGGGGCCGCCTACACTGACGATGGTGTCTTTTGTAACGCTGCTCATGCAGCCATACTCATCAACTACAGAAAGTGACACTGAGTAGTCGCCCGGAATGAGATAAGTCACCACCGGCTGGGCCAGTGCCGATGTTTGCCCATCGCCGAAATCCCACTGGTAAGAGGCAATGCCCTCGCCCGACTTGTCCTGAAAAGTGGTAATCAGCGGTGGACATTCAATAAAAGTATTGGCAGCCTCGAACTTAGCCTGCGGCTGCGAAACAATGACCTCTTTGATCGCTGGTTCTTTGCTCAGGCATCCATCAACGTCCTCCGCAAGAAGCTTGATGGTGTAACTGCCCGGCGTGTTGTAAGAAACAACCGGCCCCAGCTCAGTGGATGTGCTGCCATCTCCGAGTTCCCAGCTATAGCTGACGGCGTTCATCGATATGTTTTCTAACGTCAACGTATCATTCACGCAATACGCATCGGCTTCCGTCATGAACCTGGGAACAGGCTTAACAAACGAAATAACGTTTTCTCTGAATATTGAGCACGTGCCTTCAGTATTTGTCAGTGTCAGCCCGATATTGTAGTTCATCTCGCCGTAATAGGCATGTACGGGGTTTTGCGATGTGGACGAGCCGCCATCCCCAAAATCCCATTCCCAGGCGACTATGCCGGGGGATCCTCTGGAGAAGTCTTTGAAGTTAACTACGAGAGAGTCACATTTATTATTTGTAATAAAACTAAATGCGCCATCGATGTCCAATACCCTGATGACATCCTCTTTTTTTATGGTCGATGTACACTCGTCGGGATCAATAACAGTCAACTCTGCTCCAAAATACCCGGCATCATAATAGGTTTGCATCGGGTTGGTGACATCCGACCTGGTGCCATCAGGAAACGTCCAGACCCAATGCTCGGCATCGATTGATGCATCATTAAATTGAACAGGAATACCTTTGCAAATCGTGGTGTCGGTGGTGGAAAAGTCGGCCCGAACGTTGTAAATGCTTACTCCCTGCTCGACCGATACCACGCAGGACGTTTCATTGTTGAATGCGGTAGCTTTCAATGTATAAGTGCCCCGGCCTGGATAGGTGTGCGATGGAGCTATTTCGTTGCTCTTAGTGCCGTCACCAAATTCCCATGTGATGCCATCGTAGTCACTTGAAAAGTTGCTGATACTGATCATGTTAGGATCGTCGCAGCTTTTCGAAAAGTCAAAATCAACAAAAGGGTTCAATACCTCTATTAGCTCTGTTTTAACAATCTCGTCTTCACAACCGGCATTTTTTGCTTTTAGCTTCACCGTGTACAACCCCGGCCGTTCATAACTATGTATCGGGTTCTCTTCAATAGTCCCTGTACTATCACCAAAGTCCCAGCAATAAAAAGTAGCATTCAGGGACTCGCTTGTGAAGTTGATTGGCTCCCAGGCACAAACAACCTGCTTGCTGACAGTGAAGGCGGCTGTTGGCACTGTGGATGACACCACAACGTCCACTTCTTTTCTGCTAGTGCAACCAGATGCACTTGTCGCCAATAGCACAACCTCATAGGTTCCCGGCTGAGCGAAAACGTGTACTGGGTTGGCTTCGGTGGTCGAAGTATTGTCGCCAAAAGTCCAGAGTAAGGAATAGCTTTCGCTTGCTTCTGTTACAGAAGTAAACGGAAGCGTGAACGGTGCGCAGCCCGACAGCGAAATTTCGCTACAGCTTTGCTGGTCTTCGGGAAGAATCTTTGTATTGACGATATGAACCACCTCAACTTCCTGACTTAGCAATGCTTCACAGCCCACACTGCTATAGCTGGTCAAAGTTACCTGGTACAACCCCGGAGCGGCGTAAGCATGACTGGGCGACTCATCCTCCGATGTCATTCCATCACCAAAGTTCCAACTCCATCGGGTGCTGTTGGTCGAGCTATTCGAAAACTGAATTTGAAGTGAGCACTTTTGCTGGGCGGTAAACGACGTTGCTGCGTCTGCCCCAACGATGATCTCTTTCACTGTTTTTGCTTCACAAGCCTGCCCTTGTAGCTGGGCCGTGAGCACTACCTGATATTTGCCCGGCTCGCTGAAGGTGGTGACCGGAGAAGCCGCATCGGATGTCTTCCCGTTTCCAAAATCCCAGTGCCTGGAAAGTATCGTTTTGTCAGATGTTTCTATAAAGTAAACCTGGTTGCCAACACAAGTCTGTGAAGCAGACGCTGTGAAGGAGATCCCAGTACCGCTGCCTATTACAACCGAAAGCTGCTGAGTATCCTGGCAACCTTTTTCGTCAGTTGCAGTCATTGTCACCTTATAATCGCCTGCGCTTGAGTAGGTATGGGGCGGGTTTTGGGCTGTGCTGCTACTGCCATCGCCAAAGTCCCATTTGTAACCGATGTTCTGACCTGTGCCGGTCACACCTGAGCCGTTCACACCTGAGCCGGTCACAGCCGCACTAAAGCTCACTTGTGCTGGCGTTTCACACAAAACGGTCTTATCAGCTCCGATGGTTGCCTTAATCCCGAATGCTTTGATGATAGCACTTTTTGAAACAGTGCTTTCGCAGCCAAACTGGTCTTTTGCTACAAGTGTAACAGAGTAGTCGCCCTGGCTTTGGTAAGTGTTCGTAGGTGATTCCTCGTTGCTGGAGCTCCCATCTCCAAAAACCCACTCGAAAGACTGCAGGGTGTTCCCTGCTGTGAGGCTCTCAGCAACGAAAGACACTGGCAACGGGCTGCACCCTTCCGCAGGGGAAAACGAAAAATCAATGGAAGGCTTGTCATGTACCACAATGTCCATCGTTTTAGTCCCCAACGTAGCGGCGCCAGATTTAGCCACCAATGTCACCTGAAATGTGCCAGCGCCGGTATATACTGCGCTGGGATTTTGAAGCACAGAGCTGTTACCATTCCCAAAAGTCCACTGATAGTCTGTGATGGGGCTTGCAGTGGATATGTCAGTAAAATTGACTGTCAGCGGAACACAACCTTCCGAAAAATCGATTGAAAAATCGACGCTTTGCGCAAGGCAGGACAAAGGGGCCAAACAAAGGGAAAACAGCAGATACTTCATGAATGAACGCCTCATTCAAATATATAGGAAAAATACACAACTGATTGAAGCCAAAAAAATAACCTTACTTACAAAGACTGGTAGTCAAAAATATGGCAGATGGCACGTTTTAGCAAACAAGAATGTACTTAATGATCTCAGTGTATAGCTTTAGATGAAAGAGAGACCTCATTTTCTTTAGACCAAAAGTGTTATTTATGCTTGAATTAACCCATTCTTAACCAAAGAAGTGTTTCACACCTAGTTCTTGATAAATGAGGCTCTCAGTGAAAGATCGCTGCTGTTGTATTTTTTGAATATAAGGTGGTATACACCTTTTGATAAGCCCATGACAGACAGTTTGACCTCATCTTCGCCTGCCCTGACTGTTTGTTTGACAACAGGCATGCCGGTAAGGTCATACACGTACACCTCGCCATTATCAAAGCCGCTGCCATTCGCAGACCTTACCATTATAAAATCTGTAGTCGGGTTTGGATAAACGATAACGTCTGCTGCCAACGCATCCTTAGCTCCCAGCAATTCGTTGCAAGTGCCTTCTACGGTTAGTTCTACTGTTTGCGACGATGTGTTCCCATAAGCATCCACACCTGTGAATTCTATTGTCGTCGTCCCAAGGTCTTCACAGGTAAAAACTGTCCTGCTCAGCGTGTATTCGGCCGTTGAGCAGTTGTCATAACTCCCGTCATTTACATCATCGAAGGCAATTTCGGCCTGCCCACCCTCATCCAGTGTAACAGTGAGTGACCTGGTAAAAAGATTTGGAGGTTGGTTGTCAGCTATAGTCATGGTAATTTCTTTCACGGTGCTGTTGCCACTTTTGTCAACGCCAACTAAATCTACCAAATGGTCGCCTAATTGTCCGCAGTCAATGAAATCAGAAGGCCAATCCAGGTACAGAGCGTCAAGCTCGCAGTTGTCGGTCGTCCCAAAGTCAATAGCTATATCAGCCACCGCTGCTACCCCATCTCCATCGAGGTATACAGTTATGTCGTGTCCAACGACCACTGGTGCGATGGTGTCCAGTACCTGAACCTTCACCACAGCGGTAACTGTGTTGCCAGCGGGGTCTTTCCCCGTGACGGTGACTTCGTTTTCCCCAAGATTCTCACATGCAAAATTTGTCTGGCTCAAACTAAATGCAATGCCACAATTGTCAGTGCTCCCATTGTCAATATCAACAACAGACAGGGTGGCGATTCCCTCATTCCCAAGGTATATGACAGCTTCCCGTACCTTCAAAACGGGAGGTGCGTCATCCACAATGGTGACAGTAAAGTCTATCGAGGAACTGTTGCCAGCCCCATCTGTTGTTGTAAAGGATATTACGTTTTGTCCAATGTTGTCACAGGAAAAGGCTGTTTGGCCTAAGGAAAAGCTAACCTCCCCTCCTGCCGGGTCAGTGCTTCCATTGTCAACCATGGAAGGGTCTATTGTTGTGGTGCCGTCCTCTGCCAGGGCTACCTCGATGTCTTTGGCTACAGCAACAGGTGCGATATCATCCTCCACGGTTATTTCAAATGCCTTTTTAATTTGCCCTCCGTGCCCATCGTCGGCCATTATCCTTACGGTATAGGTATCCGCTGGTAATGCCGTGGCATCCAGTGCCTGCAAGTTATTGTCAGCCACAGCAAATAGGTCGTTGTGTTCATCGCCCTCACCAGTGGCTAGCGAATAGGTATGCGCATTTGCTTCGTCGGGGTCAACCACCGAAAAACTACCCACCAGGGCCTGTAAACCTGCAGATTGTTTGAGATGAGCATTGTCAAGCAGTATGTCGGCAGGCGCCTGATTGGAGAGAAGCTGGTTGAGATATAATTCAGAAATGACGTTGCTCCCATTGAATCCTGTTATCAGATAGTCCAGGTCGAGGTCGCTATCAATATTGATCCATTGCACCTGGCCAAGGATTGCCCCGGGCAAATCCATCAACAAATCGGAGAAAGCCTTGTCATTGTTTTGAAAAACACGGGTAGTAATGTTTTCCGACTCCACCAATGAGCCTGTGGCAATGATGTCGAAATCACCATCATGATCGTAGTCTGCCCAGTCTACGTAACTGGTTCCGAAGCCCAGAAAGAGCTCAGTTTCTACAAAGCTGTTGCCGTCATATTCGTAGATGTAGGTATGAGTGACCCAATCAGTATCAATGCCGTGAAGCAATAAGTCTAAGTCACCATCATTGTCATAATCACCCCACTGCATGGAGCTAACACCTACGGGTGCGATGCCAGCCTCAATGTCGACGAATTGTCCACCATCATTTCTGTAAACCTTGCCAACAAATTCAAACCAGCCATCACCAGCCAAAGCCAGATCCAGATCACCATCACCGTCATAGTCACCCCACTCTACAACTCCATCCGACACAACGGCCAGAGTAGCCTCAATGTCGATATAGGTTCCCTCATCGTTTCGATAGATTTTTGAGTACTTTATACTGCTGGCGGTAGACCCTGTCAACACCACATCCAGGTCACCATCCTGATCATAATCCGCCCAATCGGCATAACTTGATCCAAGATCACCAACGTCTACAAAGTTGTTGGCAGTCTTATTCCACCCCCCATTTTCGTAATGATAAACATCTGTTTGGGAAACCCCACCGACTGAGCCTGTCAGCAGCAGGTCGGCATATCCATCAGCTGTTCTTTTGCCCCACCTCGCAGCACCAGCCAACACTGTTGGCAAGCTGGCTTCGGCATCAACAAAAGTGCCCAGATCGTTTTTGTAGATTCTTACCACGGGCTGACTTGATTCATCTGTTCCAACGATGAGCAAGTCCTGATCGCCATCGCCATCATAATCCGCCCAATCAGCGTCAGAGAAAGTCATCGCTTGCAGAACTTCGGAGGCAAGGTCATTGCGCACGAATGTCCAGGGAATGTCATCAATCACGTCAATGACCATGGCTTGCTCAACGGCGGCGTCGTCCTGATCTACTGCCTTTATGCGAATGCTGTAGCCTCCCGCCGAAAGGCTTCCCGGACTCTTGACAGTCAGTAAATTGCTCTCAATATGGAACTGGCTATTGAAATCGTCACCTTCGCCGCTTGTTAGTGCGAATTCGTGCTCGTTATCTGCATCAGGGTCATTGGCGGATAACGTCGCTACGAGCCCTCCATTTCCGACCGATCTGTTGACCGCAAGATTATCCAGTTGAATGAACGATGGTGCTTCGTTCAGGTCGTTTATTTCTATGGCAAGCAATTGGCTGTGCGTGATTTCACCATCAATAGAGGCCTCTATCGTTAGTAAATAGCTACTTTGTGACTCATAGTCAAAAATCACGTTAGACAGAAGTTGGCTTCCCTCCACAACGAAAGATGTGTTATCCGGCACATCTACTGCCAAGCTATAGGAATAGTCTCCTGCCGGAACGGTAGTCAAGTCACCAATGACTGTGCCTACCGGCATGTTTTCATTGATTGTGGCCAGGTCGATTGACGTTTCTGGCAATAGCATGTTGGCATAAATCTTTCTGACCGGCAGGTCGTCATAAATGTATTGCTGCCCAATGAGAACAAAATCAAGGTCGGTATCGCCGTCATAATCGCCCCATTGCGCATTTCCAAAAATGGTTGACGGAAATAACGCTTCCACGGCATCAAAAGTCCCGTCACCATTGCTTCGGTATATTTTGCTGATGGCCTCCCCTTCCAGGTAGTTTGTCAGCCCAGTCACGATAAGGTCGTCATCACCATCATCGTCGTAATCACCCCAATCAGAGGACCCATATATTACGTTGCTAATCCCGGTGCTTAGGGCCGTGAAGGCGCCATCATCATTCCGATAGATGAAAGATTTGGGCACCCCTGCCGGGTGAGTAGCGAGACTATTAGCGGAGCCTGTCAGAATAATATCCAGGTCGCTGTCTCCATCAAAATCGCCGGCACTGGCTGAGCTGTACATCACACCGGAGAGCCCGGCGCCGGAGTCTTCAAACACACCCTCCACTCTTTTGAAAATGCTACTTTGCGTTTTGAATGCCGTTCGATTGAAACCTGTAACCAACAGTTCCAGGTCTCCTGATTCATCAAAATTCGCCCAGGTTACTGTGCCTTCTTCTGCTTCAGGCAGTGCAGCATCAATATCCGTAAAAACACCACCATTGTTCTCATAAATAACGGCTTTGATTTTGCCGTCTTTTGTGGCTATCACCGCCAGGTCGAGGTCGTCATCGCCGTCAAAATCGCCCCAACTTCCAAAATGAGAAAGCGAGGTCGGTAAGCCTGCCTCGTTGGTTACGTCTGTAAAAACACCCTCCTTATTTTCATACAGCTTCAGTAAATAATCGTCGGAAAATGACCTGGAGCGAGTAACCAGTAAGTCGAGGTCATCATCTCCATCGTAATCCCCCCATTTTATATTGCCACCGTTGGTGCTAAAGATGCCAGGGTTTGAGAGAGTAAAAGTGCCGCCCTCATTGATATACAACTCCACGAAAAGAAAACCAAAGGAACCAATGACCAAATCCAGATCGCCATCATTGTCGTAGTCGCCCCAGTCACTCACACCACCTTCTGAGGTCTCGTTGATGACGATGCTATTGACTGCGTCTTCATTAAACTGAGCCCAGGTTGGCCTTACAGCAGAGAGTATCAAAAGGGCGAAGATCATTCTGACTTTCATAGAGTTGAATTTGGTTGCGTTTTAATTCAGTCTCAAAGCTCAGTATTAGCATTTTCTTCGGCTTAAGGATTTGATGCAAATGCTTAAGGTTTTGAAGCGAAGAAGGATATTTCCAGAATAAGCAGGGTTTTGTCGAAACAAAAATTGCCTTACGGACAGGAATGTAGAAAGGAGTACGAGTTGATTCTCTAATCAGCTTTATTTCGTTGAACCTGTCGCGGCACAATACCAAATTCATCTTTGAACACGGCATTGAAGTAGTTGGGGCTGGAAAAGCCGGTCATATAGGCAATTTCAGCTATTGAGCCAGCGTTCTTCTCCAATAGCTCATGGGCTTGCTGCAACCGGAAGCTTCTTATTAGCTTATTGGGTGTTTGGCCTATCAAGGCCTGCAGTTTGCGGTTGAGCTGGCTTTTGCTCATGCCCACCTCCCTGCTGAGTTCTTCTACTGAAAAGCCTTCATCAGCCAGGTGGGTGTTAACCGCCGCAATCACCTTTTCCAGGAAAACCTTGTCGATGGAAGAGACCGCAATCTCCTGGGGCTTCAGCATCGTTTGCTGACTGTATTTATGCATGAGCTGCCGCCTGCTCTCCAGCAGGTTCCTAAGCCTCACAATGAGCTCTTTCTGATCAAACGGCTTGGTCAGGTAGTCGTCGGCCGCCGTCTCCAGCCCCTTTATTTTACTTTCATTGTCGGCTTTGGCAGTCAGCATCACAATGGGAATGTGACTGGTTTTCTCGTTTTGCTTCAATTGCGCACAAACCTCAAACCCATCAACACCAGGCATCATCAAATCGCAGATGATTCCATCAGGCATTTGCTCAATGGCTGTTGCAATACCTGAGGTTCCATTGGACGAGGTTAACAATTCAAAATCGTGGCTTAAGACATCTGCAATATGCTGGCGCACCTCATCATTGTCTTCTATCACCAGTATCCTGGGGGCTTCCCCATTAACGATACCACCCTCTTCCGAAGCAATAGCAGCGCCACCAATTGTGGAGCTGCCCTCGGTTTCGTCTTTCTCCAGGGGCAAGAGAAGCCTAAAGCAGGTTCGCACCCCCGGCTCACTCTCTACCGTGATCTCACCATTCAGTTGATCTACCAGCGCCTTTACCAAACTAAGCCCGATACCTGAGCTTGCCTGCTTGTCACTCTCAGTATGATAGAACCTGTCGAAAATGAAAGGCAATTGATCTTGTGGTATGCCAATGCCAGTATCTTCAACATCGATCCTGGCTTTTGTACCTTCCAAAGAAAGCGTCAGGGCAATAGTTCCTCCGCCCGGCGTAAACTTGAATGCGTTGGACAACAGGTTCAATACGATCTTTTCAAGCGCATCAGGATCAATCCAGCCTGAAATCTGATCGCTGGCCCTTAGCAATAGCGTGATACTGTTTGACTTCGCTTCCAGTTGAAAGCTCTCAACTGTTTCGATAATGAATTTACTGACGTCGACATACTCTTTCACCAGCATTTGGTGCCCGGCATCAAGCTTTGCCAACTCCAGAATTTGGTTGACCAGCTTTAACAAACGGCTGGCGTTGTTTTGGATAGTTTGCAAATACTTTCTGGGGCGGCTATCGTGAACAGCTAGTAAGAGCTCCCGCACGGGCCCAAAAATCATGGTAAGCGGAGTGCGGAACTCATGAGAGATATTGGCGAAAAACCTCGATTTGGCTTCATCCAGTTGCTTCAGTTCTTTGGCCTGTATTTCAATCTCCCGCTTTTGTGAAGCAGTTTCAAGCTGCAGCGCCCTTGCAGAACTAAAGGCTTTACCAATCTTCTCAGCAAAGGCAAAGGACATAACAAAAAAAGTGGCCGTAAACAGCACGCTGATGGCGTTGGGCCTGGTAAGAATCAGGTTATAATGATAAGCCGACAGAATCACGATCGCCAACGTGCAGAGAGCCAAGCCTAAAAAAATAGACAAGGAGCCTCCCCTTTTCCGTACTCGTGCCACCAAAGTGATGTAAAATCCATAAATGATATACACCAGAGCAACAACACTGAACGGAACCAGGGTTAGCGTATAAATGCTCATGGGCAATACCAATGCTGAAAGGCACAGAGGAACAGCAATAATGAGAGCAATCCTTGAAACAATTTTATGAAAATCCTCCTTGAACAGTTCGCACAGAAAAAGTGTGTAAAACAGCCACGCCAGATACATGGTCAGGTAGGTGATTTTCAGCTTGAATCTGGATGGAACCCCAGGAAAGACTGTACCGAACACATACTGGCCATAGTTGCTGATATACAAGGCGTACATAATAACAAACAGACCGTAGAACAGGAATGATTTGTCTTCACCCAAATAGAAAAACAGGCCAACGAAGAAACATCCGATAAGAAACACCCCCCCAATATTGAACGTTTCGATGATGAGGTTGAGGTCTCTTTCGTGTGGAAGCACATCGGGGTCGCCGATAATGATCGGTTTAAAAAAGCCACCATTGGAGTGATCAAAATTGGCCACCTGAACCACTATTTCATTTTCGCCCTCATGCAGCATCACGGTTTTCATGCTGACCGTCCAGTCGGGAACATAGGTGTCTTTGGAATCGGACACCACGCCATCGCTGCTGATCAGTTCCCCGTTGAGAAAAAGTGCATACGACAAATTGAAGCCGGGTATTTCCACGGCCACCCTGTAGTCCTGCGTCGACTCAACAACCAGTCGGTAGGTAGCATAGCCAAACGCTGGTAGCTGCTCCTTTAGCTCTGGGTGGGTATTCCAATAGGATACTTGTTTAACGTAGCGAGCTTCCGTGGCGACAAATGCCTCGTCTCCTGGCGGCAGAAGTTGCTTCCAATAGAAAGCCCATTCACCGTCCAAAGCCAACCTTTCCTCTCCGGCATATGTTAGGACGCCCTTCACTGCCTGCCCATAGCTACCGAGTGGAAGGTGCAGCGTCAAAAAGATAAAAAAACCGAAAAGTCCTCTTTTCATGAAAAAAAATAGCGAGCTGATTGATTGGTCAATATAGGGCGTTCAAATTGTTTGGCATAGTATTAAACCAAATACAAATATGATAGCCTCTCACCCTTGACCAATTCCGGAGAAACCAAACGGCTACTCTCGTTCACGAAAACGCCAGTTTTTTCTCCTCAGGAAATGCCTTTCAATCTCCCTGTACACATCTCTACTCGAGAGAGAGGAGGCGAGGCGATAAAAATCCGCTGTTTCTCTGGTAAAGGTATCGAAGTTGTACTCATAATACAGCGCCATAGCAACCGCCTCTACCGCATTGGACACGATACAGGGGTTTACCCGGCTCATGAAAACTGTTGGGTAGTTCTGAACAACGTGAAAAGTCAAACCTGATTCAAACCTTGTACCACCCTGGTTTAGTGCGCTAACTTTGAATGCAAATGCGCCGCCAGTCGACATTGCCTCAAAAAGGTTGGGCAGGGTATCGAGCGAAAGCTGAAGCATGGTGCTGGTAACGGTGTCTACAGGAACCGTCATTTCATCAAAAATATCACTAACAGACAGGGCATAACTCTCACCATCACCCTGATCGTAACCAACCAGCCGCCAGTTGAAGCATGGTTTTTCTCCTGGCATATGCCGCCACTTGTCGGGCCATAGAAATTCCAGGTATTGCATATCGTGCTCTACTGCCCCACCCCGGGCTAATCGATCCTCAAGATGCAGCTTTCTCAGTGGCGGCCTCTCCAACGACTCATCCAGCCATATCCCTTGAAATGAAGGAATAATAAAGGTTGTGTCTCCGTGCAACTCAATACCATGATAGTAATTGCTGATTAGGGCCAGGTAACCATCCTTTGCAACAAACACGGTGTCTCCCTGCTGCAATTCATCAAATGGTTCAAGATTCCGTCCATTGAAAACGGCACCATCTGAATCGAGCACATTAAATACTACCGGATGCTGACCAATCGCATCTGAACGGCTTCCAATCATCAATACGGCAGTCATTATAATACAATATAACTTGCTCATTCTGAATTCATTGCTGATCTTTAAACTTAGTGAATATTTTAATGTATGTGCCTAGTTTCTGACGAAATGAAAAAGCCCTGGCTGTTTTTAGCGCTCTTTGCTTGTTATTCTAATCACTCGATGAAAGCACAGACTTCAACACTCCTTCTCGACTACAACGGAAAAAACTACACCCTCGCCAAAGCAAACGGAAAATACGAGTTGACTGGCGACGATGGAAGGATTGCCGGTGGCTATAACCTGGTGCTGCCAGCGCTACAGCCTGAGTTCTCATTTATCGTGAAGAATGGCCTGATTGGGCTTTTCGACAATGTGGCCCAAAAAGAAGTCATCTTCGCAAGAGATTATCCTGCGCTGGAACTCTATCCACTGAACGAATCGGAATACTGCCTGTATTTTTTAACGAATACCGGCTACGGCCTTCAAATGAAGGAGTCCTTCGTATTGACTAGAAATGCAGATAACACAATTACCATTAACTCACCGGCCACAGAAGACCCCTCCGTTCCTGAAATCGGGTTTTACCGAAATGGAATTGAAAAAATAGACGCTACCCATTACACTCACCACTTTAGTCACGTTTCATGGGAAAAAGACTACGGGCCACAATGGGGAGAACACGAGGTCAAGTTTAAGCTGGAACATGGCATCCAAAAGTCCGGCGTATTTTCAACCACAGAGAACAAATTTGTAGTACCCAATTCTTTCGCAGAAATTGAGGTTCCCAGGTTTGATATTGAAAATCCTTTGTCGGCGCAATATATTCGGGTGGCCCAGGTCACAGGAACAGATGACCTCGAAGGAGACTGGTCGTTAAGTGGTGATGAATTAAAAGGTCCTGTTGAAAGGTTCCGATACGGCTTCTACAGCCCATCCTACAATTTAGTTATTTATCCCCAGCCCGCTCAGCTATATCCAATCATTAATGGTGGTTTTTACAAAACCAGAGGCAGCGACAATGAGCCATTGGAATTATATCAAGCGGATGGACAAGAGCTTTTAACAGTTGAAAATTTTGCTTATAACGTCACTACCATTATTCAGGCATCAGAAAAGGTATATGTCGGTACAATGGGAGATCAGATGAACATGGAAGAGATGCAGGTGTATCACTACTTTGTGTACAACAAGGACGGCAAGCTGGAAAAGGAAGTTGACTTCAGGTTTCACGACCAATTACGGAATAGTCTTGTTCTGGCTGCTGTGTGCAAAAGTCCTGAGAGCTACGATCTGTCGTACGGTATTTTTGATTTGGAAAATGCCGTCTTTGCGGTGCCACCAAAATACGAACAGATAACAATCTGGTATTTCGAAGACGGTATTATGGACTGCCCTACAGGGGGTTGTCATTTTTATTTCACCTGTTCAACTGAAAGTGGCACAGTGTTTCTCGACCAGGCATTCAATGAGTTTGAGCCGACATTTCCGGTAAAGGCGAACTTCTATTCCCTGGCAGAAGAAAACAACGATGAGCCATGGGGCGAATTTGCCCCCTATGAATTGACCCTTGCAGATAAAGAAGATTCGCAAGTAGCTACATTTGCCAATTCAAAGCTCTCAGTTAAATGGAAGGTGACCGGCCCGCTCCCTGCCTCATCACAAAAGAACTATTTCGGCGTTGTTGCTGACAAATATAAGCAGCTCAATATTATTGCTGTTTATACAGACCCTTCCAACACCCCATTGTTCGGCTTGGCCTATGAAAATGAGAGTTCGTTCACCTTGCCGCCCGTGTTTAGTCAACTGTCGTTTGATGAGAAAAAACTCAAATTGGAGCTAGAGTTGAAGGGAGAAAAAGGGTCTATTTTACTGGAGCGATACTTTTATGATGAATAGATGGTTTATTATCTGCTGGTGGCTAGCTTCATTGATTTCCACGGAAAGTAATGCCCAGATGGTGCAGCTTGTTAAAAGCCTGGAAACACAAGCAGGATTGAGACAGCAGCTTGCTTCAGCGTTGAGTGACGATCAGAAAATGGCAGTGTTAGCCAAATTGCTGCCGGACGACTCGGTACAATTTCAGCGACCAGACTACAATCCGGATTTTCCCGAGCCACCAAGGTATTATCCATTGGATACTGCTAGCCTTTTCTTTTTTGACTTCGACGCCGATAATGACCTCGACCTGATTTATTCTGGCGAATCTGGCCTGATGGGCAGAATGCGCACCAAATTCTTTGAGAATAAAGGCGGCCGCATCAATTTGATGATGCAAGTCGACGGAGCTCTGCTTGACATAGCAAAAGAAAAAGACAGTTACACCGTTTATACAGTTGAATACCCCTGCTGCGATTCATACACCACCCGTTTTTCAGTGTTTAAACAAGCCCGGCCGCCCGGGCTGAAAGAGCCTATTTCATCGATAGACCTCATAGGCAGTGGTTTTTACTTTAAGGCTATGCCAAACTTTGAACAGGGCACCACAGAAACGCTTGAAAGCGCCGTGCTGTATGCTTCACCTGACGATCTCAGGAACACTTCTGCCTACTTCGGGCAGCGGAGCAAAACTATCAGGGATTCTCTCAGAGCAGGTCATTTTCTTCCCTTCATTCATTTTGATGACCCGGTAAAAGTCAAAAAACTCGGGGAGCAAAAGTTAAATGAAACGACTTGGATCCTCGTGATAACAGAAGCCCGGGCTGATTTACCCAGATCGTTATACGAAAGGTCTGCCAGTAAAAGTAGGCGGGTCATTGGTTGGATTCCTGCAATGAAGTTCAAAGAATGAAATACCCCGAACTTGAAAAGCTGGTCGAGCTGAACAGGGAACATCAAATGAATGTAAAGCGTCTGTCGAATGGCGCTGAAGGCCTTCTTGAGGTGGAGTTTTTGGTTGACGCACATTCGTGGAGGCTCTATGTGGACGATGAGTACAGAGATTTCGATGAACAAAAGCCGCTAGTGTGCCTATTCCTGGTTCTTCGGTCACTGGAAGACTTTGCTGAGTCTACCGACTATCTTAACTGGTGCAATGTCTATCACCTGAATGCATCGGACATGAAATGGCTTACTTACTATCGGGATTTACCTGCCTCATACGCAGGGATAGAAAAGCAAATCGGCCCTATCAACTCCTTCATCTCAGATTTAGATTATCAGCTAAGATCAGGTGTGTTTTACGCACTTCTTCATCACTAAACCATCAGTTCATTTTCATAGTACCCTCGCTCATCAGCCAATGATCCCATTGCTCCATTCGTGGGATATATGAATAGTCCATACTCCAGTATCCATCCCTGTAGCCCAGTTCTAGCCCACTTTTTCCCAATTGTATATAAAGCCAGTCCTCGTCAACAGGGTGGTACTCGAAATTAAACGCATTGGGGCCTTCGTTGAGTGCGTCAGCAATGAATTGATATTCCTTATTCAACCTGTCCCGTTCCTCTTTAAACATTGGGTTGTGTAAGTGGTCAATGTCCAGTTCCGTCCGATTGGTTCGATGAAACAACTGCCACTTTGCTTCGTTGTCTGAAGTATCAAGATAGCTGGAAGTAAGCGGACGCCAACGCTTCGGAACCACCCTCCTGCCAAACGTGTAATACATCCAAAGAAGTAGTCTGGATGGCCGCTTCGCAGCGCAACCCGAAAACGAAATACTTAGCTTGCCCATGCTATTTGAAGTGCTATTCCAAAAGGAAGATAGTAATTACCTTCAGAATTATCCCAGCGTCACACATTAACGAAGTTACATCAAACTCAGGTAGCCAAATAATAACCCTCCCACAGCCCCTGAAAGAACCTTCTGGCATTCACACCAAGCACCTTGTTCTTGTAGCCACCCTCCTGAATAACTAAAGTGGGCAGCTTGAGTGCGGCAATCATTTTGCCGTTTATCGCAAAGTCGTCTGGTGACAGCAACCACGTGCCGGATGGATCGCCCTTGGCGATATCAAGACCGAGTGCTATCACAAGGTAATCTGGTTTGTACTTTTTTATGGCCTCAAGTGCTTTCTTCAACGCCTTATGATAAGCCAGTCCTTCTACACCCTTGGGCAAAGCGATATTGAGGTTAAACCCTTCTCCCTCTCCTTCACCAATTTCGTCAGTGAACCCGGTGAAGTTGGGATAGGCGTATTCCGGATCGCCATGAATTGAGACTGTAAAAACATCAGATCTATGATAGAATATGTCCTGCTGGCCATTACCATGGTGATAGTCAATATCGAGGATCACCACTTTTTTACCGTTTTTGCTCAGGTAATGCGCCGCCACTGCGTTGGAGTTCAGGTAGCAAAAGCCACCGAAATATTTCCGCTCGGCATGATGCCCGGGGGGCCTTACGAGGGCATAGGCCATAGGTTGGCCTCCCAAAACAACATCAGCTGCAGTGAGTGCACAGTTCACGGCACCTCTGGCAGCCTTGTAGGCATTGGCATTGAGTGGTGTAGAGGTGTCGATACAGTAGTAGCCAATTTGAAGCTCAATGTCCTTCGGAAGCCTGGCTGCGTTTCTGATAGGAAACACGTCACCATACATGGTGGTGGTTTCGCCGATCCACTCACAAATCTTCTTCAAAAACTTGAGGTACTGTTTGTCGTGTACTGCTTCAATATGGCTATCGGGGTACACTTTGGCGGGTGTATCCTTAAAAATTGAAGTCTTTTTCAATTCCTTCAGGATGGAAGTAACCCGCACAGGCGATTCCAGATAGCCTCGCTCCCGCACATGGTGAATCAAGTGGCCCTCATTTACCACCAGCGCTATTTGCTTATCAGCAGGGACAGACACCTTTGTAGACTCTACCGGTTCAGATTTAACATACCTGAAAGGTCGCAGCGCAATCGATCCTTTTATCGAGCGAAGCACCTGGCCAATATATCCATCAGAGACTTTCCCTTTTGCCTTACTTTCCAGGATACTTGAGACAACGCTCTTACAAAGCTGAGCTGACAAGTGATCCTTCTTGCCCAGCCCGTCGAAAATGAGATAAAAGTAAGATTCGTCGTCACGGCGCAGGTCATAGCTAAACCCCTCAAGAGGGCGTGCTCCATATTTTTCATAAAATTTCAGTCTGGCCAGGTTTTGCCTGTACTCTGCTGCGTCAACAGCCCACTCCCGCTTGTCTGTCAGGCAATCGAAGAAAACCCCAATGGCCGAGATACTGTGTGCTTCGTCTCTCAGGCGCTCATAAAGGGCCCCGCCAATTCCCCCGCTGATGCGGTGCTTATTGGTGGCGATAAAGTCAAGAAATATAAAATTGTCCTTCAGAAAGTGAGAAGCGATGGCCACTCCAAGCACCTGCTTGTCTCTTCCCTCGGCAATAATCACAACTGATCGGTAGGGCTTTACGGCGTGCTCCCCTGCATCTTGCAGCAGTTCATCGGCCTCCTTTTCGCTCATGTAAGGGAACTGTGAAAGCAAAATGGCCCGGCATTGCTCAAGCGCAACGATGTTGTATTCTGTGGTGTGATCGTAAATTCGGCGAATGGAATTAAGGCCCATACTTAAAAGCAGTTAGTTAGCCATTTTGTGGTGTAAAGCTACTTTAAGTATAGGTCAGTTGTAGCTATGATTCGGTATTATCTTTAGCTGTCAATCCTCTTTACGCTGTTCGGAAATATACCTGCAAAGTCTGGGGTCAAGCTGTAATAACATTCGTGAGTTCCATCCTTTTATTTCGCAAGTCCAGCCCTCCTTCCAGCACCGACTTTAAATTCGCCAGGTAAAAAATCCAACCCCTTGAGTCACCCACAAAATGCTTCATCGCTGTGTCGTCGTCCAGAGGCAACCCACTTTCAACCAATTGTACGATCAACTCGCCAGGTTCTTCATACATATTGATGGTAACCGGACATTTCATGGAAAAAGTAAAGCTGAAAAGGTCTTTGCCATTGGCTTTCAGCACTGTCCCTTTTTCTACTACACTGTCGGGATAGCCGTGCCAATACCACTCATACGTATCGTCTTGTTCAATAGGTGTGTCCTCTGACTTTGCCTTTCCAGTCCTGTCCCTAAACAAGGCTTTTCTCAAAAACCACTTCTCCAAACCGCCAGGTGTTGCCCAGGAGTTATAAACTTTATCTGCCGGGGCGTTGATGTTTACCCTGAGCTTGAACTGGCTCCATTGATCTCTTTCCATCTTATTGCGTTTTTTTCTTCAAAACTAGTGTCACCAACTCCCTCCTGCTTATCGAAAATGGAGAATTTTAGTGCAGCCTCATTTGTCGCCGGTAACGTCCGGGTGCTTCGCCATAGGTTCTTTTGAACAGACTAGTAAACGAAGGAATGCTGTCGAAGCCTACAGCCCGGCAAATCTCAAAAACGGCCAAATCCGTCTCTATCAATAGTTTTTCTGCTATATCTAACCTCGTTTTGGTCAAAAAGTGATGAGGTGTAATTTGATAGGCCCGCTTGAAAAGCCTGAGGAAATGCTGTTTATCCAGCATAGCTACATCAGCTGCTTGTTGTAAGTCAACTCCCTGCTGATGGTTACTCTCCATCCACTCCCTGGCTATCGCCAATCGCTTGTATAACGCTATTTTTGTGACTGTTTTCACAACTTTGAGCTTCTCCGAGATTTGAAGTGCGTTCTGATTTTCGCTTATCAAGCTATCCAGTATAGATCGCACAACCATATCTGCTTTTAATGATTGGAAAGAGGCACAACTGTTTCCAAGCTCCATCAGAAGTTGAAACTGTTCTCTGAGCGAAGCATTCATGAAATGGATGTGCTCCACGAGCGAAAAGTCCTCTTTACCGACTGCCGACGAACCGGCGGTTTCATTGCTGCTTATCAGCAGCCCGTTGTATAACAGCTTCGAAAGCGCTGCGTCAAAGTACAGCAAGGCGACCAGGGTATCGTCCCGTTCCAGCTCAAAAGACAGCTCGCTTCCTTTGTTAACCACCAGAAAGCTATCCTCATTTATTGCTATCAACTCCCTATTAATCCGAAACGTTGCCTTGCCGCTCATTACCACCGCTACTCCCAATCCTGTGATGTGTGCGGGAACCACCACCCCTTTGCTTCCCATATATTGGCAAAGCGTGTGATCTGAGAATTCGGGTGGCCTGTTGCTAAACAGCAGGGCGTTTGCTACCGGCGACCGACTCATTATCATAGGTTTTCAATTTGACTCCATACCACATTGAATTACGCTCACCAAAGTAACAAAATGCCGTCAATACACATTCGAAAGCCTGGTGCCGACTGGTAAAAACCTCTTAATATGTAAGATGCCGCTTAAGCAGGGAATCGGTGAATCTTGGCAAATCGGTACTTGAATAAGTAAAATTGGCGTATCTTTCCTATATTTAACTCCCATCCCCCTCAATAGTCAGTGTATTACCGAAATATTCTTCTGTCCTACACTTCTGGTTAGGTTCCCATTGAGGCTTTCAATATTTTAAGATACTGGTTTTCGCATAGAAACTGGGTGAATAAAAAGCATTCATGTTAAATAAGTCATCAAATCATGATGCACAGCGGGGCATCGATTTTGGAGTACAGTTTGCCGACCATATCGGGGCAATGCTCGCTTATTGGGACAAAAATGAAGTCTGCCGATTTGCCAATAAAGCGTATCGGGAATGGTTTGGTAAAAGCCGTGAGCAAATGGTTGACAAAATCACAATGCAGGAGCTCCTCGGCCCTCTTTATGGGAAAAACCAGCCCTTTATTGCCGGGGTACTGAAAGGGAACCCGCAGCATTTTGAACGAGAGATAACCAAGCCGTCCGGGGAGACACGCAATGTCCAGGCCAACTACTATCCCGACATTCAAAACGGTGAAGTAATGGGCTTTTTCGTACATGTCGCAGATATATCATCTACTAAAAAGCTTGAAAAGGAAATAAAGGCTTCAGAAATGAAATTCAGAGGCCTGCTCGAAAGTGCTCCGGACGCCATCGTGTTGGTGGACAAAACTGGCGCTATCAACATGATCAATTCCATGAGTGAAAAGCTCTTTGGCTACACCAGAGATGAATTGGTTGGCAAACCAATAGAAATACTGATCCCGGAACGCTTCAGAAAAGCGCACCCCGGTCAGCGCTCTGGGTTCTTTGCCAATCCTCACGCCAGACCCATGGGCGAAGGACTTGAACTTTTTGGGTTGAAAAAAAACGGAACTGAATTTCCGGTTGAGATTAGCATCAGCCCTATAGAGCTGCCGGAGGGCATGTTCGTGTCGGCAGCCATCAGGGACATTTCCTGGCGAAAAAAGGTGGAAAAAGAACTGCGTGCGTCAGAAATGAAGTTCAGAGGTTTGTTAGAAAGTGCTCCTGACGCAATGGTTATAGTGGATAAAAATGGGATTATCAATACGGTAAATTCCATGACCGAGGAGCTTTTTGGATATAAACGAGATACCTTGTTAGGGTGCCCAATTGAAACTCTTATCCCAGAACGCTTCAGAAAGGCTCACCCAGGCCAGCGCTCCGGGTTCTTTGCCAATCCTCACGCCAGGCCCATGGGCGAAGGACTTGAACTTTTTGGTTTGAAAAAAAACGGCATTGAATTTCCGGTTGAGATTAGCATCAGCCCCATAGAGCTGCCAGAAGGAATGTTTGTATCTGCGGCCATCAGGGACATTTCCTGGCGAAAAAGAGTTGAAAGCGAGGTAAATGCCAGCAACGAGCGAAACAAGATTTTTGTTGATCAATCTCCCAATGCCATAGCGATGTTCGACACCGAGCTTCGTTATATGGCTGCATCCCGGAAATGGATAGACGACTACGGCCTGTCGGGTCGGGAAATTCTGGGACACTCGCACTACGAAGTTTTTCCGGAAATCGGGGATGATTGGAAGAAGATACATCAGGAATGCCTGGCAGGAGCGATTAACACTTGTGAGGAGGCATATTTTAAAAGGGCTGACGGCACTGAGCAATGGATTACCTGGGATGTTCGTCCCTGGTATATTTCCGAAGGAAAAATTGGTGGCTTGCTCATGTACACGGCCGACATAACACAGTCTAAGCTCAGAGATGTTGAAAAAAAGAGAATTGAATACATTCTGAAAAAAACGAATCAAATAGCGAAAGTGTCAACCTGGGAGTTTGATATTGACCGGGGAATCACCATCTGGGACGACATTGCCAATGATATTTTTGACCTCCCCCGAGGCACCCGGCCCGACAAAGACGCTATCATCAACTACTATGGGCAGGAAAGCAGAAACAAGCTGCTGGCGGCCACTGAAGAACTTGCAACAACAGGCAAACCCTATGACCTCGACCTAGAGGTAATTTCCGCCAAGGGGAACCAAAAGTGGCTAAGAATTATCGGAGAGGCTGAGTTTGCTGACGGGCGTTGTGTGAAGCGATATGGAATGATAGAAGACATTACCGACAGAAAACTGGCTGAGGAAGCACTTCATATAGCCAACGAAGAGCTAAATGCCATCTTTAATACCGGCCCCATCGCCATCATTGGCACAGACAAGAATGGAACAATTACCCACTTCAACCGTGGCGCAGAGCTAATGCTACAATATTCAGCCGAAGAAATGGTAGGGCTACAGACACCCCAGCTAATTCATGTTGAAGCAGAAGTACTGAAACGGAGCACCGAGTTGACCGAACTGTTTGGCCGGGAAATCAGTGGGTTTGATACATTAGTGGAACTTGCCAAACAGGGTAACCACGAGTCCAGGGAGTGGACCTACGTAAGAAAGGACGGATCCAGATTTCCCGTTCAACTTATTGTAACGGCACTTAGAAACCAGGCGGAGGAAGTTTCTGGTTTTATCGGCATTGCCACTGACATTACTGAAAGGTTTGAGGATCAGAAAAAGCTGCTAGAGGCAAAAAACAACCTGGAAATATTGGCAGAGCGCCTAACAAAACAGAATTCCCAACTCACTAATTTCACCCACATTATATCGCACAACCTGCGATCTCCCGTTGGCAACCTCACGTCCTTACTTCATCTGTATGAGATTTCAGAGGAAAAGGAAGAAAAAGAGCTGATATTCAGCAAATTTGAAATCGTTATCAACCACCTTTCCTCTACTCTAAACACATTAATTAACACGTTAAAAATAAAAACAGAGGATGCCAATATACTGGAGCCTGTCAGGTTCGACGAAGTACTTAGAAAGACAATGGAAATCATTACGGTTCAAATAGAAGAGTCGGAAATAGCCATTAAAAGTGATTTTTCCGCTGTGGCCGAAATACAATACAACCGCAGCTACATGGAGAGCATTTTCCTCAACTTGCTTACCAATGCCATTAAGTACCGGTCAAACCAAAGAAGCCCGGAGGTAACTATTTCAACTTCAAAAGTAAAAGGCAATATTGTTCTGAAGTTTTCCGACAATGGTTTGGGAATAGATATGGCTAAGTTTCGTGATAAGCTATTCGGTTTGAATAAGACTTTCCACGGCAATGACGAGGCCAAAGGCGTAGGATTGTTCCTAACAAAAACCCAGGTCGAGGCCATGGGTGGATCAATATCAGCGGAAAGCGAGGCCGGAAAAGGGACAACTTTTACTGTCAACTTCTGAAACATTAGCGAAAGTATTTCAAGCAAACTGGCATATTTCACCTGACTGAACAGCCAAACCATGCGCTCTTGCTAACTCTACGTCACCAATTGGTAAGCCATCCCACACGATTTTTGTGCGCCAGTACCTCGCTTGACCAAAAGGGATTCTCGATATAGTTTCTCAAACCATTAACCTCCTGATGAAAATCAGCGAATGCGCTGACCATTGACAGCTATAAGCACTGCTATTGGGGCTAAGTTTGGTATGATAACGTTCAGGTCTTTTGAATGGAGTTGATACCTAAATCCTAAGTAGATGCAATCATCAAAATATATCAATATCGATGGTAATACGGCAGTGGCCAACGTGGCTTACGCTTTTTCCGAAGTAGCTGCCATTTACCCAATTACACCCTCTTCTGATATGGGTGAAAGAGCCGATAGCTGGAGCGCCGAGGGAAGAAAAAACCTTTTCGGCCAGAAGGTTGACGTTACGCAGATGCAGTCGGAAGGTGGAGCTGCGGGTGCCATTCATGGTGCGCTTTCAGCTGGAGCCATGGCAACTACTTTTACCGCTTCGCAAGGGCTTATGCTTATGTTGCCCAACATGTTCAAAATGGCTGGCGAAATGCTGCCGGTAGTTTTTCATGTATCTGCCCGTTCTTTGGCCTATCAGGCGTTGTCCATTTTTGGTGACCATTCCGATGTTATGGCCGTGCGGGGAACAGGGTTTGCCATGCTTGCTTCATCAAACGTGCAGGAGGCCCAGGATTTGGCAGCGATTGCCCACCTTTCTACACTGGAGTCCAAGATACCCTTCCTTCACTTCTTTGACGGCTTCCGCACCTCGCATTCCATCCAGAAAATTATTCCCATCGACTATGATGACTTGTTGAGCATGGTAGACATGAAGTACGTGGAAGAGTTTCGTGCACTGGCGCTGAGGCCGGAATCACCCGTTTGTAAGGTGGGGGCTCAGAACCCGGATGTTTACTTCCAGGGAAGAGAAACAGTCAACAAATACTACGATGCTTGTCCGGGCATTGTGCAGAAGTACATGGACATGTTTGCGAAGAAGACCGGACGGCAATACAAGCTTTATGAGTATATAGGTGCTCCTGATGCTGAGAATATACTAATTTCTATAGGCTCCTCTAGTGAAACGATTGAAGAAACTATCAACTACCTCACTAAAAAAGGTGAAAAAGTAGGGCTGCTGAAACTGCGGTTATTCAGGCCATTCTCAGTAGCCGACTTCGTTAAAGAAATACCCAAAACTGTTAAGAGAATAGCCGTACTGGATCGCACCAAAGAGGCCGGATCAGTCGGTGAACCACTTTACCTCGATGTGGTGGCAGCCATGTCTAATGAAAGGCCGGGCGTTCGCATTATTGGTGGCCGCTATGGCCTTTCATCAAAGGAATTCACTCCTTCCATGGTCAAAGCGGTATATGACCACCTCAAAAATGACGGCTGGCACAATTTCACAATTGGTATCAACGATGACGTTACCTATAAATCTATTACTGTAAAAGAAGAGATCGATGCTGAGTTGCCTGGGGTGGTTCGTTGCAAGTTCTGGGGTTATGGCTCCGACGGCACAGTGAGCGCCAATAAAAATGCCATCAAGATCATAGGCGATAGCACCGACATGTTCGTTCAGGGCTACTTCCAATACGACTCCAATAAGTCGGGCGGCTGGACAATCTCTCACTTGCGTTTTGGTAAGGAAAAGATCCAGTCTGAGTACCTGCTCAACAAGGTCGACTTTGTGGCGCTCCACAGGTCGCAGTACATTGGGAAATATGACATTCTGGAAGGCATCACCAAAGGCGGCACTTTCCTTATCAACTCCAGCCAGAAGCCAGAAAATATTTTTAGGCTTTTCACCAAAGAAATGCAGGATACCATCAGGGAGAAAAAGATAAAAGTTTATGCCATTGATGCCTCAAAGATTGCCAAAAGTGTCGGGCTAGGAGGAAAAATAAGCGCTGTCATGCAAACGGCCTTCTTCAAGGTGTCGGGTGTGATGCCTGAAAAAGAAGCCATTGACCTAATCAAAAAGTTCGTAGAAAAGCAATTTGCCCGCAAGGGACCCGAAATAATTGAAATGAACTGGAGAGCCATCGACGAATCCGCTGCGGCTGTTGTGCCAGTTCCGATACCTGCTGAAGAAGAGAAACATGCCGAAATCAGCACAGTAGTGCCTGAAGGCTCCGGTTGGTTTGCCGATCACATTATCGACCCCATCCTCCGGCTCAAGGGAGATAGCATTCCCGTGTCAGCCATGCCTTTGAATGGAGTGATGCCCACAGGCACCAAGAAACTTGAGTTCAAGGGTGTTCCGGGCAACCCCGCCATTTGGATTGATAAACTACCCTTTGTTGCCGAGCCAAATATTGCGGCGCCCTATATGGAATACCCACCAAGCTGCTCCGGCTGTGGTGAGGTGCCTTACATCCACCTCGTTACCCAGTTGTATGGCGACCGAATGATCATTGCTAACGCCACAGGGTGCACATCCATTTACGGAGGCACCTTCCCCACCACTCCGTACACCAAAGATAAGAATGGTAAAGGACCAGCCTGGGCCAACTCCCTCTTTGAAGACAATGCTGAGTTTGGCCTGGGCATGAGGCTTGCCGTGGACGCCAACCGCCGGCAGCTAAAAGCAAATGCCGAAGAGCTGTTGGCCTCTCAAATAAGCCCTGGGCTGAAAGCAGCATTGCAAAAAGCACTCACCCTCTTCAATGAGGTGACCAATGAAGCCAAGGACCATGCTGATGAGGTGAAGAAGCTGCTGTCCGTTGAAAAGGAAACCTCGGAGAGAAGCACCATACTTAACAAGACCATCGAGCTGCAGGACTACTTTGTTGACAAAAGTGTCTGGATTTTTGGAGGCGATGGTTGGGCCTACGACATCGGTTTTGGTGGGCTCGACCATGTAATGGCTTCCAACAGAAACGTAAACATACTGGTGCTCGACACCGAAGTATACTCAAACACTGGTGGCCAGGCATCCAAGTCAACGCCGAGAGGTGCGGTAGCCAAATTTGCCTCGGACGGCAAAAAGCTGAGCAAGAAAAACCTCGGACTGATGATGGCTACCTACGGCAATGCCTATGTGGCCTCCATTAACATGGGGGTTGATCGTGAGGAGGCAGCGCTGGCCATGGTGGAGGCAGAAAAACACAACGGACCCTCTATAGTCATCGCCTACTCTCCCTGCATCGCCCATGGGTACGACATGAGGCTGACTAAAAAGCAATCAGAGAAAGCTTCAAAATGCGGCTACTGGCCCATGTACAGGTTCAATCCCGATCCACGAAAAGAAGGAGAGTCTCCTTTCACCTGGGACGGCGTTGAGATAGACACCAAATTTTCGGACTACGTTGCCGAAGAGATGCGCTACAAAACGCTGAACCTCACCAATCCGGAAGAATCGGTCCGGCTTGAGGAACTGGCAGTGAAAGACAACGTGCGGCGGTTCAGGGACATCCAGCAATTATCAGAATTTTAAACCGACAATCATGAGTATTAATCTTTCAACATTTTACGGGGGACTCACGCTGAAGAACCCGATAGTAGTTGGAGCCAGCAACCTGGTGACAGACGTTGACAACCTGGTTAAACTCGAAGAAGCAGGTGCAGGGGCCATTGTATATAAGTCGTTATTTGAGGAACAAATCCAATTGGAAGCCTTCCAACTGGAACAAATGCAGGAGTCGTACAGCTACTGGGACCAGGAGCACAATACAATTTTTCCAACGGCCAATCACGCTGGACCCGCTGAGCACCTCAGGCAGTTGAAGGAGGCCAGAAAATACCTTACTATTCCTCTCATTGGAAGCCTTAACTGTATCAACAACGACTCATGGTTAAAGTTTGCCCTGAAAATGGAGGATACGGGTATCGATGCACTGGAACTTAACTTCTATAACAGCCACCTTGACTTCAACTCCACCTCCGAAATGATTGAAGCCAGGCAAATCAAAACCCTGGAACTGGTGAAGGCCGGTGTGCGGCTCCCGGTATTCGTCAAGCTGAGCCCCTTCTATTCCAACACTTTGAAACTGATAGCCAGCATGGATGCCCTTGATGTGGCCGGATTCGTGCTTTTCAACAGGCTATTTCAACCTGATATCGATATCGAAAAAGAAGAGCACCATTTTCCTTACAACTTCAGTAGTGAAAGTGATAACAGGCTGGCCCTGCGTTATGCCGGGCTATTGCACAAAAAGATAAAGGGAAGCATCGTTTGTAATACGGGCATTCTTAGCGGACATGATGTCATCAAAATGTTGCTCGCAGGGGCAGATGCCGTGCAGGTAGTCAGTGCTATCTACAAAAAGGGCATCCACACCGTGACACAGATGCTGACCGAAATCGAAACCTGGATGAAAAAACACAAGTACCAATCTCTCGATGACTTTCAGGGTAAACTAGCAAAGGAAAACCTGGATGATCCTTTTGCTTATAAGAGAGCTCAATACGTGGATATTCTCATGAAATCGGAAGTTTTTATGAAGTATCACCCCAAAGAAACCGACGATGAAGCAAAAGATGACTAGCATTTCAAAAAAGCAAAACGTATACAACCATTAAATTTAAAAGACATGGCTAAGATTGGAATTTTCTTTGGATCTACAGAAGGACACACCGAAGGTGTGGTGAATAAGATTCAGGAGTTATTTGGAGACGACGCTGAGTTGGTGAATGTAAATTCAGCCTCAGCCGACGATATGGACCCCTTCCCCTACCTTATTCTGGCATGCCCTACATGGGAAATTGGTCGACTGCAGGAAGACTGGGATGGGTTTATCGACGAAATTGAAGAGGTGAACTACGAAGGCAAAAAAGTAGCTTACCTGGGCCTTGGCGATGCCGATGGCTACCCCGACACGTTCCTTGATGCTCTAGGCATTATTCATGACAGGATCAAAGACAAAGGTGCCACGTTTGTTGGGGCCTGGCCTACCGAGGGCTACAACTTCGAAGCTTCCAAAGGAGTGGTGGACGGAAAATTCCTCGGCCTAGCCATCGATGAAGACAATCAGAGTGACCTCACTGACGCAAGAGTAAGGCAATGGGTAGTTGATTTAAAGAAGGAATTCACCTGAAAAGATGCCAAGAATCCGGTTCAAGAAACCTTCTTATCCGGTAAGCAATTCGCTGCGAAAGTACCTCCTTGAAACCGGTCGTGAAAGGGAGGTTCCCATTTCCTACAACGAATTGCTTCGCTACAGTAGCTCTGTTCCTTTGTTTGACAATAAGGGGACCGACACTTACTGGGAAACCGTGCTGTATAACCAGTCGGATCGGGCCTTCATTCATGACAGTCTGATAATGATATATGCCCAGCTGAAAGTTGCCGGGGATGTTAAAAGTTTTGAACATCTGTTTATTGACAGAATTGACTATTGCCTTTACGCCAACACCCACCCTTTCAGGGTTCGGGTGGTCAACCGGCTCAACGACCTCTTCGATTATTTTTATGTGAAGCAGGCCGACATGTCACGCATATATGGGATGGAGCTGGAGCACCTGTTGTCGCCCAACAAGATCAACTACATAGTGAAAGGTACAACGGTAATTGAGGAGCACATTCAGGGGATTCCCGGCGGGGCATTTATCAAACACTTTTTACCTTCGCAGGAGTACAACCCACTTCGTGTGGCCAAGGAGTTTGTCAAGTTCAACGAGCGCAGCCTGGTGCAGCTGCAGGGCGATATGCGTAACGATAACTTTGTTGTGGAGGTGATCCCTGACTTCGATGACCTTTATTTCAGGTTGCGGGCCACCGACTTTGATCAGCACTGCTACGAAGGTGACCTCAAGATTTACATGCCTCAGTACTTTATCGAAAACAACCCGATTATCAACCTGGGCTTCAAATCAATGTCTCCGATACTGGAGCTTCAGTATCAGAAAGAAGAAAGAACCCGGCTGCAGATCAGGGTGCAGGCGGCAGGCCGACAGCTCGACAACCTGATAGAGGCTATGCGGAAGGAGGAATTGTCAAAGGAAGAAAATATTCTCTCCCTTCGCTCAGGACTGGCCAGTCTTTATCAGGACGATAAGTTTTTAGAAGCCCAAACTATGGGTGAACTGGTTGCCACAAGCTTGCAGATGCTTGAGAAATACCCGGTTCGAAAAAGAAACGGGCTGGCAACGAAAGAGGTGAGCTGACAGTCAAGCCATCAGAATTGTTTCAACCCCCTGGGTATGTTTACCGCAACAATAAGATACCAGTAAAGGGAGTTGAGTATTCTTTCATCCAAATAGCCAACTCCCGTACCTGTGTTACACCAGCCAGCTGGATTCTCCGGTAAGGAGGCTTTGCAGGTCACCCTCTCCCTTCGTAACGATCTCGTGTTCAATCTGATTTACTACCCGCTCTTCATAAGACGCACGCTGCACAGCCTGAATAACTCCCATGGGCCTGGGCAGCTCTTCGCTGTAGGTCATATTGGCTAAAATAAAGGCCAGGGTGCTGTCCTTTTCATTGTGAATCAGCAGGTCGTTAATACTGTATTCGCCCTGGTCCAGGTTCACAACTTTCGGCGTATAACCATCAAGGATAATCCCCTTGTTCCTGGTCTTGCCAAAAACCAGTGGTTTTCCATGCTCCAGCTCAATGGTGTAATTATCTCTGGTTTCAACACTTGTATACAGGTCAAAGGCACCATCGTTGAAAATCCGGCAGCTAGTGTAGATCTCAACAAAGGAGACGCCTTTGTGCTCATAAGCCCGCTTGAGCAAATCATGAAGTTTAGTGCGGTCTTTGTCGTGGCCCCTTGCTACAAAGGTGGCTCCTGCTCCGAGGGCCAGGGCCGCCGGATTAAATGGATCGTCCAAAGCGCCTAGGGGCGAGGACTTGGTGATTTGCCCCCGATGAGAAGTAGGTGAATATTGACCTTTCGTGAGGCTATACACCTCGTTATTGAACATCATGACGTTCAGGTCCACATTTCTCCTGCAGGTATGTATGAAGTGATTGCCTCCAATACTCATGTTGTCTCCATCGCCCATAACTACCCACACGCTCAGGTCCGGGCGGGCAATTTTTAGCCCTGAGGCAATCGGAAGTGCCCGCCCATGAATAGAATGGAAACCGTAGGTGTCCATGTAGTAAGGAAACCTGCCGGAACAGCCAATCCCGGAGATATAAGCTATCTTCTCCTTAGGAATGCCCAGCTCGGGCATCAGTCTTTGTGATGGAGAAAGGACGGAAATTGCCCCGCACCCCGCACACCACCGAACGTCTACATTTGGTTTAAAATCTTTGGCTGTGTAGTCTGTTTGGCCCTGATGTGGCTTCTCGAGCAGATCATTTAATTGCGTTTTCATACAAGAATTTCTTTTTCGGTGAGCAAATTGACTAGTTTCTCTTCAAGCTCTCTTGACTTGAAAGGTTTCCCCTGCACTTTATGAATACCGATAATTCGCTTCAGGTATTTGGCCTGAAGAAGAAACTGAAGTTGTCCGCTGTTTAATTCCGGCAGGGCAATCCGCTCAAATCGGTTTAGAATATCGCCAAGGTTGCGTGGAAATGGGTTCATATACCTTAAATGAACAAACGAAAGGATGTGCCCGCTGGCTCTCATGCGCTCATAAGCCGTTTTGGCTGCACCATAGGTACTTCCCCAGCTAAGCATGAGCAAATCTCCTTCCTGCTCCCCTTCCACTACTGCCTCAGGTATATCCTGGGCCACCCTGTCAACTTTTTCCTGACGGAGGTGCACCATCTTCTCGTGGTTGGCCGGGTCCTGACTTACATTGCCGGAAACGTCTTCTTTTTCTAACCCACCAATCCTGTGCTCCATTCCCTCAAAACCGGGAATGGCCCACTGTCGACGCAAAGTTTTTTCATCACGCTTATAAGGCGAGAAGTCAGTTGGATCAGTAGCAAAGTAGGCCTTTATTTCAGGTAGGCTTTCAACGGTTGGCGCTTTCCAGGGTTCCGAAGACTGCCCGATATACCCATCACTTAAAATAAGCACCGGGGTCATGTATTTCAGCGCAATCCTTGCAGCCTCCAGCGTGATATCGAAGCAGTCGGCGGGGCTGGCGGCAGCTAATATGGGCATGGGGGCCTCACCATGACGGCCAAACATGGCCATCAGCAGGTCGCCCTGCTCCGGTTTTGTGGGCATACCCGTCGACGGACCTGCCCGCTGCACATCAACAATGATGAGTGGCAGTTCTGTCATTACCGCCAAACCCATTGCTTCGGTTTTCAACGACAACCCTGGGCCACTTGTGGTGGTAACGGCCAGGTTGCCACCATAAGCGGCACCAATGGCACTACAGATACCGGCAATTTCATCCTCTGCCTGCAAATGCTTCACCCCATACTTTTTGTAGCCGGAAATGGCGTGAAGAATATCGGTGGCAGGTGTGATTGGGTAGGAACCCAGAAACAAGGGCATGCTAGCCTTTTTTGCCGCTACCACCAAGCCCAGGGCGATGGCCTCATTCCCTGTTATGTTGCGGTACCTCCCCGGCGACAAAGCCGACCGGTCGATCACATATTGCGTCTTAAAATCAGGATTCTTTTGTGCATAATTCCATCCGGCCCTCAACGCATGCACATTGGCCAGAATGATGTCATCTTTTCCCTTGAATTTCTTATTGATCCAGGCGATTGTGGCGTCAAGCGGGCGCTGGAAAAGCCAATAGGTTAATCCCAGGGCAAAGATGTTTTTTGTCTTCCCGATAAGCTTGGAAGAAATGTCAAGCTCGCCCAGGGCTGCTTTTATCTCTTTATGGAAATCTATCGCATGCACCTCATACCCACTCAGGCTTCCGTCGTCCAGGGGGTTGGTTGTGTACTTAGCCAGTTTGAGGTTTCTTTCATCAAACCCTTCAATGTTGGCAATGATCATCCCTCCTGGCTTAATGGCCGGCAAATTTACCTTCACTGAGGCAGCGTTCATCGCTACCAGCACATCTATCGTATCGCCGGGTGTGTAGATATGATGGGTGCCAAAATGCACCTGAAAAGCACTTACCCCATAAAGCGTTCCTTCGGGAGCCCGAATCTCCGACGGGTAGTCGGGAAAAGTATTGACCTCATTGCCAGCAACTCCTGACGTTTCTGAGAATTGAGTGCCTATTAACTGCATGCCATCACCGGAGTCTCCTGCGAAACGAATGGTGGCCTCTTCTAGGTGTTCGGATGTTTTAGCCATGGACTTTTGTTTAATTGTGATACAATAAGTTACCTCTCTCCCTTCAGGATAAATATGACATTTGTTAACTCTGACACTGATTTAGATGCTTAAAAACCAGCACATTAAGATGGGAAAGGGGTCAGTCTGATTAGAGCCTGCGCCGCCCGGTGCGTTCAACACCAGCCATGAGGGAAATGGGCTCCGGCCCGGAGGTATAAGGCCTCCCAGCCTACATCACAGACCGGATATACTCAAACACCGGGCTGGCAAAGCCTATCACCAGCACGCCAACCAGACAAAGCGTCAAAGCCAGTTTTTCATAAAAGGTTGAGGTAAGCCGTGCAATAGGCGTTTCGTTTTTATTAATGAACATGGCCTTCACGACTAGCAAGTAGTAGTAAAGTGAAATGGTGGCATTGATGACAGCAAAAAACACAAGCCAATACATGCCTGCCGAGGCGGCAGCGGTGAAAAGAAAGAACTTACCAAAGAAGCCTGCTACGGGCGGTATCCCAGCGAGCGAAAACAAGGAGACCAGCATGATCAGGCTTAAGCCAGGATTGGTAGCATACAAGCCATTCAGGTCATCCATCCCCTCTTTGTCGGTTCCGTTCATAATAATAGAAAGCACGCCAAACACGGCCAGGTTTGAAAGCCCATAAATCAGCATAAAATACACAATGGTAGTCATTCCTATGGTGCCGGCATTTAAAAAGCCAAGCATCATAAATCCAGCCTGCGTGATGGAAGAAAAGGCAAGAAAACGCTTCATATTCTTCTGGCGCAAGGCAAAAAGGTTACCCACCAGCATGGTAGCTATGGCCAGAAAATAGAGAACGGATGACCATATTTCAGGCTGGCTTCCAAACACCTGATAAAGCACCAGCATCAAGGTAAACACTGCCGCTCCCTTAGAAACAACTGAAAAATAAGTGGTAACGGCCAGTGGAGCACCTTCATACACGTCGGCAGTCCAGAGGTGGAAGGGCACCAGAGATATTTTAAATGCCAGACCAGACAAGAAGAAAACAAGCCCCAGTATCATGAGCGGACTTTCATTGTAAGCTCCTGCTATTTCGGAAAAATGCAAGGTGCCGTACACACCGTATATCATGGAAATACCAAACAGCAGCACCGCAGATGAAACGGCAGAGGACATCAAAAGCTTCACCCCAGCCTCGGCCGACTTCCTGAAGTCTTTATCGAAGGCCGCCAGTAAAGTAAGTGGAATGGTTGCCAGCTCCAGTCCAAGATAGAGCATAAGGAAATCTCCGGCGGAAATCATAAAGAACATGCCCATCAGTGTGGAAAAGATGAGCAGGTAGAAGGCCCCGGCCTTTTTCTGGTGCAAGGGGTTATTCAACCAGGTTGTTGACTGCAGCAAAATGATCAACGCAGAAACACTCAGGATGTTTTTCAGCAACAATCTCAGGTCATCGCTGACATACATGTTGCCGAACAATAGAGAAGGCCTGGAAGGCAGCCAACCCACCACTGTGAATGCAGCGAATAGCAGAACAGTGATGAACACATGCCTTCTTCTGTCAACCGTTTCAGAAAGGTCTCCTATCAGCTGGTGAAGAATAAGAAGCGTTAGTAGCACTTCATGCCGCATGATGTATATGATGTCCCAGTTCATGGCTTAATAGCTAAAAATTAGAAATAAGGAAGACAGCGTCTCCCGCAGAAGATTGGAGAGCCAAAATGGCGTAACACCTATGACAACAATTGATACCAGCAGGGCCACCCCACCAACCTTCTCAAACCACATGGCATCTTTCAGTTCCAGAAAGTGATCGTTTTTGATAGGCCCTAAGAGCAGTGTGCCTATTACCCGAAGGATGTATACGGCTGTAATGACTATGGAAGAGGTGACCAAAAATGTAGCGACCCTGTGAAAAACATCGGCATGCTGGAAGGCGCCGACGAAGATGGTCATCTCAGCAACAAAACCACTAAGCCCAGGCAAACCAAGAGACGCCAAACCTGCAATTACGTAGAGCACCGACAGGAAAGGAATGACCTTCATCAGTCCCCCCATTTCATTGATCATCCGGGTATGCGTACGCCCGTAAATCATGCCTATCAAAGCAAAGAAAAGAGCCGTCATCAAACCATGGGAGATCATCTGCATAAAAGCACCGGTGATAGCAGTTTCATTCATCATGAGCAGCGCAAAGAGCACAAGCCCACAGTGGCTTACCGAAGAATAGGCGTTGATATATTTCAAATCCTTTTGGAGAATGGCGCCAAATGCCCCGTAAACAACACTGATGGAAGTTAAGATGATAAAGACCCAGGCCCAGGCATGCGACCCATCAGGCATCAGGTACATGGCCACTCTAAAACAACCATAGCCGCCAAGCTTCATGAGTACACCGGCGTGCAGCATAGAAACCGCTGTAGGCGCCGAGGCGTGGCCATCAGGCGACCAGGTATGGAAGGGGAAAAGAGCTCCCAATACGCCAAAGCCAATAAACACAAATGGAAAGAAAAAGAGTTGCGCTGAAACAGGGATGCCATTTTTCGCAATTTCCATCAGGTCAAAAGTAAGCTTCCCTCCTTCTGGTGCCGAGTTGAAATAGATGCCCAGCAGCCCTACCATCAACACGGCCGATCCACCCATCAGCATCAGGGTAAGTTTCATAGCAGAATATTCCTTTGGGCCAGTGCCCCAAATACCAATAAGCAGGTACATAGGAATTACGGCCAATTCATAGAAGAGGAACATCGTGAAGAGATCCAGGGAGATAAAGAACCCAAATACCCCGGAAGCGAGCAGTATCAACGAAATAAAGAACTCCTTTCTGAGATACTCTACCTGCCACGAGACAAACACACCTGCAAAAGTGATGATGGAGGTCAGCAATATCATCGCTACCGATATTCCATCGACGCCAAACTTCAATTGGATATTGAATGCCTCATACCAAACGGTAGTCGACATGAACAGCATTGGGTCCGTGTTACCTGCGTTTCGTTGCTGATAAAACAGGTACAGCAGCACAAACGAAAAGATCAGTTGTGCACTCATGCCAATGGCCGAGACAAGGCGTACCTGCGATAGTTCCTTTGCCACCACTATACCCGCCATGGTGACAAAAGGAATGATGATCAAAAATAACAGTAGGTTCATGATCGGTTGTTATTTTAAGTAGAGCATAATGAAAGTCAGAACTAAGGCGCCGGTGGCGAAAAACCAGATATACAGCTGCATTTGCCCTGATTGCAATTTCTTAATGGCCACCGAAAGCGACACGGTAGTATTCCCAATGAGGTTCATGCCAGCGTCTATCACATGCCGGTCGAACCAGGCTACCGGAGCCGAAATAAGGGCGAAAATCACTTTGTGCGTGATGAACTGATATGCTTCGTCTACATAGAATTTATGATAGGCTGCCCTGTAAATCCCCTTCAGCCTAACTGCCATATTCTCTGGCCTTGCGTTCTTTTTATGGTACAAAAAGGCTGCTGCCCCAATGCCCAATAGCGCAATGACGATCGAAGGCATGGCCACCAACAAATGAAATTCAGTATGAAATGGAAGGCCATCACTGGTCACCAGGGCATGAAACGGCACATATCCGGCAAAAACGGAAGCAGTGGACAGAAACATCAAAGGTACGGTCATCGTCCAGGGTGACTCATGCGGAGCATGGTGATAATCAGGCCGGCTGTTCCAGAAAATATTGAAATAGAGCCTGAACATATAAAAGGCGGTAATGCCAGCTACCAACCATTGCACAACAAACACCAGCGTATTGGCTTCAAAAGCGGCCACCAGTATTTCATCTTTGCTAAAAAAACCAGAAAAAGGGGGAAGTCCTGCGATAGTGATGCAAGCTATCAGAAAAGTAATATGAGTGATAGGCATGTACTTTCTTAGCCCTCCCATGTCGTTCATCAGGTTGCTGTGAACAGCGTGAATCACAGAGCCGGCACCAAGGAACAACAGTGCTTTAAAAAACGCATGGGTAAATAGATGGAACAGGGAAGCCATATAGCCTAGTCCGGCCTCTCCCCCATATCCTGAAACGCCCAGCGCAACCATCATATAGCCAATCTGAGAGAGTGTCGAAAAAGCCAATACCCTTTTGATATCCAGTTGTGTACAGGCAATAATGGCAGCAAAAAGTGAGGTGAAACTTCCCACATACATGATCACCTCCAGCACATCCGGCGCCGCAAAGGCATATATGGGAAAAAGCCTTGCGACCAGGTAAACACCTGCCACTACCATGGTGGCAGCGTGTATCAGCGCTGACACAGGCGTCGGGCCTTCCATGGCGTCGGGCAGCCAAATATGTAGCGGAAACATGGCTGACTTACCGGCCGCACCGACAAAAATCAGGAGCATTGCCCAGGTGGTGACAGACAGGCCCATGAATACTGCTCCGGCGGTTTGAGCGATCACCGGACCATCAAGGCTGGTGAGTGACGCAAAATCGAAAGTACCGTAGTAGAACGAAAGCAGTAAAATCCCTAGTAGAAAGCCTAAATCGGCAAATCTGGTGACAACAAAAGCCTTCTTAGAAGCAGCAACGGCGGTAGGTCGTTCGTAATAGAAGCCTATCAAAAGGTAAGACGACACGCCAACCAACTCCCAGAAGATATACATCTGGAAAATATTGTTAGCTACCACCAGGCCCAGCATTGAAAAGCTAAAGAGTGACAGAAACGCATAGTAGCGCTGAAAACCATTTTCGCCCTTCATATAGCCCAGGCTATACAGGTGCACCATGAGAGATACGGTGGTGATCACCACCAGCATCATTACCGACAGCGGATCGAGCATGATGCCAAGGTGGATCTGCAGCTGATCGGTAAAAGAAAGCCACAGCACATTAAAAGCCTGAATCGCATGATAGCCTTTATCTATTTCGTTACCAGTGAAATATTGAAAGGCTGTGAAATAGGATGTTAAGGTAATGAACAGCAGGTTGATGGTTCCTATTACTCCAGCCACCATAGGCTTTAAACGCTCCCCTGCTAAGCCCAGAAACAGGAATGTAAGCAGCGGAAGGATCAGAATGAGTAGCGTAAATGAGTAGCTCATGGCTTTTAATATTTCAGTTCGTCGACATCGTCTACATTGACCGTGGCAAATTTCCGGTAGATGTTGATAATCAGGGCAATGGCTACTGCTGCTTCAGCGGCTGCTATAGCCATGACTATCAGGGAAAAGAAGTGCCCTTCCAGCCTGTTAGGATATAAGTAGTGGTTGAATGCCACAAAATTGATATTGACAGCATTCAGCATCAGTTCTACCCCCATCAGCATGGTGATAAGGTTTCTGCGCATGATCACTCCTGCCAATCCTATAAAAAAGACCAGCGTGCTCAGTACAAGCATATACTGCAATGGTATTTCCGATTGTAAGTTCATGACCGGGATTTTCGTGCGATATAAATGGTGCCAACCAAGGCCGCCAGCAACAAAATACTAATGACTTCAAAAGGCAAAGCATAGCCATGCTCTCCCGTATCCAGCAATTGCAGACCGATAACTCTCATATCCGGCACTAAGGGAGTGGCATTGGATGGAATGAAAGCAAACTGAAGAAAGGTAACCAGGGATAGGGCGATGCCGCCGATGGCCGTGGCGCTCCCAGCCAGTAAATGACTCCATTTGGGAGCTTGTAGCTTACTATCGATCTGACTGGTAAGCAAAATGGAGAAGATGATGAGCACCACAATTCCGCCTGCATACAGAATGAGCTGGACGGCTGCCAGAAATTGGAAATTCATCATATAAAACAGCCCTGCAATGGCCACTAACACAAAAAGCAGATAAATAGCTGCACGAAGTATTCTTCTGTCGAAAATGGATGCGAGAGAAAACACCACGATGGAAGCAGCCAGTATAAAGAAGATGATTTTAGGGCCGGTCATTCTGAAGAGGGTTTAGCGGTTGATCCTGGTTTGTTTAGTTGCTTTACGAGGTTGTCTCTATTGAAAACCGCATGTTCGAACTCTTGACTAAATTCGATAGCTCCTTCCTCGCAGGCCTGCACACACAAGCCACAGAAGGTACACATGTCCAGATGGTAGATATACCTATCCAGCACTCGTTTCGACCTGCCATCTTCCCCTTCTACCCTGGCTGAAATAACTTCAATCGATCCATTAGGGCATTTTCGGGCGCAGCTGTTGCACGCAGTACATTTGTTTTGGTTGTTTTCGTCGTGTGGCATCACCAGCTCCCCTTTGAAGCTGTCGAACATCTGAAGGGTAGCCCTGTTTTCCGGGTACTGCTGCGTCACCACCTCTCCCGGGCTGACCATGTATTTGCCAGTCACTTTCATCCCCCTGAGCAGGGAAGCCACTCCATCATAAATCTCATGGAAGTAATTGGCTATCGATTTGAATGTTTTTAGAAGTGCCATTGCATGAGGGTTAAGAAGGCGATCACAAGAAGGTTCATCAGGTTAAGTGGCAAAAGGTATTTCCACTCAAGCGTCAGCAACTGATCGATGCGCAATCGGGGGAAAGTCCATTTGAACCACATCATCAGGTAGACCACAAAGGCAGTCTTTCCAAAGAACCAGAAGATCGGAGGAACGAAATCCATGATCCGGTTAAATCCCTCCAGGTTGTAAAGATGGAAAGGGAGCCAGCCACCCAGGAAAATGGTGGTCGCTATGGCTGCAATGATGAACATGTTCATGTACTCAGCCAGGAAGAAGAAAGCAAATTTGATCCCCGAATACTCTGTATGAAAACCAGCGGTAAGCTCTGATTCGGCCTCTGCCAGGTCAAATGGACCTCTATTAGTTTCCGCTGTTCCCGCAATGAGGTAAATCACAAACGCAATCAGTGCAGGGATATGCCCTTTAAAAATCCACCAGCCGTCTTCCTGTGACGAGATAATTTCTGACAGCTGCATAGAGCCGGCAAACACAATCATACAGAGCAAAGCCAGTCCTACCGATAGCTCATAGCTGATGACCTGAGCACCACTTCGCATCGCCCCTATCACGGAGTATTTACTGTTACTAGCCCAGCCAGCGATCAATATCCCAATGACTCCCATACTGGAAATGGCCAGAATATAAAGCACACCGATGTTTAAGTCGATGGCCTGTAGTCCTTTAGCAAAAGGAATGGAGCCAATTGCCATAATGGAGGCTACTATTACAATGAATGGTGCTATGTTAAACAGGAAGGAGTCGGCATTTCGAATGTAAATCAACTCTTTCAAAAGCAATTTGATCAGGTCGGCGATCGTTTGGAACAGGCCCATGGGACCTACCCTATTGGGGCCAATTCTGTTTTGCATTCTGGCGCAAATTTTACGCTCGGCATACACCAGGAACAGGCCCAGAAAAGCATAAAACATCAAAATAACCATACCAAGCAAAAGCATGGAGACTACACCTGCCCAGAACCCAGAGAAAGTTGCCTGAAGATATCCGCTTATTGCGTCGACGAAAGAAGTGAAGTCATACATACAATTATCATTTATCGGTCTATGTCAGGTATAATCAAATCCAATGAGCCGCTAATGGCCACCAAATCCGCAATCTTATGCCCTCTCGACAGCATGTCTAATACAAACAGGTTGGAGAAATTTGGCGAGCGGTACTTGATACGGGCGGGCTGCGGCCCTCCATCACTGATGATATACACGCCCAGCTCTCCACGAGCAGTCTCTACCCGTTGATAATAATCACCCTTAGGGGCTTTGATGGCTTTCAGTTCCAGCATCGTCTCGCCCTCTGGGATGTTGTCGATCAGCTGCTCAATAATGCTGAGTGATTCCCACATCTCTTTCATGCGCACCAGATACCGATGATAGGTATCACCCTCCGTATAAGTAATCTCTTCGAAATTGACCCATTTATAAGCGCTGTAAGGCTCAATTTTCCTGATGTCACAATGAAAGCCAGAAGCCCGGCCACTTGGGCCTGTTACACCGTAGCCGATCGCATCCGCCTTAGAAAGCACGCCAATACCCTTGGTACGCTCTCTGAAAATGACATTGCCCGTAAGCAACTCATCGTATTCAGGTAGTTTCTTTCTGAAATATTTAATGAACTCGGTCACCCGCTTTTGAAAGTTGGGGTGGATGTCGTTCATGAGTCCGCCGGGAATGATATAGCTTTGAATAAGTCTGGACCCGGTAGTTTCTTCAAAGATGTCCAATACCTTTTCCCTGTCACGCAAGCCGTAAAAGAAGGTGGTAAGCGCCCCCAAATCCATCCCAAAAGCTGACCACCACAGCTGGTGTGAGGCAACACGGTTAAGCTCAGCCATGATCGTACGAATGTACTTCACCCGATCACTTACTTCCACCTCCATGGCATTTTCGACACACAACGACACAGCCTCATTGTTGATATGGGCTGAGAGGTAGTCCATGCGATCGGTCAGGTGCAATAGCTGAGGGTAAGAGAGCTTTTCGCTCATTTTCTCGATGCCTCTGTGTATATAGCCACAGTGCGGAATCAGGTATTTTACTTTTTCGCCCTGCAGGCAAAGCTCAAGCCGAAGCACACCATGCGTGCTGGGGTGTTGAGGCCCCATGTTAATGATGTATTCCTCTTTTTCCTTCAGATCGTAGTCAAGTATTGTCTCTTCCATGGCTCAATGTTCAAGCGTGAATTCGTCCTTGTAATCTTTTCGCAAAGGAAAACCTACCCAGTCATCTTCAAGAAAAATTCTTCTCATGTCAGGGTGATCAGTGAACTTGATTCCGAACAAATCAAATACCTCACGTTCGTAATATTCCGCAGCCTTCCACAGGTCGCTCACCGTAGCTACTTCGGGATTTTCTTTGTCGGGCAGCACTACTTTCACCAGCACCGAATGCCGGAATTCAGTAGAAGTTAAATGATAGATCACATGCAAGCCATCCTTACGATCTGCCGCAGTAAGGCAAAAAAGGTAGTCCATCTTCAATATTGGCTCGTTTTTCAATGCGGCGGCGAAGGCATGCATTTTTTCCGCTGGCACCACAAACTCCGGAAACTGCTTACTTGGGCCTGCAATCAGGTCGGGAACTAAGGCAGTAGCAAATTCGGTGATAGCTTCTCTTGTCATGATGCTGGCTCTTCTGAAGGTGGAACATCCGCTTCTTTGGGCTTTTCGGTCCTTAGCACTGGCTCACTCTGTGCATTGGACTGCTTCATGGTGATGGCCTGAATCTTCCGCTGCAATTGCATCACACCGTACAGGAGCGCCTCCGGCCTTGGCGGGCAGCCGGGAATGTATACATCCACAGGGATCACCTGGTCGACGCCTCTCACTACCGAATAGGAATTATAATAAAAAGGCCCGCCAGACACGGCGCAGGCACCCATCGCAATCACGTACTTAGGGTCGGCCATTTGGTCGTAGAGCCGCTTTAGTACAGGCGCCATCTTTCTCACGATGGTACCTGCCACCACAATCACATCCGCCTGGCGTGGGCTGGCACGGTAGACTTCAATGCCAAATCTGGCGAAATCATGCCGTGGAGCACCCGTAGCCATCATTTCTATGCCGCAGCAGCTCGTAGCAAATGTAAGTGGCCACACGGAATTAGATCTTCCCCAATTAATTAAAGAGTCGATAGTGGTCAGCATCACATTGCTGCCACTTTTTGTCAGTTCCTCAAGGGCCTCATTGTCATTGAAGTCCTCATAAGGGATCGATTTGATGTCTATTCCCATATCAGTGCTTTTTTCTTCCAGGCATAAAGGAGTCCCAGGCCCAGGATGGTAAGAAAGATGAGTATTTCCGCAAATGCCTTCATTCCCACCTCTTTCATTACCACTGCCCAGGGGTAGAGAAAAACGGTTTCCACATCGAAGATCAAATAGATGATGGCAAACAGGTAATAACCCACGTGAAACTGTATCCAGGTGGGGCCCACGGTGGGAATCCCGCATTCGTATGGTTCTGATTTAACAGCACCCGGTTTATAGGGAGCAACGAAATAGCTGAAGGTGATGGCACCGCCGACAAGAAGAGCGGCTGTAAGAAAAAGTGTTAAGAGTTGGTAGCTTTCCATAAATATTGCTTCATCATTTTATATTTCAACAATGAACGCAACTTTAGTCTGCTGGCCGGAAATGACTATTTCAACATTAAAAGCGCCTTTTCCGGAGTGGCTAAGGATGCTCATTTGATGGGGATAAAGTAAGGCGATTAAAAAATGAGTGAACATGATTGAAATGCCCTTCCCGGCTGACTTTTGTCATAAGCTGAGCTAAGAGCCAGCACATCCAACAATTTGTCTACATATGCCATCAATTGAGTGTTGGTGTCCTCAATCGCTTACCTTTTCGAATATTCCTTCATCTGCGCCACCTGCAAAACCTTGTGCCTATTATAAATCATTTGTCCGCCACCAGGAATACGGAGAACATTCAAGGCCTGAATTAGGAAATAGCTCGGGGCGGAAAGAAGAAGGACATGAAAGCTGAATTTTAGAAGAACCACCGATTATATATCACAATAACAAATGGGGTACAAAGTCGCCTCCTTTCAATTTGCATAGCTGTACTCCACCAGGAATTGACAAATATCATAACCCATCTGTTACAATTGTCACAGTACACTAGCCTTGCCCTATGCAAATTTGCGATCCATTTATTGAGACAAAAAATGAGAAGAACTAGAATAGTAATCGTAGGCGGTCTTTCCGCAGGCCCCTCAGCAGCAGCAAAGGCCCGACGGACAGACGAAAACGCAGAAATCATCATGTTTGAAAAAACATCACATGTGAGCTATGCGACCTGTGGTATCCCCTACGCTCTTTCTGGCAAAATAAAAACCAGGGATAAGCTCATCGTAGTGCAACCGGAGCTACTTGAAAAGAGGTTTGGAGTAGAACTTCATCTGGATGAGCCAGTAACAGATATTGACCCGGAAGCCCGCATTGTATACACCAACAAGGGCGCCTATGAATACGACAAACTTGTATTTGCGACTGGCGGCCAGGCGGTTTTGCCTCCTATTAAAAACATTGAGAGCTTTGAAAGCTGGGCCCACGCCAAAACACTTGAAGACTTTGACAGGGTGATGAAAAGTGGTGTGATGGACACTGCAAATCACTTCACCATTCTAGGTGCCGGTCTCATAGGCTTGGAAACCGCCGAAAACCTTGTTCATGCTGGCAAAAAAGTGACAGTAATAGAGCTTGGAAACCAGGTATTGGCAAACTGGGACGTGAAATTTGCCCACCTTGCAAAGAAAGTGCTGGAAGATAATGGCATTGATGTCCGCCTTGGCGTGTCAGTCGTGGAAGTTGACCGCACCACAAATGAATTGATCCTTAGCAACGGAAACCGCCTCTTTACAGACTACCTTTTGGTAGGCATCAGCATTAAGCCTAATACGCAAATGCTCGTTCGAAAAGGCGCCAGGCATCTACCCAACGGTGCACTGCTGGTGAACAAGCATATGGAAACCTCCATTCCAGACATTTATGCGGCTGGTGATTGTGCAGCGATCAACAACATGATAACGGGTGAGCATAGCTGGTACCCCATGGGCACTCATTCCAACAAAGGAGGCCGGGCCGCTGGTGCGAATGCAGCCGGGGGCAATGTAACCTTTGAGGGGGGCTATGGCACGGCAATCATGAAAATATTTGACTATGCCATTGCCCGAACAGGCATGGGACCCAAATCACTCGAAAGGGCTGGCATCCCGTTCAAATCAACTTTAATTATCGCAGGTTCCACTCCTGGTTTCTTTCCCGATCAAAAAGACCTGTTACTAGAAATTCACTACGACCCCGAAACCGGCGTTTTGCTCGGGGCAGAACTGTTCGGCGAGCATGGGGTTGACAAGCGGGTTGATGTGCTGGCCACCGCCCTGTATGCCCGACTAACCATTGATGACCTAC
>TARA_R110002012_G_scaffold300131_1_pt1 | contig 69277 bp, 52 predicted proteins | sample TARA_R110002012 | Tara Oceans TARA_R110002012 (sample SAMEA4396515) | marine metagenome | biome: Westerlies Biome; feature: [DCM] deep chlorophyll maximum layer (ENVO:01000326); material: water (ENVO:00002006), including particulate matter (ENVO:01000060) such as... | depth 40 m
TAATCACTTTATTCATTTTTGCCTTGTTTTTAACATGGAAATCCTTTGTCCCGCGGCGCGGGACCAAAAACTCGAACAACCTGACCAAGGCCAGTTGCCTTTTTTATGTAAAAGTCAAATCGGATCGCACGGACTTTGGGAAAGTCAAATCAGAATCGCCGTGCATTTATTTGTTGTTGGACAACGACTTAAATATATGAAAAATTGGACTTTTGAACACAGAAAAACCCAATCATAATGATTGGGTCGTTTTGTTGTTTTTTGACCTTGGCAAGGCGGTCAAAATTTGTGGTTCAAAATGTATTTATATCAGCGCGTTATCGGCAAAACTATAGTAACGCCCATCGGGTGCAAGTATGATATGGTCCAAGACCTTGACGTCGAAAAGCTGTGCCGCCTGTTTTATTTTTTGGGTCAATTGCTTGTCCTGATAACTGGCCTTGAGTTGTCCAGAGGGATGGTTATGGGCGAGGATGATACCCACCGAAAGGGTCTTTAGGATAATGGCAAAAAGGATGCGCACATCCACCAACGTTCCTGTGATGCCCCCATGGGAGAGCGGATAGATGCCCTTGACCTTGTTGGACTGGTTGAGCAGCACGATCTTAAAGGTCTCGTGCAGGCCTATGGTCTTGTTGTCCCAATTTTGGAACAATAATTCTGCTACCTCGTTGGAGTTGGTCACGGACAGGGATTTCAGGGTACTGAGTTTTTCCCGATAACTGATCTGGATTTCATTTACTTTATGTTCCATTGTGGTCGCTTTAAAGTTGAAGAAGGAAAAAGGGTGCCCGAGTTTTACACTTAGGCACCCGATATCGTTATTCTTCGTTGGTAGTTCCGCCCAACAATAGAATTTCACTGGCCACCACTTCGGTGACATAGCGTTTGTTGCCCTCTTTGTCCTCATAGGAGCGGGAAGTCAATTTCCCCTCGATGGCAACCTCCTTGCCCTTGGTCACAAATCCCTCGATGATGTCGGCAAGCTTTCCCCATGAGATGACGGTATGCCATTCGGTGTTGGTCACCCGTTCCCCTTCGGAGTTCTTGTAGTGTTCGTTGGTGGCCATGGTGAACCGTGCCACGCGTTTCCCTTTGTCAAGGTCTGTAATGGTAGGGTCTTGCCCCACATTTCCGATAAGTTGTACTTTGTTTCTCAATGTACTCATGATAAAAAGTTTTAAAGGCCTGCCGTCTTCCTCTATGTGATAGATCAGCAAACAGGGTTAATAAATCCCCCTCTATTTATTTGGATTTTGTTTCCCAAATTTTAAGGGGCGTTTGTTTGCTTCTTACGTGCGCAGCACCATAAAAGAAGGGGGTTCTGTCAAGGCTTTTGGATAGAAATCGGGAGGCTCCGCGACGTAGCAAAACCTTTAGCCGTGCCTACGGCAGGCAAGGTTTTCAAGGAAGTGGAAACCCTATTTGTGGACAAAACCTGCCTTGGCCTTGACAGGTTCGATAAGGGCCCTAGGAATTCCATCCGACCCATTGGCAAGGGAGCGTACGGGAAGTTAAGCGACTGAAGGCGAAGATGTCCTGATTGGAAGTCCTTGGGGCCTGCCCTTGTTTTTCGATGCCCCGAAAAACAACTAGGGCTTCTTTTATTATGGACCCCTTAAAATTTGTTGGGCGGACAGACGGATTTGCGACCTTGCACGGCAAAACCCCAAGAAGGGTTTGCAAAGGAAGGACGCACCAAAAATCCGTTTGGACGACTTCCGTTTTGGTTAAATTGAAATTCCTTGATGGTATCTATGAACCAGACTGTTCAAATAGTGCTTCCCACTCCATCTCTTTGTTTGAAGAATTTCCTCAATAGGAATAATTAAGGTCAAAACGTCCATCGGTGATTTTGATCAGTTCCCTATTGTTTCCCTGGACAGTAAATTCAAAAGTGCCTGAGATGATATGTTCTTGGTCATCAAATCGGGTAATGGTTAGCCTACCTGGAGAAAAATCGGTGGTTGGCGAATCCAAGACTATACCGCCGTCCAATAGATACAACCCATAAATATTCCCAGACACCTCTGATTTCAATGGATAAGTGGTTTCTGAAAAGCCTTCGATATCCAAGGCTCCTATTGAGATAGATTTAGAAGGTTCATCATTTCTACGCGATGCCCTAATAACAGAAGTATACGCACCTTCCACAAATTGATAAAATGCGGTAGGTTGGATGGGACGGATAATGAGAACCACTTAAAACGGATAAATTGAACCACCTTAATTTTAGCCATAATTAAATCTGAATCAGTCATTTATTTGTGGTTTTACCATGCTCACTTTTTTCCGTTTCGAGTGGTATACTATGTCCATTTTTTGCACTCTGAATCAAAAGCTCTTGCAATGTCCGAACTTTCTGTTCACCTTCCATTGGGAATAGTTCCAAAGGATTACAGCATCATCAATATAGAAATACCTGATGATAAAATTATGGAACTGGATATGAAGTTATTGCATCATATCGACTGGAAGACCTTACCTCATGGCCCTGAGACCCAAGCCATCGGTGACCAGTTTATTCTCGACAACACCCATTTGGCCCTTAAAGTACCCTCAGTTGTGGTAGAAGGCGATTTCAATTATGTTCTAAACCCTCATTTTCCGGATTATAATAAACTGGTGACCATAATTGACAAAGGGCCTTTTCCATTTGATCAAAGGATTTTCGTAAGACCCAACAATCATTAAGCAAAAACATTAATTAAGTTTTTTAATATTCCTTGACCACTAGGTCCACTTCATGGGGAAACACAAAATCATGGTAATACGTTCCCTACAACCATTTGTTCCAATCAACCTCCCGTAGCAGCGTGGGCATCTGCTTCTTGTTACTGTGTATCCCAGCCATCAGCTTCTACAGATGTTCAACCAACTAGGAGTAGAATTGGAAGCATTAAAAGCTAGGTCTTAGTTCCTTTAATGTTCAAGCTTATCCCGTTCAGCACGTTCATCCATGCGTCTAGCTTCCACCAAATAACTCTTGGAAAGCCTACTTAGAATCTCTGCAACATTTGGGTACTTTGGCTTAACCTTTTCGTACAGTTTTTGGAAATAAGCAGCATGCCCACGCTCAATGTCCCCTCCATCAAAAGGTCCCCTTGTGGAAAAGCTCCTCTTATTATGGGTGGCCGTAGAAAAATTGCTTTTGATACTTTGTGTATTGATTCGCTCTATTATTTCGCATATTTCTTCTGGGGGCCAAAAATCCACGTTCTCAGGATACGAGGCCAGTACCTGGCCAATCTGTAAATCTGCAACCTCAAGTCGACTTATCTCCTGGGCTTTCTGTCTGACATAATCAATCCATGCGTTCAACCTTACCTTATCAATACTCCCATTCTCATCCACTCCAGGGATTTTCTTCCAAGAACTCAATAATTGGTAAGCTTGAAGGGAACGCTGGGCGAAAAAATCCTTATCATCGATTTCGGCCTTCTCCTTTTCAAGTAGTTCGGTATTAACGGGCTGATAGGCCCATTTTAATACTTCCACAAAGAACTCGGGGTCGTTGGCCAATGCTTTGTGAAGGTTTTTTGGATCCCTGCCTGTTCCATATCGTGCCAGAAGGGACAAATAAAGCCATTCCAGGTTGATGAGCTTATCGGGATCCATATCTTCCCTCTTATCAAGTTCATCAAACACCCCGGTAATTTCATATTCCTGTATCCGTATTTTCTCACTGGCCTTTTCCAAGGCCGTCTTCTCCAATACTTCCACTAACAGTTTTGTTGGTATTTCCTCAATAAAAGTAGATGTTGAATTAAGAACGGTAAAAAACCTTCCATGCTTCAATAAATATTGTATCCCAAGAATTTTATCGTCAGCACTTGCATTGAACATTCTGGGAACCATTTCCATCCAGTACTTCTCGGACAAAGGTTCGTCAGTAGTATCGATGAAGTCCCATAGCTCTTTGGACTGGTCCAAAGGTACGAATAGATGGGCCAGTTGTTTTTTATCTTTGAATTGCGGCAGAATCCGATTATAAAGCTCAGTAATCCATGAAAACCCATTTATATAGGCTTTATGGTAGAAAAAACCATAGATGAACCATAACGTGGCATCAGGAGATTTCAATTGTTCAACCATGGCCATAGTCGTATCCTCGTCATCCGCAATTTTTGACAAGGTTATTCCTAAAGCCCACTTTTCCTTTACATCACCACTGATTTCAATGATTTTTTCAATCCCTAATTCATTCAAAATCTCCTGTAAAGCGGTTTCCCTTTCTTTTTGGATGAATTCCTCTCGCTTCTTAAATCTGTCAACGGCTGAATCCTCTTCCCTGGAAAATCCATTGGGAAACTCTGGCCAATGGTCTTGGAACAGCCAGATATGTTTCGATAGTGTATCTTGAGGACTAAGTGCATCATACAATTTTTGATACTCAATGAGTTCTGCTTCTGGAAGTGCCCATTTAGCATCTGGATGTGACCGATGTTGATATAAAATGTGCCTCAGTTTATCCCAAGCAGCATAATCCTCCTGTTTCACTTTGGCTATTTTGGATTGGGCAAAATCCAGAAGTTTTTTTCTGTCCTGCTGACCAAGCTTCACGGAGTGTTCCAGAAGCTGTGCCATTTTGATTTCTGACTCATCGTAAAGAGAAGTCAATAAATCAACCACGGTACTATGGGTATCCCAAATTTCTTGACGAGTACGAGACAGATTCAAGTTTTCGGAAAATAATCGCCAGCGCATCTTGTGTGTTGGGTGGCCAACTCCAAAATTATTGGGAAGCATTCGTAAGAGGAGAATCCAACCTTGTTCTTTCTCCAAATGGACTATATTGGACAAAATCTCCATTCGTTGTTTGAAACTCGTTAAGGTTTGATGATGCCAGGGCTTAAAAATTTCGGAAACACTATTGATAGGCCTATTGGTCAGATTTCCACCGGGATCTAGCGCTGCCAATCTCAACAACAACAAGGAGGACCTTTCCAAATAGTCCGGTGACCAGGCCAACCCTTCCAATGCCCAGAGCAAACCAGTATGGTTGCTATGCTTGCTCATAAAACCCTCCTCCTCTAAGAACATATCCATTATTGGGGGCGGGTCAACGGCAAGGGAATTTTCAACAGCCATGAGAAAACTGTAAGGCGATGCTTCCGCCAAAAGTGGTAGTTGCTGGTCAAGAGAAATCCACAGGTCGCCACTGGCTTCCATTAAAAGAATATCCATTAGTCGATCCACCCAATCTTGAGGGGTCGGGAGCTCAGGAATCTGAAGCCTATTTCCAAAATATCCTATAAGTATAAGGGATTGGGCCAACCCTTCCCTGGACCAGCCCGAAAATTTCAGTTCCGGGGTTACGTACTGCAATTGTGCAAGAAGACTATCGCTTTTCTGAATTACTGGATTTCCGCGCTTATAAGCATGCATAAAGGCTCGCTCTAGGGCTTCAAAATCATCAGAAGTCAAAAATGGAGCTATGTTGGTCCAAGTATCCAGTGGGGAGAGAAGCCGCCAAGTTTCTCCAATCTGTATTATTGGGGATTCCTCTATGGCTTTCCAACGGTTCATCACTTCGATGTATTCCTCAAAGGACTTTCCCGAGATGAGTTCCAGTAATTCCCTGTCCCCAGGTTTTGATTGGTTCCACCTTCCCAAAAGCATTGCCGGCACAAGCTCACGAATGTCTTGCGTTTTCATCCATTCCGAAGAAAATCCGGGAAAACCGATCAATTTCTTTAAAATTGTAATATCACGTCCGGATTCCCTCGAATATTTAGAGGCATCTTCTCTAGAAAGACCCATTTCCATAAGGGCATCAACCTGACCATCCCTTAAAATGGTAGGCAAGGTTATGGTTTCTTGATTGAAAGAATCGTCTGCTCCAAGCGGTACCAACACATGGTGTCCACCGGTAACAGCGGCAAAAAGGGGTTGTGTGTCCTCAAATCTTGGAATTAGGTTTAGGGGATTTGCACTGTTAATGCGGACACCACGAAAACTGTTTTCATCGGATACCAATAAGGTTCTTGCAAAGAAAGTCTCCTTCCCATTTCTTTCAAACTGTTTTGCACAGGCAACGATAAAGGCGATGGCCTCCGCCTTAGTGGAAGCCTTTATTGCTTTTATTCCAGGTTCACTATTCAAAAATGACTGCAATTCCTCAGCTTCCCTTTCTCTGCCTGAAGTAATTGTTTTGGGAGGCAATTCTCCTTTAGGGCCAATTGACCATTCTTCCCAGAATTCATTGGCGGTCATAATCCCATCCAAAGGATACCTCCTTGCGTGTACAGAAAACCATCTGGCCGCTGCCCAGTTTGCGTCCAACCACTGTGCTAGATCGGACGAATCGAACACCCTGACGTCTTTCCATTTGCCTTCCGCCAAACGGTCCGATATCCACTGATTTTTTTCTTTCCAAAATCTCGGTGTAACGAACACAAAAGTTGCTTGGGAGATATCATGCCCTAGAGATTTATCTGTACGCTTCCCATAGTTTTCATCTGCCTTCCCCTTAACATCTGACCCAACACTAAACTCCCACAGCGAAAGTCCTTCAGGTACCGGGAATCCACAACCCGTACAATTCACCACCCCATCCCAACCACCTACCGTGACCGCACTTCCAAAAGGGATGTCGATATACGTATTTTTTGGGGTTGAAGCCCTGGCAAGTAGCAACATCAAATATGGTAATTGACCCGATGCGCTGTAGCTATCGGCCCATCCCTCAATATCCTTTCTGTCAATCAACCCCATATCTAGTCTAAATCTGTTGGCACATCATATTACAAAAACCATCAAGAACTAATTCTTTTAGTTGGAAGGATTTTTAATGAACAAGATAAAGATAATCGTCCTAAAACCCTTGAATAATGGACGACATAAGAAATCCTATTTCTTAATTTTCAGGTTCACGGAAAATATAAGACCCCATTCCACAATTCCAACAAAAGCTAGAGTGTTTCATGGTGGTAGAACACCTTAAATGGGAACATTCGGCATGGCCTCATTAATTGGTTTTTCTTCGATGCAATTCAAATTATTCTAAACTCAATTCTTTTAGGCTTCCATTATAATATTTAAACCTCTTGATCTTTGTTTCTGGCAAATTTTTCTTTATGAGTTCTACTAATTTATTCCTTTTTGATTTGGAAATTCCATACCCCAATGTGATAGATTTTATTTAATTCTTTTTTATCTTGAACTTCCTTTCCGCATCGTTATTAATCAATTTCTCAATTCTATATTCTTGTTCATCAATATATTGTAGAGGCAAGTTAAATATCAAATCCGATACATAAAGAAAGTATTCGGGACTATCATGATTGTAGACTTTGCTCTTTGGCAGTTTATCGTCCGTTACATATTTGACATACCCTTTAGATCCGAAATTGATTGGAAAAGTGTCTAAAAGATTTAACTCAACGCAGAAACCCTTGTTATTCCCTCCAAATATCTCCCATAAATGCGGATTCCTGTTGGTTAAACTACCAGAAAATACACCGATGTTATTGTCTGCAAAATAAATTTCTTGAGGAAACCCATAACTAACAGTCATAATACGCCAAACTTTAAGGAAAAAATTCAGTATGGTAAGTGTATTTACACAAATGATTCAAAATTATTATAATTAAGTTGGTTCGGGCTATTTGTCATACATATTGACTGGGATACCCTCTGAATTTCAAAAGGCTATGCTTGCCCTATTTATCAAGTCATAAATAATCTTTCCATTCATCATCGGTAATCCATAGTTCCTCTGACCCCGGATTGGCCTTAAACTCTTGTTTGGCCCTGTCTGCATAATACTTAAATTTTTCAAGCAAGTATTGTATGTTATCGGGCTCTTCGATCCGGATGGGGTTTATACTCTCTGATAATCCTTTCTTATAATAATAAATGACCTTGCTCACATTTTTGTTATGATTTAAAAAGCCGGAAAGTTTTTTGGTTGGATTGAAAAAATGGGACTTATCATAATTCATAAAAATGGTCATATGATGATTATGTCTCTTGATTGGTCTGAATCGAATTTTGATTATTTTGCGCATCTTCTCCTTCAATTCAGGATTTTCTATCACAGAAGTGAGCCTATCCAGGGCATCAGCCCTAAGTCCGTCATTCCTTTCCGGATCGTTTGGCTCAAGATTCTCCTTATAAATAGGGTAAGCAAGAATGACATAGATAAATTTAAAACCACCTTGAAGTGCGATTAGATTCATAAAATGTCGAAGTTGGTGCGCATAGTCCGCTATAACACAGATGGTATTTATTTTTAATTTGGACATACTGGTGGCCCCTGTGTAAAAATGGAGATTGTACGAAAGGTTATTGGTCACCAGATCGCTTCTTCTATAGTTTCTGAATGTATGGTGGGTGGTACTTCTTAATTTGGATTGAATCTTTGAGTTGTTGGAGTCCTTAATGGCCAGAAAGTTTTCAAAAAGTGAAGGCAAAACCTTGCGTTTAACATCGGATTTGCCCAGAAAATTGCTGATTCTGTGGGATAAAACCTTCTTGGAATTAAAGATCTCTTTGAACAAGGACTCCAAGTTACCCTTCTCCTCAATATTAAAATCCCTTATTTTCAGAGGGCTTATTAATACTCGTTCATGAGAGGATTGGTCTTTTATCCCATTTAAATCAAAATATTCCATGAAATGTGCCAATGCGATTGGTTCATTCTCCTGCTCAAAATATTGGGAATAATACTTGCCGACATTACCCTTCATCAATAGAGTTGGATCCAATAGACCATTATTAGCTATCAAGTTTATTAAAATTTCAACAAGGATTCGGTCTTTCAAATAGTTCGTGGATGTAAAGTAATCCCTTGGATACTGGGTCCCGCTTTTGGCTTTGTCCACGCCTTTTAAATGACCGTTCAACTCTTTCCAAACCTTGGAATTCCCAAATAGTTTGGAAATAATCAAATGCCTATGGATGCTGGGAGGACGAAACATGGATAAGTAAAAAGCATCTATCCTTTTGTAGAGTTCATAAAAAGAATTGCCCAGGGTCGCCATACTCGACTCAAGACCTACCATCTCCACGGAGGGATAAAACTCATGTCCAATAAACCGAATTTCTGGGTAAGGCTTATTTCTATTTTCAAAAATAAATTCAAGTCTGTCCTTCTTTTCTTGGCAATATTTACCCAGGATTCTCCTGTTCTTGCTCTTGTGATGGAAAAATGAGAATATCCTGGATTCCTCTGGTAAGTTTGTAGCAATGATATCGTTAAATTCCAAACTTTCCATCCCAAAACCTGTGGTGATCAAGTTTACTTTTAGATTTGAGCTTTTTGTCCTTGCGGAGATCAAATCTTCCAAAAATCTTCTCATATCCTGTGGCAGCTCATGATAGTGGTTCTTGGTAAACCTAAGGGTACTTTTATGACTAGCCGTCCCATGGGGCTTGATGTAAAGCGGTTGTCTCAACTTATTGTCAAAGGATACACTGTCAAAGGACTTACAATCCCCATCCGACAGGATTAGATCATAACCATCATTTTCGATTTCATCACTGATCGCCTGATCCAACAACTCATCAAAATTGAAATTGATGATTGCATCAATGAACCCATTTTTAAAGAGATGGGCCACCAATTGATAGAATAAGGTTGGCCCATGCTTCACATCATATATTTGCTGTATCAAGGTCCCTACAGTGGAACTGCTAAAGATTTCTGACAGTAGGTATAGAGATGTCTCAAAATCAATTCGCTCAATACCGCTCTTCCCCGATTCTTTCGATCTTTTATTTTCTTGGGCACTCTTTGACTTGGACGAGTAGAGCCGCAGTTTTTCATATTCCCTGAAATATCTTTTCCCCAGCTCGCTTAAAAGCCCAACGTTATCCTTTCCAATTTTTAATTTATGGTTACCCAGACCATGGTCCAGTATTTCAATCTTATCCAACTCTTGTTTTTCAATTCCAAGGATTGCAGACAGGTACCCGTTCAAAACACCATCATCAAACTCTTCTCCCAGATTGGCCTTGTTGATATCAAATGCCGGAGGAACGATGGAATTGAAGCATTGATAAAACTTGATGAAATAATCAAAACTCAGGTCCCTATACGTTATCGTTTCATCATCACTGTTCTCATTTTTTACCGGCACGGGAACTTTGGCAATAATTATTTTCTTTTGGATTATTGTTATGGCCTCACCTGCAAGGGGAATATTTTCAAAGGCATTTGCCGTCGCACCGGCGCCAATCACCAAAATATTCCTATAGACATTGTTACCTTGGATATAAGAATCGGCATTCACCCTTTTCTTATCAAATACAATCTTCTTAAGCTTTTTAAGATCATTCTTTTGGTGTTCATATTGGCTTGGCAAGAAGTCAATGGAACAATTATTGAAGTAATTCAGGGCAAGTTGCTCCGCTAGTAGATTTAAAGCTTTTTCGCTATCCGTTTTCGAATGGGTTGGTGCCGGGCTTTCGGGTTTTGTCATATTAAAGTTTGGCTTTGATTTTAAGTCGTTTTCAATCGGTCAAAGGTTTTTTATCCAAGGAATCAATAAGGGCAATTTCTTCATGTGTCCATTATCATCAATTCCATATTCGTATGGAATTTACCTCTTCCATCCATTTTTCACAAAGTTGTTCCAATCCAGATCATCTTCAAGTTCAACGGCACCATTTTCAAGCGCCCATTCCCTGAATCCTTCCGGCATGTTCTGAACTTTCGCGATATTGGTATTTGTGACTTTCATCCCATACCAATTCTTTATGTCGCGAATGTCGGCACCCCTTAAATCGGAATAACTTAGGTCGGCATCGTCCAGTTCACAGGACACCAATTTTGCAGCCCTAAAATCACAATGTGTCATGGATAAGTACCTTAGCTTTCCCCCTAGACTGGCGTTTTTGAAATTACACGAATCCAATGAGGCATAATCAAAAACCCCAAAAATGGAGGCATTCATAAAATTTGAATTTTGCAATCGACTATGTGTCAATTCCGCATCCAATAGATAGACGTTGGAAAGATCGGATGATGAAAAATCTATTCCGATATTGTGATTTAAATCTTCCATGTCGATACCACTGTCCAACATAGATGTGAACAGCTGTCCCTTTTCCGGACTTAACGGTTTTCCGATCGGAATCCCATCTTCGTTTATAAAGCGATAGGGCTTCAGAGATCTGGTCAGTGACACTATCCTGCCCGCCAATCTGTCCGACAACCTGAACAGGCCCAAAGAATCTGAATTTCTTCGGTTTGGACGCACATCCTCCAACGTTGTAGATCCGGCCTCTTGGGAGACATATCTTGTCCTTATGGCATCCAATTGGTAACCTGCCTGATCCATCTCCTCATCGATTTCATCAAGAATACTGGTCAATTCATAAATCAAGGCGGCCCTACGGTCGGCCTCGAGCAGCAGGTTCTGATTTCTTATCAAAGTGGTCTGGGATTCAATCTTCTCATTCTGTTTTCCAATAAGTCCATTCTGTTGAAACAGGAGGATTATTGGGGCCATCGCCACAATGGCTGCGAACACACCAATTCTTGTAAACCTGCGGATCAATGCTGCCAAAAAGTGTCCAATTGTTCTTCGATATTCCAGGGAACCTTTGGGATTTTCATCCGTGAACAATTTTATGGTACTTGCTTTTAGGTCTGGGCCCAGAAATAGGTGCGACCCAAATCTACCCAACAATCGAAACCTGTCCACCTGGTTTTCTTTTCTCTGTTGTTCCCGTTTTTGAAATCCCTTGATCTGTTCCTCAAGGGTTTTGATCTTTTCATCTTTGGGATCTTGATGACTTCCATTCATAGTATAACTATTGGTTCAAACTGGTTATCCATTGGGTCACATTGCTAATATCCTGATTTCAGGGTGCTATTGACAGACTGGTGATGGATACACTGGCAATACAGCGAGCATATCCCCAAAAAAAGGAAGTGTACAGCATATCCTGCATTAAAGACACAGGTCATCTTCACCCACCACCTCAAGTCCCAAGAATTGTTTGGCGAGCTTGCCTATGGAATACGGCACATCATTTCCACCACATTTTCTTTTGTTCCTTTTCGTTTTTTGACTTTTATGGATAAAACCCAATAGATGCATATATTCATGCAATATATGGGCAGCATAGGTTCCCTTTTCCCTGTCAATGGTCTTGCTTCGATACGAGGTGATTCTCTGATAAAAACCACTTGTTTTTCCATTGGTGACAGTGTTGAATTTCTTATCGTCCAACCTTAGATTCAGATTAATCTCCCCATCATTCTCCACTCCGATCAGATCATTGCCATTGAACAGCATTTGATAAATTTCCTCATTCGTGTAGTCTTTCCTGAATGTTTCCCTTTTATATTTTCTTGGATAGGTCCCCTCCCTGAGTGTGCTTTTTTTTCTGATCCTCAACCGGTTGGAACACTTAAAATCACAGTTTTTGACTGCTTCCCAAAAATCGCGGTTCTCTAGGACTTTGGTTTCCAATACATGTATCTCCTCCATTAGGCGCAAAGAGTCTCCTTGCGTGAAATTCTCCAACGATCCAAGGGTCACTTTTGGCCAGCTGGTTTGGGCACTCACGCCACATGAAAAAAGGATTGTCAGTATTACCGTCCTGGACACTCTAGTTTTTTTGTCGAAATATCCCATAGTTGCTATTTCTTTTACTTTTACTCTTTCTTTTTCCTTACCGCCCGGTTATGAATTTGAAGTATCGGGATATCCACCAACAAGGAGACGCCATACCGCCAACCCCTCGATTCCAGGGTGGATTCCAAAATATCTTCGCCTTGGGTCACCTTTCTCAGTTCGGGACCGTATTGTATACCAAGTCCCAATGAAATCGGGGTTTTTCCAAAACCAAAAATCGCATGGGCGCCCGGGGCCAATATGTTCTGGAATTCTATGTTATCCAAGGGTGTTTGATCATCATTCAAACGATACACCGCTATGGCCCCGACATCAACGATTGAGACGAACAAGGACAGGGAGTGTCTCCCCAAATACCGTTCTTTATTGTCTCTTATTTTTTCGTTAATATACTCGGCACCACCATAACTGTTGTCCATTTTCCTGGTCCCCAATGCCCAGTTGAATCCTATACCAACGGGGGCAGCGATTCCAATCAGATCCGAAACATCGTTCTCCACATTGTCGTTGGTTAGGTGCTCCTTGGCATAAAAGACACCTGCATAAGCATTTAAAGTGATACTGAATGGACTTTTCCGTTTCAAGCGATAACTCTGAACCGGTAATGCCGCAGCATTGATGGCACTGGCCAATTCTTCGGATGTTTCGGCGCTGGCAAGACTCACCCCTAAATTGGTATAGCGCAAAAACTCAGTGAAAAATACACTTTTGTTCAAGGCTTCTTCACCTATAAAATAGTTCAAGTACTCCAACATGAACACAAGGGCTTTTGCATAATCCCTATCACCAATGGAGTGTGCGAAAGAAACCGCGGTCATGATTTTTTCGGATATCTCAAGTATTTTGGACACTTCATCCTTTTCTACCATAAGCAATACCATCATGTCCTCATTAAAAAAAGATTTGGAAGCCTGATCCAGTGTAGCCAACATTGGTAAAAAATCCTTTCCCGATAATTTACCGTTCCTGGCTTTTGCCACATTCAAATCACTAACCTTTTGTAAAATATCCTCAATGACATTGCCCAATTCTTCCACATATCCCAGTATCGTAACCATGGCATTCCCCCAATTGTTTTGAACCATCAGGTCATACATATTTGAGTCAACACCCTCAACTGTAATGGACAATCCTTTAAATACTGTTTTATGTTTTTCTAAAATAAAGCCAAAAAAGGTCTTAAGGACCTCCTTGTCCCTTGTGAGCCTCTCAATCTTTGCTTTTCCGGCCCATCCATCCATATCATCGTTGCCCAATTCTACCATTAGAATCCCTAGTAACTTAAACATACTGGCTGCATTGGTTTTCTTGATAAGGGTATCTTCCTTTACCACGTCCAAAAGGCCATTGAGTTCAAAGTAGGAATTGGTGGGTTCATCTATGATTCCATAAATATGTGGATAACTCTTTTTTATAAGGGCAAATTCAAGGGACTTATGAAAATTCCCATCCATTTTTTTCACAAGGGTTTCAATGATGTCCGGAAGACGTTCCGGAAACTTTTGTAAATCTTCATCCATTGCCGCACGAAAGGAGGTCAACCAAAGGCTTGCATTGAACACATCTTGGCTTTGGAGCACCGCAAGAGTTTTGGGAAATACCTTCTTAAGGTCTTCATCCTCATCCAATTTTTTTCGAAACCCATCAATAAATGAAATGGTCAGTTCTTCCTTGAAGCGTTCCGCAATAACCCTTGCCAATGCATCTGCCACCATAGTCCCTGTGGAATACGTTGAATTTCCACCATTGGAACTTGCTGGAACATCGATTTTTAAGCCTATTATACTATCCTTGTAATCCTGTAGTCCAATCTTTGGGTTTAAATAGGGCACAAGGGGGTTCAATCGCAATACCTCCTGTACCTCCACCTTTGTGGAACCTAAACTGTCTATATGTACCTTAAGCTCATTTGAATCCATTAGTTTACCATTGACCAGAATCCGGGTGACTGAGTCATTGAATTTCACATCCTCTATTACATCGTCACTAAGACTGACCATTTTTTGGTATTTGTCTATGATCAACAATGCATCAACATACTTCTCTTGTCGGATAAAGTCAACATATTTAATGGCATCGGTAAGGGGTACGCGTTTGGTTTGTTGGCTGTGGACAAAAACCACAAAGAATGGCAAAATGATGGCAAAGATTCTTTTTTTCATACGAACAATGGCTTTTGGTTAAATATCTGTGTATTGGTCGATTCCAAAATGGCTGAAAGTGGTAGGGCATATGTAAAATTTTCACAACCTCCAATGATCATCCCAAAAGGAGAATTGTTCCCATCATAAAGTAATGCCCCTGAATCGCCCTTCTTACTGATGGATTTCCATTGTTCACCACCATTGTCTCCAACAACAATCAAACTTGAAAAATCCCGTACCTTAGCATCATCATATTCCAAACTGATGTCCTCTTTCGATTCCAATTTATGGACGACCCCTTCAATTACCTTCCCTTCCCTAGAACTATAAAACTTGATCTTTTCGTCCCCTCGCAGGGCTTTCACTGAAATGGATTCATTGAAAAAACTGCTATCCGGCAATTCATTGTCCCATCCATGTGATTCCCATTCATTGAGGGCAACTAGAGCAGTATCATTGTTTTTGTCCAATTTCGCATACACTAGGTCCGCTATGGCCATACTCACAGCTCCATCCAGCACATGGATTCGGTGATATTCATCCAAATCACCCCCCAAATCATCGCTCTTACCCCCAAGTGCCACATGGGAGCAGGTCAACAGATACTTTTTACCATTACCCAAGCTTGAAACCAACACTCCCCCCAAAGAGCCATGATAATTAAAATATCCCTCATTGGTCAGCCTATAGGTCAATCCGAACTGGGCCCTGCCGGTCCTCTTTTCATTTGTTTCCACAGCAATCATTACGTTGGTGCCATTGGGCAATGAAACGGGAACGGCCTTTGGAAAATCATTAGGAGGAGCGGCCGTTACTGTCACGATCAATCCAATTTGGTTATGTATGGTATTTCCCAGTTCTATGTTGGAGATAATGTTCCCATATTTTTTTTTGATTTGAGGACCATGGCTCATGAGCGCCTGTTTCGCAAGCTGGTGGGAATCCGTATTGATAAAATCTACCAAATCCTGATAACTGCCTTGGTGCAGTAATTGTTCATTTTGAAGTTTTCGTTTGTATTCCTTGGTTTGATATAGGATATCCAAGAGGTCATGGAAAAATTTTGATCCGAAGCTCAGGAAGAACCCTGTTAGCACTATACCGAGTATGAACCAAACCATTTGGCCCGTATATTGCGTGCCGTTTGACCAAAACAGGACAATCCTAGGGTCTGGATGGGAGATCATGTCAAAAAGGCTAGCTTTGGACAGTGCAGCCACCGCGATTCCCGTAATAATGGCCAACAAACTTATTTCCCTCTTTTTCCTTTCGTTTAACTCCGTATCGGTAGTGTGCGGAAGGTTAATGGTTTTCAGCCAGTTTCGCCGATTAAGTCTTGGAGAAACTTTTATGTACTTGCGAATAAGTTCAACAAACTTTTCGTTTATCAAACTAAGTATCAACAGAATAATGAAGACCGCAATCAATGTATCGAGAAAATCCTCCCCGCCATTGGTTTCCACACTTACTAAAATCATGGTCATAATTTTGGTTTTGAGCTTTGCAAAGCCAAATAGGTATGAGAACAACAATAAGAGCCGATCATCTTTAACGATATTCTCCATTCAAAACAGAAGACAGGACTAACTCTCGGAATGTTAAAAAAACATAGTGCTGTATGGGGCAGGGGGAAGTGTTTAAAATTAATAAACAAAAACCAGTAATCATTGGGTAAAAACCTTAAAAAAACTATGGTTTTTGTTTCTTTTTTAAAATAAATACCTTAATAATCAAAAAGGATACGTCAATTTTATACGATTTTATGAAAATCTTTGCTTACATTCATTTTCAGGAAAAAATATGCGCCTTTCCCCCAGTGCTCCAATGAATTGTTGAACAACAACAAAGTTGAGCAAACCATGCAGCTAACAAGAAATTTTAACAAGACAGAGTTTGAATGCAATGACGGCTCTCCAATGCCGGACGATGTATTACAAAATATCGTCGAACTCGCAAATAATCTTCAAATTCTCCGGGATTACATTGGAAAGCCATTAACAGTGACTAGCGGTTACCGAAGCCCTGAACACAATACTAGGATAGGTGGAGTCCCCAATTCCCAACATCTGTTGGGCAAAGCGGCCGACCTTGTTGCCAAGAATCTGACAGCCAAACAGCTTTCTCTCATTGTGGAAAAATTGACAGAAAAAGGTGAAATTGCCGAAGGGGGAATAGGTCTATATAATGGATTTGTACATTACGACATCAGAGGAGAGCGTACACGTTGGAATTATTCGACGAAATATGCCGATTTTTTTAAAAAATAAAATCAATTTTCATCAACTACCTTATTTATAAAAGATTCTACGCAGAATTGTTTCGTGGAGAAATATTTTTTTGAAAGGCTGAAAAGCATTTGGCTTATAGGTACTAGAGCTATCGGAGGATAGTGAATAATTAGTTTTTTTTTCAAAAATTCAATCCTAACATTTCATAGTTAAATTCATATTATGGCTCATTGTAGTTTATAAATACGGATTGAATCAAAATGATGGAATTTGGAGTTTTGGGAAGCCTCCAAAAGTTAAACTTTGTTAAAAGGTGAGTCATACGGTTCCGCTAAAAAAGGGGCCCTTGGGAGGCCTTATAAACAGGGGGTTCCGGGAAAAGGTTCTAGTTCCGTCCAAGGACTCCTTCCGATGGATGTAGTCAGTCTTCCGGATCATCTGCACCACTTCATTGAACTGGTGGTTGTCCTTACGGGCCACTCTTTGTTTTTTAGTTTTTCCATAATTCTAGGATCTTGGTTAAACAATACTGGAGGAGGAACCGAGCGGTAGATAAAATTTTGGAGTGGCGAGGAAACGGAAAATCAGCCGACTGCATTTCGTAAGTGGCCTCGGCAACGGCTTTATACCACTCATCCGAGAAATTATGCGAGCTTAACTTTCTGTAATATTGGATAGAAAATATAGCCGTCTTATATAGACTTTAAGAATCCGCTTTGGCAGGTTGTAAAAAATCCCCATCCTGTTGCACACTAATGGGTATGGGTCAAAGTGTGCCCATTTAACCTTTCCAAAAGAAAGTGCACTGGTATCCAAATCCCATAAAATCGATTGCTGGAAGCACCGTTTCGGGAATTCAATTCGATACCATTTTTATTTATGCCCTTTTTGTTATAAAATTGGGCCCAATTCATTAAGTAAGCATTGTACATTGAACAAAACATTCAAGTTTCGCATCGAATTGGATGGAACCTCACCAAAAATATGGCGTGAATTTTTGGTCTCATCCGATACCAAGTTTTATAGGCTACATCATATCATTCAAATTGTAATGGGATGGGAAAACTACCATCTGTATGAATTCTCCATGGATAGCTATCGTATTGGCCAACAATTTGAGGACGATGGTTTTAATGGTCCAAATGAAGTCATCGATTCGAAAACGATCACCATTGGCGATGTACTGCAGCTTAAGGGACAGCAATTGGAATATCTATATGATTTTGGGGATTACTGGCAACATATCCTGACTGTGGAGCTAATCATACCTGATCTGTCCATCCCCTTTCCTGTCTGTTGTGCAGGAACATTGAGCTGCCCGCCAGAGGATGTCGGTGGTGTATCTGGCTTTTATGATTTTTTAAGGATCTTGGAAAAACCCAGACACCCGGAACATAAGGAAACCAAAGCGTGGGCAAATAGCAAACTTACCGCTATAGATGGTCGCTACGATTCCCAAAAATTTCCCTTGGAACGGATAAATTACACCTTGCTCAACCTAGATGCCTATATCAAGGATTGGGAGAAAAAGGCCAATTCATAGTGGAAGAGGTGAAAAACGATCAACTCACTAAACAGGATAGACCTGAAAGGAAAGAAAATATGACTTCCTGTTTTGGAGAGCACTACAGCGCATACCAATCAAACCAAATGAACACCTGTATTTCTAAAATCTTCCAAGATGTTATGGGTAGGCTCCAGTTCCGTAATCATCGTAGTTATATCGCTCATCTCACAAGTTTTATATCGGTTCTTGGAGTTCAGCTTTTCCGATATAGTGAGGAGGACTGTACTCTTCGAAGCCTGAATGACCGCGTTTTTGACCTGGACGCTTTCCCAATCAAACTCCGTTAGCCCATAGTTCGCATCGACATATCCTGTTCCGATAAAGCCGTAATCGGCATTGATCTTCGACAAATTGTGGATTGCCTGTCCACCGGACGCAATTTGGGACTCTTTCGCTATGGTGCCTCCCAAGAAAATCACCTCCAGCTTCGGCTTTTTGCATAATTCTATGGCAATGGGCAAGCTCAATGTAAAACAGGTAAGGCTCATTTTTTCGGGAATGTTCCTGGCAAATTCCAGACAGGTCGTTCCCCCATGGATGATGATGATATTGCCATTGCGCAATAATTGCACCGCTTTTTTTGCAATGATCCGTTTCTTTTCGATTGCGTAGATGTTGGTCTGTTCCCCGGTATTATTGGCATAGGCCAGGGAAACGGCTCCACCGTGCACCTTTTTTAACTTTTTTTCGGTATCCAGTTGTATCACGTCCCTTCTAACCGTGTCGACCGAAACGTTGAGAACCTCAGCGATATCGGCCAATAAGACCCGGTTATGTAAAGCTACTTCATTCAATATCAGTTGGTGTCTTTCTTCCTTGAGCATGGTGTTGGTATGGGTTGGTTCGGTACTATTCGCATTAAATGTAGCAGGATTTTGCCATATAACTGAAAATTAATTTATATTTTCGATATATTGCAAATTAAAACCGCAAAATATTGCAAGTTATCATTTTTTGGTTACTTTTATGGAAACGTACAACTTTCAAAAAATGACATTAATTCTCGAAATCAATTAATTAACTCAGTGTAAAATGGAAAAACGAAGTTTAAATCACAACAAGATCCTATCCAGACTGGCCGGTTTTCTGATGCTGTTCGCAAGCGCTTTCGCATTTGCACAAACATCTGATTATTCCTTTAGCGGTACGGTTAGCGATAGTAGCGATGGGGCACCGATTCCAGGTGCATCCGTATTTATCAAGAATACTACCATTGGGGGAGTAACCGACTTTGACGGAAAGTATTCCTTCACTGGAAATGTGGCCAGTGGGAGCTATCAATTGCAGGTAAGTTATCTAGGGTATACCACCAAGACGGTGCCGATTACCATAGGTTCGGAAGGGAACGTGGTAACGGACGTCATGCTTCAAGAAGACCTTTTGAGCTTGGACGAAGTCGTGGTCACCGGTTCTACGGTAGGAGTGAACAAACGCACCTTGGGGAATTCCATTTCCTCGGTCAAGTCGGAGGATTTGGTGAATAATGGTGCCACTGCCGTAGACCAGGCGATATCCGGAAAAGTCACCGGTGCCTTGGTCCAACAAAACTCAGGTGACCCTGCGGGAGGGATAAGCATTCGCTTGCGGGGCCCCAGTACCGTTCTGGGAAGTTCAGATCCCTTATATATCGTGGATGGGATTATTATTAGCAATTCAAGTAACCAGTTGATCGACCTAGGAGGTAATGCACAGAACAGATTGGCCGACTTGAACCCAAACGATATCGAGCGTATCGAAATCATAAAAGGTGCCGCTGCGGCAGCCGTTTATGGATCTAGGGCCAGTAATGGTGTGGTACAAATTTTTACAAAAAAGGGAAGGTCCGGGGAACCAAGGTTCAGTTTTTCCACGAATGTAAGGGTCAATGAACTTCGTAAAGAAATAGATTATAACACGGTCCCACTATCATGGGTCGACCCGTTCGATAGAAATAACCTAGAGACAGTTCCGGCAACCCGATACAACTATCAGGATGAATTTTTTGGCACGGGATTCGGTGTTGAAAACTATATTTCCATGAATGGGGGCAATGAGAAGACCTCTTATTTTCTTTCCGCATCCCATTTGGACAATGAGGGAATCATAGAGAACACGGATTTTCGGCGTATCGGCTTTAAGGCGAATTTGACCCAGAAGGCCTTTGATTGGCTGACCGTAAATGCAGGACTGAATTACGTGCGAAGTGTAAGTAGCGATATTCCCAACGGCGGTATCAATGCTGCTTACGGGGCCATTACTGGCTTTGTGTTCAGCGATAACTCGATCAACCCCTTTCCCAATGAATCCGGTGTCTACCCCGTGACCTCCAATTTAGTTCCACGGACCAACCCTCTGGAAGCGGTCAACCGCTTTGATTTCGGACAAAAGGTCAACCGTTTCATCACAAGTATCGGATTGGACGCCAAAATCACCGAGAAGCTTTCCGCCAACTATACCTTGGGATTGGATTATTTCAATCAATCCGCTACGGCATTTATCCCGATCAACAATACCTCACCGAACGGGAACGGATTTGCCAGAAGATCGGACATCAACAATTTTCAATATAACAGTGATTTGAACCTGTCCTATAAAACCAATATCAATGAAGCGATCACGTCAACAACCACCTTGGGCGGTTCTTGGCAGTATGAGGAGTTTGACCGTATAGGCATCAGCGCCGACGGACTTCCGCCCATCGTGGAAACCGCGGAAAGCGGCAGCATATTGGCCCAAGGAGAGGGCAGGTCACAGATATCGTATTGGGGTGCCTTTATCCAACAATCGTTTGGCTATAAGGATAAACTCTATATCAACGGTGCACTGCGGCAGGATGGTGCCTCTACTTTTGGCGAGGACGAGCGCAACCAGCTCTATGCCAAGGCGAGTCTGTCCTATATTCTTTCCGAGGAGGACTTTTGGGAGGACACCTTTGGGGATGCCTTTAGCACATTTAAAGTAAGGGCCTCCTGGGGACAGGCGGGGAACCTTACCGCACTTACGGCTTTTCAGCGTTTTACCTTGCTGAATCCAGCTGCCATCAACGGCTCCCCAAGTTTGATTCCAAGTACCCAACAGGGGGATTTGAATATAGCGCCGGAACGCCAAGAGGAAATAGAGTTTGGTTTTGACGCCGGGTTCTTGAACAATAGACTGGGTATCGAAGCGACGTATTACAAGCAGGATGTCACGGACCTATTATTGCCCAGGGAGCTTGCCCCGTCGACCGGTTTCGCTTCCCGAATAGAGAATGTGGGCAACTTGGAGAACAAAGGTCTGGAAATTCTTTTAAAGGGTTCCCCCATAAAATCAGAGGATTTTTCGTGGGACATTACCGCCACCTACTCCAAGAATGAGAATACGGTTACCAATGTCGCCGGTGGAGGGCAGTTTGCGCTCGCGGGCAGTTTCTCGACCAACTTTGTCATCGAAGGTGAACCATTGGGGGTATTCTACAGACAGTTCTATGCTCGCGATCCCGATGGAAGTATTTCCTTGGATGAAAATGGATATCCCTTTACGGGGGTAACGGAAGATGGTTCCACATCGAAAGTGATCGGTGACCCCAACCCGGAATGGTTCGGTTCCCTGATCAATGAATTTTCTTATAAGGACTTTTCCTTTAGGGTCCAGTTCGATGCCGTTCAAGGATTCGATGTCTTCAACTGGAACAGAAGATTGTTGGACAACGTCATCTTTGGAGGCGGGTTCAATGTGGGCCAGGAATTATTGGGTAACCGACCTAAAGGTTTCGGAGGTGCACAGGCAGGTATTTTCGAGGAATTTGTCGAGGATGGTTCTTTTGTAAAGCTTCGGGAATTGGCTCTAAGCTATAATCTAAGGGAACCGTTCAAGGGGGTCGATAATTTGAAGATCAGTCTAGTGGGCAGGAACTTGATTTCTTGGGATGACTACAGTGGTTGGGACCCTGAAATCAACTCTGCCGGACAGAGCAATGGAGTTAGAGGATTTGATTTTGCCGGGGTACCTATCCCGCGCACATATCAAATAGGTATAAATGTCAACTTCTAAAAAAGAACAACGATGAAAAAACATAATATATACAGCACCGTATTAACACTGATGTCAATAGTACTATTGGCTTCTTGTGAGACCGATTTCGACAATCCCAATGCCGCAACGGTAGATGAAACCTTTTCATCCCGTGAAGGTATTCTCGCCGCATCCGTCGGACTACAACAGTTGTACTCGACCACGGGGGTACGATGGGCCGTGGAAACCCCTGCGATAACGACGCGGGAAGGCGGTATTACGACCACCTTCCAGAATATGATCGAACTTGAGGATGGCGGAACAAGCCTGCCCAATTTCAATTCAAATGTGCAGGGCTTATGGTCTTCCATGTTGCGCATCATAAAGATAGCCGAGGATATCGAGGCCAATGCAGGAACCATTGAACTGGAGGCAGGAACACAAAGCGGCCTGATAGCGCATGCCAAACTGTTCAAGGCTTTGGCCATAGGCAATCTGGCACAGAATTTTGAACAGGTCATCGTTGTCTCCAATACGGATAATCAGGCTGAATTTGTCCCAAGGGCAACTGGCTATGAAACGGCCATAACTTTGCTGAACGAAGCAAAAAGTGCCATCGATGAGAATCCCGTTTCACAGGAATTCATCAATGCCGTAACCTTGGGGAATATCGATGTCCGCAATGCCATCAATGCATTGCTCGCCCGATACAATCTGTTCGCGGGAAATTATGAATCCGCAATAACCGCTGCAAACAGCGTGGACCTTACAAGCACGTCCACATTTGAGTATGATGCCATCAATTTGAATCCCATTTGGAGCCGTGTCTTTCTGAACAATGCACCCAACTTTAAGCCAAGGGATAATTTTGGACTCCCTTCCGAATTTGTCTTCGACCCTGCCGATGGACGTACCGCTTTCTATTTGGTGCCCTTGGACGAAACCAATCAAAATGGATTGCCGATTGAGGATTTAGCGGGTTTTTTCAACGTAAATACCGGTTCCATACCCGTTTATATTCCCGATGAGATGAATTTGATAGTGGCGGAGGCAAATATAAGAAAGTCAGGTCCTGACCTTGGTGCTGCTGTGGCTGCCTTGAACGAAGTGCTTACCGATACCGACGATCCGTTCGGAATCAATGCCAATGTAGGCCCTTACGCCGGTGCATCAACATCAGAGGCCATTTTGATAGAAGTATATAAAAATCGAAGGGCAGAGCTCTTCTTGACAGGTATGAGCTTGGAAGACAGTAGGAGGTTCGGTAGACCGGAACCCAGTGGGACATCAATGATCTACACGGAAGAAAGAAACCGCAACTTCTATCCGTATCCCGATCTGGAGCGGAACAGTAATCCGAATACCCCGGATGACCCGAGTATATAAACTACTATAGCATAGCGGTTTGAGTTAGTTTTAGTTTACTAGGCCTACAACCTCTGTTTTTGTTGTAGGCCTTTTATGTACAATCATGGTTTACGCTTAATTAATTTTAGAACGGAAGGATATGATGAACCAAAAGATCATAGACGCTTGGAACAAAAACGCCAAGGAGTGGATAAAAGTCATTGCCAACGAAGAAATCGGGTCCAGGAGATTTACCAATAAGGCCATTGTTGGCGAACTAAAAAACCTTGCTGGGGATAAGGTGATCGATATAGGCTGTGGAGAGGGATGGCTCACAAGGGCCATAACGGAAATGGGAAAAAAAGCAGTGGGGATAGATGCCATCGAACCGCTATTGGTCGCAGCCCGATCGAAAGGACCGGAGTCCTATTACCAAATGTCCTATGAGGATCTCATGGAGGGACAGCCCATACCAGAAGCTCCTTTCGACATCGCGGTATTCAACTTTTGTCTTTATCAAAAAGACGGCCTTACCAATCTTTTACGTGCCACAAAAAATCAGTTGCACACGGGAGGTAAGATCTTGATTCAAACGCTGCACCCCTTTTTCATGTTCGATAATGGGCTGGACTATAAAAGTCAACTGATTTCCGATTCATGGAAGGGGCTACCCGGTAATTTTAGGGACGGCCACGAGTGGTATACGCGGACTTTGGAAGATTGGGTCAACATCATAGGGGAATCATCCCTACAGCTGAACAGCATCAAAGAAGTTTTGAATTCGGAGGGCAGACCGATTTCCCTGATATTGAAAATCGTCTGACATGAGGATATTTAAGGTAATTGGTTTAATGTCGGGAACCTCCTTGGATGGCTTGGATATCGCTTATTGTCATATCTGGAGGACGGGAGAAAAGTGGGATTTTGAGATCAAGAAGACCAAAGGCATACCGTATGACAATAGATTGAAAGAACAGCTTAGAACATCCATATACCTATCTGCCAGTGAACTTTTGGCTTCTGATGTGAAATATGGCATTTGGCTGGGTGAAAGGGTAAAAGATTTTATTCAAAGTGAGGGAATTGAAGTAGACTTTATTGCGAGTCATGGTCATACGAGCCATCACCGACCAGAACTTGGGTTTACCCATCAGTTGGGTTCTGGACAGTACTTGGCCAATACCGCTGGGCATAAAGTTATTTGTGATTTCAGGAATAAGGATATCTCCTTGGGGGGCCAAGGCGCTCCCCTAGTTCCCATAGGGGATAGCCACTTCTTCCGTGCATACGATTTTTGCCTCAATTTGGGAGGAATCAGCAACATATCCTTTGAGCACAAAGGCCATCGAATCGCTTACGATATCGGTCTTGCGAACATGGTATTGAATCATATTACAGCAAAAATCGGATTACCCTACGACGATGGAGGACAACTGGCGCAAAAAGGAAGGCTCCTTCCCAAACTTTTAAATGATTTGAACAAGCTAGAATATTATCAGCAACCCTTTCCCAAATCAACCGGATTTGAATGGTTCATGGAGCAAGTAGTGCCTATTTTGTATCATTACGACAATGACCCAAAAGATCTGTTGCATACCTGTATCCATCATATATGCGAACAGATCGCCGCGCAGGTCAATTCAAACCGCTCCAAAAGAGAGGCCAGTATGCTGGTGACCGGTGGAGGTGCAATGAACGGCTATTTGATAAGGGTCCTGCAGGAGCAGTTGGGGGCGAAGGTGAAATTGGTCATCCCGCCTTCGGAAATCATAGCGTTCAAAGAAGCCCTGGTATTTGCATTGATGGGCGTGCTAAAAATGGTAAATGAAACCAATGTGTTGAGCTCCGTCACAGGGGCATCCAAGGATTCCTCCTCCGGCATCATTTTCGAACCACAATAGCCAGTAGTTTATTGTTGAACCACAAAAACCGTTTTAGTTGGACCTGACCCTGATCTTTTTCGTCATTCTCTTTTATTTTCTGGTACTGGTGGCCATTTCGTATGCTACTTCCAGAAATAGTGGCGATGAGACCTACTTTACCGGGGACCGTCAATCTCCCTGGTTTTTGGTCGCCTTTGGTATGATAGGTGCTGGACTATCCGGGGTTACCTATGTGTCATTGCCCGGGATGGTGGGAAACAATAATTTTCATTTCTTCCAATTCATACTGGGTAATGTCGTCGGGTATCTCTTTATCACTTTTGTACTCATCCCGCTGTATTATCGGCTAAGGTTGGTATCCATCTATTCTTACCTATTGGAACGATTTGGTAATAGGTCTTATAAAACCGGGTCTTTGTTTTTCCTGATTTCCCAGTCCTTTGGTGCTTCGCTACGGTTATTGTTGGCGGCCAAGATCCTCCAATTTGTGTTTTTTGAAAAGATAGGAAGCCCGTTCCCAATTACCGTTATCGCCATTTTGTTAATGGTTTGGCTGTATTCGTATAAGTCCGGTATCAAAACCATTGTTTGGACGGATACCCTTCAAACCATCTTCTTGATCTTAGGTGCCTTGATCACGTGTTACTATGTAATTACTTCATTGAACCTCACATTTACGGCATCGATAAATGAGATTGTCGACCATCCCTATTTTGATGTCTTCAACTGGGAACCCAAGTCGGACAATAACTTTTTCAAACAGTTCATTGCAGGTATTTTGGTAGCGATAGCGATGATCGGATTGGACCAGAATATGATGCAAAAGACCCTTAGCTGCAAGAATGTTTGGGAAGCACAGAAAAATACACTGAGCTATAGTTCCATATTGGCCATAACCCAGTTTCTGTTTATGGGGTTGGGCATATTATTGTATATCTATGCCGAACATATGGGATTAGGGTTGCCCATGGACGCAAATGGTACGCTTTTGGATACCGATACCTTATTCCCGAATATTGCGTTGAACCATTTGGGCCCTGTGACCGGAATCTTTTTTCTGTTGGGCGTTATAGCAGCTTCCTTTTCAAGTGTCGATTCCGCCTTGACTGCATTGACCACCTCCTTTACCTATGATTTCTTGGACATTTCAAACAAAACCGTTAAAAACCCCAAACGAATTAAGAATATCGTATTGTTTGGTTTTTCCATAGTTGTTTTTGGGATCATTATGCTATTTTCAAATAGCAGGGGCGATGTAATTTCCTTGATCTTCAATGTGGCTGGATATACCTATGGTCCTTTACTTGGGCTCTATGTATTTGGAATGTTTACTACCATAAAAATCAAGGACCGTGTGGTTCCCATCATTTGTGTTCTGGCTCCCATAGCCACCTATCTTTGGAGCCTGTTTCTCAAGGATACCTATGACTTCGATATGGGTTTCATCAATATTGCCGTAAACGGGGGCTTAACCTTTTTAGGATTGATTTTAATTAAAACAAAGAAATGAGCAAAAACAAGTATATGACCGAGCAACCTTCGAATTATGATGGTCTCGAAAAGATGGATACCCTCGAATTGTTGACCAATATCAACCATGAGGATAAGGGTGTTCCTTTGGTGATGGAAAAGGCAATTCCTCAAATCAAGGAGTTTGTCGATCATGCGGTCGCCAAAATGAAAAAAGGGGGCAGACTGTTTTATATCGGCGCAGGCACCAGTGGAAGGCTGGGTGTCCTCGATGCCTCGGAATGCCCCCCTACCTTTGGGGTGTCCGATGATTGGATCATCGGTCTGATCGCCGGGGGTGACAAAGCCTTGCGGAAGGCAGTGGAAAATGCGGAAGATGATTTTGATCAAGCTTGGAAAGACCTTCAAGCATTCAATATCAGTGAAAAGGATATTGTACTGGGGATTGCCGCCTCAGGTACTACGCCCTATGTCATTGGGGGAATACGAAAGTCCAAGGAACATTCCATTTTGACGGGAAGTATAGCCTGTAATGCCCATGCGCCACTTTCTAAGCTATCCGATCATCCCATAGAGTTGGTCGTGGGGCCGGAATTTGTCACCGGTAGCACACGGATGAAAGCCGGGACGGCACAAAAGCTTGCCTTGAACATGATTTCCACCTCCATTATGATCCAATTGGGCAGGGTTCGTGGGAACAAGATGGTGGATATGCAATTGTCCAATAAAAAATTGGTCGACCGCGGTAAACGAATGTTGATGGAGGAATTGGATATTGATGAGAAACTGGCCGGTCAATTATTGGAAAAGCATAAGAATATCAGAAAGGTGCTGGACTCTTATGACTCCCAAATAAAAAAAAGAATGGGTTCGTAAATTGAAAGAACAGCGACCGAGCTGCAAGACATCACCATTTCGCGCCATAAAATGGTTGATTTCGAATCTACCTACAAAAGCATGAATTATCCCTGAACTTAAATTGTCCCAAAACAAACCTCTCGAATGCCTTACTAACGGCGGGTACCCAATGTTCAAACGGTTCCGTTTTGAATCTTGGATTGGTGAAAAAAGGGAAATACCGTAGAGGTTGTAGTGTAATCGGTGGCAAAACTCCGGTTTGTACGGGCACCGGAGCGGCCCTTTGGACCGTTAGACCATATCATAAACGGTCTCGAACAATTGCCTGTCCAACTGTTGCTGTTTGGCAAAGCCCTTCTTGAGGTTACGGTGCAATACTGCGTTGAAGGCATTATAGCCCAACCAAAGGTTTGGGGTACTGCCCAGTTGCAATGCCTCTGCATCAAGGATCTCAAGGACCTCTCGGGCCTTTTTGGAGGGGGCATCATTGGTATCGCTGCACTCATAGCGGAACAGTTGGGTCCGCTCCAGCACTTCCCGGACAAAATCCTTGGTATCCAGCAGTTCCACGGTCATCATCTGATGGAACCTACCGGAAATACTGTAGAACTCATTGTCGAGGAATTTGCGGAACAGTCCTTGGAGCTCGGGCATAATGAGCTGCACGGCGTTCTTGTGATGCTTGATGGAAAAGCCGATTTCCGTCCGGGCCACGTGCAGGCCATTGGAACAGATTTTTCGGTAGAACCCAAAATGGCCAGCGGTCCGTTCGCTCCCATCGTAGGCATTGGTAAACCGCAACATCGGTAAAATGACGTCCTCACCTTGCCCTACCGAGAACTGGGTACTGTCGGTAAGGACAAAGTCCACGCTGAAACTACGGTCCGAGCGGTTAATGCTCTGACGGGAGTAGGTCAGATCGGCATCAACGAGCAATTGCTCCGCCTTTTTGAAGAACAGTTGGTTGGGAATATGCCCATAGCGTTGTGACACGATGTTCACGATCTTGCCGTTGCTGACCACGGCCTGTTCCAAGCCCTTTCGTACGGGAATTCCGGTCAATTCGTTTAAAGGTCTGATCTGTACCGGCACAAATACCTCATCCTGCTGTAAGTTGTCTACATACATCTTCTAATGATTTTAGGTTAAACAATATTTACAGTAGTATTCAAACGGAAGGCAGCACGTTGAGCGGCAAGGAAACGGAATAAATAGGCCTGCCGAAGGGCAGGAGAAGGACTCGGCAACAGCTTTATGCCGTCCCTTGTCCGATAGCGGGATGCGACGTTTACCTTGTGTAGGTATTGGATAACTGGGAAAGCGGCTGGACCATTGTGCTTTTGGAAGAAACGATGATCAGGCCTATCAATAAATGTTTTTCATGCCAGATTACTCTCCTATAAGCTCATCGAGGTATGCAATGTATGCATTCACCTTATGGTGAAAATCCTCAATCCCATAAATCCCAGTACACAGGTGTTCTTTTTCCCGCTTGGCATACCCCCACCATGGTGGCCCCATCACTGAACCGGATGTAATGCTGCATCAAGAGCACATTGAAATCATCGGAAGCCTGAATCCGATGGGCAAATGTATCGGGAAGGTCCATACCGTGCACTAGGTTCTTCATATACCGAACAGTTCTAAATTCTTGATCATAGAAAACCCAAAATGTCCTGATAGACCGTATCGGTATATTTGTCCATTTTCTTACCATGGACGAAAACGCCCATGTTCAGTATAGACCCCTGTAGCGGGCAAAGTTCCAATTCGATAAAAAACCGATCTATGGCGTACAACTGGCCAATGGCCTTTAGAAGTTTGTACTTCTCCCTTTCGGTCTCGCTACGCGCATCCTTCTTCCCCGATTCAAACACCTACTCGGCCTCGTCGAATAAATCGCGCTTCCATGCGCTGATCCGGGTCGGACGTATCTCGTACTTCTAGGCAAGGTCGGCAAGGCTATGCTGCTCTTTTAAGGCTTCCAATTGCACTTTGATCATGAACTTCGGGCTGAATTTTCTTCGTGTCATATTCAGTAAATTCAATGATTAAACTTACTTTCCTATTTTTTTTATCAACATCTTACACTATCCAACGTAATCGCAGTAACCTAAAACGCTGTCACTACCTTTCAAAAAAAACAAACCGAAACGAAATGGTAGTTATCAGAAAGTTTCCGAGGTATATTGCTTACCGCACCCTTGTAGGTGTATTTTCCTATAATCCGTAGGTGTCATACCAGTAACTTTTTTAAAAGCGGTATTAAAAGAGGACTTAGAATTAAATCCCACTTCAAAAAGTATTTCAGATATATGACTTGATTTTCTTTCAGGATTTTCTAGAATACTTAATGCCATTTTTATTCTATACTCATTGATGAATTCGAAAAAATGTTTTCCGAGGTGCCGATTAATCAGCTGAGATAATTCTTGAGGCTGCATATCAAGTTGATTTGCAAGCTCGTTCATAGTCAAGGAAGGTGACAAGAAGGGTTTTTCCTCAATAAGGTATTTCTTTAATCGTGAAATATCCAGCTCGATACTATTCTGTTCATTTATCAAATTTTCTCCATCATCATTTGAAGTAAATAACAAACGACTATCCGAATCCAACAAATGTTTGGTATCCATAGGGTTATATCTTTCAGGTGAATACAGATATTTTAAAATCAGCCACGTAATGAATGCCAGCAACAACACTGTGTGCACTAATCGTACTACAGCAATACTTTGATTTTGTCCTGTAAAAACAGTCAAGGTTCTTAAAATGGAAAACATGAAAAGCAAAGTCAATAAAACAGTGATTTGCTTTAACCATTTGTAATTTTTACGTCTTTTTTGTGAATAATTCCAATCCAGTGCCTTCTTATATTTTTGAAGTTCCCTAATCATCAACAGCAAATAAAGAACTATGGAAATGATACTTATGGCAGCAAAAATTCTTGCTTCGATCTGGAAATGAAAGGATTGATAAAATATAATCCTCTCCGATTCTGGTACAGCAAAAAATCGCGGCACAAACAAGAGAAAAATTACAATAAAAGGAATTAAATGGGCTAGATGCTTTTTCCTCAGTTTAAATTCCAGATATAATGATGAAATCAAATATAAATACAGGGTTGGGGGAAAAAGAAGTACCAATTGGTCTCGAATTTGTTCCAAGAACAAGGGCAAAACGAAATATTGCGAGTAATAGAACGTACTGATATGTACCAATAGACTGAAAAGAAAGAATCCCATTAATCTATTGCTGATAATATTGTGTTTTCTACTTTTTACCGTCAACAAAAAAAAAGCCAATACCATTGTTATGGAAAACACAACCATCGTAATTTTTTCCAGTATTAAGTCTTGATCCATAAAGACATTTGTAATTTCTGCTGAAAATAAGTATAAAACTTCCGATTGCCATTAATTGGACAAACCGTTTAAAGATGGCACGAGCTTAATTGACAAAACTCATAAGAACAACTTGCATTATCTTAAACGATGAAGTAGTTCTGAGATTCTAAAATTACTAAATCCCCAAAAATATACAATAAGATAGTTCAGCAACTCCTCGGTCTAATTGACTATTTGGAAGCTGACAATCAATCTAAGGTCTTTCAATCATTGTTTATACATCTGTAGTTATGCGCTTGAACAAACTGACCAATAAATTCCAGTTAGTTATTAGTTAAATTTTTTCATCACGAACACAATAAAATGGGGTATCTTAACCTCAATATTTGGACTTTTAATTCTTATACAAAAAGCGTTGAATTTTTACATTGCTGAAAATGGTTTGAGTTCAATCCGTGTCATTTCCCAAGGAGCAAGGTAACATCAAATAATAAATCATATCCGTGGTACTGTACATGTTAAACCTTTTATTGCTAATCGGCCAATCTCAAGGTCAGCATAATAACTTATGTTCAAAAAACAAACAGATACAAAAACAAGTAATCCTTACTGATTTGATGATTTCACCTTATGTTGATAGTACTATCGTCTATCGCAGTGAGAACTTGATCATCAAGAAACTGTCCAATCATATTTACCAGCACATTTCTTTTTTAAACACCAAAGATTTCGGAAGGGTGTCCTGCAATGGAATGTTGGTAGTTAATGAAAACCAAGGTGTTACGTTTGACACACCAACAAACAATGAAAGTTCCTTAGAATTGATACGATTCGCAAGAGTCAAACTTAAGACATCCATAATCGCTGTTATTCCTACTCATTTTCACGAAGACTGTATTGGTGGAATCCAAGAGTTTAGCTCTTTAAACATTCCCATCTATGCCTCTACACAAACAGTTCAGTTACTACATCAAAATAGCAATATTCTTACGGATTCAATCATCAATTTTGATACGTACCTAAGCTTGAAAATCGGTTCTAAACTTGTAAAGGCCGAATACTTTGGAGCCGGCCACACGAAAGACAATGTAGTTGGTTTTTTTCCAGAGGGCCAAGTTCTATTTGGAGGTTGTTTGTTAAAGTCTTTGGGGTCAAGCAAAGGCTTTTTGGGTGACGCGAACACCACTGAATGGCCTGAAACCATAAAGAAGATAAAATCAAGGTACCCAAAGATTCGCATCGTAATCCCCGGACACGGTAAGGTTGGTGGAGCTGAATTATTAGATTATACCATTCAATTATTTTAAGAGAATTGGTTTGATTTGGGCGGTGAAACCAAATCAATCAAGAACTTGAGCCTCTGTTTCCGAGAATTTCCCGCGAATGGCATTAATTTGTCCAAGAGATAGAAGAATGCCATTCCAAATGAGACATATGACATCCGGGAACACTGTGTCGTGTGCAGTAGGTTTACATTTTACAACACAATCGCGACATGTATCATTCGATATAGGTATTGAGCAACGTATATCAGACCACTAATCCACCAAAACTACTACATTGCCCTTTTTATGACCTTGGTCTACATACTTATGGGCTTCAACCAATTCATTGAATTGATATACCTTATCAAGAACCGGTTTAATTTCCTTTTTTTCGGACAACTCCTTGATCTTTAATAGGTGATTCCTCGTTTCTTTTGTCATCATCTTCACGGACACAAAGCTACCTTTGGGCTTGAGAATTTTTTGTGCACTGGATTTATTTATCTTCCCGACAGCATCAAAAACAATATCAAATCTGTCCGCTACTTTCTTAAAATCATCCAAGAGGTAATCAATCAGCTTGTTAGCCCCTAATTCCCTAACCATTTGTAGATTGGCCGAACTACAAACTGCAGTAACTTCAACATTGTAATGAGAGGAGAGTTGAACTGCATAGGTCCCCACACTTCCAGAGGCACCGTATATCAAAATCCTCTGTGCGCTGGAAATATTGGCTTTTTCCAATAAAAACAAGGCAGTCATTGCCCCAATAGGGAGTGCGGCTGATTCGTCATGGCCAAGATTAGAAGGTTTGATGGCCATAACCCCATATTTCCAGGTTTGGGGTATACAAACATATTGGGCGTACGCACCTGCTTTGAGCATTGTCGTTGTACCAAAAACCTCATCGCCTTCCTTGAATTCGTATACCTTTTCACCTACCTTCTGGACCACTCCGGAGAACTCATGTCCTAGAATTTTCCTTTTAGGCCTCAAAAGACCAAAGATGAGTCTTGCAAGCAACCAATATAAGCGTGGAAAATTTGAGGACCGAAGTCTAACATCACCTGAGCTAACGGAGACTGCCTTGACCTTTATCAGCACCTCATCCGAATTTGGAAAGGGTTTTTCAATGTTTACTTGATTCAGAACTTCGGGAGGCCCGTACCTGTTGTATATATAAGCTTTCAATTCTTCTCGATTTTTAACCGAATTTACTTTATAGCTAGAACCATTTTCAAGTGATTGATTTTTTAAATAATCTGCAGCAAACATAATCCATATTTAGTGAAAACATGTTGCTGACTAGATATATCCCAATTAACAACAATCTACTATTTCTGCTAGAATTCAAGGGGAGAGGCATTATAAATCAGCGCATCCTTATGCCGCAAGACTACTCATCCATTCGGATTCCCTCCTTTTACCTGAACAATTCATTCGATTATTTGAATTTATATTTTTCATAAAAAAAGGATGGACCGAAGAAAATCTGCTATTAATCAACTCAAAATAACTGCAAAGCTTCCTCTCCTTATTGTCCATCCCTCTAACTAAGTTTAGATACCCAATAACATCAAAATTTTAAGTATCGTACCAATCTTTTATGATTCGTTGGTCATTTCCCGAAAATATGTTGGGCATCGATTGACTACTCATGGAAAAAAAGCACTTAAACTTCATGGAGATGCCGCCATTTTACTGATTATATTTCATTTTTTTTGAACAGAAAGGCAACTCGAATTTTAGGAGATTGTCCATTGTTGTTTAAAACCTCTAAATTAAGTAATCATTTTTGTATCCAATCGAGCAACTCCTCCTTATCCACTATGGCCCAGCTATGGGGATGCCTCACTCCGTTTGCCCTATAACCTTTATTGGTTGTAGCGATATATTCAATAGAATAGCCTGATCTTTTGAGTATTTCTGATAGTTTTTGGAGGTAAAAAGCATTGGTCTGGTCAAAATCGGCCATTCGATTTTTTTTCCACCATAGGGTATCTGGCTCGGTGTAAAACCTGATAGGTGTCTTTTTTAAGTTTTTTAAGTTTTGATAGTTATTGGTTTCAGAGGTAAATACGGCAAATTCCTCATAATTGGAAATACTGTCGTATGGATTTCCAAATCTATTTTCCAAGGTTTGCATAAGCCAAGAGCTTTCATTGACCGATACCTCAGAAAAATTACGTGCAACATTCTTTTCTGAACTTTTGTAAAGGGCGACCAGGTCAATTGGGGAATCGACTGCAAAAACTCCCTTTGGAGTCAATTTCCTTTGGTTTTTGATAAGAAACTCACTCAACAACAATGCTACATTCCCTCCGCTGGAAAATCCGCCGATAAATACATTCTCCATAGGCAAATTGTTTTGCTTACATATGTCCTGTACTTCTTCTGCAAGTTCCTCCAATTCATTATCGGTGAGCCAAATTTTTTGACTGTAGTTCATAAATATTACTGAAACCTTCCTCTTTTTTACATTGTCAACAATATCAAATTCACGTTTGATATCCTCAGCATTTTCAGGGTATCCACCAAAAAGGATGAGGACTTCCTTAGGATTTTCCTTTGGCCTGACCAATTGATATGAATCGTCTTCAATTTCCAGAAACGTATTTCTTTCCACATAATCCCGTTTACTTGTTTCTTTATTTTTACAAGCGACTAGAACTATAACTAAAATGATTCCTGTTATTCCTGTTTTTCTCATTTTTCAGCGGTTACTTAAGGTTTTATATTTTGATTAATGATTTTCAGAATTTCAATCAATTCGATACCATTTTCAAACGTAGGAATAAATATGACATGACTGTCTTTACTTAAATGATTCCTAAAGCCTGTTTTTACACGATATGTAAGCCTACTTTAGTTACCTTTTTTTTTGTAACTAAACATCGAACCTAGGAATTCAACAATGCCCAAGACCGAATAAGTAATGTATCTTTCAAAAAGAAATTTAACACTGCTTGGAAACAAAATTGAGAACATATTCTTTAGGTGTAAGATTTGTACATTTCTTAAATGCCCTATTGAAAGTGGTTGAATTATTGAACCCTACTTTATACATCACCTCCCCGATTTGTGTTTTACCTCCTTCGGACAGTAAATGTGTTGCCTTTTGGATACGGTAACTATTGACAAAAGAATTAAAATCCATTTTTAATTCTTGGTTTAAAATCAATGATGTTTGGTGCTTGGAAAGGGAAATCAATTTGGCCAAATCATCCAATTTGAAATCAGGGTTTAAATAATGCTCTCCAATCTCCATCTTTTCAATAATAATTTTCTTAAAATCTTTGGCTACGGCTTCGGAAATACCATTTTTCGTGTATTTGTCGGCCAGTTCCATTTTGGGTTTTATGGGTTTAGACTTGTAAGTTTCATCACTGCCTTCCAACGCAGGTTTCTTTACTTCTGAAGTCAGCAAATAAAATATTGCGGCTAGCAGGGCCACGATAAATAAAAGTAAGATGTCCGTCAGCATATTACTTGATTTTTGATTCAATTAAATAGAACATTTTTACTAGGTCGGCTTGATTTCATTGTTTATCACCCTGGTAATCATAAAAGCACATGGTTTCGCACTCCATTTAATTCCATGCGTTCATTTGGAGCTAATGAATCACGATTCACCACCCAAGGCATGTATGCGGATTTTCTTTGGTTTGAATTAATTTACATCCCAGTATTCACTAGATTTAAACCAATCTTCGATTTTCCCTCAACATTCACCCCTTCTTTTATTGTATATCATTTAATTTTTGCATCGCAATGACGTATCAAATATGATAAAATGCACACTAATTGGCGACCGACTTTAAAAAGTCGAACCATTTTATAGAGAATCAACCTATCATCTTTAAATTTTGTTAAGGTATTTTATCTTAGTTATATCACCCCAAAAGCAAGTATAAAATCCGAAGTTTTGAGTTAAATCCGGTTTAGAGACTGCTTTGGGATCTTTGTTTTGTAAGTAGAATTATAGGGAACAATTAATTAGCAACTTATTTATTGGGTGAGAATTGTAATGTCAATAAACTCCATTCAAATACAGGGTTTGTATTTCGGAGAAGGTCCCTTTAACGAAGTTTGGTTTTTCCATAGACCAGTGCTTTTTATTTTTGCACGAGTAGTATCATCGGATAACCAAAGATGACCAGTTCACATCGATAGGGTTGTGAAGTTCATCCCTAGAAGTATATTCCAATATTAATTTTGAATCCATGGATGGTATCATTTTACAAAAAATGGAGGAAACAATGCAATGTTTAGCGCTTATAGCTTATGGAGAAATAAACGTTGGCAGATGATGATATTTTAAAAAATAAAATATGGAGAAGAGCACTGGGAATTTAAATAAAAACCTCTTCAATACAAGGGTTATAGATTATTTAGGTCCAATTCAAAATACCATGACATACTTAAGCAAAAATAATATTGCTCTTTGCCGGATAAATAAAAATAAAAACAGGAGGTTCAGGTATAATTTTACCTTGATAGTGTCTTCCACTATGTTACAAAAAAACACCCAAGCTTCCTAGCTTCTATGTCCAATTGCCATTCATGGGTATCTTTTTATTCCCTCATCCACATCGGCGGCCAATTGTACACTTTGGAAATAGCTCGTACAATTTCATGGTTCATGGGGAAACCATTATCAGAATTTGTCATAATTACTACTCCACGTCCCATATTAGCGAATGATACGGCATAACAGCTAAATCCAGCATTTCCGCCTGTGTGCCTGAATCTAAAAGCATCCCCCTCTCCATCTATTCCGATTCCCGTTCCTCCAGCATTGGGAACCCTTTTCATCATTAGTTGGGCAGAACTGGGCTTTAAGATGCCTCCATTTTCCGTTCTATAGGATTTACCCAAGGCAATCATAAATTTTGCAAGGTCGGATGACGTGGTCCATAATCCAGCTGCCGCTTTTTCAGGATATAGATGATATCCACCATTTATAGTTTCTCCGCTTGAATCAAAACCATGGGAAGTTCGCTTACTCAATTTAGCGGGTAGCGGATATTTAAACGAACTACTATTCATTCCAAGGGGTTCAAATATCAAATCCTTGGCCAGTTCTGGAAATTCCCTTTTGCTGACATCTTCCATTAACAGTTGTAAGACCTCCATGCCTCCGCCAGAATAAAATTCAGACTTTCCTGGTGTTTGGATGACCCTTACCGGATCGGAATTGGTTATCCCGCTACCTTCAAGTATCTCCACCAAAGAAGGTATGGAATCCTTTTTATTGTAGCCTTGAAAACCCGAAGTACCCAATCCAGAGGTATGGCTCATTATTCTCATAGGGGTTACTTTCTCGTTAACCGTAAATTCATTTTCAGGAACTTGCCAACTTTTTAGTTGAAGATTAACATCTTGATCTAGGAGCAGTTTTCCTTTCTCCATTAGTTTAAACGCAGTAACACTGGCCACTGGTTTTGAAATAGAAGCTGCCTGAAAAAGTGTATTTTCATTTACTTTCTCACCGGTATCCTTGTTTTTCACACCATAACCCGATGCCCATAGAATTTTGTTGTTATCAAAAACGGCAATACTCAGCCCCGGTATGTTTAGTTCCTTCATGCGGGATTCAATTGTAATTGCTACGGAATCACTAATACCTTTTCCATCTATACGGTAGATATTGTTTTCGAATTGGGATTGAAGCGAATTATCGCTTTTAACAATGCTATTTACCGACTTCAATGACTTGCTCGATTGACAAGATAACATAGCAAGAGTTATGATGGTCAGGCCAAAATATATTTTACACATGTCTTAAAAAACTTCAGATTAGAACAGAATTATTGTTTTAGCTCTTTGATTTTACTTTGGAGCCCCTCGTTATAGTTGTATTCATTTTTTTCGTTCAACAACAATGCCCGTTGATAATTTTTTAAGGCGTTTAGCGTGTCTTTCCGTGCCTCTTGCATCTCAGCTAAGCCTGCCATTGCAATCCACCAATTCGGGTTGGCCTGGGCGTTCAATGTAAAGGTTTTATATGCCATTTCAGGTTGGTCGTTCCAGCTGTAGGAATTTCCAATGCCATTGATATTTAATTTTAGGTTGTCAAATAGCGCTTTAGGATTTTCTTCTTTCAGTTTTTGAAATTTTTCTAAGGCAATTTCAAATTCACCACCCAAGACAGATTTCATCACATCAAGTTCCATGGTAACGTTCTTAACTCGCAATTCAGGTAATACCATTCTGGCGACATCATTTACAATGATGTCAAAAGCTCCTATTTGATATCCATTTGACAAAAGAATGATTGTGGTGTTACTGTCAGTGAAAATTCTGTATGCCGCCAAATTTCCACCGGAAAAACCATACGAATCCATGCCGTTGACATGATAATTGTGCCAACCATGCAAAAAATTGTCCTTTTGATACCTAAAGCTTTGCGTATAATTAAATGGTGACCACATCTCATATTTAGTCTTTTCCTCCATTAACTGATTATCTTTCAATTTTTTATCCCATTCCATGAGTCTATTCAGCGTTATATTAAGACCATTTCCAGAATGGCCTCTAGTACCGCTATTGTTGGTATCCTTTACAAAATTCTTTTGTTTGTCGCTGTAAAAATATCTAGTGGCCCGGTTAGGAATAATTTCTTGGGAGTTTGAGGAAAACAACACCCCTTCAGTGTTAGATTCAAACTGATTTTCCAGAATAAACGTATCGAATGTCTTTCCAGTTATTTTTTCAATGATTTGGGCTAGCAGCCAATAATTCGTTTGGTTATATCTGAATTGAGATCCTGTCGCAAACTCCATCTTGGCTTCTGATAATTTCTCCATTAACTCTTCATCGGTCAAGGTGCTCTTATAACGAATAATATCAGGAATTCCCGAGGAATGACTCAAAAGGTTCTTGATTTTTACCTGCCGCCATGAAACTGGCAAATCCCCGAGGTATGTTGAGATTTCATCTTCCAACCCAAGCTTCCCATCTTCAATAAGCTGGAAAACGCCGGTGGTGGTAATGAGCTTTGTAGCAGAAAATATTCTAAACATGGTTTGGTCATTCACCAAACTCCCATCATCCAAGGATTTAACTCCCAAATAATTTTCATATATCACGTTATCTCCCTCAATAACCGCTAGGGCCAGTCCTGGAATATTATGTAATTCCATGACCGTTGACAGGTATTCATCGATTTTATTATTTATTTCAGAAGAAACTTCCTTTTTCTCCGCGGTCTCACAGGAGCAACAAAAAATAAAACTTAATAAAAGAAAGCCTGATTTTACTTGATTGATCTGGAATAATTTAAATTTTACTAATTTCATTTTGATTGATTTAATTTTAATAAAGACGATTTTTGATTGTTGATGTTGCATCTCACGTCAACAAGATTTCCCACACTTAACAGTAATTGGAAAATCCATCTTTCATGGTATACAAGAAATCACCACAATCGAAACTTTTTGGCTGTATTTCTGAGGTGTGAGTTGAGGATGCGCCCCTCTGATTTTGATTAGAGATGAATAATAGATGATAATCCGTTATCCTTAAACGTTATTGAAATAGAACATACCTAGGGGGCACAAGCCCATTCATTCTCATAGAGACAAGCATTTGCCCCCTATGATGGGTAATATGATCTGAAAGTATCATTAATATCTGCATTTTTGTTCTATTGGCCCCAAAATAATCGAGTCTTTCGCCAAGCCGTTCAGATTCAAATTCCTTAATGAATTTGATGGTTATATCAAATATTTCAGCCACCTTATCCATTATTTCACCTTTTGACTTATGGCCGACCTTTAGTTCCGTTTCGGTATTCCAGTCCCTTCGTTTGCGACCACCCATTAGCGATTGACTGTGCCAATCCATTGCCCATGCAATGTGCATTAAATGTTCCTCAAAACTCATGGATTCCGGAGTAACTCGGTAGTCGTATTTATCTTCGGGCATTGCTTCCGCTACAACAAGTAAATACTTTTTTGAATTCTCCAAGCGCTCCAAGTACTGCTGGATATAGGGGTCATGTTGAGCGAAAAGAAATGCTCCGCATAAAAATAAAACCATCAAGAGAATTAGTTTTTTCATGTCGTTTTTATGATTGATTTTGATAAATACAATTATTATAGCCTCCGTTTCTTTATCCGTTACATTGGACATAACTCCAATTATTGATTTTCATAAATCATTGTTGTCATTTTTGAAAACGAAGACATTGTAACAAAAAAAAAGCGGTGCTTCCCAATCCAAATTTTACTAAATGACATAGGGAAATGGAAGTAATATTCCTTACAGCACCCACCTTTTGTTCGATACTGTACTACACAACAAAGAATCGGATTTTTTAGAAGTGTGCGTCAAAGTCTTATCGGATATTGTGAATTAGCCGATTATTTGTTGAACTGACTGTAAACTTTTGGGGTCATATTATTTCCAATCTGATTAAATAAAGGTCCTATTCAACAAGGTTAAAAACTCCTCATTTCCAGTAGTGCTTTTTATCTATCACATTTGAAAAATATGAATATCTAAATCCTTGAATTTGAATGACCGCATTTAACGTATCATCCCTTTGATTCGAATATTTCACTGGATAGTTAAGGAATGAAGTATACTTGATAAGGCAAAAGTATTGCCTAAAAACCCCAGTTTATATTATCCTGCATTAAGGGAGAGGGTAACTGAACTTATATCTTTGAAGGGCTTTGAGTGGAGAGTATCATCATCCTTCACCTTGGAACTAAATAGCTCTGATTTTGCCTCTTTTTATTGATTTTACCGCATTTATCAATTGTTAGAAGGTTTCGTACATGTTGCTACTATAACTTTCCATTTTTAGCTTAAACAACGGTTAAAAAGGTTAGACAGGTAAATTATAATTTGTCAAATTTTAATCCCATAATTTTCATTTTAATCACCTGCCCTTCACCATTTCGTATGAATTGTATAGGGTAGTTTGGAATGCTAAAATTATCTTTGGATAATGGCTGGATTTCACTCTTAGAAGCACCGTTTCCATATCTCAGGGTTAATTTGCCATGTTCTAAATTTATTTCATATACGAGTTGTAAGCTTTTATTCCAATAAATACCTTCAAACTCTTTTAAATCTATTTCTGAATATTGATGCGGTTCATATTTTTTAAATAGCCAAGGCTTTTCATTGTCATTTGCATAAGCTTTAAATTGCTTGTTGCCATCAAATTCAAAGCTAATATTCTTCATTAAGAATTTATGATTCCCAATAGGTTCTAATTCACCTATTTTATCTCCGTCTGAGACCAATAAAATCAACTTCCCCTCTTTCTCCTGAACCGTATTGAACCTTATATTTTCGTATTCATTGCCTAGAAAAAGATAATTACCTTCATATTTTTCAAGTTGAGCGTTGGTTAATTTGACTATTTTTTCATCTGCTCTTTTTTTTCTCATGATTTTTTTTTGGGGAACGTATAAATCTACTAGTTGAAAGAATTTTTCTTCAAAACGGTTATCAAACGTATTTTGAGCAGTAAAAAAAGCAATATCTAAATCAGGAAAGTAAAGGTATTTAGAAACAAATCCTCCTATTATCTCACCATCAAATCCCATCGCCTGATAATCATTGTGCGTTTCAAACTCGACACCTAATCCGTAGTTAATTTTTGCTCCATCATTGAGCTTGGCTTTTGTATGCATTTTTTTCCATACTTCAGGCGTACCGATAAGAGCATGCTTCAATCCTCGATGCCATCTAAACATATCTCTTGGTGTTGTCAAAACCTGACCATCACCATTGTATATTGTTGAATGTAAATGGGTTTTGTAGTATTCCCCATCCTCTTCAATGTAACCAATAGCTCTATTTTTTACGATGGCGCGCGTAGTGCTTTTCTTAATGGTACTTTCCATTTTTAGTGGTGAGAAAATACGGTTTTGTAGAAATTCTGAGAAAGATTCTCCCGATACTTTTTCAATAATGTTGGCAAGTAAGACATAGTTTGCATTTGTATATTCAAAGTACTCGCCTGGTTTAAAATTAAGTTCATCTATGTTTAATATGATGTTAGTAACTCTAGATTGTGTAAGCAAGTCGTTAAAGGACAAATTTGTTAAATAAAAATAAGGGTCAACCTCTTTTATTCCGCTTGTTTGGTTTAATAAGTGCTCGATTGTTGGGTCTCCTTTATCATAACGAGGAAGATTATCAATATACTTGTAGGCAGGTTCTTTGATAGATAGTTTTCCATCGTTTTCCAATAATAAAATTGCTGCTGCAGTAAACTGCTTTGCGATTGAACCAATATCAAATACAGTTTCATTATTTATTGGGATATTATAATCAAGGTTTGCCGTTCCATACTGCTTTTCAAGTACAATTTTGTCCCCTTTAAACACTGCTATTGAGAAACCGGGTTGTTGATCCTTTACCTGGTAGAGGTTATCTATTTTTTTTGATGTAACATTTTGCGATATTCCAAATTTTGGATTTAGAAGAAAGGATATTATCAGTACTCCAATGTATTTTTTATTCATAAGTTTTGTTTTCTTAATAAAAAGAGGTGTTTAACTCCTTATTGTTACAATTGAGCAAGGATTTTATACATTGAAATGTTCATCTAATATCCTTTATTCTTTAAGAGTTTGTTTCTTATTTTATCAAGGATTTCAAAAGGTGGATATTTATTGATCGGTTCATTTAGGTTTTGTATACCATTTTCTTGAGTTTTAAACGGAGAAATTCCTAGTAAAGTTTTTTGATATTGGGGCAACATTCTGTGTAGTTTTCGGTGTATACTTTTTTGAAAATTCTATATCTGTATATCCAAATACATTTTCGAAAATCAGACCATTATCATCAACAATTGATCCAGAACATCCAACGATAGCATCTTTTTCAAAGGATGATTTTAAGTTTTTACTTAAAGTATCATTTATTGCAGCTTTCTCTTTTTTATCCGTTTATTGCTTGTTACATAATCTTTACAAGAAAATACTATCGCTAAGAAAAAGCTATTACTGTGTTTTCCATTTATAAATTTTTGATTTGGCACCAAGCACAAGGTACATTATCTACTTTACTATTTCGCTTAATTCAAAGGGCACCAATATCTTCTAAGCTATGTTTGTTTATTTTAGACACAAATTCCCTTGGTGTCAGCTGGGTGTTCTTCTTAAACGCTCTATTAAAAGTTGTTGAGTTATTAAATCCGACTCGGTATATAACCTCACTTATTTGAAGTCCTTTGTTGCTAGCTAGAAGCATTTTAGCTTTTTCAATTCTCAAGCCGTTGATGAAGGTGTTAAAGTCCATTTGTAATTCCTGGTTGAGAATCATTGAGGTTTGGTGTTTGGAAAGCGAAATTAGTTGAGCCAAGTCTTTTAATTTAAAATCGGGATTGAGGTAGTGTTCTCCAACTTTCATTTTTTCAAGAATAATGTCTTTAAATTCACTTGCGACATTCTTGGAAATACCGTTTCGGCTATACATGTTGTTAGATTCCAAGATGGTTTTTTGTAGTTGTGGTTTGGAATTTGAATTTTTATCCACTACTGACCCCCTATATACCCTCACCAACAACAATGTCAACACTAACAAAATGGACACCAAAACGGAGGCAATAAATAAAAGTAAAATGTTGAGATACATGCTATCCATTCGACTCTTTCTTAACTAGGTTCTTATTATATGGACAATACATCTATAGAATAATTTAATTACTAAACTATTAAACCAACAGTCGGTCTTAAATCAATTTACCAAAGTTTCCATACCCAGTATCAATTACTACAATTGTCATTCTAGACATTTTAAAATCTTTTGCACTTACATTACGAATGATTTGCTACAAATTGTATTTTTTTGTCAAAATCAATATTGGTGAATGCCAATTGCTCACTTAAGTACATCTCCAATAAATCAGCTAAAAAAATAGTACCACCCTGATTCTCAATTTTTAATTCGACCAAGGGGTCTATTTGTTTAGTAAGCAACCATTCATCCACATCTTTAAAAATCATTGCAACCGCTTTATTTTTGGAGTGTTAATATGTATCAATAACCAATAAAAATTGGTAAACTAAAAAGATTATGAGCTCAATTTTATAAAATTAAGCCGCATTAAATGATTGAAAATCAAAAAGGACTTGTCTTGAAGAATGGGGGTATATACCTTCTTCTTTCAACGTAATTAAATTAGGTAACCAAGCTTTAGATAAAAAAATTATCTAGCGCCTAAATACCTGTCTTTCTGCTTAGATAGTTCTTTAATTAGCTGTGATGGAAGAACACCAGTTCGTTTTTTGAATGCTGAGTTAAATGATTCTTTACTTTTAAAACCAACCTCATTTGCCAGGGATTTAATAGTATAATTCCTAAATTGGTTATCACTATTTAATTTTTCGATAATAAAATCAATTCTCAGGTCATTTATATAGGTGTTGAATCTTTTTTGGTAGTGAGTATTAAAGATTTTTGACAAATAGGTCGTGTTTGTTTTTAATTTCTTTGCAAGATTTGAAAGCGTACAGTCATTTTTAAGATAGTATTTGTCATCTTCAAGTTTATTGATCTCAGATATAATTCTGTCCATCTCAATATCGTTTATTCTCAGAGAATAAGATATTGAATTTTTTTGTGTCCTCTTACTTGAAATCTGTTCTAAGAGTAAGTCCAACTTTTCTTTTTCTTTTTTTTGCTTTCTTTTAAATAGAATTACCGCTAGAACAGTCAGCAGCAATGTAGTTACCGAAAGAGATAATAATACAAAATGCTGTTTCGAACCTTCTTTCTTTAAGGCTTCCACTTCCTCGTTATATTGGGATACTTCTAATTCCTTAAAATTCGAGTTTACCTTGTTGTTGATATCCATTTGACCCTGAATCGAGGCTAAATGTTTTTCAAAATAATAGTCTGCCTTTTCCAAATCGTTCACCTTTAAATATGATTTGTAGAGGGTTTTGTAATAATCATTGCGGAAAAGACCCATTCGTTCTTCGGCATTGATTCGTAACGAGTCAATGGCACTCAGATAATCGATGGCTTTATGAAAGTTTCCTTCTTGATAGCTAATTAATCCATAATAATAATTCTTAGTATAGTCACTAAAAGCTTGCTTGTAGTGCCCAGGAATCAATTTTAACGCTTCTTTTAAGTTTTCTTTTGCCAGTTTAGTTTTGTTATCCAGCAAATTGATTTCCAGTTCGTTAATCTTATTCCTTAGACGATAATCATCATGATAATTTCCTTCTGTAGAGTCTAAAACGTTCGTGGCCAAGTGCATATAGGTTATGGCCGCATCGACATCTTTCAAGTCAATATAAATGTCAGAAAGTTCCAAGTAGGTTTTTTCAATGCTTCCACCCCATATCTTGTACTTTGCGTAATCTTCCGAATTCGATATCCGTTGTAATAAAAGCAAATTCTTTTTATGGTAATTTACGGCTTGTTCAAAGTCGCCAGATATTTCATAGTATTCCGCTAAATCATCATAAAACTTACATTCCCAAACTGTACTTTTCAACTGCCTGCTAATTTTTAAGGCCTTGTAAATATTATCAAATATTGCCTGGTTCCCGAATCCTTCGGTCATAATCAAGGTATTGTTTTTTAAATGATAGGCCTTGAGGGTTTCAATCTTTAAATTGTTCCTTTTTGCTATTGCCATTAAGGTGTCAGTACATTCGATGATTTTTAAGGTATCCATCCGTTCGTAGTAGAAGGCAGCCATAGCATGATAGGCCTTAAAAAGCTGTTTTGCTTCATTATGCTGTCTTGAAATGGAAATGTATTCTTCGATAAAAAACTTGGCCCTTGTACTATCAGTATACCAATATTTAACGATTGAGTCTCGATAAGGCGAGTTCTTACTGTCTTGTAACTGGGAAAATATAGAAATGTGGGAAAGAAGTAATACGGAAAGAAGGACTTTTTGTGCAGTATTACTTAAAGAATTCAATCCTAAGCTCTGAATAAGAATCAACTTATGCATTTTTGTGATATTGACTTATTAGGAATCTCCTGATTCCGACGATTCGTAGGCTATTCAAAGGCCAAAACAAACATTTATACGGCTATTTAAGCACGACTACTGATTTGTGAAAACATTGCTGAATAGAACCATATGTAATTCGTTGGCAGGAAAGTTTCATGTGAATCCGCGGATATAAATCCTTGGGGAAAATAAGAAAAAGCTACATAAATCGTTGATTGATGTGGCTTTTTGGTATAAGCAATACACACCTGTTTCTATTTGAACTCTATTTTTTTCGAGAAATCCTTCTTAAATCCAAATCCTGAAAGTCAAAACTAAAATCAATAAACCTAGAAATTCCTTTCATTTTAATCCCTTGGGCCTTTCCGTTTTCATCCATTGAAAATAGAGCAAAAGCATCGGCCTTCATATCTTGATACTCCCATCGTATGGCAAAAGTATTTTCATCATAGAGTTGCATTTTACCGTTTAATCTGGGTGACTTATAGGACTTGAACCATAATTCTCCATCCTTATCGAAAATTTCGACCTTTCCAAACCAGTCGTCTTCATAAATTCCAACATAGTTTTCCTTTTCAACCTTCATGTCTTTTTTTGCTTTGACCTGGGCCCATACTTTTTCAGCATCCGGGTCCCCCATTTGCTGTCCTCCCTGTTGCATACCTTTGGCCATTTCCAGCCAATTGATGCCAGTGTCTAATTTTAGGTATTCATCCAACAGTATAAAGCCCATCAATCCGTTTAAGAAACCTGCCCCTTCCGAATTGTTCAAAACCACAATACCTAATTCAAGTTCAGGTATTAGCGTGACCTCCGAAGACATGCCCGCAATCAGTCCTGAGTGTTCCACTTTGAAAAACCCATTGAAATCTGATAAAAACCATCCCAAACCATACCCTGAAAAATGAACCTTAAAAGGAGACCTGGGGTCTTGCTGTTTGTTGATCGGAGTATGCATACGCCACATTTCCCGTTGTTGCGCCTCGGAGAATAGCGTTTTGTTCAAATTCGAGCCATACTTTCCTTCGTTCAAATGCATCAACATCCACTTGCACATGTCATTGGCGCTGGCCCATACGCCACCTGCTGCGCCGTTCATTTTTTGGCCTTTAGTGGCGGTCATATCAGTTCTATCGGGTTGAATGGGATTTACCGACTGACCATCGAAAGCATGCGCTACTGCCACATTCGTGTTTTTAATGGCACTATCATGACTGGCGTATGTATTATTCATTTCCAAGGGCTCCAAAATCTTCTCTACTACAAATGTCTCCCAAGTTTTCCCCGTTACCCTCGCCGTAAGCTCTCCAGCTACCAGATATAACAGATTATCATAGTCAAACTGGGTTCTAAAGGCCGTAGTGGGCTCAAAGTATTGAAAGGCGGACAACACATCGTCAATAGTAAAATTCGAGCCTTCTGGAAAAATCATTAAATCTCCTGCACCCAGGCCCAGGCCACTGCGGTGGGTCAAAAGGTCCTGTATATTGAAATTGTTGGTGACATAATCATTATACATTTTAAATTCCGGGATGAAGTCGATGACCTTATCTTCCCATTTTATTTTTCCCTGGTCCACCAGAATTGCCAGAGCTGCTGAAGTAAAGGCTTTGGAATTAGAAGCAATGCCAAAGGGGGTATCGGCCGTAACAGCAGTTTTAGAATCGACCGATGTTGTCCCATAACCTTTTACATGGACAATTTGACCATCCTTGACCACACCAATTGCAAAACCAACAGTATTGTCCATTGTGCCCATGGCCGTATTCACAATACTGTCGATTTGTCTGGACGATAGTTGTGCCTGTACGGATACCAAAGAAGCGAACATCATGAGGGTAAATAGAGGAGCAACCTTAGGAACTCTGATGTCTTTTGTGTCCTTTTTCATCAGCTTTCCTATTGAATTTTTGAATATTGTAGCGAACATCCAAAATGTTGCTGTCATTGGCAAAAGAAAAATATTTTTAAGTCCATTGATACTCTCAGTCATAGTTCTTGTAATTATAGTTATGCTCTTATGATTAATTTCATTCCAAGAAGGTTACAAGTTTTAGGTGTATTTGTACAAATACACCTAAATATTTTTTGTTTCAGTGTTTATTAAATGTCCAACTATAATGAAGAGTCTTTGCTCGGAGTTGAACAGGCTTAGCGGAAATTATTATCCATTGAGTCGTTCAAACACGTTTCTTTTATAAAAGGTTGCTTTCCCCTTGTTTTTGGAATACAAAAATCAATTCAGGGCTTTATTTATTCAAGCGTCTCCAATTTTTCTATTGCCCATTGATTGTTTGAATCCAGTTCCAAACTTTTGTGGTAATTCTCTATGGCCTTTGTTTTATTCCCGGCCTCTAGGTAGGTATCCGCAAGAATACTGAAACAATACCACGAATCTGGAATTCCGGTAACGAGAATTTCGAGTAAATCAATGGCTTTCTGATAATCCTTGGCTTCACGATATTTGTTGGCGGCATCCATCAGATATTTATCAGAAATATTACCTTCCATGCTCTTTAACTTAGCCATGGCCGCATCAAAACCTTCTGATTCATAGATATCGATTAACTCTTTGGAGCCCAAATATCTATTCGTTTCCTCAGTCGACCCAGCAAGTACTTCGCGTATCATACTTCTGACATCTACCCATCCATCTAATGCCCCCTTATTGGAAAGTGTGACTACGATGTAGTCCATATCACGGTAAATATCCAATTCCCCTGACACGCCATGGGCTCCCCCATTGTGACCGTAAACTTCTATACCATTGAACTCATTAAGACTAAAACCATAGCCATAACCATGCTTATTATGATCAGAAATCATCAAGTTTAGGCTTTCTTCCGTTAATAGCTTGTGGTTCTTTAATGCGAGTGCAAACTTTAACAAATCTCCTGCAGTAGAATAGGCTCCTCCAGCAGAACTGCCTCTAGCCCCCTTCATATAAGTGCTAGTGGTCCAGATACCATCAACATCTTTCTTAATATATCCTTCAGCAAGATTTTCGATAGATTTATCGGTTTCGTAGTTACCTGTATTTTTCATTCCGGCTTTATCGAAAATGTTCTTTTGTACATAATCATAGTAGGTCTCCCCAGTTAGATTTTCAATGATCATTCCTAGGACGATATAACCTCCATTACTGTAGCTAAATTGGCTCCCCGGTGAAAACAGCAGGTCATCTTCCTTAAACAGATTGAAATAGTCATCGATTGTTCGTACAGTGTGTTTGGCACGATATTCAAATTTTTCATTGAAAAAATCAGTTAATCCGGATGTATGGACCAGAAGTTGTTCTACGGTAACACTGTCTTTGACAGTGGCATTGGGGTAATCGGGCAGTAATTCCCCTACTCTAGTTTGGAGATTCAGCTTTTTCTGTTCCATTAATTGCATGATGGCAACCGCCGTAAACATTTTACCCATGGATGCAATTCCAAACTTGGTATTTATCTTGTTGGGTACTTGATGAGCTAAATTTGCGAATCCATAAGCCTTTTCAAGCACTATTTCTTCACTCTCTGCAATTAAAACAGTACCGCTATATCCCACCTGTTTGGACATGGTCTCCAATTTATCTTCAATGTCTTTAATTTTTTTGGCTGTTTGGTTTTCAGAACCTGTCCTACAACTACAAAGTAGTATTATACTGATATATAATAGTGTTTTTTTCATTTTGATTTGTTTTAATGGTTATCGAATACTTTTGTTCCTCCTATTTCAAGCTGAATAAAAAGGATAATCAATACTAAAATGACGGAGGAGTATGTGGCGATTGAGTGTTCAAGTGAACGCAGACTGCTTGACATGCTCAATAGCATTCCAAGAAGTATGATTAAAAACGCAGATATTTTCAAGGCCTTAACTCCTCTAGACTTATAGTCCGCTATTTTGTTTTTTGAAATTTCGTTTTCGGTTATTGCCTTTAAAACATCCCTTTCAATATCAATAGGGTCGTTTACCAAGTCTAGTTTTCCCAAGATTTTCTTTAAGTTGTCTTCAGTCTCCATTTTTGTGAAATTCTTTAGTTCTTTGATCCATTAGTTTATTATAAAAGCTAGCCCTCCCACGGTGTAGCAGGACCTTAATGTTGGACTTTGTGTACGCTGTTATGGCTTCAATTTCAGTAATGGTAAGGTCGTCGATATAAAATAGTTGCAGGATTAATGCCTCATTGGGAGATATCTTTTTGAATATCCTCGATATCAGTTTTTTCAATTCCTCTTTTTCCATTTGGACTAAGGCATTATTAATCGTTGCTTCATCCTTATTGGATAAGGAATATTCAAGTAGTACCTCATCCATTCGCTTTTCCCGATTTACAAACAACAAGGCTTTATTCACAACTATGCGATATAACCAAGTGGAGAATTTTGCTTCGTTGCGAAAGTTCGACAATGAGGAATAGGCTGTAATAAAACTGTCCTGTACAATATCCTTTGCATTATCTTTATCCTTTACGATTGCAATGGCCACCCCAAAGGCTTTGTTCTGGTAGGTTCTTATGAAATAACTAAAAGCATTGGTGTTCCCATTTAAAACCTCATTTATGTAATGAGCATCCATGGAGAACTATTTGTTTTTCTCCATACGCTTCGACCAAAAAAAGGAGGCAATCAGACTTAAGCCGCCAAATAGAAGCATAAAGGATGGGTAAAAGACCACTTCATCCATTTTGAATGTTTTCTCTACGAAGTATGCTAACAGTAAACCAAATGAAATGCCCACCATAAGCATTCCCATTTTTAGTTCTAAATAGCGTTTATTAGCGGGAAGGTTGGTATCAATACCTTTTTCTATTTTGGCCATCCGCTCCAAATGTGAGGCTTTTACAAAAAAATAAACAGTGTATCCTGCTGCTACAAATAGGGCCACTAATACTATACCTGGCCCGATCATAAAATTATCCATGGTTTATATTCTTAAAGTTCTATATCTATGATGGTTCTCGAGAGGATAAGGTTACAACTTTGAAGTTTTTTTTATTTTAAAGATTTGGAGCTCCGTTAAAACCTTATCTAGCTAGGAGACACATTAATTAATTTGTACTATTAACTAGGTGTTCTCAAAAAGTATCTCTCAAACCATGCTCTATAAACAATAGATTTTTATCAATAACTATAGTCTATTTCCAATTTGAAATAATCATGGAAACTTTAACTTCCTTATACCGAGTCATCTGATCAATTGAGAATCGAATAACATTTTTATTTGCCTCGGACTAATGAATAAGCTATTGATTATGAGTGAACATCATAAACTTGGCAACCTTTCGCCCAATTCATATACCGATTTGTTTATGAATAAGTAGAGCCAAGCTATCTGGACGATCGGAAGGATCCCTGTAGTTTATAGTAATATTCTATATTTGATTCAGTGAATTACGTATATCAAATTTTATTTTTCTTTGGTGCTGTTGGCCTTTTTAACAGCTTTATTTTGGCGTTCTATTTCCTCTTCAGTAAGTCATATGCAACTTATGTCAACAGATTTTTTGGTATATACCTCTTGATTTTGAGTTTAAGGATTCTTAAGTCCTTGTTTTATTCTTTCTCTACCAATGAGCCAATATGGTTCCTACAGTCAGGACCAGCTTTTTTTCTTTTGATTGGCCCTACTCTTTTTAATTACGTTGCGGCAATAGCAGTTCCCTTTTCTCGTTGGAGAAAGATTTGGAAGTCCCATCTTATCCTATGGTGCTGCATAGTTATCCTCTTAATCGTTATGTTCCCTTTTCGGAATTACCCTGAATTGAATAAAACCACTATTTTACCCATTATTAATATACAATGGCTTATTTACATTCTGTTGTCAGTCTATGTAGCAGTCAATCCCTCCTTACAGGGTAAAAGGAGAACATTTTTGAAGAATTGGCTATTGTATTTTCTGATAGCAAACCTTATGGTATGGCTATGTCTTTCAATTATTGAATTTGAATACTTTATTAGCGGTTCCATTATCTTTTCTGGTTTGTTTTACGCTTTTTTTCTCTTTTTTCAACTAAAGAGAAAAATGATTACAAAGGTTTTTACTAAGCGAAATATCAGAAAAACAAGGCATGATTCGAGGGAATCGAAGGAGTTTGTAGCCAAACTGAATGCTCTAATGAAAAGGGAAAAGTTATATACAGATCCTTTTCTGAAGGTCGCTTACCTTGCCGAAAAATTGGACAGCACACCTCATGACTTATCGCGGTTGCTCAACGAGAATTTAGGTCAAAACTTTACAGAGTTTATTAACACCTATAGGGTTGAAGAGGCGAAGACATTGATGCTAACAAACCAACACTACACTATTGAAGCCATCGGCAACTTGTCTGGCTTCAATTCGAAATCCGCATTTTACAAGGCTTTCAAAAGTCAAATAGGTACAACTCCTGCAAAATTTCGAAGATTAGCTGGCTAAGTATATCTTCTTAAGGAATTACTTCAACAGATACATTCCCAGTTTTTTCTATGAAGCATTAGGTCATACATCTGGTTGCATTATCAGCAAATACTTGATTGAATATTTCTTCCTTTCTTGGGTAAATTAAAAAACTATCAATACTACAGTGTGTCCACAAGTCCCTAATAAGAAATGGAAAGGTGGGAAATGATATAGTTTTTATAATCAAGGTGAATATCAATATCGCTCCAAAAATTGCAATATTTGGTTGCAAGCTTTAATCCCATTGATTTTTATATTCAAAATTTAAATAATATAAACACAGGCCTTAAAAATCTTGTTTTCAAAGGTGACAAGTCAATATTCCACAGTCCTAATTTTGTTCTTATTTCAAAATCAGTACTTAATTGTCCATGTTGTGGAGAAAAATTACTGGAAAAGACTATATCATTGTCCAAAAAATATTCAAAGCCAATGAACAGCATTAAACCTCTTATTTTTCTAGTCATTTTTTTATTGGCACTTAGTTGCAAGTCACAAGACCAAAATTCAATTAACCATATACTCATTGAATCTCATTATGATGATATAGATGCAGCGATTTCATTTTATCATGAACTCAAAAGCAATAGTCCTGAAGATTATAATTTTGAAGACGAAAACGAACTGAACAATTTAGGGTACCGATTATTAAATGATGGTCGTGTCGAGGATGCGATAAAAATTTTCACTCTTTTGGTTTCGGAGTTTCCAACATCGGCAAATCCCTATGACAGCCTGGGAGAGGCTTATTTGATTAACGGCAATCAAAGTCTAGCCTTAAAAAATTATAAGAAATCCTTAGCGCTTAATCCAGATAATGACAATGCAGATAGGGTGATTGTAAGTATCGAAAACGAGAATAGGGACCGTAATAAATTTTATAAAAAATATAGCAAAAATGAGTACTTAGAAGATTTGGATCAGCTCGCATTAAAGCTGACCACTGCTAATCCCCATCCATACAAATTTATGTCCAAAGCCGATTTTTGGCGTGTTGTGGAACAAAAAAAAGACCTAATAACAAATGAAACAACTTATGGGGAATTTATCTGGCATTGCAGTGAATTGGTTGCAAATATTAATTGTATACATTCTGGATTGGGATATTTTAATCAAGAATCTGAAATGCTACCGGTCGAACTTCGATTTCCTTTGGAAACAAGATTTATAGGCAAAAAGCTTTTTGTCACAGACCCTTTGATCAATACTGATGTTACTGCAGGTGCTGAAATTCTAACAATAAATGGTGTAAGTGCAGAAAAACTACAGGAAGAAATTTATCGGCATATTTCTTCTCAAGGTCATATTGAAACGAGCAAAAAATACTTTTATAATTCGTATGGAACTGCCTATATTGCTTATGCCTTAGGGTTTCCACAAACATTCACCATAACCATTAAGGACAGAAACCGACCTATTAAACTTGTCCAACTTACAATGTATAAACGTGCCAAAAGACATTTTGCCACCAACCTATGCGACAGTAAAGACTTATGCTTCGATACTATTGATTCTAAAACTGCGATTCTCACAATCATAAATTCTGGGGCTTACTACGGGAATCGATTTTCCATTTACAAGGAATTTATTGATGATAGTTTTCAAAAAATCCAGGAACAGAAGATAGAACATCTAATTGTGGATATGCGCAGTAATGGCGGTGGTCCTGGGAACACGGGCGTTTATCTTTTACAGCATTTGGTTGACAAACCTTTCGTCTATAAAAAGGTGTCGGAAGGTTCCAATGTGGCAGGTCAGACTTTTACGCCTAATGACAATCGTTTTAAGGGAAATACGTATTTCTTGATAGATGGTGAAGGGGGGTCGACCACTGGTCATATATTATCTTTTGTTAAGCAACGAAAGCTGGCCACTATAATCGGTGAAGAATTGGGGGGTAATCATTTTTGTACTGGAGGCCAGAGACCTTACAAACTAACAAACACGGAAGTTTTCTACTATGTTGGAAGATATACCCACATATCCTCAGCAGATAGTTTTCCGGATGAGAGGGGAATCATGCCGGACCATTATGTGACCGAAAATATTAAGGACTACCTTAACAATGATGATCGTGTTATGGACTATACTCTTCGCCTTATTGAAGGTAAATAGTCATAAAATTGACTTTAGCTTGTTCAGTATACTTCTTTAAAGTTGGTCAGATAGTCATCCATTCGAGTGCAAGAATACATTGAACGAATTGCTAGTATTAGTTATATCTAAATAAGATTAGATATAAGATATATGGACATAAACATCGGATTCTTTGATGGAGGGATAGGAAACCAAAAAATGAACATTTTAGGGGCTGATATCTTAACCAGGTTCAATCTGCTTTTTGCAAAGGACAGGAAATACATTTATTTAAGGCCACGACTTAATAAGAACAGTGAGAAATGATGAAAGCCCAAAAACCTGTTCTTTGTTCACAAGGAAGTGAAGGACAATACTAGAAATTTCAATTCTTAAAGACAAAGCATTTCAATTGAAATAGAGATGTTCGATTCCTTATATTTGACGTTTGAAAATCGATTTAGTAGGTGTTCGGATCTTCAGAACCACCAAATGGGCCCAAAATGGTTTAACGTTTTTTAGATTTTCAAAAAGGCCTAATATAATCTAATAAAATAGGTCTTAAATATACCTCTAAATCCAGAAGATTTAGGTAAAGCAAACATCTTGGAAAATAATATTGATATTGTTAGCAATTTGGGTAGGATTTCGTTTTTTTTGATTCTCCTACTGTCATTTTTCCTCTTTACAGTAAAAAGTAGGGCAAGAACTTCCAATTACCTTTTGGCTTCAATGCTACTGGTCATGGCATTTGATTTTTCAGGCTTTTTCATGTGGGACTATATTTCCCAACGGCCTGTTTTGGTTAACTTGAAGATGGCTTCAGCCCTGCTCCAAATGCCATTGTTTTACTTTTATGTTTTGTCCGTGTGTTATTTCGACCTGAAGTTTAGAATTGTCCACACACTGCATGCAGTACCTTTTATTGCCTTTGTTTTGCTTTTCCATGTAGCCGATTTCTCGGAATCAATCTTAAAGGTCTATGAGATATTCGGGGAGGTGCAATGGCTTTTTTACATGGGAGCTATTTTTATAACACTAAAAAGGCACCGTGACATCTATTATGAAAACTATGCTCGACCGGATTCCAAGATATTCAAATGGCTCTTTCAATTTGCAGTGTTATCGACCGTGGGCCACATTTTAGTGGTGGCCAAAACTTTTGGGGACACAGCCAATTACCTAATCAATATGAATATTTGGATAGGCTTATATGTTCTGGTCATTATCACGTGGTTTACTTTAAGGGCGCTTCACAACCCAGATCTTTTCACCGGAATTAAATCCACGCTTAAGCCCATAAAATCTGAATTGAAAAATAAAAACTTGGTTCATCCGAATTCTGGCAAGTATGAGGAGCAACTTTTACATCTTAAAACTCATATGGAAAACCAAAAGCCCTACATGGATTATGAACTTAATCTCGAGAGGTTGGCTAACCAATTACAGATGCCAGAAAAAGAACTCTCAATTTTGATCAATCATTATTTGGGAAAGCATTTTTTTGATTTTGTCAACACATATCGGATCAATGAAGCAAAATCAATTTTAGCAAATCCCGAATGTGCAGACAAGACAATCCTTGAAATACTTTACGAAGTAGGCTTTAATTCAAAATCATCGTTTTATACAGCATTTAAAAAGGCGACTGGGTGTACCCCTACCCAATATAGAAAAGACTGCGCAACCTCTTAAATCAAGGTAAAAATGGTTCGACTTTTTTTTGTCGGACACTTTTCAACAATCAATTTTTCATTTTTGTGGCCAATTCAAAAAAAATCAAAATGAACTTTAGATTGATTGTACTTGTATTACTCGTAAGTTTAGTAGGTTATGGGCAAAAGGAGGATCATAATTTAAATGGGATTGATGACGAAATCAATCATTTGATGAATGAATACAAAGCTGTAGGATTATCGGTAGCAGTGGTGAAGGACAACGAAATAATTTTCAGTAAAGGTTTTGGTTATAGAAACTTGGATGACAAACTACCGGTGTCACCAAATACAATTTTTCCCATAGGATCTATCACAAAATCATTTACCGGTGCAGTACTTGGGGTTTTAGAACATGAGAACCTCCTGTCATTGAAAGATAAACCTTCACAGTATATTTCCGAGCTGAGCTTTTACAACGATAGAATGAATGCTTTAATTACCATTGAAGACCTCCTGTCGCACAAAAGCGGAATAGGTAACCAAGGTACCACACAAATCTTTTTTCCAGATAGCAGTATTATAAAAAATCTCCAACGCCTGCGATATTTAAAACCCGAGAGCGAAGTAAAAAACAGTTTTGCCTACAGCAATATGGCCTATACTGTCGCTGGAGGAATAATAGAAGAAGTGACGGGGCAAAGTTGGGAAGATAATATCAAGAAGAAAATTTTTCAGCCTTTAAACATGATAAACTCGTTCACCGCTTACGATGAAATGAAGAATACCGGAGACTTTTCAATAGGATATGGGCTGTATAAGGATGAAATAGTAAAAGTTCCTTACGAAAAGATGTACGCTATAAGTCCCGCTGGAGCTGTCAAAAGTACCGCCCTGGATATGTGCAATTGGATGAAAGTTTGGTTGAACAATGGGTATTTCCAAGAAGAGGCCGTACTACCAGAAAGCTATGTAAAAAATGCCATGATGCTTCATAATATCGGAGATGACAATTACGAGAAGGATGCTTTTCTTTTTGGTGATGGTCTTGGTTGGCGTTTGAGGTCCTCCTATGGACACTACCGGGTTGAACATGGGGGCAATAGTTTTGGATTCAGTTCTGAATTGATGATGTTCCCTTTTGAAAAAATTGGCATAGTTGTCCTAACCAACCAAAATCTCTCTTTATTACCCTATATGGTTGCAGACATAATTGTTCGGCGTTTGTTTCAACTTGAAACAACTATTGAATATCCGATATCAGTAGAGGAAGTTTACAAGCCAGAATTAAAAAGCAAAGGACTAAATAAAGAGAAAATGCCCACCCATTCTTTAAACGATTATGAAGGTGACTATATGGCCAAAGGTTATGGGGAAATCTCAATCATGAAGGTAGACGATGGGTTGTTGGCAAAGTTTCCCACTTACGATTTTAAATTGGAACATCTTTATTATAATAGTTTCTACCTAAAAGGAACAAAGGATTTTGATGAACCGTACTCGCCAGAATTCACCGTGAAATTTAATTACAATCCTCAAGGTGAAATATCCACACTACAAATATACTCACAAAAGGAGCCAATCGACTTCATCAAACAATAATACCAGTCAAATCTAGATCTCAGTGATGTTTTGCACGTAGAAAACTTAAGTTAAATTTCAGGAAATGTCTGAATGAAATTAAACTAATACATATTTCTGATGTACTTCACCTTACACCCCTTTTTTTCCTTTAGAAATCTATTTCTTAATCGACCCGAGTATTCTTTGGCCATGCCTTCCATTTGTTAAAAGTTTGGAAAGTTCCCCAAAATCTTCAATCCTGAATATCAATAGAAGCTAGACAATACGTGATTTGAAAAATCTTATGTAACCCCATTCATTTATCGAAGCAATCGAAGGTTTTGTTGTCAAATAAAAAAGGAAGGACATTGCCGGGATATTCTCAAATAATCATTCTCGTTTGTCCATAAAAACAACTCCTAAAATAGAACTTCCAATAACAAATGCAGATATGGCCCCAGATACATCATTTCTTTTGAGATACGCAATTAACCCAGCCAAAACACTTAATGTTCCAATGGCAATGAGCAGTATTCTTGTTGATTTGTTCATGGGTTTATTTTGAGTTGTAAAGGCCTTTGTCATAAGACCTGTTTTTACAGACGGGGACTAACTATTCAATTTAGGCATTCTGCTCCTCCAGAATCTCATCCTAACTACTTTGTTAGTCCCAAAACCATATTACCCCTTTTTATCGATCTAAGGTGAGTCAGATTGCAAATTTCCATGTGTTCCTTTATGCTATAAATTGTAGTCTTCACTAGTTTATAAACAAATTAAACCATGAGGTAAGACTATTTTTGATCCTCTCACAAAGAAACGCTGTTCACACATATTTAGTTTCCATGATTAAAAACTGTTAGATTTAAAACGAGGAAGTTCTATTAAGTTTTATAACCCCAATTGCTTAAAGGGGCCATTCTTGCCCATTGTTTTTTATTCCTTTTTATATTTTGATTGACAAGCTTCAAAGCAAGGGTAATTTATGATCAAGATATTTCCATTCTGTTCAAATGTAAAATCATAGGTAGGGTTGTTACAATCAGCAGAATTAAAACTCATTTCAGCTTTTGAGTAAGTTCCTGAAGTTTGACTGTCTGAATTAATTGACATATCGCACAAATTTCCATTTGAAGTTATTGTCCCGTCATTTTGAAATGTTATGGTTTTATTACTTCTAACAGAACTAAATGTACCGCTTCCATCTCCCGGGTCAACATAAACTTCTATTAATTTCCAGTTTCCAATCAATTCAGTATTGGAGTTAGAATCAACGCCATTTTTACAAGAATATGAAATTCCTAATGCTAGTAGGATTAATAGTGTGTTTTTGATAACTATGTTTTTAAAAGATGCTTTCCTCTATCAGTCAGAGTCAATGATTATGTATATGCACTGGTTCGTAGTTCTGAAAAAATATAGAATAGTTGTTATAAATAGCGTAAATCCGGCTTTGATTAAAAAAAGCACTCTTAATGATAACATCAAGAGCGCTTTTATCTGTGAATACCAAACCTTAAAACCTATTTAATAGTTATAAAGCTTTATAAACGTCAAAGAAGTCTCGTATGCTCCCCCACATCCACCTGAAGGATTGAAACCTTCGATTACAACTGTGATTTTGTTAAATTTTGGTCAATGTAAAGGTGACATCAACTGACCCTCCACAAGATCCACCTACCTCGGTGAACGTTATTGTGAGTGTGGAATCATCTTGTCCATCATACACCACAGTGACGTCATCCGCAGCTTGATAGACTAGTCCCGGTTCGCCCGTAGTACAAGTCAATCCAGTATCCAATTCTTGCACAACGACTTCATTACAAATCAAGTCAAACGCAAAATCCAATGGAAATCCTCCAAATTGAGGATACCCTATCAATGCGATGGATCTTCCAGTTAAACTGGTTGCTGTAACCTCCACGTTTCCTTCTTGAAAAGTCGTTGGAAAAACACCGGGCGTATCTTGTGTCAACGCATATGTCCCAGTATACAATCCTTCTTCCACAGCACAAACAACGTTTATGGTGTATAAGAAAGGTGAACTAAAGAAAGAACCTGTGATGTTACCCGTATTATCGTCAAAGGAAAACCTTCTGCCATCGGTAAGGACAAGTTCAAAACGTACGGTGAACTGATCGCCTCCAAAGAAGGCATCATCTGGTAGGTTCAAAGCATCTTGTAATTCCTCGTAACCGATAGAATATGTGAACCTGGGCAAACCAAATTCACCAAGCACACCCTCGGAAGCAGGTATAGTCCCCAAGAGGATTTCATCCCTATCATCAACTCCATCGGAAGTGTTGTCCCGAAAACCTGCGTACACTTCAATTTCCGAAAGCAGTTCACCACCTTCGGCATCCTGAACTTCGAGAGTAGTTGAAAAACCACCATCGATCAACACGCTATTGTCTAAGTCGAAAAGCACTTCACTCTGTTCTAGGTCTACAGTTCTCAGTATGGCTCCTCTTGTGGTCCCAGCGGTGACTTGGTCAATTACCATATCGGTATCCTCGCAAGATGTTGTCAAAAGTGCTGCTCCTGCGAATAGTATAGTTATATATTTAAACCAATTTTTCATATTGTCTATTTTAAATGTTTAGTTAGCAGGTGGGAACGTTGGACTTGCCGGATTGGTGTCCCAGAATACTTGCTGCGTCATTGCTTGTTTCTGCGTAAGCGAAGGATTGGTAATCACCTCGTTCTGCGGGTATAGGAAACTTCTTGGGAACGGTCCCGGATCTAATTCCCAGTTGGGCAGAACGGTAGTGGGATATCCTGTTTTCCTATAGTAATTATAGGCCTCGGTAGCACCACCAAATAAGGTCGTAAAGTACTGTTCTGCAAAGATGTTTTCCTTATCATCCCCGGTCGCTGCATTGAAATCGGCCACAATGCCATCGATATAGGCATCCACTTCAGCTTGTGTGGGCGCAACGGAAAGGTCGGCGTTCGCGTCCAATGATCCAAAGGACTGTACCTTGGCAATGGCTTTTTCAAGTCCACTTTCTAAGAAACTAGCGCGATCAGCATCGTTACCCGCCATCATTCCTCTCCAGAAATCCACGTAGGATGATAGGATAATGGGCTCTATACCCGCACCGGCACCACCTCGTCCCAGACCAACAGTACCAAAGCTACTGTCATCGAACCTACCGGCAGCAGGATATACGCCCACAGCGGTCCTGAAAAAGTTATCTGGAGGGGTTCCCTCATCGTTTCCGTGTGATCTGCCCCAATAACCGTTAGGCACACTGCAGTAAGTGAAACCACCATCTTGGTAGTGCTGTGGCGGAACCGCCAAGGAACAGACCAACGTCTCTTCGTTGGCAGGTGCGTCGGCTCCTGGAGTAGCATCCGTCTGCCTGTAGAAATAGTAACGAATGCGGGGATCATCATTATTCAACATTAATTCCATCAACCAGTTGGACTGATAAATACCTGCTCCCGATGGTGTGTAGTCTTGAGCGTAATCGGGATGACGTGTATCGGGCTGCAGTTCGCTCGTCCCGTACTGGAACTCAAAATCATCTTCTGCGGTAGTGATGAAATTTCCCCCAGCGATAACCGCGTTGAAGTTGGCCGTATCCCCTGTGGTCATATATGCCTTCAATCTCATGGTGTTCACCAATTTCAACCACTTGGTGGTATCACCACCGTAAAAAAGGTCTGTAGCCCCAAGGGCCAAAGGTTCTCTAGAAAGAAGCGCTTCGGCCTCGTCCAACAGCCCTAAGGCTGCAGCATAAACGGATGCACCATCATCCAAGGCGGGTGCAGGGAACTCATCAGGGTTTCCAAATTGGCTAAAAGCCGCCTCGCCCAAATAATCCACCAAGAGCATCAACATGTGTGCCTGCAGCGTTTTGGATACGCCTAGGTGAAAGGAGTAATCCGTGTCGCTTTCGGCATCGATAATTTCTAAAGTGTTAATATTGGTAAACATTCCAATCGAAATTGAAGGATCTATGGGGTCATTTGCATCGCTTAAGCCACTACTGTATGTACGTGCCCATATTTGATTGAAAGTGTCCCCTGGATAGTTGTTAAAATAATCCCTGCCGTTCATATAGTCGATACGGGTGAGTTCCGCTCCCAGATCGCTGATGTCATCCATATTGGAGGTGTAGGCCAACTGTATGGAGTTCAACAAGAGGTTGGGGGCTGCCTGATCGGCAGCAAGATCGTTCGGACTTACCCTTAAGTCCAAATCGGTCGTTTCGCAGGCGGTGAATGTAAGGCCCGCGAACAAAACCATTGAAATATGTTTTAAGTATTTTTTCATAATGCTATATCATTAACAATTTTTATTAGAACGATGCTCTTACGGTAAATCCATATCTACGCTGCGATGGTCCGTTCAAGAAGTCGAAACCACGGCCGTTTCCGATACCGATACCGGCAACGTTGGGATCAAAGTTGGCCCCGTCGGGAGTATTGTAGGCATCATACCACAAATTGAATCCCTGTGCTGTTAGTGTCAACGCGCCAAAAGGTGTTTTGTCCAAGAACTTCTTAGGGAAGGAGTAGGACAAGGACACTTCCTGCAAACGGATTACGGATGCATCATAGATCTTCAATTCAGCAGGACCGAACAATAGGTTACTGAAGTAGTACGTAGAGTTGTTGATCTGCAGGTTGTTAGGCTCTCCTGTCGACTGGCTTACACCTGGCAATATGTAGGTGTTCTCCCTATCCAGAGTCTCTGTAATCAGACCACGTCCCAATAGGGAGGCAATGGTGCTCGACATGATGTCCCCACCTTTCACGTGCTGGATCTGGAAACCAAGGCTCCAGTTCTTAAAGGAAAGGTTGTTGAAGAAGTTCATGGTGTAATCCGGAATCGCATCCCCAATGATCGGCACATTGCCCTCATTGTCCTGTTCTGTGATGACGTAGTTGCCACCATTGTTGACCAAGAAGTTTCCATTCTCGTCACGCGCTACTGCAGTACCCACAATAGTACCCAAGGACTCTCCTTCAATGGCAGCGTTTGCACCTACGAACAGTGCGGTACTACCAGCGTAAAAGATGATATCCTCTTCCTGCTCCTCAACGATTTCCTCGTTGGCGAAGAAGTTTACTCTCGTATTCCAGTTGAAACCATCCTGACCACCTCTAAAGATGTCTATGCCCAAATCGGCCTCGATACCTTTGTTGCTGATCTGTCCGATGTTGGACTGGGTCAAGGTAAATCCTGAGGAAGGAGGAAGTGGCTGACTCACGATCAAGTCATCCGTTCTTCTGTCATAGTAAGTGAAATCCAAGGAAACCCTGTTCTGCCAGAACCGTGATTCGATACCGACCTCGAACTCCTTCAAAAGCTCTGGTTTCAAATCTGGGTTTGCCTTAAAGTTGTCCACTTGGTTGGTGGTGATCTCACCACCTTCACCGAAAACTTGGGTAGTCTGCTCTACCACGCTCACTGTTGGGTAGCCGGTTGGGAAGTTGGCAGAAGTTGCGTAACCGGCTCTCAACTTCAAGTAATTAAGACCATTCTCGGACTGCAGGCCACTGAAAGCTGCCGTAGGCAAGAAAGAAACACTTACCCCTGGATAGGTCAAGCTTCTGTTTTCGGTTACCAAGTTGGATACCCAGTCCGTTCTACTGTTCAAGTTCAGGAACAACATGTTGTCGTAATCAAAGGAGACCTGGCCCAAAAGTCCCACAATGTTCCTTTTTTGAGAGAACTGGATGGGCAATTGGTTTTCATAATTGAAATGTCTCTTGATACCGAACACGATCTGACCCGTACTGGCGACCCCTTGTCTATCAAAGAAATCGGAACGTGCGTTGGCACCGGCGATAAAGGTCACACCGATCTTTTCGGAAATATCGTAATTACCATTTAGTGCCACGTAGTGGTCCCAAATGGTGTTGTTGTTGTCGTACGTGTTCAAGAACCCGAAAATAGCATCGGTAAATTCAACCCCGCCTCTGTTGGAGGAGTTTACGTTCCTCTCATTGTAGTAGTCAAGACCGGTCCTCCAGGTCAATCCCAGATTTTCGTTGATTTCGTAGTTCAAGGAAGCATTGAAGTTGAACCTGTTGGTCAAGTTGTTATAGGTAACATTCTTTGCCACCCATCGTGGGTTGATGATATCGTTACCATTACGGTAGTAGATACTGGAACCGTCCTCGGGCTGCTCAAAGGGCAATCCCATAAGGTCCACACTTCGAGGTGTCCACAATATGTTAGAAAATACCGAAAGGCCCAAAGTACCGTTACCCCTACTTGCAGCAACAGGAGGTGATTGTACATCACTCCTTGCATAGTTGGCCGTAGCTTGAACTGTAAATTTGTTGGAAAGCTTGGATTTTCCTCCAACGGAAAAGTTGAAACGGTTCAGCGAGTTGCCGGGTGTAAACCCTTCCTCGTCCAAATAACCGATGTTGGCATTGAACGTTGTGTTCCCGTCCTCTGAAGCTCCTGCAATGTTCACGGAAGTGTTCAAAGTTCTACCTGGACGCATGAATTCCTCCACGGAATTGTAAGGTTTCCAGTCGTACCTTTGGTTGGCAAACTGCTGTGCCAAAGCACTTGTACCGGTATTGGGCCCATCAGGGTTCAAGAATGCCGAAGATGCGTAAGGATGCAATACCGTTCCTTGGTCATCTATGGCAGACTGATTCCCCCAACCGGAAACGCCATCACGATCGAAACTTGGTCCCCAGTTACTGAAGAACCACCCAAAGGATTGGTCAAAACCGTTACCGTATTGGGATTGGTAATCAGGAATGGATGCGAACTCGTTGGAGAAGAACGATTGGCTCACCGTTATTTCGGTCTTCTTTGGACCTGGTTGGCCAGCTCCTGCCTTGGTGGTGATCAAGATCACCCCGTTTCGTCCCAATGTACCATATAGTGTGGTCGCGGCAAGACCCTTCAACACTTCCACATTGGCGATGTTGTTAGGGTCCAAGTCCAAGAAACGTGAAGGAGCAGGATTTCCATCCAAGAAATCATCTGTTGAATTACCGTCGATACTTCCTGGTGAGTTATTATCGTTACTGAAAGGCACTCCATCAACAATGAAAAGCGCCTGGTTACTTCCGCTAAAAGAACTGAAACCCCTAATGGTAACGTTGGTGCCAGAACCGGAGGTTCCACCCGCTGAGGTAACCTGAACACCTGCAGCCTTACCATTAAGTACCCTGGCAACATCACCTTCGGACCGATTCTGGATTTGATCGGCTCCAACAGAGGTCACTGAATATCCTAGTGCTTTTTTCTCCCGTTTGATACCTTGGGCGGTAACAACCACCTCTTCCAGGGCCTGAGCATCTTCTTCCATTTGGACATTAATGGTTGAACTTGAGCCTACGGTCCGTCTTGCTGTCTTTTGACCAATGTAGGTATACAGCAAGATTTGTCCAACACTAGCACCAATGGTGTAGTTCCCATCAAAATCCGTTTGTGTGCCCACTGAAGTCCCCTCAACTACAATGTTAACACCAGGTAGCGGTAAATTATTGGCATCTACTACCGTACCTGTAATGTTCTTTTCCTGCCCCGATACTTGTCCGTAAAAAACCAGCACAAATAAAAAAGACAGAACGTTAAGTTTCTGTTTCATAAATTCTGAGTTTTAGTTAGAAATGAACAATTGAGAAAGGCGGGTGGAAGAAAACCGTTTTGGCTAATTCAAAAAATCAATAAATGAAAACAAAACTAAATGGATTGTTATTCTGTGATTTTTAGTAAGGCTTCTCACCACCCTACCTTTACAATTGCGCTACAAAGAATGGAATGTTTGACTTGGATTGTTCAATATTTTATCGGATGTGCCATAAAAACCGATAATTTGTTGTAAAAGATAAAACAAGCCCTCATGTTTAATTTCGAGTATAAACGTTATTAAGTTTTACTTAAAGGTATGCCCTGTTCAATTATATGCTTGACGGGCCCGTTTTAGACTCATGTGGAGAAATTCGAGTTTCATAAAAATTATTTAAGCCTATCAATGACATATTAAAAACCGGCTTCAAATACTCGACAATTCTTCGCAAAAAGAGATGGACCACCCGTCTCACTCTACTTTAACTATTCATGATTTTCCTATTGGGTATGGGTTGACAATCATGTATCAAAATACATGACAGCCAACATCTCCATACGACTTCGGTATTCGCTTTCACTAATTCGGAAAGCTAAGGGTATCAAATAGCATTTTCGACTCAAGCTAATCAGTCATTTTATAGACAGGTGAATCAACCTCTCATTAAAGCAATGGACTAATCAGTCATGTATGAAATAGGTGGCAATGCCACTAGTCCAAAATATTATTAGAACTCCTCTATTAACGGTTATATGTTGTTTTCAAGACTGTAAGATTAAAAATATGGTAGTAATTAATCAATTCTCTTCCTTTTTTTTGTGCTATAACCTAACGCTATCATTGCTAGCGCTTTCAATAATGTAAGTAGGGAAAGGCACATATGTTGACCCAACAGCCGTTTAATTGATTTCCTTAGGAATAAAGGACGCTTATTTTTATAAAATTGGGCTCTTTATGTTTTCACAGGGAGTTTTAATACGCGAACTTGCCTAATCGGTTCTTTAAAAAAGTTATTGTGAGTTTTGTGGATATATGAATGGCTAATAAAAGAAATTCCATTTTTGTTAATCACTTGGTATTTGATATCAAGATAAAACTGAATTTTACACGCCTTACCAAATATATTAAAACCATATGTTGGCTTATATCCTTACACTTTTTATTGGTAAATAAGTGTTAGAAAAGGTTATTTTTGAAAATTCCTGTTAGCGCAAGACACCTCACTTTTAAATTAGGCCTACCCAAAAGGCAAAAAAATTGTTGTAAAACAGTATCAAGTTTATTCTTTATAGATGCTTAAGAATGTTCTAAAACTTTCAATCATATTTTCATTGCATTGTTTCGTTTGGTCCCAAGAGGAACACAGGGAAGACATTTATTATACAGACTCTATTAGAAAATATTTTTTTTCTGATAGTGTTAAGACTAAAGTTTTCATTAATGCTTACATCTCCGAATCCATCAATGAAGGTAACCCGAAAAATCTGTGGGAGGGTTACCATAACTTGACGTCATATTATAATAGATTCAACGATACGTCAAAAGTCGTTCAATATACCGATACACTTTTCTCAGTGGCAAAAACCAATAATCTTAAAGTAGAATTGCTGAAAAGTTACCATTTGAAAAACAACTACCTAAAAATGTTGTTTGGCTTGGACGATCCAAGAATAATAGAGAATATTTTTAACGCTTTGGAAATTGCCCAAGAAATAGGAAGTAAAATATGGCAATGTAAATATTATAACGACATTGCAGAATATTATAAATTAACCAGAGATTTTGACAATGCACTTGACTTTTACAATAAAAATCTATTGATGTTAAAAGGCATCATAAAAACATCAGATTATAAGGCATATAAGGTATGGGGAGGCAATTATGAGAACACTTGTCTGGATGTAGCCGATATTTATATACAGATAAATAAAATAGACGCTGCCAAGACGTACAATCAAATGGCTAAATCTGTCTTGGACACAATTGAGGGAGGGTATTCGGATGTTTCCAGATACAGATATATAGTCAATGAATTGGAAATAAATCTTCTTGAAAATGACATTGAATCTGCAAAAAAAATGTTGCTCATTGTTCAAGATTCCATTCCTGAGGTGTTTAAAAGGCCTTTTCGAGAATATGCGAAATTATATCTCCAGGGTCTTGTGAGCTACCACGAGGGTAATTTCAAAAAAGCCATTGCTTCCTTTGAGTCCATAGATACTGTAAGGATCAAGAACAATGAACGCTTAGGTATGTTCCACAATGACTTATATAAGTATTTATATAAATCCCATCTTCAATTGGGTAACTCAAAAAAATCTGATTATTACTTTGATTTACATATGGAATCCCTTAACGGACAAATGGATTTAAACAATTCGGTCAATTTGAATCTTAAGAATACTGAATTGGCCAAGTATAACGAGGAGGTCAGTGCACTTAGTGAGCAAAGGGCCGAGCAACGTTTTTATTTGATAGCGTTCATTTCTGGGTCCTTGATTTCTTTTATTGGTGTTATCCTCTTTTTCAAAAAAAGACAAAAAAAGAGCAAAGAAAAATTAAATAGGCTTGTAGCTGAGATTAAGAGTCAGAAGCAAGTGGTAAAACGGGAAAAGGTTGCATTAAACATACACGATGAAGAAATAAAAAGGATAATTAAAAGACTCCATAAGCTGGAGGAAAAAGAGTATTATCTAAGAATTGATTGTACGGCTATCAATCTTGCCAAGAAACTGAAAACCAACACAACGTATTTATCTAAAATCATAAACGTCCATTATCAAAAAAATTTTACGACTTATATCAATGATTTAAGAATTGATTATGTTCTTGAAAGACTACAAAATGATTCACAATTAAGAAAATACTCTATCCAAGGTATAGCGAATGAAATAGGATTCAAAAGTAAGGAGTCCTTTAATGCCGCGTTCAAAAAAAGAACCGGAGTACTTCCTTCTGCTTTAATTAAAGAGCTCAAAAAAACAACCGATTATCAAAGAATCTAGATTTATTGTATCCTTTCCCAAAAAATAGATAGCATTAATTATAATTTTATGAATTTTAGGAATATTCTAAGAAAAGTAAGGCTACAAAAGGTTCATCACTCGTGATAAAGAATAACAGCTAACCTTTTTATGGGCCCAACAAATTATCTCGAAGAATTACTATTTGCTAAATACAAATAATTGTAGAATTAACATAATAATGATGAAATCCAATCCATACAGGGCTTAGTTCACAATCGATTGTAGATTTTCATGGGATATCATTATTAATTCAGCTGTTTTATACGGTGTCGATAAAAAATAGTTGAGTAGTTTCAGTTCAAGAATAGGACTATCTCGTAAAGTGTGTAAATAGAAAATTAGCGGGGGCATGC